>Ga0209434_1000418_pt1 | contig 20798 bp, 26 predicted proteins | sample ETNvirnome_2_300_FD_184068 | JGI IMG/M metagenome (GOLD analysis project Ga0209434, IMG submission 184068) | Marine viral communities from the Pacific Ocean - ETNP_2_300 (SPAdes) (version 2) | ecosystem: Environmental > Aquatic > Marine > Oceanic | place: Pacific Ocean | collected 2013-06-22
GCCCCTGGCCAGCAGGTCGGAGTACTTGGCATCGGACATGACGCGGTTCTCTGGATTGGAGATACCTGCCCCGATCTTGCCCCACGCAGCACCCATGCGCTTCTCATATTCGCCCTGCATCTCGCCGGGACGATCCTTATACTCCTCCTCGACGGCGGCGCCGATCTTGATGGCCTCCTGGTAGATTGCCGATTCCGCCTTGGCGCCTTCGATCTTATCGACGCGCTTCTTCAGCCTGTCGCCGGCGGCGATCATCTTCTTGCCTTCGGCCGACATCTTCTCTCCGTATGCGGCGTGGCCGAGGCCCGACTTGGCGGCGTGCTTGTCTTCGATCACGGCAGGCAGATGCTCCCTGCCGAGGGCGCTTTGTTTCATGATGCCTGAGGGAAGGGTTACCATGGGCTAGGCCTGCATTCTAGATGGCCAGGACGGCAACGGGTTGGGGCCTACGCCGCCCCTGAGGCCACCAGACGACCCGAGGGGCGTTCTTAGACCAGGGCTAGGCGCCACGCTGGTTGCCGGCGAACTGCCGTACTTCTGGCCCAGCGTCATCATATCGGCACCGCTGGTGATCAGGCTGGCAAACGCCGAGAAGCGTGTCCCGGCGGCTTGAGAGTTGTAGTAGTTGAACATCGATATCGCGTCCCGCTCGGCGCTCTCGGCCTTCCTCTCGAGATCCTGCTTCTCCTGCTTCCTGGCGGTGAGGGCATCGGCGGCGACCTTCGCGTAGCGTCCCTCGATCTGGGCCTTGCGCTTGACCGTCGACGGATCTCCACCGCCACCACCGGCGGCAGCGTCGAAGTCGGACATCACCGCTTCCTTGATGTCGGTCAGGTCCTCGTACTCGTGTGTGCCCCTGGCTAGGGCGGCACGCCCACGGGCCCTGAGGTCGGCGGCGGTACGGCGCTGCGACTCCAATGACGCTGTCGCGGCTTCCTCGAGGCCTTTGGCGGTGGTCATCTTGCCCATGAAATCCATGACGCCGCCGGCTGTTTTCATGTCCTCTCCCATAGCCATACCTTTCCGTCTAAGTGTTTAAAGCCGAGCCGCTCAAGGAACGCCGGCGCATTCTCTATGTCCTCGTTGGCCTCGGCCTTGCAGGTATGCCCCTTGATGGCCTTCATGACCATCACGGTCATCCGCGCCGCGGTCACGGGATACTTCTCAATCGCCCCCTCGATGCCGTGCGAGAAGACGGTGACCTCATCATCTGCGTACACCATGCCGGCCAATCCGAGCACCTCTCCGTCCAGTACGGCGGCCCATGCACGATATGTGTAGGGCTTGATTTCATCTCCATAGAGCGCCTCCAGGTCGGCCCGGGTCGCCGGTCTGATGCTAGGGTACTTCACTGGTGTCCATGTGCAGCACGCTGGCCAGCACCGTACAGGGCCGGGGCGCCTTGCCGATCAGGAACAGCCTTGCGTTTGTGTTCAGTTCGCCGGGGAAGGTGATCTCCGGTTCCGATAGGTGTTCGTGGACCGTGTCATCAGCCACCGCCGCGCCGTCGATGACCTGCGGCAGCGTGTCGAGGTTGCTGGCGTCCCTGCCGAACTGAAGGCCCTTGTGGTGGACGTTGATGAGTTCCAGGCCGATCTTCTCGATCTGCTGGCGCTGGGTCAGGGTGGTGCCGAGCGATGCGCCATACGGCAGTTTCGCCGACTTGAAGGTCGATGTGTACTGGATGCCGACCACGCCGTTGGTCACCGTCGTCGCCGCGCCGCCGTCCGTCGGCGTCACCGATCCGTTGGAAACCGTAAACGTCTGGATGTCTCCGCTGGCATCGTCCAGGCACCGGCCATCCGCCCAGATCACCACGGTCTGACCGTTGAGGTGGGGGATGTCATCGATGGTCGAGCGGGGCCTGTCGTAGTTGAACTCTGTAAAGCAGTCGGCCTGCTTGTTGATGTCGCCGCCGACGCATTCGGATTCCTTGGCCCACTTCTCGAGGAAGTGCTTCTTCTGTCCGTCGACGACGCGGAGCACCTGATAGTAGACCCTGTCCTCCTCCTTGTCGGGGAAGGTGATGCAGTCGGTGATGACGCCGTCGATGCCATCGGCATCGCCTGTCTCGACGGGTATCCAGGCCCTGACCTCCTCGGCGGGGTCGTAGACCAGCACGGCGGCGGTGCCGTCCGAGCGGATGCCGTGGATGCGGGTATCTGGTTTCCGCTGCACCTCGATGTGGATGAACCCAGGTGAGCCAATGTCTGGCACCAACAGGCTGAGGTCGGTGGCGCCATAGTCGTTGTTGTCGAAGGTGTACTCGAGTTCGTAGAGCCGGTAGAGGGAGCGATCAACGAACAGGCCGCGGCTATCCACCTTGACCGGCTTGATCGCCCCCGTGCCCAGGGTCGACGCTTCCTTGAGGTTAAACTCGTCCACCGAGATCGGCTTGTCGAAGGCGTCCGATCTGATCGAGATCTCCGCGCCCTCCGTACCGATGATGAGGCGTTGCAGGCCGATGCCCCAGTTGATGACATCGACGGGGCCCTGGCCCAGCGTCCTGATCAGCGGCGCCGAGTTGCCCGTCAGTTCGTCATCGAAGGATCTAAAGGCGTCGGTCACCGAGCCGATAATCCAGTCGCGCCCAAACCACCACAGCCTTCCTTCGTAAAGGGTTGTCGATGTCGGCCAGCCTCTGCTTTCCGACCAGACCCCCTCGTACCAGTCCGGTGTGCCGGTGGTGTTGCCCATCCTCTTGACGATGGAGCCGCCCATGGAGGTCGGTGAGGTGTAGGTGTGCATCCTGACGACACCGAGGCTGCCGCCGCCGTCCCACTCGAGGGTCACGTTGGCCGTGCCTGACGTGAAGTCGCCCGTGTCGACGCCGATGCGGTAGAAGGCGATGGTGTCGTCCAGGCCGTCGTTATGCGTGGTGTTCTGGTTCGTCGTCCAGGTCGTGACATCCACCCATGAGCCCTCATCATCAATGGAACGCTGAAGCGTGACCGTGGCCACCCATGTGCCCGTGATATCGACATCGAAGATCCTCGAGTTGCCGACGCCGACCACGCGAATAGAATCCGACCACTGCGCCTCGGCAGTGATGGCGGCCGTGACCTTCTGGCCCACCGAGCGTAGGCGGAAGAGGGCGCCGATGTGGTCCGAGTTGAAGACGTTCTGGCTGGCGGTGATCGTAGCCTCGCCGCTGAGGGCGTCTGATGTCAGCGTGGTCGACGACACGTTGATGACCCTGAACGGGCCGTCCGTCGTCAGGTACTTGACCACCGACCATGATTTCGTGCCGCGGCGCTGAACCTTGTACTGCTGGTAGCCTTCGCATGCGAGGTAAACCACGTCACCGGATTGCGCCCAGCGTATCTTGCTGATGTCCTCCTCCCGATAGGGAACGGGAATCTCCATGGCACCGGGGCCTTCGATGGACACCTCGTCGACAGTGACATCGATCTCGTCGCGGTTCAGGAAGCGCACGAAGAAGTTGCCCCGAGGCGTGAAGGCGATGGAATGCACGCCCTCATCTAGGCTGCTCTCCCTGATGTAGTCCTGGCCACCCAACGAGGCGCCGATGGACATCGTCACGGGGCCGCGCTGCACGACCACCCTGATAGCATGCTGGTGAACGCCGGCGACGGAGCCTTGGCTGACCCGCATCATCTGGTCGCCGCTGGTGATGTAACTCTTGCGCCCGTAGACCTTGCTCTCGTTGTTGACGACCTTGCCGGGGCTGCTCAGGCCATCGGTGACGAAGACCTCCTGGTCGCGGATGGCGGCGTTGAACCGCGTCCCGATCAGGGACATCACGCCCTTGCCGTCGACGGTCTTCTGGGCCGAGGTGGCGCCGCCCTCGTCGCTGTCCGTCCATGAGGTCAGGTTGGTCTCGAAGGTGCCGTTGGCGATCGATGTGTTGTTGGTCGGCCTTGTCACCAGTCCCTCGCTATTGGTCAGCACCCTGAACTTGCCGGCCGATATCTCCAGGGCGGCGATGTCCTTGGTGGCGAAGACGAAGGGAACGTGCTTGGCGCGCCCGAGGCTCTCGATGATCTTCTCAAGGCCGGGGCGAAGGATCATCGACCCCAGCGTCCTCGCCATCCAGTTGGTCTGGATCGAGGCCGCCAGGGCGATGCGCTTGATGTCGGTTCTGGCCAGCGCCCTGTCATCGACGATGCCACGGTTCATCGTGGCTATAGGGGCGTTGGCCTCACCCATGTCAGCCGGTCAGGCTTGAACGGCTTCCGAGGTCGCGGCTTCCGCTGGTGCGGCTGCGCCGGGATCTCTGCCATCCGGTTTTAGGCATGAACTTGATGCCTTCTTGAAGGGCATCCTTCGAGCGTGCGTGTTTCCTTTCGTCTTCAAAGCGTTCCTTCGACTCGTCCTCGCGCTTCGGGTTGACCCGCGGCGCGATCTTCCAGGCGAGGTACGCCTCGACCATGTTGGTGAACGATTCCGGCCACAGGCTGAGGTCTCGCCCGTAGCTGTTGTCGTTGGAAACCATCCGAACATATATCTTGTCGATGTCGGCGAAGAAGTACTGCGCCTCATCCTTGAACTCGAGGTCCGTCATCGGCGCGGAGAAGTACTCGTCAGCCGACACCTCCGTGGTTCTCACCCAGTCGCTGGGTTTGGAGAAGGCCCTCTTCAGCCCGAAGCTGGGTGTGATCGAAGAGTTGTAGTCAATCGACAGCGTTCTGGTGGCGAAGTTCCAGTTGCCCATCTCGAGGCATGCCTTGCGCGAATCCTTGTCCTCATACCAGTGGTCGAGGACGTGCCTCGCTTCCTTGTCCTCGTCAACGGCAGACAGTTCAGGCTGCGACAGGATGCACAGCGCGCCGTTGTAGAGGGTCAGTTGCGTGGTCACGCGGAGACCCCCATCGCCTTCATGTGTTCACTCATCCAGGCGGCCGCTTCTTCCTTGGCCTGGAACTTGGCCTGAAGGACGGCGCTGTCTGCCTTCCGGTAGACGAAGAAGAGGTTGCCCGAGTTGAAGCCGATATCGAACAGTCTGTTCTCGACCTCCTCGGCGGTGACGATCTGGAGTTCCTGGTAGTCCAGTTCATGAATCCTGGCCGATGTCCTGTCGGCATACCGCACGAACACCTTCATGTAGAAGGCGCCGTCCTGCGGCAGAACCGTGACCTCGGTCTTCGGGCGCAGCCGTGTCGCAACATGCATCCAGAACGACGGGTCCATCACGTCCTCTCGGGAGGTGCCGGCGGGTGGCTCGGCGGTGTATGCGTTTTGCGTGGTTTCCTTCAGTTGAAGGTCCATGCCCTGGAGGCGCACGCGCCGCTCGGGTTCGGGCTCTGGGGTTGGGGTCACGACTTCGACCTGTTCGCCCTGAAGGCGGTCCCTCATTGCTTCAGGCCCCCTCCCGAGGCCCTTGGGGGTATCCGGTGTTTTGGCTTCGGTCTTCTTGCTGGCTTTCGCCATTGTCTTCATGCTCCTTTGCTGAATGAAACGGGGGCACCCGCCGTTAAACGAATGCCCCCGCGGGTTGGTCTCCGATGAGGAAACCTTACGAGGCTGAACTCACGATCAGCCCTTTAGAGAGCGACACATAGGTCGCGGCCACAACCGTTACGGAATGGATCGACGTGACGAAGGTGCCCAGCGTTGCCTCGATGGCAATCACCGTATCACCAGCAGCCATGCCGAGATCCTGTCCGTTAGAGATGTGGTCAGACGTACCGACAACGGCCGCCAGATGCGTGGAGTTGTACTTCCACGTCCTGGGCGCCGCAACGGGCTGATCCCCTGCGAGATGCGGAGGGTTGCCTGTTTCATATGCCATAGTACGCCCCCTTTACGATGCCGAACTGATCAAGCTACCGATATTGAGTGACGTGAACGTCGACCCAACGGAGTCAACCTGGAACATAACGACACCACTGGCCGCGTTGATGCTGAGAATAGCATCCCCGGGCTGCATGCCCATGTCCTTGCCATCGGAAACGAAGTCCGAGGCGCCAAGTTCGGTTTGAAGGTAAGTGCTGGGCCAGACCCAGAACTTCCCTGCTGTCGAGCCAGCCGCGATCCCTTGAACCGGGAACGGGTGGGTGCCGACGACAGTTGAACTTACTGGTGCATATGCCATGTTCTACCCTCCCTTAACTGGCTGCATACGCTGAGGCGTCATGCTTCATCTGCACGATGCCGGCGTTTTGCAACAGTACGGATCCCATGAAGACGGTGCAACGAGCCCAGGAATAATCCTGCTCTTCGTCGTAGCCGACGGGAGACTGCATGGTCTCCTTGTCGACGGCATGACCGATCGCATTGCGATGGTACATGTACGCCTTCTCCGTGGTGCCAGCCCCACCGGCTCCGACGGAGCCAGAAACGCGAGGATGGACGATCCAGTTAATGCCATACCACCGACGGAACAACCGAGCGGGGCCCGAGAACGGCTCGGAACTGACGTAATCAGCCGAGGCATATTCGGGAACCTGCATCAGGTACGCATCGAAACCCGGGGAGATGAGGCCAAACATGTTGTCCTCTTCCTCGATGTTTACGAAGTTGTCGCCGAGGATGGTCTTCGATTTCGCAATCATATCCAGGGTGGCAATCGAACTGGTGCCGGTGTCGTTGGTAGCGGTGTCCAAGATAGTGATGATGTCATCGTCAATGCGACGATTGATCACTGCCATCGAGGTCTCTTGCATGATGCGCTTCTGGTCGCCTTGGGAGGCGAACACGTTGAAGCCCGTCTTGCGAACAAGGTCATGCCACTCAAGCAAGGTAGCGGTATTCTGCGTGAGGTTGTCGGCACGGGCCGCGATGAGGCCGTTCACGCCTCGGGTGCCTGCCGTGGCACTGCCACTATCAGCAACCAAGAACACTGCCTTGTTGCCTTTAATGACTGTCTCCATGACACACGTTGAGCGCAGGCGGCTTTGCCTGTCCTCGAACCCGTGGATGAACTCCTGTCGATATTGGGTCTGATATGCAGTTTCAGCCATAGCAGATCCTTCCGTGACAGAGGTTGATTCCGTCGGGTCGGGTTAGCCACGAGCCAAGCTATTGGGAGGGTTGTCCGGTATGGGGCCTCAAGCTATTTCATGGTGCCGTCCGTTGAAATATACACTTGGTGAAGCCCGGGGCCGCGGGTCGGAGATCCGACAAGGAGGTGCGGGTTATCCGGTGGTAGTTCAATGGTGGGGAGTATAGTACCATATCTTGTGGTTCGTCAATGTTAACTGGCAACGCAGATCAGATCGAAGCCGGCCGAAACATCGGCATCCTTGCCGGTTGGGGCTCTGGTCCAGCGCCCAGCGTTGTGAGTGCTCTATATAGTTAATTCTATAAGGTTTGATGGGTCATCTGTTCCACCAATATGTTTTGGAATAATATGATGTTTATGTGTAATCATAATTATTTGCCGCCTGGTTTTCCGTTTGTTTCTTCCATCAACGTCTTTTCTACATCTTCAATCGTGGCACTGAGAGCCGCGTCGTAAGCCGTTAAAATCGCATACATTTTACCGTTTTGCGATTTGTACACTACCGATTTAACATTGTCCTCAATCGCCCTAACCAAAATGTCCACTACGCGCTGATGCCACTTATTAAAGTTATCAATGAATGCACTTGATATCGCGACTCGTCTTGCATCTGCAATGTAATCCGTCACCGTTTCATTGAGATTGTGACTTAGCAACGCGTGCATTTCAGCGTCCGATAGTTCATTGAAATCTGTGGACTTGACCAGATCTTTCAGGCTGTCTTGAAACGCCTCGAACTTAATGAGCAGGAATTTCTTAGCCGTTGCTGTCACATTCAATTGCGGAATAACGAGTTGCAGCCAGGTGTCTGCATGAGTAAACAGCGAATGATTTAGTAGCACAGTTCGGTTGATCTCACCTGATGCTAATTCCTGCCGCTCAAGATGGTCTTGTACCAGCAGGACGCACATTGGGCTGAAACCTGTGATTGCAGCCACTACAATCATTGCAATATTCTTAGTCAGAGTCATTGCCATCTACCATATTCTTCATACAACTTACGACGAGCTTCAGCGTGTTCTGGTCGGGCATGTTCAACGTCCTCCGGCGAGTGTGCTTCAAACGAACGGAACTCTCTCGGTTTCCATCCATTCTCCATCGCGGCTTCGACCTCCTTCAGGCCGACCTTGTCCTTCCAGACGATGTAGTTGCCCTTGTAGGCCTTCGTCGAGCCGACCTCGAACAGTCGTTGTAGGTTACCCTCCGACACGATGTCGATGGTCTTGCCGTCACGGCCGCCCCTTCCGTCTGAGAACGAAGGCATCGGCAGGGCGCCCGAGCATTTCTGGCAGTAGTTATCGACCTGATCGGAGAGGTCTAGCCGCTTCCACCATCCTGGTTCCACGGGCCACCCCCCAGGTCCATCGAAGAGATAGTCCTGTGCAGCCGCGATCTCGCAGAAGAAGGCCCCTTTGGGCGTGATAGAGGCCGACCACCGAGCCTGGAACGGACAGTTGTCGATAAGCAGAGCACGAAGGTCGGGGTCGTCGACCACCTCCTCAATAGCCACCAGTAGAGGCTGATGCTGACCAGTCTCCTGAGTATGGTCATTGAAGGCGATGCGCTCAGGAAGGAAGGTCTCCATGATGTCATCACGGTATTTGTCCCACTTGAAGCCGGCCGTCCAGAACTCGCGCTTCTCCTTTGGTATCATCTCCCGCACAAGGGACAGGACCACCCCGAATTGCGGATGCAGCGCTGGTTCTCCTCCCATGATGCCGACCCTGCCGGGAAACCCAGCGAGACTTGCAATCGCGGTGCGGATGTCTTTGAGCGACATGAAGTATGGCTTGCGGTGGTTACCAACGAAGCGGGTGCAATTTGCACAGTTAAGGTGGCAGGCATTGGTGATGTCGATCTGGATGACGGTGTTTTCACTGATCGGCCTCATCGCGCCCTATCCGCCATGGCGTTCTTCGCCTCGAGCAGTTCACGATACCGCTCCTGATGGGCCTCGGCCTTGGCGCCCTTGTAGTATTCGCCCTTGGTGTCTTCCATCATCACCTCGAGTTCCTTCAGTTCGGCGTCGATGTTGGTGCCGGCGGTCTGGGTGTCGGTGCCTGGGGCCACGGTAGCGGCTGGGTTGACCTTCAGGGCGGTCCTAATCAGCCAGCGCACGGCGTCGGGGTCGGAGCCAAGCTGCCGGCCATTGGGCATACGGGCCGCGAAGATGTCGTTCATGAAACCCTCAGGGGCATCATCGAGGGTCGCCTTGGCGGCCAGGAGGTGAGGCTTCAGTTCGGCGCCGTACTCCTCCCTCAGTTCCGACGTGGTCTCATCGCGATGGAGCAGATCCTGCTCGACCTGAACCGCCAGGGCCTGTTCCCTCATCTCAAGATCCAGTTCAAGGAATCCGTTGACGACATCGGGCGACAGGTTCCTGCCGTGCGCGAACTTGAAGTACTTATCGTAGACCGGCTTGTGGTCGTCGCCGATGGTCACGCCCTCGGGCAGGGTGTCGTGATAGGCCTGGGCCTCGAGCGGGATGTCGTGCTTGCCACGCCACGCCGCCTGCTCTTCGTCGGTGCCGTCAACCGGGAAGCCTTCAGGGTCGGCGCCCTGCTTCCATGACTTCTCGGCGTTCTGCCCCCACTTGGCTACCTCGTTGGGTGAGGCAAAGCGGTCAAGGCGCTTGCGGAACTCCGCATCGTCGCCGGCCATCTTATCTTTCCAGTCGTCGGGCCAGTCGCTCGGCGCCGTGGCCTGCACATCGTCGCCGCCGGCGTCTAATGTGGTTGTTGGTTCTGGTGCCTCTCCTGCATCTGCGTCACCGCCCTCTGCTGGGGCGTCTTCTGCTGGTGCCTCATCTGCCGGGGCCGCATCTTCAGCGGGTTGTCCAGTTTCTTCAGCCATCGTTCATCGTCCTTTCTTGGTTGCTGGGTTTAAGCGTGAAAGTAATGTCTGCTCGGATTCGGCAATCTTGGTGACGTTGCCGTTGATGATGTTGGCGATGCACCGGCCGACGTGGCGCCGGCCCTCGTTGAACTCAGTCCAGATGCCCTCCTCATCGAAGGACATGCCGTAGGTATTGCAGAGTTCATGGATGCATCTGATGGCCCGTTCCTGTTCGTTGGGGCCGCCTTCGCCCCGCGCCACCGCCTGTAGGGCGTAGGCATCCTGAAGGTCGTCGGGCAGAACCTTCGGCTTGTTCGCGTGCTTTGCCATACTTTCCCTATTGAGTTATGTTGTAAGCCATGAAACGACCCAGCTATAACGAGGCCATTCACTGGCTTGCCCGTAACGGCGAAGATCACCCGCACCAGGAGTTTGATTCCATCGTCATTCAGTACGACATCACCACAGAGTTGATGGCGGCTCTGTTTGATGTTGACCCTGAGAAGGTTGCTAAGGACGTTGTGGCTCTACGCCGGCGTCTTCATGACCCCTTCGATGACACTCCATCGCCTTGGAAGAACCCTGAACTAGGGTTCAGTCTTAGACGATAGGCGCCTCCAATTCTTTGGCCATTGTCCTCCTACTTTGGAATTGAGTAATACCTGCTACCGCGCTTCACGACCCTGAACCCCCGAGCCTCTTCACCGGCGACGGCCTTATCCCAGGACTCGTGCCCCCTGCCCTTAAGGAGAACATAGCTTTCCTCAGGAAGGCCATACTTCTTCCTTGCTTCTGGCGGGGCCGGCTTAACGCTTCCCATATGCCCAAAGTTTTTACCCTGAACCTGCGATGGCTTCATCGACGCCGCCATTGCACCAGACATGTCATAGCCGGTCCCTTCTGGATCAAAGGTTGAATCAGGGGCCTGTATAGAAGTGCGGAGCTTCCCAGTTCCATGTTTAGGACCCATTAGACTATTGGAACCTCCATCTCGGGAGCCGTAGGCTGGCCCTCGGATAATGCGGTCTGCGCCTCGCCGACCTGCTGGGCGACGGCGGCGCCGGTTGAGATCTGCTCGGCCAGTTGCGCGGCCGCAGCCTGCTCGTTCTGCTCTTCTTGCAGTTGATCCATCATCTCTTCCTCGACCATCCAGTCGGGCGGCGTGCCGATGCCGTGCAGGGCATCACGCATAGCCATACGCCAGTTGACCATCTTCAGGGCAAGCGGGTCGACGGCCTCCATCTCGACGGCCATGCCTTTGGCCTCGAGTAGCTGCTGACCCTTGATGCGATCCTGGGCATCCTTGATCGGGCTCTCGAACTTGAACTCGATGTCGGCGCCGCGCAGACCCTCGGGCATATCGTCCATGGGTCCGAAGGCGCCGCCCCTCATCAGGATGTCGAAGTTCTGCTCACACAGCGCGCCGTTATAGTCCTGCTCCATCGGCTCGAACAACGGCAAGGCGTTGCGGATGAACTCCTCGATGCGCTTCGACACTTCGTATGCCGTCATGTCTGGGCCGGCTGCCTCGGGCAGGCTGAGGCGGTTGGTGTAGCATGCCTCGGCGATCATCATCCTGGTGTCCTTCACCAGTTCCATGGCCTGAGGTAGATACTTCTCGCCGCCCATATGCAGAGGCCTGAGCACATCGCCCAGCCGCTCATCATAGACAGCGTCGACAGCAGTGAAGCCGCCGGGGTATGCCTCGATGCCGCCCTTGATTGCTTCGGCGACACCGACCAGAGGCGGATCGACTGCCTTCTCGCCGGCGGCCAGGAGGGTGTAAGTCATCGAGTTGATCAGCCGGCCGTCGGGCAGCGCCGCGACCATCGCAGGGCTGTATGCATACTGCGAACCCGACACGGTCTCCCACCGCGGGATGATGTAGTACTTGTTCCAGACGCCTATCTCTTCCAGGACGACCTGATGCAGGATGTCCATGTAGATCGAAACGTATGGCGTGTTCCATTGACCCTCATACTCGGCAGCGGCGATGATCATGTGCCGGCAATCGATCGGCTTGAACGGCTCGTCCTTGGCCAGCTTGTCCAGCTTCTCGTGCGGGACCTTCGGGAACATCTGCCGCAACTGCCGCGCCTCGGGCGCCCAGCGGCGGTGAATACGGTTGATCCTGCCATAGGCGTCCTCGCTCCACGCCATATCACGCAGATGCCAGCAACGGTGAAGCAGGATCTGACCCGTGTCAGGGGTCGTCGCCAGTTCGCTCGATATGGCGCACTGCCCGAAGGCGGCGAAGTCGTGATCCGCTTCCTTCGTGGCGCGCACGAACTGGGATTCGATGTCGTACATGGCCCTGCGCTGGACCTTCTCCGACATGTCGAGCCACTGCCGCTCGACCTCGGGTGTCTCCTCCCCAGGTTCCTGGCCTCGCTTGGCGGTATGAAACCACTCCTTGGCCGCCGGCCTCAGCATGGCGCCGAAGGCGTTGCCGAGATCTCTCCGCGCCAGCACGGGGTAGGACGTGTCCAGGTTGGTGGCGAAGGTTTCACCCAGGATCCGCTGGTAGGTGAAGTCGGCACGCTCGGGGTAGAAGTACTCAGCGATCTCCTGCCACAGGATGTGCAGGGTGTCCAATCGCTTGAACATCATGCCGTCCTGCTCGATCAGGGTTCGGTGACGTAACGCCATTGCCGGCGCTAGGGTTTGCTGACCTCGGCCGCCAGAGGTCATAACCTCTGCCATGCTCAATCACCCAGCTTGTCGGAGGCTGCGCCGAGGACGGTGGTCAGTCGGCCACCGCCTGTGGTGCGCCGCTTCTCATCGGTGATGGCCGCGGTATCGTCCCTATCCTTCTTAGGTTTGGTGCGAACCTTCTCGACCTTCTTGGCAGGTTTCGGGGCGGGGGCTGAGGGTGGTGAGGGTGCTAAGAATCCCATGGCTTATGCTCCTAACAAGTCTGTGTCATCGAAGATGGTGGACTTCCTGCTGCCGGTTGACCGTGCGCCGCGGCGCTCGGCTTCAAGCGTCAGGGCTTCCTTATCGGCAGTGGGCTCTGGTTCGGGCGGCTCTAATGTTCCCGGCGTCGGGGCGCTCGGTGGGTCGGGCGCAAACATGCTGCCGATGAGGCCGGTAGCCGCGCTTGTGGCGACGGTTCCCATTATGGCTTGGCCGATGGTCATCTGTGATATGGGGGTTGATGGCATGGCTATATCTCCTTTTCCATTAGAACGCCCGTCTGTTCGTAGCCAAACAACTCAAACAGCCGCACAGTTTTGTCTGTTTCGACACCAGACGAGACATCGAGGGCCAGCGAATACGCGCCTTTCATCTTTGCCCATGCCTCAAGTTGGTCGAGCAGCCCCTTACCGACATGCCGGCCTCTGTGCTCTGGCATGACGTAGAAGAAGTGCTCCCGGCAAGCCTTCTCGCCGGCATAGACAAGGTGTTCAGTGATGACCCCGCCGAGGAACCCGACCAGCGTATCGTCATCCCAGACGCCCAACAGGGTCATGTCGTCCTTGGCAATCAGCATCAGCGCCCTTCCCCTGGCAACGCGGCGGCTCCACGGCAGCGCCGTATACTGGCCTTCGTCGTACATCATCTGGAGAAGAGGCATCAGGTCATCAAGATCACCAACAGCCATTGGCCTATACTTCATCGCCTCTTCGTCCTCGCCATCTTGCGGGTCATCTCCCGCCTGCTCTTCGATGTCGTGACCTCGGGCTTGTTGCGGTAGGTGTTGCGGCCGCCTTGCAGCTTGCCTTGGTACAAACGCTTGTCGCCGGCAAACCATGCCATCACCACCGCATCGCCGTCATCGGTTGACCGCCCCAGCCTTTCACAGACCTTCTCCTTGGTCTCCAGTGCGATGCCATTGGGCTTCAGCGTGAACGTCGGCGCCGTGAGGTCGGCCAGCAATCGCTGGTCCCGCGGCAGGGCTATCGTTGAGCCGCCATCTTGGTTCGGATCCAAAGCCTCGCGGAAACCCCAGTAGGCTGCGGTCCTGACGTTGGTGAAGCCGAGGTTCCTGTCGATGGTGCGGCGTGTCGTCTTCTCGGCACCCTTGTAGGGGAACGGGTCGATGCGGTTGTCCTTCAGGTGTTCAAACGTCGAGGATCCGTAGCCACCGCCCATATCGACGATGACCATGGCCTCCTGCCGGCGGTTGGCGACGATCGTCCCCGCCTGCTGCCGGCCAAGCTGGTCCTGATCGAGTTCATGCCCCTGCACCTTGATCAGTTCGGCGTACCATCCGTCGTGACGGCAGGCGATAACCATAGGATCCTTGCCGCCGCCTGAAATGTCGCAACCCATGCCGGTCATCGGGATGCCTTCGGGAGGGTCGGGTCGCCAGCGGTTCTGTGCTTCTAAGACCCAGGCGGTGGGGATGGCTTGGTTAGAACTATCTTCCCTGGCAGCCATGAAGTTGCCATCACGGAAGGCTGACCGCATCGGCTCCGGTAGCTGATCAAGCCGTCTACCGTAATCAGTTCTAACGAGATACGGGTTGTCGGCGAGGCTTCCAGCGATGAACGTGCGCGAAACCGGCCGGTAGTTCTTGCCGTTCCATGTCCTTCCATCATCAGGGCCGTCGACCCACAGGTCGTTACCCTCGGGATCCGTGAGCACCCATCGCAACTCGCCCTTCTCGGCGGGGTCGGGATAGGTGAGGTCGAGCCAGGGTGCGTACATCGGGATAATCCAGAAGCCGTCAGCGGTTATCGGTGGGTTCGATGCCAGCACGACGCGCTGTCTCTGGCCCTCGATCTCTGATCTGACCCAGCCCATCAACAATCTGATCTGCTCCTCGAGGAACTGCACCACCTCATCGGCGCCGAAGAAGTCGTGCGGTTGTCCCTGCCAGTGCATCTCATCGCCTAACTGGGCGGCCGCACCGAACTCGATCAGTTGGTCTGTTCCCCCGGCAGGCCTGAGCGACATCGGTGTCTTGCCCGAGTAGCCATCCCTGGTGCCGTTGATCTTGATGGCCCTGCGGGTCAGCGCACCCATGTCGGTGTACTGCCGGCGCACGATCAGCGATGTGCGGTGAGCCTCAAAGGCCAGCCCGAGGAGAAGGTCCGTCTTCCCTGGACCTGCCTGCCCCCCGTACAACATTTCGTCGGCGAGGCTCTTGAAGGCTTCGGTCTGAGGCCCCGGCAGTGGTCTCCACTTGGTGCCGGCGGTGGCCTTCTTCCTGATTTCGGTGAGGCGTTGTTCCTCAACCTTCGGAGCATTGGTGAAATACTCCTGGGCTTCCTCCATTAGGGTTGGCATTAGACTGAGCCGTCGTGCTGCGGTGGCAGATCCTTCACCGCCTGGGTTGCATCAGGCAGCGGCCCCGGCAAGATCGGGTTCATGTTGCCATCGACCATACCTCTGAGGATGTAGTCAATGCGCTCGACCTTCTCGGACAGTGTCTCCTGTTCCTTGGGCTTCGGGTCGGGCGCCGCGGGGTCGATGCCGTTGACCACATACAGGTCGTTCAGCCATTGCAGGACGCCGATCTGACCGTCGAGGCTATTGATCTCTGCCTTTAGAACCTCGAACTGCCCCTGCTTGGTGTTCTTGGTGCCTGTCAGGTATTCGATCTTCGACTTCAGCGTCATCGCCAGATGTGTCTCCCATGCGTCGGGATATGGGTTCGGGTCTCTGAGCAGGCCGCACCCTTCGGGCACGACGACATCGATGCCGGCCAGCTTGGCAAGGTTCATGAAGTACTTGGCGCCGGTGTACTGGCTCCGGTACTCCTCGCCAGCCTCGAGGTCGATGCCCCAGATGCCGATGCAGGACGGGTTCTCTTCCAGTGCCATCGCCAAGGCGTAGCTGATCTGCGACATGAACCACATGCGGCCATACTTGACGAACAGGGCATCCTTGGGTAGGAGCACGTTGGCCGGCCAGTCGGGCATCGGCGCCTCGGTGTAGATCATCCGCGGCGGCTCGACGGACTTCAGTTCCTCAAGGTACATGCGGAACCCCTGAGGCCACGAACTCTCGCCGTGAACCTCGAACAGTCGCTCCCAGCGTTGGATGTTCTTGCCGCCCGGGCCGATTGTCCAGATCTCCCACGTCTTATCGTCGACGGGCACCTGGGTTCTGCTCGGGCATGTGCCGATGATGGCGATCTTCTTTACTGGTTTGGGGGACTGACCGCAGTCCACCCCTCTAATTACCATTGCGCCAGGAGGCACGGCCCCCACTTGTGGGTATTCAGCGGTGGGGGCCGCCTTCTCCTTCTTCCCTGTCTTCGTCGGGGGCATGCGCCCCTCCTTTCAGTTAGCCGATGGTGAGACCGGCAGTTGAGCCAATGACGTTGTACTGGGCAGTCGTCACGCCTCGAAGAGCAACCACGCCGCCGGCGTTGTTGACCTTCGATATGAACATGGACGATCCCACGCCACCAACGGCTGGCTTGAAGATGATGCTGGTAGCTGTGCCACCAATCGTGATCTCCGATGCCGACGCGGCGATGTGGAGTTCGAGCGATACGCCAGGAGCCGGGGCGAGTACCTCATACGAAGCGGCGGTGGCCGTTCCAGAAGACAGGACGGTCACGCCATAGTTCTTGGCCGTGGATTCGTTGGCTACCGCGGTATTGATATTGCCGACGTTGGCCGTCGGATAGCCAGTCGGGTCACCTGCTGCCAGCCCACTGACAAGGTGACCACTCGAGTTTAACCCCAGGGCTTTGCCGTGGAGCGATGTTAAGATTGTTTCGGGCATGATAGCCCTCCTTTGCTGTTGCTGTTGCTACGGAGGTGCCCCTTAGGGGTCTTGTGCTGTCACGACCTGCCTGTGTTAATTGCTTATAGGCTCTCGCCCGGGACTTTGCCGGTCTCCTGCCAAGTGATCGTACCCGAGATCAGCATAGTTGAGCCGATGCTCATGCGAACATTAAGCTGTCCGTCAAGGCTGCTCTCGATCTGCATGTGCCGGGGTGGCTTGTACTCGAAATTCTCGTGCTGTGGCCACGCACCGGCCCAGCGGAGGGTTTCAGATACAGTGGAGGCGACGGTAGTCGAGTTGTGAACGCAGACGACCTTGGCGGTGGATTGGCGCGCCTGCTCGTTGTAGGCGAGGCTGGCGAGGGTTGATCCGCCGGCGGCCGCTGCCGTCGCCCCGGTCAATACCTCGAGGGATACACGGCTTTCCGATGCGCCGGCAACCTCAGTGTGCTGGGCAAGCGTAAAGCCGAGCAGCTTGAAGCGGGTATCGGTGGTTCCCTTCAGTTCAAAGATGTCGCGCTCGGCGACACCGGACGATTCCTGGGCGCTGAACGCCGCAGTGTAGATGTTCCCGTGGGGTGCATCATATGGTGATCTCATGGCTTATCCTTTCCTTGTGTAGGCCTTCAAGCCGACTTCAGTTTCACCAGGGCGCGGTAGCACCTTGGCATGAACGGCTGGGAGATAGCCCATCCGCACGCCTGCCTGCATCATTCGCACCGATATGTCGGTGTCATTTACTTTGTTCCGTTCTTTCCGCCAGCAGTCTGGGTTCCACTTAAAGAACTTCAGGTAGCTACGGTATAGCCATGTCTGTGTGCCGCCGATCGTGGCCTTGTCTAGCTTATATGGTTCGACGCGGCCTTCATGGGTTTCATGGGCCGCCGACACGAACTCGAACTTGCCTTGCCTCGCGTACTCGAGGCTGTTCTCAATATGGTGCGGCATCCACTCGTCGTCATCATCGATACGGGCTATCCAGTCGCCGGTGACGTGCTTCAGGGCCTCGTTGAGCGGCTCGACGGGGCCGGCAAACCATCTGTTCTCTGGTGTGTCTGGGTAGTGGTGGCGGCGTCGCACCTCGACGATCTTCCATGAAAGGTGTTTGGTTCCCTGTGCATACCCCTCAACCATTGAAGCAGTGAAGTCTGTGCAGTCGTGGCAAGCCACGATGACCTCTATGTTCTTATATGTCTGCCGCGCAACGCTATCTAAGCATCGGTCAACAAGCATGAACCCACGGTTATGGGTTGGTATCAGTACCGAAACCAGAGGGGTTGCTGACTTCCGTGGCGGTGAAAGCCTCGCGGCAGAAAGCCGCAACCTTTCCGTTGCCCCGTAATGCAGCGATCGGCTTCCGCATATCATCTTGTCCCACCACGAGCGTTCCCGCTGGGACGAATGTTCCGTCGTCAATGTTAACTCCCTGCACAATGGTTGCGCCGGCGCCGATGAAGCAGTCGTCGCCGATCTTAACATCGCCGCACAGTATGGCTCCAGGTGCGACGAAGCAATGGGCGCCGATGACGCAGTCGTGGTCTATCGAGGCCCTGGTGTTGATGAGCGTGTTCTCTCCGATGGTCACGTCGGGCTGGATGACGACGCCGTCCAGTATCTGTAGCCCCCATACCTTCCACATCCTGATCTTGGTCTGCATCGACATGATGGCGCTGTCGGCGATCACGTTGCCGATGTAGTGCGTCGGCCGGTACTTGTACCAGAGTTCCTTGCGCTTCTTTAGGTCACCAACCCCGATGATGATGGTGCCATCCTGATCTGGGTCGTGGTCATCGATGCCAACCGTCCTGACATCGGGCAAGAAGTGCTGGGCTAACACCTTGGCGTGGCCGCCCTGGCCGAGGATGAAGGTGGTCAATTCGCTACCCCCTCATTCTGTAGCATTCATTTCCTCCGCTTGGAGGATTGCGTATCCGATTTGCGTGGCGATTTGCGGGACGACGGCGTTTCCGAGGGCTTTAAGTCGGTCCACCCTTCGGGGAACCCCATGAGCCACTCGACCCACTGGGGGTTCAGGGAGCCACCGACTACCCGGCCCACTGTGTCCTGCTGTAGTTTCCCATCCCGGTAATAGGGGGCTTTGCCGTCCATGTGGTCCCGCGCCGTTGGGGTTGGGTACATTAATTCCGCGACCACCTCCTCTAAGTTCCCGCGGTTCCCGTCCTTTCTTATTTGGACAGGGCGGGTCATTTGGGTTCGCGGTGTCGGCCACAGTCTCTCGTTGTTCACTTGGCCCACCAAACGCACCTGTATCGGCTGCCCGTTTGGCCTTGTGTCCTTTCCCTCTTTCAGAAGGCCCGATGTTCCGCCCTCTCCCGTGTCCGGCGTTTGCCACAATCCAGACCCTATCTCTTCGGTGCGGGGCATCGACACCGCAAGCTGGAATAACAAGCGGCCAGCAGGTGTAGCCTTCACCTTCCAGGTCAGAAAGCACCTGGTCGAGGCCCATGTTGATGTGTCCAGCAACATTTTCAGCAATGACCCAAGAGGGCCTGACGGAAGCCACGAGCCGATGCATTTCCGGCCAGAGATGGCGGTCATCTTCCGCGCCTCTTCGCTTCCCGGCGTCGGAGAAAGGCTGGCAGGGGTATCCGCCTGTGATAACATCGATAATTGGGCGGTCAGCGGCTTCTTTGAGCGTGTCATAGGTCAGCGTCCTGACATCGTTGAAGACCGGCACATCAGGCCAGTGCTTGGCCAGAACCTTGCATGGGTATTCCTCGATCTCGCAGAACGCCACGGTTTCAAAGCCGCCAGTGGCCTCAAGCCCAAGGCTGAAGCCGCCAATGCCGCTGAATAGGTCGAGAATGCGGAGTTTTTCATTCAAAGCATCCCCCTCACCTGTTCCAACCATTCACTGAGGGCGGGCGTGGGAGGGTAAGCTCAGCGGAGAAGTCCTTGTTATTGCTTGCGTATTCACGGCGTTCTTGGACGATCGTCTTAACCTCCTCTTCACAGGCTGGCCGGCTGTACTCTCCACTGCCCATTGCGCTCTCAACCTCTCTGATGTGTTCGCACATCTTGACGAAGCTGATCGGGTTCAGCGAGGCCTTGTGGTCTGGCCCGTAACCGCTCCACGGGTTGAAGGTGAGGTGCTTCTCTATCACCGTGGCTCCCATCCCAACTGCGGCCGCCGGCAGGATATGTGACACGCTGTGATCGGATAGGCCGATGTCCAGGGTGGGCCATGTCGCCTTCAGTATGGTGATGTGCTTCAGGTTCATGTCCTCTATGGGTGTCGGGTAGGCCGAGATGCAGTGGAGCAGGGTGGCCCGTCCCAGTATCTTCATTGCATCGATGGCATCTTCACGCGAAGCCATGCCGAGGGACATGATGATCTCGCACCCCGACAACGCCGCCGCTCTCAGCAGATCCTTGTCGTGGCAGTAGCCTGAAGCGACCTTGATGGTCTTGACGCCTTGCCTTACCAGCCACTCTAGGCAGTAAGGGTCGAAGGGCGTGCAGATGTATTCGATACCAACCTCTTCGGCGTGGTTCATCAGCCTGATGTGGTCATCGACCCCGAGTTCCAGGGCCTCAAGCATGTCACGCCTCGGCCCCTCAGGCTCCAGCCACTTGGCCTTGAACATCTGGAACTTGACCGCATCGGCGCCGCACCGCTTGGCGCAGTCGATGTATTGCAGGGCCTTCTTCATATCCCCGTCGTGGTTGACGCCTATCTCGGCGATGATCTTAACCGTCATGGCAAGATGTCCTGCCCACAAGTCTGGCAAACCTGTCCCTGGCTCAACTCAATGCCATGATATGAACACGCCTTCACCAATCGCCCATATGATTTACGGCCCATGTTTGGCACCCTCAAGACCTCTTTCATTGAATGCTTTTGAACGTCATCAAGGAATTCAATATTCATCCAGTGCTCTAATACATGCTTCGTCCTGGTGTCGGCCAGAACAGTAATGGGCACTGGCCTCCCGATCCTCCCAATGTAATGCTCTGCCAGCCTATATATCCTTTTAATTCGGATATATCTTTTAATGGCCACTTCAACGGCCCCCCTCCCCCGGCCGACCTCCAAGGCTATTTGAGTGGTTGGTATACGCTTTTGCCATAAGTTATGGCACTTCTCTGATCTCTTCATATTGGCTGGTTCGTAAGAACTTGTTTCCTGGCACCACTCGATGAAATCAGGAATAGGAACTGGCTTCATATCGGCCAATCCTTCCTCAGGATCCCGGTGAGATCTTGATTGGCTATGATATCAGCAATCCTTTCTGACGCCCCGGGCTGGCCATAGGGATTAACGAACCCCGTCTCACGGCCCAATGCCCATT
>Ga0209434_1000420_pt1 | contig 20762 bp, 23 predicted proteins | sample ETNvirnome_2_300_FD_184068 | JGI IMG/M metagenome (GOLD analysis project Ga0209434, IMG submission 184068) | Marine viral communities from the Pacific Ocean - ETNP_2_300 (SPAdes) (version 2) | ecosystem: Environmental > Aquatic > Marine > Oceanic | place: Pacific Ocean | collected 2013-06-22
TGCCACGAGCATTTCTTGCCTTTATTAAAATAAAGTAATTTACCACAATATTCGGGCTTATTTATAATCCATTTTTCATATCCCCAGCCTTTTTTTACAAATTTGATTGGAATATGTAAATCCTCTACCATACTGTTTTTCCCCCATCGATAACCATGTTCTCGCCAGTCATATAGCTGCTAGCATCAGAGCACATAAATACAATTGCCCCCTTATATTCATTAATGTCAGCCATTCGACCCATTGGGATAATGTTTGACAGCTTTTTAACAAAATCTTCAGGATGATTGTTGTATACGCCCGTTGGGCTTAAACAATTTACACGAATATTCTTTTTTGCCCAATAAACAGATAAATATTTTGTCATTCCTACGATTGCCCATTTGGCAGCAGAATAAGTTATCGGCTTTACATTTTGTTGATCTTCTGGTTTTCCGTCTTTTCTGTAAAGCCTCTGGTCTGGAGCGATTACTCCTAAATCGGAAGAGATATTTAAAATAACTCCTCCTCCGTTTTCAAGCATTTTATTCCCGACAGCCTGTGAACAATAGAATGTCCCATTCAGTGCCGCATCCAGCCCTTCGGACCAATACTCTCTTGTCATGGTCTCAAATCTACTATCAGGGGTCAAGCTTTCTTCTTTTTTTACTTTTGGATCTTTTGCGGCATTATTAATCAAAATATCAATTTTATCAAACAAACCCACGACAGCGTTAACAGATGTGGGGTCAGCAACATCCATATGATAAGCGGCGCCGCTTCCCGCACCATACTTCTCATTTAATTGATTTGCTTTTTCTTCTGCCCTGTCTAGGTGATGATCGGTTAAAATTACCTTCCCACCATATTCAACAATAGCCTCAGCGTGCTTTGGCCCCAAAAGGCCGCCGGCGCCGGTTATTAATGCCGTCTTTCCCGTTAAATCAAACAAGTTATTCATTTATCCTCCTCAAAATATCTAAATGTTTTGAAATTGTTTCTATTTCTTGTCCCTCTGTTCCTCGCGCAGTTTGCAGCGTAAAAACATTAGAATAATTAAATTTCTTTAGTTTATCAAATATAAGCTTAAAATTAGTATCACCAGTGGGTGGCGGAACTGTTCTCCCCTCTCTCGTGCGATCCTTAAGATGAACATTTGAGATCCTAGAAAACAAGTTCTCTATGTATTCTTCATGATTAAATCCACATGATGTTATATTCCCAGTATCATAAGTCACATACACTGTATCAGAGATGCAAAGGATCTCCGACAACTTTTTGGGTTCAAGCTCTGCTTCTATAGAAAAATTTAAATTTGGATATCGATCAACAAATGTTTTCAAAATGTCCTTGAATCTATTTCTCTTGTTGTCATCCTCAACTGAACTTTCTTCTAGTAGAGGAATTGTAACAAATTTAACACCATTTCTAATTGCCGCAAGACAAATGGGATCTAGATTTTTATCAACAAATTCAAAACTATCAATACGATCATCCACCAGATTGTCTGCACAGACAGAATAAATCGGATACTGTTCCAGTTCGCAGTCAAAAAATGGATTATCATGAAAAGATTTTTTAGTAATTATCCACTCTATGTGACTAAGATTTAGTTCAGGAAGGCGGAAAAACTCACTTTTCCAATCCCTTGGGCACTCTTGAAACCCCTCCAGCGGAGGAGACAGTCTTCCTTGAATTATTCCTATGTTCACTAAAACCTCAGTTGGTATGGAGACTTGTCTTCTTCTTCGGCGACAAGGGTGTTGTAAAATTTTATTTGCTTTTCAATGTCCAACCCAACATTGGCGCTCCATTGCTTTAAAATACTTTTTGTTATCTTGCCATACTTTCCATCGCCAATGCTCTGTCCATTGTATCTCATCACCGGAAGAACGCAGAAGGGAGTGGCCGTGACAAAGCACTCATCAGCATTAAGCAGGTCATATGGGTCGATATTCTTTTCTATGCATTTAATGTCAAGCTGATCGCAAATCTCAAAGGTGTAATCCCTGCTAATCCCTCTTAAAATATTCCTGCCTTCCGGAGTTATAACCACCCCATCCTTAACAATAAAAATATTGTCTCCCGTGCCCTCTGCGATAAATCCATCAGGATCAATCAGCATTGCCCAATTATCTTTTCCCTCGTACAAAGACGCCTGAATGTTGGCCATTTGATAGTGCATTCTGCTTCTATTTTTAATTTTTGGCTCCAAGAGGTGAGCAGGAAGGGCTCTTTGTGGAACAAGGACTAAGTTTATTCCAGTATCATACAAGTGAGACAACCCTTGAATGGTCCACCTTAAAGGATAATTTGCAATGATTACATTTGGGCCGGCTGGTGTTCCGACCTTACCCTCATAAATTGGAATCAATCCTCTGGAAACATTTATCATGATACGGTCTTCATCATACTCTTCGAAGCAATGTTTATTTACTTCAATGGTTTCATAAACTGCTGCCTCCATTTGATCAATTGTCATCTCTAAAGGTATTCTGGCATATCTTATCGAAGCATAAAGCCTTTCTAGGTGTTCTCTTAATTTAAACTGTTTGTTGTTAAACGATCTTGTCATCTCAAAAACCATGTCTCCAAACATCAATGCAGAATCATAAATTGAAATTCTGGCCTCTGAATCCGGAACAAACTTTCCGTTAAAATACACTAGTCTTTGTTTATTATTCATGGCTTAGTCCCTTAAGGTTATACAAAAATTTGCAAATTTCCAAATCCTCTTCTGTGTCGATTTCGAACATTTTCCAAGAATCCATTAAAGAAAATCCAATTTTGCCACACAATCTATTGTTGAATTCTTTAAATTTTTCTGCTCTAAAACAATAAGCAGAGCCGTTTTCCACCACTTGGGCCGATATGTCTTGTCTTCTTTTTCGATTTTTGTAATCATAGTTCAGGCTTCTAATTGGCGCGTCAGTATCCCAAATAAAGAAGTCCGTTAATAGACTAGCAGTAAATGCAGAGTCTAACTCATCAGCCAAAACTTTTTCTATAAGATTGTCAACATCCTTAACCTCTCTTAGCGGAGAAGTGACCTGAAGCATAACAACTAAGTCGATATTATCGACAGACTCCATAAAATGACCTATTGCACTCTCAGTAGACGAGGTGTCTTGCGAAAGTTTAGAAGGCCTCTCTATTGTTTTAACGCCATATCCCCTTGCAAGATCTAAAATTTCTTGATCATCAGAAGAAACATAGATCTCCTCAATAAGTCGAGACCTTTTGCAAACATCGATAGTATTTTTCATAAGAGGATTGCCGTGAAAATCAACAATATTTTTCTTATGAATTCCTTTGCTTCCGCCACGGGCGGGAATAAATGCTACTATTTTCATATTACCGTAAGACATCATCTACCTGTCTTAGCTTTTTGGCAATCGGAACCTCAGAATCATAGACTCTCTTTATGCCATCTCCCAACATCATTTCCATATTTCTAATTCCCGCAATCAGCATGCTAGAATTTTCAATTGAAGCCGACTGATCTGATCCATAAGAAGTTCGATCATTTGTTATATGAAATTCTACACATTCAGCCCCTAGGGCCGCGGCGCCAACGCATGCGTCTAGGCCGTTATAGTGGTTTGAAAAGCCGATACTGATGTCTGGGTATCGCTCTTTCAGAGTTTGTATGTGTCTCAGATTAACTTCGCATGTGGCGGTGGGATAGGTACTAGTGCATGCCAAAATGATCTCAACATTGTCAAGAGTTTCGACGGCAGCCCTTATTTGTTCCTCGGAGCACATTCCTGTCGACAATATAACCGGCTTTTTAGTCTCGTTGAGTTTTTCCAAGAAGGCTTTGTTGGTTGCCAGCGCCGAGGCTATCTTGTGGTATTTGACATCTAGATTATCTTCGACGACATCTATACTATTAAGGTCCCAACAAGATACTATAAAGTCCATACCAAAAGATTTAGTGTATTTTTCTAATTCACAATATTCATCTATTGAAAATTCTAGACCTTCTTTTTGTTGACGATTAGTAGTGCCCCACGGAGATTCCCGATATTTATCCAACTCTTCTTTGGTATATACCAAATCAATCGTTCTTTTCTGGAGCTTGACAGCGTTTGCGCCGGCGTTATATGATTGTTTAATAAGTTCTTTGGCCAGCTTTAGGCTTCCGTTGTGATTGATTCCTATTTCAGATATGATGTAGATGTTTGACATTCTTTCTCCATAAAGTTTTGTTCATTATGTACATTATAACATGTCTTTTAAAGAATGTCAAATTATATTACTTCTTATTTCTATCCAAGACTGGGGCCCCGTGAGGGCGTTCCAGATTTTGAATTCGAAAACCGTGTGCTGTCCTTCTGTTGTTTTGAGAGAATGATAAAATTTATCGCTCAACAACATATCAATAAAATGGTCCGATTATACTAATAGTGTCAAGCGTTTTTTATTATTTCTTGGATGTTTCTATCTAGTGTCAGGATATCTACATTATCATTTAAATGTTTTAGAAATTTCATTTGAGAAATGGTAGAAAACCTACCGTGAGGCCCATTTTTATTTTGAACTTCGTGGTGTTGAGTTGAGGGACTTAAGGCTCCATCAAAATAAATTCTTGAACCAGTATAAAAATCAAAACCAGCAATATGAAGCTCTTTAATGGGATAACTAAGCAAAGTACAAACTGTCATAATTCCTGAATATGGCTCTGCCCCGATTAACCTATAAATTTTATGATAGTTCTTAACGCCTATCCAATAAAATGGAATATCAGTGCTTACATGTTTAAAATTGTAAGCACAGGCACTAATGTGGTCATCAGGCCAAGACATGATATTATTTTCGGAATGATCTGCTTTAATTACAGGGCACACAACCATCTTCAAGGCGCCAAAATCTTTAGGATCTCTCGCAACCAACTCTTTTAGGCCGGGCATCCATGGCGTACCACAGTTGTGGAACATGATGTCAGTTCGGGATCCATAATCTACATACAAGCTTTTTGGAATAGAAAATTGATTAACACGAACGATAACATCATAACTGTCAATAAAATCGCCTCTTGACATGTCAGTGAGATAATACGCGGGGCCGACGACAATTACCCTCTTATTTTTCACAAGAGAGTTTAATGTCGGATCTAAAGGGTCTTCAAAAAACATCATTGCCACCTTTGGGCCCCGGGATTTGGGAAGCCTTCGTTCGCTATTGTTCCGTCTGAACGCACTCTACTCAGTTCAAGAAAAAATGTTTTAACGTTGGACTCACCTAAGACCCGATCCAGATGAAACTTGTGAGTTGTTTCACTATGGATCACATGACCTTCATCACAATATTGATCAAAGTACCTTTCCATACAAAGATATTTGTCCATGTACGCTTTATTAGAAACAGCAAACCTATCACAATAGCCCCCCCACCAATGGTGGAAGTGAGGTATCCATATCTTAGTCATGTCTAGAACCTCCACTAGCGGACCTACATCTTGGTGATAATGTACATCATCCCTTGAGCCAATCACTCTATCATACTTTTTATTTTTTGTTTTTTCAGCCTCTGTAACCATATCGCTCAGCACGGCCCGGGCGTTATACATCCTTCTTGTCCCTTGGGGGGTGGGACAAGACCCATCCGGATGACGATGACCTTCTAACCATCCTGGCCAAAAATTCAACCTACTAATATCTAGATCTACTTCCTCAACCAAATTTATCTGAGTCCTTTCGCTGTCCAGTGTGCTAAACAGCCTAACTGCATCATCTGATGATGACCAGCCGGCTGCATCTGACTCCCTATTTTTGGCGACATAAACAAACACATCTGGTTTATCAAAGGTATCAATCAACCTGGTTTTGATATTTTGAAATGTGTACTCTATAGAGCGGCCCATGCCTGATATGCAAATTGCAGTATTCATTTTTATTCTCCAATAATTTCAAATTTGGGACAAGGAACAATAAATTTTCCACCGTTAGCTAAGTACTCTTTTTCTCGGTTGCAAAATTCATAAATAAAATGCCATGGAAGAACCAACAAATAATCTGGCTTTTCGATGCGCATCTCCTCCTCTGAGCGTATTGGTATATTTGTTCCTACGGTCCGTAGACCAAATTTTACAGGATTTCGCTCTGCTATGGCATCAATCAGGGTAGAATCAAGTCCATACCACTGTAGTAGCGTGTTTCCCTTTGTGGAGGCGCCATAACCCCATATAACTTTGCCCTTAGATTTTTCCTCTCGTATGAAGGAGACCGTCTGTTTTTTTAACTCCCCTATCTTGCTGAAAAAATCTTTATACACTTTAGGATCATTTAGATTCAATTTTTTTTCATATTCTAGCATGCTATTTATTCTAAAATCTGCGACATCGCGATATGGAGTTGTTTTAAATAACTCTTTCGTTGCACTTTTCTTTCTTATATAAATCCTAAAACTGCCCCCATTAACATCATTCAATATACAATCAACAATAGTAAAGCCAGTCTTATCTAAAAGGTATTTCATAGAAGACAAAGAATAAAAACAAACATGCTCATGACATATATTGTCAAAAGCTAGCTGCTGCAGCATTAACGGAGTATAACTCAATTGTAAAACAAATAGACCTTCATCATCCATTACTTCATCGACTTCTTTGAGAAAAGAAATTGGATCATCCAAATCATAGAACATCGCGATTGTAGTAATAAATTTTGCTTTTTTGTTAGCAACCTTCCAGTAAGCTTCAGCACTAAAATAATCCTGAACGATTTGATCGGCGTGTTTTCTGGACTCGTTGGCGTATGTATCATCGCAGGGATCAATGCCAATAGTAGTAAAACTTTTCGGTACAAATCTAAATAGAGTTCCATCATTGCAGGCAATATCTAAGAACATGTCCCCATCACTATATGGAATAGAATCAACTACTGACTCTACTACATCTTGTAGTTCTCTTTTCATAGTTGCATTTGTGCCTGACCTATACCAATATTTTCCATACATAAACTCTGGGTTAACTATTTTTTCCATTTGTAGTAAGCCAGACTCTTTCGATATCAAAAGTTTCATCTCTTCTTTGCCGGCCCGGGGACCTTGATTTTCTTCAATGAAGTCTGAGACATAAAGTTCTCCCAAGGAGAATACTTCTTCTAGCTCGTCGTTGGCAATTCTACATTTCATAAAATATCCTTTTTATTATATTCATTTTCTACAAGTTTCATAGTTAGACTCAAACCATTCAATCGATTCGCGGAGTCCCTGTTCAAGTGGAGTAAACTCATAATTTGGAAGTAATTCTCTTAACTTTGAGTTGTCTGATGGTTTTTTGAGTTGGCCTTCCATTTGTTGGTTATATATGATTTTTCCCGTAAAGTTCATTTGTCGACATATTTCTTCGGCGACAGTATGCATATTTATTTCTTCGTCGACAGACAAAATCAGAGGCGTATCATCATCATAATTCTCCAACACCCATTTGGCTAAAAAACCCAGGTCTTTAGAGTAGATAAATTCACGATACGGCTTTCCGGTTCCCCAAAGTTCAAGATCGGTACCATTTTTTTTAGCAAGATAACACTTATGAATAATTGCAGGAATCGCATGACTAGAATTTAAGTTATAATTATCATTGGTTCCATATGCGTTACAAGGAATTACTGTCACAAAGTTAGAACCATATTGTTTTCGGTAAGCCTTTCCCATAATATCAACCATTCTCTTGGCATAGGCATATGGATAGTTCGATGAATGAGGTTCTCCGCTGTTTATTTGTTCGGGACTAAGTGGATGTGCGGCATCGCTAGGAAATACACAGGTTGACATAAAAGATACTACTTTTTTCACCCCAGCTACTCGGGCGGCTTCTAAAAGATTAGTATTCATTATGATGTTCCCATAAAAAAACTCACCGGGCTTGTTCATATTCGCTCCGATGCCACCAACTTTTGCAGCACAATGTATAATGGAGTCAATCTTATTTAACATCAAATATTGTAAGATATCTTCATATTTCATTAGGTCTAGCTCTGTCGATGTTGGCTTAAACTCTGATGGAATCATACTCCCAATCATGCCGCGGCCGCCTGTTACTAGTGTTCTATTATATTTCATTCAACACTCCGATTTACTACGTCACACACTGTCTTTATCTCCTCAGGGGTGGTATTTTGATTATTAGGCAAGTACATCCCGAACTTGTGTACCTGATCAGCATTAGGCAAGGACATCTTGCCGTACCTCTTCAGCCATATCGGCTGGGATCCCAGAGAGCCACAAATAAGGGGCCGATGCTCTATCTTATTATCTCTCAGTGCTTCAATAATTTTCTCGCGCGCGGGGTGTATTAAAGGGTATGCGAAATTTGATACATAAGTGTCAAGTGACTCGCTCGGCCTCCAAAACTTATCATTTAAGTTTTTTTTATAAACATTATAGTTTGCATGCCGGCGCTCCATAACCTTATCATATTTGTCTAGCTGTGACAATCCTATGAAAGCTTGAAGATCTGTGGAACGTAAATTAAAGCCTGAGTAGTAAAAAGTGTACTGCTCGTTGAACTCACTTGTTCCAAATTCTTCCCGTAAATCGTACTGGTACGACGGGTCCATATCCCGAGCCCAGCCATGGCTCCTTAGGCTTTTTAGAAAATTATAAGTTTCTGTATCATCCGTGCAAACCATTCCGCCCTCTATTGTAGACAAGTGGTGACCAAAATAAGTTGAAAAAGATGACATGAGCCCAAAAGTTCCCAACGTCTTGCCTTTATACTTCGAGCCCAGCGATTCGCAAGTGTCCTCTAAAAGAATAACCTTATTATCGTTACAAATCTTAAGCAACGCGTCCATATTCGGTACGAGGCCTAAAACCGAGACCAGCAGCAAAACCTTAGGAGAATGGTCAGCTATCAAACGCTCCAGATGCTCTATATCGACCGACAGATCTTCCAAATTGCAATCACATAAGACCGGCTGTAATCCTAGCTGATGTACTGGTGCAAGATCTGTGGACCAGGAGAGGGCCGGAACAATTACTTTATCTCCAACCTTTATTTTACCCATCTCAATTAATGTATAGAGCATTAATAAATTAGCGGATGAGCCGGAGTTTACAAAAACCGCATGCCTTGATCCCAGGATGGTGGACCATCTATCTTCATATTCTACTGTGACTTTCCCCTTTGTTAAACGCGGATATGTCTTTAGCCACTCTATTAACCGATCGATATCTTGCTTATCAATCGTATTCTTTGCTAATTCAATCATTTTTGTCAAAAAACTCCTGTATCGATTCAATTATACACATCTGGTTGTCGTATGTTAAGTGATATGAAGACGGGAGGGACACCCCTCGATTAAACAGTTTGTCCGTTACCTCAAAATCATATCCCACATTCATATGAGAATAACAAGGCTGCCTATGGAGAGGATAAAAGAACGATCTGGTGCCGATAGACTCTACACGTAAGTGCTCACAAAGCTCTTCTTTGTAATCCGTTAAGAAGGAGACAAACCAGTGCACTGGTGTTGTACGGGGATCTATATAGATGGGATTCAGTCGATCAAAAAGATTCTCTAGATTTGCGTGGTAAGTATCATAAATTTGATTTTTCTTTTCGATAATTCGGGCTAGCTTGTTCATCTGTGCTATCCCTATCGCAGCCTGCATCTCGGTAAATGCAAAATTGTACCCTATATCCTCGTGCTTAAAAATACCTTTTGCAGATCTACCATGATTCTTCAGTCTATAGCATTTATTTCTTAGATCTTCATCATCCGTGAGTATCACACCACCTTCGCCGCACGTGATTGTTTTATTACCATAAAAAGACAGTATTCCCAAGTCTCCATATGTCCCCACATGCTTGTTGTCAAATTTTACACCCACGCCCTGCGCTGCATCTTCTATGATCTTAAGGGAATAAGTTTCTGCTATGCTGGACAAGCGATGCATGTCCGCACTTTGTCCATAAAGGTGTACGGGCATGAGGGCCCTGGTTCTAGGCGTGATCAACCTCTCGGCTTCCGCAGGATCCATACACATGGTGTCCGGTAAAACATCGCAGAACACGGGGGTCGCACCAGCCATCAATACTGCGTTAGCGGTAGCTATAAATGTAAGGTTTGGAACTATGACCTCGTCGCCCGGTCCTATACCGAGTGCCACCAAACAACAATACAAGGCCGCAGTACCATTGGTTAATGCCATGGCATAACGTGCACCTGTCAGCTCTTTTATAAGGTCTTCAAACTCTTGTGTTAATTCGTGCTCAGTGACATAGGTGCTTTGAATAACTCTCTTTAGTTGTATCAGCTCCTCGTCATCAATCCAGGGCTCAATCTGTGGTATATAAGTCTTCATAAGACTTCTGTTCCTTTACAAGTGAATTACAGTGTTGGTTGATCTTATTCTTGACAAGAAACCTTTTGTCATTTAATTTGGCATCGAGACGAGCATGCTTGACAAATTCATCATCGAACTGATTGTTACGCTCTTTCTCTCGAATGATATCCTCGGTATCCCACAAAGTCTGGTTAACCTGTTTAAGTTCATCAATCATCTCTAAGGGGACAGTAATTTCTGATTTGCTTAGGGTCTCTTGCAGTAATTTTAATTCTGTTGTTACGTGAGACACTTTAGCCTCATCTGTTATTTTTTCTTGCTTAATTTGGAGAATGGTGATTTTGTCCACAACCTCTCCTATAGAAACATCAATTTTCATTTTTCACTCCTAATTTCTGATACGTGTGTCTGCGCTCTGAGGAACGAGGCGACATTACTAAAATCATAATTACTAAAGCTTAGCCCTTCGATGAATGAGTCAGTGATCTCATCCCATGAATCAACAAATATTCCCGGGAGAGCATGTCTCTCAAATAGGTTTCTGATTGTGGAATTTTTAAGGATTGGAACACTTCCGGCTAATAATGTTTCATAGTTCCTATGAGTATCGGGTCCCGCCCCTTCCAGACATATAACGTATTTATGCTCCCTCAGCGACCGCAAATAATCTACAAAGTCTTGCTTTTCTTCCTGTACGAAAACATTCGACACCTCCGAGAGGTGTCGAATTGAAGAATTTCTACTAGCGTTTGTGCTTACTGTATGATGCGGCAAAAATACCTTATTATCTTTTTCTGCTGCCGGCAATCTTTTGTTTAAGCAATCAATTAAAACTTGTTGGGTACCACCCATTCTTCCAGGCTCTTCAAAGCCAATTGGAAGAGGAACTATTTTATTGCTATTGGTTTGCGGAGGATGAGTGCAGTACCATTTTTTTACTTTTGGGTGGTTTAACATGGCAAGGTAGGCATCTCCGCCATCACGGCCAAGCTGGTATGCGGAATTTCCGGTCACCATCACAAACCAGTTTGCCAAATTTATGTTATCAAAAACATTATCTTTAAAATGATTATTAACAATGTAATCAGTCTTAACAAATATAACATCACCAGTTCGAACGTTGCCGGGGTCAAGCGTGTCCATATCGTGCATTCTTTTTAGCCCATGAGACTCATAGAATGTGGTAGGGAAATCAAGTGCATGATCAGCCATAAGGGGCAAAAAGTTGTAGCAGATCAGCAACTCGTCTAGTCCCATGTTATTTCCTCCCATGGCTGCTGTGTACTGTTTCCAAGATACCCTGAGGCTCCTTCTCTAAAATTATGAAAATACAACTTACCCTCGATATTTAACGTTTCCGCCAAAGATCTAAAGCAGCTCTCCATGCAATGGACCTGTGTTGCGTTCTCTAGAATCTTACCGAAATGGAAAATGTTCTCCTCCATATCATTTCTTATTACTTTGATCCCCTCAGACGCTAGCTCATCTAGCTTTTCTTGAGAAATAACAAAGCCTCTGCTCGGGTCGTCGTGAACAAATATATACTCTTCGTTATTTGGATTTAATTTGTTAAATACCCTATCTTCCTCTACTGGGTCTCTCTCTACATAATAGTCGCTAAACCTTCTCTCGTATGGAATTCCCACCTGTTTATAAAATATTTCGGCGCAGCCCATGCCCAGCTCTTTCTCTTTTCCCCAAGGATAGTTTTGATGCCCTACAACTGCCACAGATCCTTTGCCAATATCATTAAGATAATTTTGTACCTCGGCCGCTTCGGTTTCGCCAGGAATTGTTATAACTTCAATCCGAGGCTCGTCTCTATACATGAAGTCTATCAATGAAGCATATTTCTGCTTTGCAAACACTCCCACCTTTTGATAACGTCCCTCGTTGAGAAATATTCTCACCATTGCATTACAGTCTAGGTGATCTCCTAGTCCCAGGTGATGATAAACAAATAATTGTTCTTTACTCTGTAGATAAGTTCCCAATACATGCTGGTGTTCCGGAACATTGTTATCGGACTCGTCAAATACTTCTCCGACAAACTCTAGTCCGTTTCTTTTTGTTGGGAATGGAGCTCCATCGAAAAATTCATCATGGATCATAATGTCCGCACCATCCAATATTGGAAGAACAGCTTCAGCGAAAAACTTGTAATCTGTACCGTATTCATCTTGTTGAGCAAAACTATCAATGAGAGTGTTCATCTCAGGTAGAACACCTCCTTTAACTCCCCACATCCCCCCTAATACTGGGAATTTGTGGTGAGGGTGGTCTCTCATGATATGGAAGCCCTTGTCAGAGGCAAGCCACGCCTCTACAGCGGCTTTTTCGCGCTTGTTGAGGCGAGAGTCCGTGTCGCGCGAGATCATGGCTTCTAAGCCGGTCTCAGAGGCTGCTTCGAACCTCCAATACATTCCGCGCCAGTCTCCGAATTCTGGTCGACGAACGACCTGGACGTTGTCCATCTGCTCTAGCTGGGAAATAACCGGGGAGGGCACACTCTGTCCTACATAAAAGCGGCATACCCAATCGGGATATATTTCTTTGGCCAGCTGGGCGTTCTTAAGTGCACCTACAAGATACTTTGGACTTTGCCCCCACAAGGAAAAGGTTATTAATTTCATTGATATTTTTCAAATACTTCCTTCTCTTCTTCTCGCTTCCACTCAAAGTTCTCAGTGTTGGTAGAAATTCCCGTCGGATTAAAATAGTACAAGCCTAGGGTATTGTCGATTTTCTTAAACTGTGATCCTTGGGATGCGCCGCGGAGCCACAGCTCCCAATCGCCGGCGGACCTGTACTTTGCATCAAACATTCCATACTTCTTGTGATAAGACCGTCTCCACATAGGATTGTTGTGTGGCATATTCGTGAGCTTTAAATTTTCCAGCGTGAAAGCCGGGAAGGTATACCGACGCCCTTCCGAACTATTCCTTGTAAATGTTTCGTTGGGCTTGTCGGTGATAAAGGAATCGGCATATACCAGGTCTATATCAGGATTGGAAACCAGATCCTTAGCATGAATCTCCAAGGACACCGCTGACTTTCGATCATCACAGTTAACATTAGTAATGAAATCACCCGTAGATTTTTCGATGGCCAAATTCCAAGTTCCATAAATACCCGGATCTTCTTTAAGCCTCTCATAGACTATATTGTCCGGATACTTCTCAACATATCTTTGAATTACTTTTTCTTCGGCGTCTGAACCCTCTGGGTTGACATTTAAGATAACCCACTCACACTTCTCTTCGAATATAGATTGTGACGTAATATCTTCCATCAGCCCTTCGATATACTCGGCTGCATTATAAACAGATGTTATCAGAGAAATTTTTGGTAATTCTGCTATTTCTACTTTCTTAATTTTTTCGCCATAAACAAATTGTACAAATTGCTCATGCATTTTTTCGGTGGTATAGTTCTTCAAAATATGCTTCTGAAGTCTTTTTGCCTCTTGTCTATAGTGGTTTTCTTTTTTTAGGGACGCTGTTAGCGCGCGCTTATAGGAGGCTTCCTTTGGATAGGCCCACATAGAGTCTTCCACCAAAACTCCCTTCCAAACTGCTTCCTTTTGTATCTTCTGGACATCATAATTAACCGGGATCACGGTCGGAACCTGTTTTCCTTTTTTATTGGGGACACAAATAAAGTCCATCTGGCCGCTCCAAGTAGTAGTAATAAGCGGAAGGCCGTTGCACGCCGCCTCAAATAAAGGAAGGCCAAACCCTTCGCCATGGCCAATATTGATTAAAGCCTTCATTTTTGGGTGTTGATAGAGCCACGCTAGTTGGCCCGGAGTGAGATCCCCGTGCACCAGGTATACTTTACATTTATGGCCTGCATAAGCCTGCAAAAGCATTTCCAGACGATTACCAGTATAAATTCTATCTGTTATACTATCTGATGCTGTGTTCGTTTTTAGTACGAGCCCCGCAGTAGGGTCGTCTTTAAAAACCTCCATAAACCATTTTATCGTATTGTCGACGTTTTTGCGTGGGCCCCATTGCGAAACCACCAAAAAGTTATTGTCCGTCGTCAAATCAAGAGCCACGCTTTCTGGCTCATGCAGTCTAACACAATAATTAACGGCTTCGATTGGAACGTTTATCCCCCAATTCGGAACATCATTCCCATGTTGATCTTTTACATCATATTTTGTGTTCTCGAAAACCTTTTTGGAGTGATTTGAAACCACCACAACACGATCGACCATAGCATTGCATTTGTCGATCCATTCTGCTGCAATTTTTGTTGTTTCAATGCCGGCGGTATATCCCACATTAACCGGAGCAATCTTTTCAAATTCATTTGGAATTGTAACTTGTAGAGATATATCAAATTGGGAGCCGGGTTGTTGAGTATACATCATTGTTTTGAGGATACAATCATCAATCCACTGTCTCTCGGCGTCAGTACTAATCGTTTGTCCAGTTTTGCCCCACGGTATGTTAACAAGGTATATATCAAATAAATCCTCTCGCGATCTCAGCGCCTGTAGCGCGAACCGAGACTGCTCTCCATATCCTGACCGAGACAAAATCGGTGCTTTAACTAAAATCTTTTTTTTCATTTAAAATACCCTAACTTCATATGATTGATAACCTTCGCGAGTTGACCAGGATCCCTTTTTGTCGTGAATCTCAGTAAATAGAGTATCCCACCTCTCAATAAAATCATCAAAATTAAATTGTTTTAGGGTCCAGTCTCGGCCGGCCGCGCCGAGTTCCTCTCTTTCTTCCTCTGTCATACTATATAATTTCATGAGGCCGTTAATAAAGTCTTCCTTGCTTATTCTATCTTCGTAAATGTACGGAACCTGTTGAGATCCTATGATTGCTTTTGAGGCTGGAGTTAAACCCACGCCAAACCAGTTCTCGCCATCGGTAACCTGATCTTGTAGGCCTCCGGTTAGCGTTACCATAATGGGCGTACCACAGGATAACGATTCAAGAGTTGCAAGACCAAAACCCTCGGCATCTGAAATATTAATTGTTACATCTGCCATGTTATACACCATAGCAAGATCTTGTTGTTGTACTTTTTCGCGTGAAAACAATACTTCTCCATCAGTGAGACCCAGAGAATGAATAATGGCCTCTAAGTCTTGACCATGAACGTCCTTCACATCAGTGTGCATAATTAACGTCGCCTTGTCGTGCCCTACACGATCTAAAAACTCTTTAAACCACCAGATCAAGGTACCGGATTGTTTGCGTCTGGCGTTTCTGTTATTCCAAAAACAAACAAATTTACCATCAAGGCCTCGCTGCATTTTGAATCTTAATATTTCTTGTTTATCAACTGGTTTAAAAACGTCCGCATCCACGGCGTGAGGTATATAAGAAGAATCAACACTTGGAGTCACTGTTTGAAGTATGTCATAAGTTAATTTTGAAATACAGGCAACATGGTCATTTGAAAGATAAAACGGCCTATTAAACTCTGGGTAGGGATAGTTATCCCATACGTGATAATAAATCATGGGAACGTGCTCTCGAATTTCATTTTCGATATCCCACAGCCACCCATAAAAACGAGGATCAGTCATAAACCACAAAATATCAGGCTTTTGCTGGTGAATCATCGATCGAACGTGATTATGGGTGCCGTAGCCGTCGACGGGCCAGATAATCCAGTCTTCTCCCCATTGTTCAGTCTGTTGAGGCTTGTGATTGGGGTGTTTGATTGCACCGCCGAAAGACACAAACTGATATTTACCAGTCTTAAGCATTCCCTCAATAATATATTTTGTTTGTGTTCCAACCCCCGAGGGAGAAAGGGGATGGTCGCTGATCGTAAAGATCTTAATTTTGTCAGACATAGGCGTTCCTTATTGGCAGTGTTTAGTATTAAGCAATTTACAAGGAAAGGGCTTGTGGCAACTAAGCCGATTCTTAATCGTAAATCTTTTAGTGATATTATAAATCGCTTGGTATAGAAGTTTAAGAGCGTTTTCCGTTTTTTTCGGACCGCTCGTTACTCTAAATATCTCAACATGGTCTTTTTTAGCCGTTCTTTTTAACAACGCAAAGTGAGTTTCTACGTTCTCAGGGTCGATGTTGTGCTTCTGACAGAAGAAATGCTTATACAGAGTCAGTTGATACGTGACCAATTTTTCGGCCTTGCGCCTTGAATCCCAGCCCCAGGAGCAGGTTTTCCAATCGAATAAGTGATAAGTATCTCCTACTTTAATTACAGCATCTACAAAACCCTTAAAATTGATATTGAAATTCTCAATAGGAACGTAGAGTAGTTCTTCTGAGGAAACTATCTCATACTCTCCAAAATATTCTTCTAGGGCTGGCTCAATTTCTGGAATTATTCTGTCGCCTTGTGATTTCATCTCTGAGATTAAACCTCCATCCAACTCAACCTGTTTTTCTATCAATTTTTTTATCTCGGTTGCAAATTCCTGCCGAAAAACGTTGTCTTCGCCAGACTCTTCCTGCAGTAACTTTTTCTCACACACTGTATGCAGAGCATTGCCAAAAGCAGTGTATTCATTGCCCTCAAATGGAGCAACCCTTTCAATCCAAGCTTTCTTATGATAGTACGGACATTTTGCCCAGTCTTTTAATTCAGAATATGATATATGCTTAGGTTTCGTCATTTATAATTGTTTCTATCTTTTGATATAAAGCCGGGGATATTGTTTTTACCCTTCGAGGGTCGTCAAGATAATATTTTTCAAATCCGTTTGCAAAATATTCCTGAATAGATGTAGCACCATATGGTGATACAAATAATCCCATCGTTAAAGTTAGGAGAGTAGGATAGCCGACCTCCTTGGCCAGGAAATCGTCAAACTTACTGCTATATTCAATAAAATTATACATCCGACTATTAATACGATATCCTTCGGCGTTCAGCAAGTGTCGTAAGCGCTCTCTTTTCCCTCTAAATTCATTTATTAAACTATCGTCATAAATTATCATCCCATATTTTGATTCCAAGGAGTGCGCGACTTCGTGAATGAAGTTTTCTAACATATCAAAATTAGTTGGCTCTTCACATGTCATGTATATGCCGCCATTTGAGTATGCGGCATTTCGATCGCCTAATTCCTTAAAGTTTCCAATATAGACAATTTCAACATTTTCCAATAATGAAAAAGGCAGATGTTCCTCTACCTCCGTGCAAAAAGCATCAATATCAACCCCTTCCTGAACCTTGTCGACCAGAAAAACGGGGATATTATAGATATGATATTCCATTCTATTCTTTTCCTTTATATAAATCAACAACTATAGACATTGGTCGCCGCGGCATCATAACCCTGAAATCATGGTCGGGGGTTCTTGATATATAACCTAATGAATAATCGATTTTATTAACAACCCCTAGTCCCGAGCCGGTCGCCTCATAATAATGTAAATAATTTACCACACTCCCAGCGATTCTCGTGGAGGCACCAAATTTTGACTGATCTACAATCGACTTTATGTCCTCATGCACGGGGAACCACAAATGTCCCCCATTAATCACCTTCGGCGCCCGATTTTCGTCATATGTTAGAGAACCTCCGCCACCCGGGTCGAATATTATCTTCCCATCCTTCCACGTGGAGCGATCGCTTAAAATATTACATCGATAGTCCGGTACAGAAAGTCGAAAAAGGCCTTCGGGCTCTAAAACCCGGTAAATTTCGTCAATAATAGGAACTATCGATTTTACATTTATATGTTCAAAAACATCTTCACTCTGATATACCTCTACACTATTGTTAGGAAGCGGAAAAGGGTGTTCTATGTTATGGATTATATGATTCTCGTTATCTTGTGTTAACGACAAACCAATATGTGTTTTAAATTGAGGATGAGCGGCGGGAATATCGCCGGCGTACAGCTTCAGTCCCCTACGTCCCTCGAGATTCGACCACTTCATATATTATTAAGCCTTCACGTTTTCAACGTCAGCTAGCGCCTGTTCATATCCACGCAGAAAATTTTCCTCTGCTATGGCCATCAGGAATTCTGGAAATTCTGCAGCGAAAACTTGTACGGCCATATCGACCGTCACTTCTTCTTTTGCCTCTAAGTGATCGCCTATGTAATTAACCACAAGCTCTTTGAGCCCAGTATGGGGCTCTATCGTTTTTTCTAAGTCGGGATTCTTTTGTTCCATTTTAATCTCACAGATTCTGTGCGGCGAAAGTTGCAACTCTGGATCTTTCCCCCTTTTTGAGGGTCACGTGCGACGCCAGCTCAAATTTCTTGAACTTTTCGACCGCATGTGTAAGACCATTGGACGTAGCATCAATATAAACATTGTCAATTTGTTCCACGTCCCCAGTTAACACAATTTTTGTTCCTTCACCTACTCTTGTTATTATAGTCTTTAATTCGTGTGATGTCAAGTTTTGTGCTTCATCAATTATGATAAAAGCACTTGAAATTGACCGGCCACGAATATAAGTCAATGCTTCTATCTCTATTGTACCCTTTTGCATGTAAATGTCAAGTGTTACTTTGTTATTTCCCATTAAAAATTGAAGATTATCCTGGATTGGCATCAACCAGGGCGTCATCTTCTCCTCCAGCGTCCCTGGCAGGAAGCCAATGTCCTTTCCAAGGGGCTGTACGGGCCGAGAGACGATGACGCGCGTGTATTGGGAGTTACTTTCATCTATGGTTTGCTCAAGCCCTGCAGCGATCGCACAGATCGTCTTGCCGCTACCTGCTTTGCCAATGGCGGTCACAATCTCGATAGATGGATCCATAAGAGCATCAAGGAGGAAATGTTGTTCTTTGTTCCTAGGCTTAATGCCCCAGACACCTTTTTTATTACTTAAAAGTTGTTGAAGAGGAGCAACATCACTAACGAATTTTCCTAAAGCTGTTTTTTTCTCGTTTGCGTTCGAAACTAACATAACATATTGATTCGGATGAAGGGCGCGACCTTCCAAATAAACGTCTTTTTTCTCATAGAATTTATCAATCTCCTGATCATCAACCAATACGGTTGCATACCCTGTGAATATCTCCTCGCTATTTCCGACAACCTGATTATTTTGAAAATCTTCGGCCTGCATGCCAATCGCATCCGCGATCACGCGCATATTAATGTCGCGAGAGACTAAAATTACTTTTCTATCTGTTTCTTTCGTACATTTTAGAGCTGTGGCCAATATTAAGTGATCTGGAATCTTTATATCTAGATCAGTCGGAAGATCACTTTCCAACATACCAGTTGTACTAACGGCCTTAATTAATCCTAGGCCCTTTCGAATACGTACACCCTTTTCTAGTGACCCGGATCCTCTTAGCTCGTCCCAAATGCGAATAATTTTACGAGCTTGGGCGCCCACGGCATCTTGTCGTTTCTTGTGTTTGTCTATTTCTTCAAAGACTTTTAGAGGAACATAGATGTCATTAGTCTTGAAAGCATAAATACAATCAGCATTTGTAAGATATACGCTGGTGTCTAAAACATAGATTTTTTTACGGCTCATATAAACCTTTTTTGTCCTGAATAATTAGGGCGCCCAGAATAATCTTTCCATTTCTTAGTAATATCAATCGCGACTGCTTACCACTTCGACTCGATCGGGGACAACCTCTATTCCATCAATTTCAATGTCGACTGTGCTAACCATTCCTGATTCTTCTACTAGTGTCGACGAACTTTGAACTTTCCCTCCACCAACACCCCACAACATCTCAATTCCTAATTCTTCGCATACATCCATCTCCGGAGTATTATCTGTTTTTCGGTCCCCACCATTAGCAAAGTAGTCGGGTTTAAGGCGTTTAAGCGCTTCACATACCGTATTATCACTATCATTAACATATGTCGTAGTAGTTACACACGCAAACCCTTCAATAATCTCGCACCGCTCCCGAAAAGGCATAAAAATGTACCCTTTCTTACGCATAAGCCATTTGTCTGAATTTACAATTGCTACCACTTCTCCATATCGAGAAGCTTCCTGCATCATTCGCAGATGGCCAATATGAACGGGGTCGAAGCCTCCGGAAATGCAAATTATTTTAGCTGTCATTTTTAATCCCTTTCGTTATGGTGCCGGCACACGGGCTCGAACCGCGGACCTGTTGTTTACAAGACAACTGCTCTTCCAACTGAGCTACGCCGGCATATCATCTCTTTTCTTGTTTGGTTTTTCTGCAGAACAGTAAGTTACTATTGTTCTGACTCCTTCATATACCATGGGAAGGTCAGCCCTCAATGCGCTGGCTTCCTCTTTAGAGTTGACGTGCACGAATAAGGTTATCCCGAGTGACCCATTTTTTATTTCGTATATATAATCCGCCCCAAATTCTATGGCAGCGCTTAATATAATATCATCTTCTTCTAATTGGGTCATAAATTCTTTCTATCATATTGGTTGGTTGCCTCATATAGCATAATATTAGCAGCCTGGGATGTGTTCAGACAATACCCCACGCCCGGCATATGTATGGATATTACATCAGATTGAGAAAGAATTTCAGTAGGAACTCCTATTTTTTCATTAC
>Ga0209434_1000421_pt1 | contig 20744 bp, 26 predicted proteins | sample ETNvirnome_2_300_FD_184068 | JGI IMG/M metagenome (GOLD analysis project Ga0209434, IMG submission 184068) | Marine viral communities from the Pacific Ocean - ETNP_2_300 (SPAdes) (version 2) | ecosystem: Environmental > Aquatic > Marine > Oceanic | place: Pacific Ocean | collected 2013-06-22
TTCTAGATTAGAGGTAGTGAGGGTAGCAATAACGTAGTTAGAAGTACCAGACACAAGAGCCGGATCAGCCTTGAAGAGCCGATAGTGCTCACCGCCGGGCAACGAACCAGAATCGCCGTAAGTACCAGAGGCAACCGCGACTGGTGCAGTGGTGTCCGATCCAGTGGGGCTCGAAAATCCGTTGTTCAACGAATAGAAGCTTCGCTCCGTGAGGCGTCCACCAAGATCAGTACCACTGAGGATTTGACGTCCGACATTGCCGCCGCCATACAAAGACTTGTCCGCCACGTTAGCAAGTCGAGCAGTTTCGTCATCAAACGCTGTCATACCACTATCGGGACTGAACACAAAGTCCATAAAGAAAATGAGTCCACTTGGGAGGCTCATTGGTTGGACCGACACAAGGTCCTGGGCCAAAAGATTGCCGAATACACGGCGCACAATTGGGAATGCAACTGCGGCGAAGCCTTCTACATCACCAGCCTGCATGGTAGTTGTCTCTTTGAGCAACTGTGCAGCTTGGTTTTCAAGCATGCGGGACATCGTACTACGACGATGGTCATCCAGACCTTCTAAAAGTCCGGTTCTTTCCCACTTCTCAAGAAGTGCTTCACCCTCATTAGCAAGAGAGCGTTGTCTAATGCCCTCTGTTAGGGTTTCAATTACTGACATTTTTTTATTCTCCTTAAATATTAATCAGTTGTTTTTCGTACCTGCGAGTGTTGCCCAACGATTATACGTTGGGTCGGTGTCGGTGGAACGAGATTCATTATTCCGATTCCCGCTAAGGATAACAGATGAACGTCTTGTTACTGCTTCAGACAACGATTTGGGACCACCCGATTGGGTATCCGCCATTGTCTTTTGAAGAGTCTCGTAGACCATCTTTGCCTCAACCACAGACCGTGCAGTCCCGACCAACTCAGCAATTTTATTTTTTTGCTGCTCATTCAAGGAGGTGTCCTGTAAAACACGATTCGCATAAAGTAACCTAGCATTTTGAAGATTAATCTCTTCAAGCTTATCTTTTGCTTTTCGCAAAAGATTTTTTAGTTTTGTATTTTCTCTAGTTAAATTTTCACTTTTCGTATGTAAGCGTTCATGGGCTTCAATGTCTTTTTCATCCATACCATCTCGGTATGCTTTCTCCACCTCTTCATCCCGCGCAAAGTCGTCTTCTTCAATTTCTTCAGCAGCTTGTTCCACTTCTATTTCCGGAACATCCACTACGAGCATTTCTTTGAACATATTAACTAATTCGTCTTCGTTTAGGTCGATCTCTTCGTCCTGGCGGTTTGCCGGAGGAGTGTCTTCCGGAATATCTATCCCAACCTCAGAAGCTATTTCTTCTTTATCAAGCTCGGCATCCAAGGCATCGGCAACAGTAGGGTCTTCAGCCTCTGCGGCGGCGAGAATATCGTCCAGATTAACTTCTACAATATCTTCTTCCGAGTTTTCACTGGCAACGTGGGCCATTGGAACTTGCTCCATCGCAGTACTATCAACTTCTTCTTCATCTCCCAGGTCGTCAAGGGGTAGCTCTTCTTCTTGCTCCAGAATTTTCGAGACAGCGGATTTTACTTCTTCCGAATATTTCTGTATAACAGCTTCCTCTGCATTCTTGATCGCTGCTTCACGAAGTGTTTTTGCATCTATGATCGCTTGTTCTAACATATTAGACATGTGATATCCCCTTGAGCGGATGAATTTACATCAAATTAAATAGTTATTTAAATGTCAAATCGACTCTTTTTGTTTTATGGTGGGGCACTCTAATCGGTGACCCCGCTTCCGGTTAGTTCGAACATTTCATCAGTTCGAAGATCGGTCAACTCAGCGAACAGTTCATATGCGCCTGCCTCGCCGCTATCATTTGAGATAAAAACTCGGCGGCATTTAACATGAAGATCCAGAGTTGAAGGCTGGTTGACCACGGTGGTCGAGAGTGGAAGTACAGTTGTGTAATGATGCCCGCCTATAACATTACCGGCGCTCTTTTCGCGAAAGTGTACTCGAAGGTATGCATCCGCGGCGACGTTTCTTACAACTATCCGTCGCGTAACGGACGGAAAGTCTATCTGTTCTGTGATTCCGTCCGCTATGGCGGCCGAGCCCGTCTGAAAAATCTTACCTGCTACCGCGTATGCTGAGGTGCTTCCGAGCCCTTCATAGTATGAAGTGTAGTAACTTTGTACAGTATCCGTTGCCATCTATTTTCCCCTTTTTCGGAAATTGTCCCTAGTGTTAATTAGTTCGTTTTCCCGTTTATGTACCTTTTCTATTAATCTTTTCTTATCTCGTTTCTTCTGCGCCCGAAGAGCAGTAGGTTTTGTAAAATATCTACGATCGCGAACTTCCTCTATAATGCCGGTTCTTTTAACCTTCTTGATAAACCTTCTTATCATCTTCTCAGCGTTTTCACCGCACTCTTCAGAGGTCACAGTGACCAAGGGATTGATTTTTTTTACTCTTTGATGTTTGTTAAATTTGTTAAATTGTCTTTTCATTTTATTTCTCTTTACTTTATGGAATTAGCTACATTGCCCCAGGTTCCAAACCCTGGGATGTTGGAAATGTCTACCCCTTTATCGCCTGGTGCTACACCGGACAAAGCCCCCTGACCCTTGTCGGAAGGAATCGGGGTGGTACCTTCAAAGAGTGCGGGGTTGCTAAACTTTTTCTTCGCATCGCCGTAGGAATTCTTCGCAATTGCAGCGAGTACCTCTTTCTTCGACTCTCGTGCCTGGCGCGTAGTTGTGCTGGCTTGTGCAAAAGTTTTTTGTATCACAGCACCCTCTTGTAGCACCGACGCTCCTTGCAATCCATGCGCCACCTCCGTAATAATGCCCGACAAGACGCCCTCTTCAAAGATGACCTCCTTCACACATTCTTTAATTATATTTTTAAGTTCCGATTTTTTCATTGTTCTCTTTCTTGTGCTCCTTAAGCACCTATGATATAATATATGTATATGTCGGCTATGCCAGCCGTCAACGCAGCCATTTCCACATTGAGTTTTAGTTCGCCATCATCCGTTAGTTTGAAGGCGGCCAAGGTACTAGACATATCGGTCAGTCCCGCCTCATATGGAGCTTGCTCGGCTCCGGTATCAAATATCGTGTGCATTTCGACCAACTGATTTAATGAAGTGTTCCCGTCGTAAAGACCCAGTGTTATCATTGACTCCGGAGCACCCCCCACAAATGTAGTAGTACAATCTATAATAACCTTGGTCACAATGCTGTTGTCAGGTATTGTTACCTCCAGAGTATTAAGACCAACGGCATAGTCGTCGCCATCAATAGTGGCCTTAGCTACGCGCTCAACGACTGCCCAAGCGCCGTCACTTGCTTCCGAGACTGTGGATTCATCTAATTTATTAATTTCTGCTGCGGTTGAGGAAATGGCTGTGCCCCCTATTTGATAGGTGGTTGCATTTACGGTGCCATCAACATCCAAATCAACGCTGGGGGAGGTTGTTCCAATCCCCACCCTATTGTCTCCGGCATCAACATGTAACATCACAGTTCCGTCATCACTCATGATCTGTGTATTGCGGTCTCGATTCGCATTATTTATTTTAATGGCCCCGTCATACTTCAGGAAGGAATGCCCGTTAGCAACTAGATTAATCTGGTTTTGTCCTGAAAATGCAAAGTATGTATCCGTATCTCCACCATGGTAGATATACTGGGTAGCATAGATGTTTCCGTTCACATCCAAACTTCCTGTAACTTGGATTAGGTCGCCAGAGCTATTGCCGATGGAGGCGTCGCCGTCACCCTCTAGCTTAAACCCCCAACTTCCATCATCCTCTTGTGCTCCAACGCCGGCATCTGCCATCAGTCGTCTCCGAGTACGTCGTTAAGGGCTCGGTTGATTCGGTCGGCTTTGGTCAAGTGGGTTTTGACTTGGCTTTCTGCCACAAGGTAAGCGCCCGTGGTGCTTGGTTCCGAAACCAGATCAAAACAAAGAAGCTGGAAGTCGTCCTCCACCATTGTTGTTCCGCCCTCTTGGCGTGTAGACCCTAAGCCTCGGCTGGAAATGCCCAGTTGAACGCCTCCATTGACCAGTTGTTTGGCGATTTGACCGGCCGGGGTCTCTAAAATTTTCATCTTTCCCATGACGTCATCGCCCTTCCACCACACTTCGGTGACGAGGTGGCTCGCGTTCTTAAGCTCTACGACTGAACTGTCTGGGTGGTCAAGTTCGCCGATGGCTCGCCCTTCTTTGACGAGTTTTTGATAGTTCTTCATTTCTCGCTCAAGGATTGGCTTGGGGTAAATGCGGCCATTGCCGTTCTTTGTGCCTGCGGCTTGGATTTTGCCGGCGACGATGAGGTGGGTACCGTTCTGGTTCCCTTCCCGCTCCTCTTCGGTGAGAAGGTCATCACTGTAATCCAGATTCATAAACTCTTGTAAGACATATTTCTTATTCATTTTTTTCTCCCTTGGAGTGCGGGCGTTACCCGCACGGTACAACTACCCCTGCAACACCTTGCGACTGGTCTCAGCATCCACTTCTGTGTCCACATTCCCTCTAATTCGGTATTCATGTTGAAATCCTCCGTCCGAGATTAGCATACACAACGCATACGATGTGCCGGATGATAAGGAACCCAAGAGGAGTGCATTTATCACAGAAACATCAAATGTAAATAGTTCCGTAAATGGGTTTAGGAGTAATAGAAGCACCCCCACCCAGAAGCCAATACACATCGGACAATTAAAAAAATGATATTTTGGGCGTAGTGGTGAAAGTATCTTAGAAAAAACTAATACTTGTGTTAATCCATAGCTACACAGAATATAGTATAAAAGCGACAACGGGACTCCAACTCTTAGTAAAGGTATCCATACCCAGCGAACGAATAGGCTGCGCTGCCGCCTTCTTGTCCGGCCGGAGTGTCCTGATAGGGTGGTATTTCTCCGTATTTGGTGGTTTTGTCGTCGGGTGGGTCTGTAAAGTTGTCTTCTATGTTTTCATCGTACTCGTCGCCAACTATGTTTTTTGACGATGAGCGCCTAATAAATTCATGTATCTGAAACAAAACGGCCTGGAGGGGGTCCACCTCAGCCTCCGAAGGATAGGTGGCTTCCAAGACACCAAACCGGGGTCCGCCTTCTGGACTGAATACTTCCAAAACACCCCCCTTGAACAAAGAGTACATAAAATCTTTTTGATACTCATACACGTCTCTCTCAGCATAGGGCTTCGGAATCGTCACAATTTTGCGCTTTTTAGGAACAACCACTATGTCCATGTAGTCATGATCGTCGATAAGCAGATTGTCATCCAGAGTTTTCTTTATTTTTAGCGAAATGGTTGCTTGCGTGGGCTTCGCCTCTTCTTGTCCAGCCTCTTGGCCAAGTTTAATTTTTATCGGCATCTTTATCGTACTCGTTGACCAAGCTTTGGAGCTTCAATATTTTACCAAGAGAACCTTCATCGACACTGGAAATACTCATCTTATCTATTTTCTCTAATAGTCTGTGTGTGTTTTCAATCATGTCTTCATCACTACACACCTCTTCCAGTATTAAAGAGTTTTTCACGCTGTCCCTAATTCTTCCCAACTCTTCCGCTAAAAATATTTTAAAATCAACAAGGTTGTCCCCAAACGATACCATATATTTTTGAAGCAAACTTTTCTGCTCAGGGAGCAGGTCTTTGTAGCTTTCGTTAAACCTCTTAGAGAAACTCGTAAGGACCAGAGAATCGACGTGGGGAAGTTCGTCCGATGCTTTCGGCGTCACCATCAGGCGATCCATTACCTTTTGTTCTAAAAGTACCCTGTTTTTCAAAGGAAGCCTATCGCCAAATATCTGAAACAGTGTAGCATATGACTTGTAGTCTGGGATGAAATTATTATACACATCACTTCCAAGTCTTGAGTTTATCTTCTTTATGACTGCGGATTGTTCTTTGAATATCTTCTTCTTGTCTAGCTTATCGTAAGATGTTTTTGCACGATATATGATCTTTTCTGCTGTGTATTTGTCCAGATTAGCGTTCTCACAAAGCGCACGATAACAATCTAGTTCACAGTGTAGAACCGAGTTTGCGTTAAAGTGCTCCTTGAGTATTGTTTTTATGTGGAAGGATTTTTGGGTATTGTTAGACACAATTGCCTTGGTCAACTCCTTGACGAGAGCTTCAAACAAAAACGCTGTATTTCTTTTTTTGTTATGTTTTGTTTTCATCTTTGATTTCCAGTTGCTTAATCAATTTTTTAATTTCATATTGAGTTTCAAAAAGAATGTTTTCCTCTTTATCTATACTTTCGCCAACAATACCTCGCGAGAGGGGACCCATTTCACCGCTCCACCCTTTAAATAGGTTTCGATTGGAAGAGGAGGCCAAATTGTTTCCAGCGGAAGATAAATAACTTCTTTTTCTGGCACCTTGTTTCCATTTTGGATCAACAACTGGCTTATACCAGTCGTCTCGTTGCCCCGGCTCTTCCGTTGGTTCTGCTAAGAGCGGACCTTCGTCGCCTTCTTCTTCGTCGCCGAGGTCGGTCTCCTCTTCGCCGCCACCTTCTTCACCAAAAAGATCAGCAGTAGCATCTTCCGCTGAGGCTGTGTCTTCGGCCTCGGTGGCTATACCTTCTAGATCTGCCGTGAGTTTGGCGTCGCCAAATTGCTCCCACTGTAGTCTTTCTATTTCTTCATCAGCTAATTTAAAGATATTTTTATAAACCCAACTCTTTGAAAAGTACCCGTCAGTCGCTGCGCCGGCAATATCAAATTTTGTCCTCATGTGCTCAAGCTCTTGAAGTTCCGCTATCTTGGAAGGATTGTTTAATCTTAGTTTAAAGGATAAAAGATCATTATCGCGAAACCCAAGAGTATACAGATGGATGATACAGATTTTTTCTAATTCGGCTATAGTCACCCTCTGAAGGCGCTGAATTGTTCTAGCAAACCGGATATCTTTTTGGGATAGGGTTGTCTTATCTTCGATCGCATCCGTCTGGGCCAAGTAAGCTTTCGGAACCTTTAACGCCGAAAAAAGCTTATCTCGCAAATAATTTACGTCGTCAATATCGCCCGTAAATTGACCACCAGCCAGCGTGTCGATCCTCGTATTATTCGCTGCACCACGGACAGGTATGTAATAATCCTCATCAATACTCATGGCGTTGTAACGAAGGTCTACTCTCCCGCTATCTTCATCCACAATTTGATTTCGCTTCATCTGTGTCTTGACCTGTTCAATATACTGCTCCACATCTTCCGCAGCAATGTTGCCTACATCAATATAGAATACCCGGCGCTCAGGAGAGCGAACAATGCGATACGCCATCATAGCATCCTCTAGAAGAGAAAGCTGTCTCCAAATACGACGAGAAGGCTCAAGAACGGATGTTCCATAGGGCACATACTTGTCGTTGCCTAGAACCCGGAAGTGAGATACCTGCCAATTTTCAAATGTAACGCCTTGGCTACCTTCGGCTTTTTCCCAAAAGTATTGTATATAATTGGGGTTTGTAGGGTCTGCACCTTCAATTCTCTCAACTTCTCTCACCGGTAGCGGTATAACATTCGTAATTCCTAGCTTCTCATCAATGTCCAAATATAAGTAATAATCCCCATACTTGCACATCCCACGAGACCAGCCAAATAAATTAGCATCAAGGTTCAAAACGCTATACATAAGAGTCTCTAGAATATCTTTAATCTCTCTATTGTGGCAATCTATTTCTACAAGGGAGTTGAAAATAGTTGACGTTGTTATTTCGTCAGCGTAAATATCCAACGCAGAAGCTATCTCGGGCATATATTCCATCTGGTCGAAATCGGTATATCTTACCTGTTTGTTCCTCTGCCAAAGTATTTTATTGCTCAGGTCGCCGAACGGGTTATAGTATTCCTTTTTCTTGAACTCCCTGCCGGTGCTGCTTGTAAATGTGTATTTTTTTACATCCCTGGTGACGCCTCTTGTAACCGCAGGACGATCATAATCGGCTATAGGTCCACTAAAAAGACGAGTTAACCTCCTAAACAGTGTAGAATCCTTGTTCCTAGGATTGTTTGTATTATCTTCAGCCATATTTTACCCTTTTATTATCCAAGAAAGATCATGCGAACGTCCATCTGTTCCCACAAAAGTTTTTTTATTTCCTTTATATCCGGACTGTCCCTCTATTTTTGAGTTAAACGTAGTTTTTGCTACAGACATGCTGGATAAAAGAGCTTTCTTGTACTCAACCTCCCGCTTGTTAACAGTCAACGCCGTTCCTCTTACCCAACACCCAATAGAAGCGGCAATAACAAGATCGTCATTGTAACTTCTCATGGCTTGAGGTCTTCCGTTGTGCCAGACAAATGTTTTAATCTCGTTGGCCAACCTCATTGAGTTAATAGTAATTAGTTTATTTCTCACGAATTCCTCAAACTTCGCAATTACCAACGGGCGAGTTTTCATAGACATAGTAAATCCGGCTACGCCACCAATAGCTTCAGCCATTAGTTCATCGACGTACTCATGAGTTGATTTTACACTATAATATAAATTTTTATACTCTAAGTCCTGAAGTCTTGTTAATACTCCAATTCCTAGAGAGTTGTTCTCTATAACCAAGAGGGCATTATTATATTCATTCCCCATAGAAAATAATAGCGGGGCAAACATATCTGGAGTTATTTTTCCTTGGTATTCTGCGACCTGGGTCATACTTTGCACATCAAATATGTGCGCAACGCTGAAATCTGATCCGTCACCTCGGGCCACGTCGGCGACGAGGAGATAATCTCTGTCGGGCTGTGGCTCTTCCCATATCCAATAGTTTCTATCGAAGCCAGCTTGGTGGTGGGGCTCTTGTGTGTTTTCCATTATTTTTGTAAGGTCGTCTCCGTGAATTACCGTTTCTCCGGAAGCGTTAAAATTGCACTCAAGCTCTTGGGCTATTTCACGACGAGACATATTCTTTGTTTCTTTTATAAACCAATCCGTGTCTCGTTCAGGGTGGACGTCCCACGCCAGCTTGATTGTGCGAAAGTCATTTTTATTTTCTAGGGCTTCGGTATATGTTTTGTGAAACCAGTTCCCAACGCCATTAGGGGTGGATAGCGCGATGCAACGGCCGCCAGTAGATAGAGTGGGATAAAGTCCAGCCCAAAGCTCATCTATCCCCTCCACAAAAGCCGCTTCGTCTATGATAAGTAATGAAAGGGCTTCTGAACGCCCAGCATCTCCAGAAGTAGAAGACGCTTTAACCTGAGACCCGTTCCCTAGCTCAAAAGAATTACGGTTATCAATCGCTATATCGGAAATTTTTAACCACGGGGGTAGATTTTTGTGTATTGCCTTTATTTTTTTCACTAAATTCGCTGCGGTGTTCAATTTAGTCGCAACGACTAAAACATTCTTATCACGGTGAAACAGCATCATCCAGCAAACATATGCACCAACCGTAGTAGAGATTCCCAACTGGCGGGCCTTGAGAATTATGCTAAAGCGGTGATCCTTGAAGTTCTTAAGAGCATTCTCTTGGAAATCATACATGTCAAAAGGGATCAATCCCCTCATCGGATGTGATATTTTAGCGTACTTGTTGCAGAAATAAGCAGGATCTTTTCCGCAGCGAACAACTTCCGCCATTATCTCCTGCTTGGTAGAAGGCATTAGGCTTCCGGCGTATCAGGATTCTTCGGGGCCTTGTCGTTTTTTGCTTTTTTGGTGGTCGAAAGCTCAAGAAATTCTCTAAACTTCTTTTCGTATGGTTTATCTATCGATCTTTCCGAAGTTTTTCTAAGAGGCTCCACTCCATCCATGCCCCCGATGCTGTACTGCTTGGTGGCCTGAACCCATGAACGAATTCTAGAGGTGGATTGAACCATAATATCTGCGTCGGCTTCTTCCTTTAGGGTCACAGACTCTTTGGTTATCTTTTTGTATTCTTTCTTGAGAAACTTTGAAATATCTTGGAACCTTCTCTCTATCTCGTTTTCAAATTTATTTCTTGGATGGAGTTCTGTGAGAGACATTTCTCCCTGGTAAGATACCATCATCTTATTGCCTGAAAATCTAACCTTGAAGCCATCTATAACTCGGCTGTCTAAAATAGGGTGCCCCTCTTCTCTCTTAAGACCTATATCCAGGGATTCCTCATCCTCTGTCAGGGCACCGTCATAAGCATTTGCTGCTGCTTGATTAAGTCCTTTTATAATATCCAAAACAGTCGCCATTATTTTCTTCCCCTTATAGTTTTTTCTATATAGTCCGATCCCGGTCGGTCTCCGTTGCGCCACTCATCTTCTTTCCTTTGGACAAAGTCGAGATAGCAACGATAACAACACTGGAACCTATTCATATATAGGTCATCAGCACCTGAAAATGAGTATGTTTTGCAAACTGGGCATATTCTAGTGTCTTTCGTCATCGATACCCTTTTGCTTACACGCACATCATCTGCAACAATCTCTTCCTTCTTGGCGGACTTGTTACCACTTCTTACAAGCCTATCCTTTACTTGTTCTAGGTAATCTTTTTCTCTAAATTCGTCCCACGTTGATCTAAAATCTTGAACCGTGTCTTTTCCGTACCTCTCGGCAATCGCCTTCTCTACAGAAGCAATATAGTTTGGGTCTTTTTTGTTCATTGCGGATGTACTGCGTGGACAATAGCGACGGACATGCCGGCTCCCACTATCAAGCCGGTAAGAATACCTAAAGTTCCGCGATTTCGGCTAAACCATGTATTATCTTTTTGGATAACTTCTTCAAGCTTGGTGATGGATAGTTTATACGTCTCCTGCATCTGGGTGCAAACCTTTTTATCCACAGAGCACTCACCTAGTAAAGCGTTAGTGTCAATTTTATTTTCCAGAATTTTTCGAAAATCTTCTTCGCTCAGAAGAATTCCAACATAGGTGATACCTTCTTGTTCAACGGTCGCAGGTCGAGGATCAAAATGAGTGGTTTCCGCCGCTACGGCGTTGAGTGAAAAACACAGAATTAAAGCTATTATTTTCCTCATACTACTTCAAAAACTTTTTAAGTCCCTCAATTCTTTTAGCTGGCCGCTTAAGTCCGCTTACCAAAGTGTAGGTCACCAACTTATCACGCTTATCATCTTCGTAAATGCCTCTGTGAATAATCGCCCCACCTGTTAAAGCAGCCAAAGTATCAAACCCAAACTCAATACTGTCCATGAGTCCCACAGTTTCCTCAAAAATTTCTGTGCCCCCAACAACCACACACGCTGCGCCCGTTGCGGTAGTGAGGTCAAACCCCTCAGCTAGCAGAGTCTTCTCAAGGTTCTTTTTAAGAGCGGTCGAAATAGCTGTTTCGCTTTCAACATCCTTGACACTGGTGACGCCCATTATCATACAGCCAGATTGTCTCATGATGCTATCATAATCCGTCGGGTCAAATGCAGTGTATTCTGAATCTTGGTTTGCAAGGACATTGAAGACATGAAAAAGCCCGGCTACAGTATTGTTGATAGTCGTCCAAAACTTCTTGACCGTGAGTTTGGGGTAGAGCTTTTTAATCTTTTCGTTGTCCACCATGATGAGGGGGGCAATCTTTCCTTTTTCTGCGAGCCCGCAAAGTTGAGTGATGCGAGTATGGGCGTTCTTCGCTACGGTTGGGGAAGCAGATTCACCAGCGGTGGGTAGAGATGCTACAACGCCAACACGCTGGTCCACGTCCTCGACGCCGATGTAGGTGAAATACTTTTTGGCTACCTTAATAAGGGTATTGACTGTTCCGCCGCCGGAGCCGCCTGAAACGCCAAGGCAGATGAGAACGCGGTCAATATTATTTCCGAAAACTTCTCGAAATTTATTGAAGACCTCTTGTTCCTTTCGCTCAATAGCCGCTTGGGCTTTCGCTTGATCCTTGCCGGCCCCCTGGTCACCGTGCTCATCAACTAAAAACTTTTGATTGTCGGGAAGGTCCAATCCATTCAGATCTGAACGTGCTGTGTTGACTACAACAGTTTTGGTGTACCCCATATCATAAAACGCTTTCGCCATACGTCCGCCGCCTTGGCCGGCACCGACGATAGCATAAGTTAGAGCGCCGCCGGACTTATCCTCAACAGCCTCCTCTTCTTCGTTTAGGTCAGGATCGTAATCCTCAATGTCTAGTGTAGGAATGTCTACCATTTTTCTGTTCTCCTCAAATGTCTAATTCCTCGTGAAGTTTAATCAAGGCTCTTAATCGTTCGTCCCGGTCGTCTATAGTTTTGGTATTCTCTAGGCGAGTTTCAAAGATGTTCTTGATTGCTCCAATTTTATCTTTTTCAAGTCTACCACGCAATTCGTTTTCCCTTAAGGCTGCGGTGGCTTCTGTTTTTATGGCTTCCAAATAATCTACTTTATCGTCTGCTGGCTTCAACAGGCGGTAAAAATAAATAAGCAGGGTCCCCACAACGAGAACCCCCAATACTATCTTCCACCAAATCTCCTTGGCTTTGTACCACAACCATTTCACTTACCGTGCTTCCACTTGCTAGCAATATCTGCCGCACCTTGTAAGCCGATGTAAGCGAGAGAGACAGCAACCCAGTCATCGCTTGCGAGCATTCCTACTCCCAAAAATACTGTGGCTGTGCCCCATACAATTAATTTTCGTGATGCCCATTTACCGAGCCATTGATCTAGTTTTTCGTGCATATCTACAGCACCTCCTCTGTAGATATAAGTAGTACAAATATTGTTTTATTTGCTTCTGCGGACAAGACCTATAAGTTGATTGGCTATCGGCTTTACTGTCTCGTTGGGGATTCCGATCAAATCTCGGAGAATAACATCCAAAAGCTGAAGTTTTTGCTCCGGCCCTTTGGCAGCTTCGGCTTTAAGCTCTCCGTATGAAGTATGGTTCATAAGCTTTTGAAGATGCACCTGAAGCGTGGATAACCCTATCTTACCAGACTTCTTACCGAATTCCGAACGGTCGGAAGAGCCCTTAAAAAGATCCGACGCGGCTGTGGAGGAGGGGCGTTCTTTAGACCCACTTGAAGGTTTAGCTTCTTGCTCCTCTGCCTCTTTTAAATTCTTTTTTACTTTTCGAACAATTTCGTTTAGTAGTTCTTTTGTAATTTTCACTGTTTATCCTCCCTTTGGGACTAGACTAAATAGTATGCCGCGAGGTCTTTTTCGTCCCTAGGATAATGTTCGGCTCATAATTTCGACTGCTTCGGGATTGTCGTCAATCAAAATAGCACTTCTTCCCAAACGTTGAGCAGCGACGCCCGCTGTTCCAGCACCGGCCATAGGGTCCAAAATCGTGTCTCCGGCATCAGTCCCCATCGTTATAATTCTCTCAAGCAGTGAAACAGGTTTCTGTGTGGGGTACTCTCTACTCTCGCCACCCATCGCAATCGAGTGCAAATCGTTCCACAGGTTTGTCGCAGGCTTACCTTTTGATTCGTGTTTGTATATTTTCCTATATAAATTTCCTCGTGCTCTTGGGACGTGAATCCTATTATCTTCCACAAGTCGGTTTAGTTCTTCTTCGTTGACTCTCCATCCATATTCTGGACGGAAGTCTCTCCCCTCGATAGTAAATGTATAATACCGATCTTCTCTCTTGGTCTTCTGGGTTCGGCTATAAACAATGTGCCCAAGAGCATAGTTCCCTCTCTCGTCTTGGTTTTTATACGAATTTTCCGAATAATATGAGTCAAGAGGTTGATAGACCATATTATATTTTGGCTTTTTCGAATCCGAACACCACAATATCACATCGACTACAGAGCCAAGCTTATTTTTTGTATTGTTTTTAGACCTTGACCGGTTCCAAAAAATAGGCTGAACCTTCTTGAAGTATTTCGCACAAAGAGCGTGGGGAAGCAACATCTTTTCGGCTGAGATATGAAAAAATAAAGACCCTCCCTCTTTCAAAACTCTTTTTGATTCCAGAAGAACTGGCTCTATCAGCTTAGTGTACTCCTGATCCGTGCTAAATATGTCATCAAAGCCTAGATCCGTTTCTGTATCTAGGCGATATTCTTTCCCTGTATTAAAGGGTGGATCTAAGTAGACCAGAGCTATACTTCCGGTGTCGATATCCTTAGTTGATTCTCGTGCGTCGCCGTGTAAAATTTTTATAGACATGTGGTGTCCTTTCGAGACTTATTATAGCCCAAATTGGTGAATATTTTTAATCTGCTCAAGAATTTTATCCGGCGAGTCCTGCTGTAGTTTAAAAACCAAAGAAGACGAGGGGTTTGAGCCCCACTTTTTGCCAGCGAGAAGACAACTGACTCCGTTATTGAGCACAAGTCGGAGCCTAGTCATTGTGTTATAGCGTGTTCCGTCGGGCAAAACGCACCAAATTGAGAAGGAGCTTTTCGCTCTGGGTGTTTTCTCAGAGTAAAAGGAGACTTGGGGGTTCTGGAGGAGTGGAACAATCGGATGATCCTTAAACTCAAACCACTTAGAAATCCCATGCTTTGTGTGATAAACACTCACATAAAACTGGTCTGGACTCATGTATTTCTCAAATCCAGTAAGCAAAATGTTTCTGATCTCTTCCGAGGTCAGCGTAGCTAAATCAGCCTCCGCTTTTTGGCTGAATTCTTTACGATACTTGGGGACAACCGTCTTTTTTGCTTCTTTTTTCGAAAGAGTTGTACGCGCATGTGATCCCTTTACGGCCGCACGGTATTTTTTCGTCTCACATGTATCGGGAAGATATTTGACTGCTGTGCTGCTATTAAACCAATCAAAGGTTCCACTATCACTCTTGCGTGACTTGATCGAAATACCTACACCTTCTCCCGACGGGCGAACAAACACAACATCCGCCTTGTGCCCTGTGCCCCCCAGGTGGGAAGCCTTCCTGACGCCTCCTAAATACTCCTGAAGGTTTGGGTCGTTTAAGACTTGGTCGAGAATGACCTTCTCGCCAGCGATACCATTGCGGTGGCACGATCCGTTAGTTACAAAAGTCATTTTGATCTCCTTGTGTTGACTTTAATATAAGAATAGTATCACAGAATTTGTGCAAGTCAAGTTTTTTTAGCGCGCTTATGTATTTCTGTTAGAGAGGCGGCCACCCTTATTTCTTTTCCCTCAAATAAAATGGTTGCAACCTTTTCCCAAGTGTGGTATTCTTTTAGGAGTCCTATCTTCCATTCTTCGGCAACAGCGCCCGTGTATTTGAATCTTACAAGGTCGCCGGCTCTCATTCTTTATTTTTCTTCTCTATGCCCGCAGATACGACCACTACGTCGGTTTCGTGAATGTCGTAAATGCCGCCTTCGGCGACCTCCATTCTATCGTCGCTTTCGTAACCGACCCACCACACATTCCAGTATCCAGGCAGGTCGCACGGACCCATTACAAGACCGTAGCCGCCTGAGCCGCTGCTGCTGAATATATTACTTTGGACTAAATCACCGGCTTTCATCATAGGTCCCATTCACTGTCCCAGACATTATCATCTTTTTTTGGTTCGCCCGCATCCTCTCGGAGCGTCATCACAATAGATAGTCCGGTAGGGAGTCCAATTATCGCGGAAAGAAGCAACCCGCTGACGTAGGGATTAAGTTCGATAAACCAATCAAGAACAGGCACCTTGGCTCATTTTTCGCCGAAAGATAGGCGAATATAATCTATCACAAACAGGGCCTGTTCTACGTTCAAAAGATTCTTCCAGGCTGGCATCCGCCCTTTGCCCTCAAAAATACTTTGAAGCAGCATACCATCGGTCTTGGCGAGGATGGTCTTGTCATTCACGAAGTCGGCTCCCATCCCGCCAAGTCCAGTCCCGTCATAACCATGACACGACGTACAGTACATTATATAGATTCGTTCGCCGGGGTGTCTTGCGGCGTCGTGCTGGGCGACTTTGAGTTCATAAGGCGGGTCGGTGGTCTGGGAGCACGACAAGAGGGACAGAAAGATTAGGGCGTTTTTCACAGCAATTCGTCCAACACACACTCAAGAATATAACCTTCGTCAAAAACGCCACGCTCTTTGGCTTTTTGTCTCGTGGCGTCCCGTACTTCATATTCTGTTATATTAAATACTTCCTGAATACGCCACAAAACCTCTTGAATGTCGGCCATCTCCTTTACGGAAGGCTCCTCAATAAATTCTTCTACTTCTTCCCGCAGTTTGTTGAGGAGAGCCGGCTCAAGCTCTTCGGGGCTGGCGACATGATATCTGCACTGCGAGCCGTTCTCTGCAATAATCTCTGGTATTCTGTCTCTTACCAGTTTGTTATATATTTTTTTCATTTGTTTCCTCCAAAATTTTAGCCGAGATATGTGTCTCGCCTTTATCAATCGCTTTTTGTAATCGGTGGTTTCCATCAAGGATACTCTGGAACTTTCCGTCTCTCGCCACCACGATTATTGGAAAGGATAAATCTGCTTTCTCTTTTCTGTCGGGTTCAGTAGTAGTTCTGCGAAGATGAGTTAGGGAAGCAACCTCTAGTGGAATGACTGGTTCGTCACGCAGGTCTTCTAGGACTTCTTGTATCGTTGTCCTGTTTCCTTCCTCGTCTTCCCAGTATGTTTGTTCCCAGTTATTATTGATTGACATAAGCATACCCATCTTGACGTTCAATGTCAATAGTCTTTTTATTATTTGTTGCCTTCAAAATCTCTAACTCTTCAAGAGTTTTATCACGGCGATTGTTCTCCGACATATTCTGAACAGCACACAACGGTCGTAAATTGGTTAAGTCCCAGCACTTTAAAAAATTAGGATGGTCTAAACTATCATAAGGTAGGCGACTGTGGGGGATGATATGATCAAGGTTCCAGTGCCCTTCCCCTATTCCGTGATTTTCCCAAGTCATCCACTCTTCAAATTGTTTCTCTATGTGGTTCTTGAGTTCTTCTGGGGTATAAGGAAGCTTTGACCATACCGATTTACCTTTCTTGGTAGATTTTTCCTTCGTAAGTCCATGATGAATGTGTCTAGAGACTAACTTTCGCATACGATAAACTGGGTCGGTCAGGGAGCGGTGTTTGTGTTTGGCGCTTGCCCGAGCCTTAACCTCCTCTCCTTGCCGCCATTCTTTCACATAGGTGGCGATCCTCTTTCTGTTTTCCTCGTTTGCGTAATATTTTTTATGATATTCCGCCCTCGCCTTTTTGTTTTCTGCGTCTGCCCTGTAAGCCTTTCTTCTAGCTATGACTTCTGGGTCGGCTTCGTAAGCCTTGCGTGCCGCTATAACTTCTGGTCGGGATTCGTACTTTCGGTTGCGGGCTAATATCTTTTCCCTATTGTTTCTATATCTCTCTTTGCTGTATTTTGATTGTCTTTCTTTGTTTGCTTCACGCCACTTCTTATTCGCTGCTGCTAATTTTTCTTTATTCGCTTCCCGATAGGACTTTCGTTGGGCGTTTATTTTTTCTTTATTTGCTTCACGGTTAGCTTTTGCACATACTTTGCAGCGAGAATTTAGTCCACCTTTGCAATCCCTGTGTTTAGTAAAATACTCTGGCGTTGCTGGCTTTTCCTCCCCGCACTTACTACAGTCCTTTGTTTCCATTTTACTCTCCATTTTGCGGGAACATAAAAATATTATTGATTAACATAAGCATACCCATCTTGACGTTCAATGTCAATAGTCATATCGGCAATATCTTTGAGACTATCCAAGTGAGTAATCAAAAGCACCGTCTTGTAGTACCCCTTAATCATTTCCATCACTCGCATAAAGCCTTCAAGGTTTTCGGCGTCCAATGCTGTGCCTGGCTCATCCATAATCATAATGTCTGATTTTGGTAGGGTTGAGACGTTGGTTAGGGCGATGCGGATGGCGATGGCTGCGAGCGTTTTCTCTGCTCCAGAAGCCATCTCTAAAGGTCGTGCTTCGTACTTTGGATGTTTGATGAAGATATCTAATTTGTTTTTTTCTGCCTCAAAAAATACCTCAAAGTCGGTGACGTTGGAAAGCACCGTGCTGACTTCCTCGTTGATGAGCGGGAGCATCCGCTTGACCACATCGTAGGAAATTCCGTTGGGATGGCAACAACGCATAAAGAGGTCGTAGGCTGCGTACTCTGTCCGCAGGTCTTCAAGTTCTTGCTTCTTGGTTTCTATGTTGACGATCTGCTGCTCAATGCCGCCGTGCTGTTTCACAAGGTCTAAGATTTTGGCTTCGCAGATGGCCTGGTCGCTTTCCATCAGGACGGCTGAATTTTTCAAATCATCCTCTTCCTGAATCAACTCCTCGCGATTCTCAATCGCATCCTTGTTGAGTTCGTAAATTTCTATTCTTGTTTCTATACCATCAATTTCGTTAATAAGCAAGTGGACTTTATTATTTGTTTCTGCTACCAGCAAATCTAGGTTGGTTGCTTCGGTGGAAAGGTCTTGGTATTCTTGTTCTCTTTCTTTGTAAGTCTTCTTTTTGGCTTCCAGCGTTTCCACATCCATGTCTGACAGTTTATTCGTCAGTTGGTTGAAGCGACGCTGAAGAACCATGACAGTCTTGCGAGTTTGGGTAAGGCGTTCCTTGGCTTGGTAAGCGTCCTTGATAAATTTACAATGGGAGAACTCAGCCCCGCACGGCACTTCGCCGAGGATACGAACCTTCTTCTCGTAGGTTTGTTTGTTGCTGTTCTCCAGCGTTAATTGGGTTTCTATCGTGCGTAGTTCTTCTTGGAGTTCTTCGCATTTAGTTAGTTGGTCTCGCAGGTCATCAATGTTCTCTCTCTTTAAAAGTTTTGCTAATATTTCTGCTTGCCCTAAAATATCTGTCTTTTGTCTTTTTGCTTGTGCGGTTTTAATATGGCACGAGGACATTTCTTTTTGGGCTTCTGTGAGTCGCTTATTTTCTTTTTTGATGTTGATGATTTCAACGGGAGCAGATGCAAACAGGTCTTCAATCTCTTTGATCCGAGTATTGATGGCGTCTAATTTGGTGGTGAGGGTGTCGCACTTCTGCTCTTGCTTCGTGCGTCCTTTTTCATTATCGGCTAGTTCTTGGTGGAGTTGCGTAATTTCTTCATCAAAATTATTATCTTCCAGTTTTTTGAGGAGAGCACGCGTTTCTATGCTGTCATCCTTGGAACGCCTGAACTTCTTTTCAAACTGGTCAAGGTCTAAAAATTTGGCGAGGATTTCTTTGCGTTTGGTTGAGCCCTCGTTGATGAAGGTCATCGCTCCCATCTGGCTGGACATACTGGTGAGGAGGAAATCATCAATTGAACCAAAGATTTTACGGATGGCCTTGTCTGTTCCGTTGCGGTCAAGGGAGTTAAGGCTTGTCGTCTCTTTGGTTGCTGGGTCGTAGACTGTGAACTCTACATCAGTCTTGGCTTCTTCGGTTTCGTCGCCGTGAAGTTTTTTGGTGTACTTTTCTGAGGAGCGTTCAATAATATAGGTTTTGCCGTCAATATCAATCTCAACTCGTCCGCAGCCAGACTGCTTATTCTGGTTGATGATGTTGAGGTTCTTCCGGTTGTTCTTGCTGATGGAGTTGTAAATCGTATATAAAGCACTATCAATCACAGAACTCTTGCCTGAAAAGTTCTTCCCGAAGACGCCGACGATACCATGGAGCTTCTCAAAGTTGACGGTGTTACCTTTGCCGTAGTTAAAGAGGTTGTCCCACTCCATCTTTTTCAGGGACCAGTTGACGCCTCGTAACCCAGCCTCCTCGCCGTTAACTCGCTCGTCATAGATGGAGTTGAGTTGGAAAACTCTTTCTAGGGTCTTGGTGTCGGGTTCATATTCCTTTAAGTATTCCCGAATTAATCGCTCTTGGACTGCGGGGTCTCGTAGGTTCTCGGTGTTGCCGAGGTCGTCTACGTTTACGCTATCTCGTTTTAGTCCTGCTTTATTTACGAACGAAAGGCTCTCAGGCTTAAATCGGCTCTTGGCAATATCCATCACTCGGCGGATTTTGTCAAGGGAAACTTTGTGGTGAGTGACGATACGAAGTCTGGCCCCTTCTGGGATTTCAAGTTTGCGAGGCATGTTGCCCTTGGCTGTCAGTTCAATTGTAGTAAAAGGCTTGGGGTTAAGGAGAGTGTGGTGTTCTACAGCAAAGTTTTCTTTATCTTGAATATCCCAAATCAAGAAGCCCTTGTCGTTTGTTTCTCCGTGATTTTGCTGGATGGTTGACCCGCAATAGCGGATGGTTCCCGATTCGTTGAGAACTTGGTTGGTCTTGTGAATATCTCCCAGCATCGCATAATCAAAGTTGTCAAAGATGGAAATGTCGTGGTCGCCGTGGTCCATCACCCAGCCAAGATCGGTTTGGCTATTATTAATTGCTCCGTGATAAAGAGCGATGTTGATGTTGTCTTTCCAAGTCGGGTCAGTCATCCAGCGTGTTTCGTCAAAGATAGACAGAACGCTAAGGGTCAGCCCCTCTTCCAAAGTAACCTCTCCCGAGTTTTTGTGGAGGTAAAGACGCCGATGGTTGAGCGCATCCACGATGGGAGTGATGGCATCTTGGCGATTACTGTTCCGTAGGTTGCCGTCGTGGTTTCCAAGGATGACGTGGGTTTCGGCAATCTCCGCAAGATTGCTTAGAAATTCTGTGGCTAATGCAAAATACTCTGGTGATAGTTGAGTTTTTGTGTGGGCCAAATCTCCACAGTGAACAATATAATCTACGTTTTGTTCCCGCAAAGTGGCATAGGCTTGGTCAAATGCTTCCCTATATTCATAATGATATTTCAGATTTTTTATATGGGTATCCCCGAAATGTGCGATCCGCACCATAGACGAACTCCTCCTGTGGGTGTGTTCTATTGTATCAGGGATGTTTTAGGGTGTATAGAGGGCTTACACGCCGACGACGACGATGCGTAGA
>Ga0209434_1000422_pt1 | contig 20686 bp, 10 predicted proteins | sample ETNvirnome_2_300_FD_184068 | JGI IMG/M metagenome (GOLD analysis project Ga0209434, IMG submission 184068) | Marine viral communities from the Pacific Ocean - ETNP_2_300 (SPAdes) (version 2) | ecosystem: Environmental > Aquatic > Marine > Oceanic | place: Pacific Ocean | collected 2013-06-22
CAGCATACCCCTGAGAAAATAGCTGGTAAGGAGCCCCTGTTATTAACTCAGACTCAGGAAATTTACCATTAAAATCATACCCCATACTACACCTCGGGAACGACCCGATTGATTGTTCTGGATTAAAATACCACCCTGCACCATTCCTAGGGAAGCCTAAAAATTTAGCTTTAGGGTGAGGAGAGACATATATCCTGAAAGGTCCCATATTTTCGGGGTCTGTTTTCCCAACATATCCATAGGCTGCTCCTGGGTTTGCTCCCAAACCAAAGGAGTCTAATATACTTAGAGAAGAAGTATTTGGGGTAGAAGAGGGAGCCCCAAAAAGAATGTCGGGGGTTGTCCCAGAACACCACATAGCACTAGGCCCATAATAAGCAGCACTAGCATCTTGAGGATGAACGGATGCCCCTACTGGACCTTGGTCACTTCCTACGGATAAGTAAGAAGCATGTAATTCTGAATTATCAGCGATATTCCAAATACGCAAGTGATCACAGCCAGGACCAGACGCATTATAAACTGGTCCTGAAGTATTGGTCCAACCAGTAGGGAACCATACATTCTGCGCCTCTACATGACTACCTCCGACTGCCCTCACACAGAACCCGCCCCAAGAAAGGCTCGACACACCAACTCCTGTATCTGTCCAATTCCAAGGAAGTGGTGTTAACGGTAATGTATCCGTAACGTTGGCAATATTGGTGGGATACTTAGCTTGGGGCAGCAATCCAGTATATACTGAATAATCTAGATAAGGATTAGGATAAAATTGAAGGTAGCCAGAAGAACAGTAGGCTGAGGTATTATATCCGTCACTTTCGTTACCCGTAGGATAATCTGGATTCGTTAAATACTTAGAGTTCCATCGAGCATGATAGTCTCCCATGTCCTTCATACTTATAGTAGAGTTTCTATTAGCTACCAGACAAGCCCGTGTAGCATGTAGTCTAACTTGTGTCTGATTAGCTGCGGTCGCCAAAGCCCACCCACTGGCATCTATAATACCATCCTTAAGATGAGGTCCAAATGAGATCTTAGAATTATCCTCAGCTAAAGCATCCACGCCAGCTTGGCAAATAGTAGTGGGTCCTGCAACATAAATATGAGAATTATTTCCTGCATATAAAGCAGCTATTTTCTGTTGCTTTGACCAAAGCTCTGGACCTACCACTAAAGTAGCTTTAGTTCCATGACCTTGAAGTTCTAAATGACTGCCATTTGTAACCCTAAAAGCTGCACCTTTAATAGCTCCATCAGTAAGATAAGTACCTGCATCCCCATTTGCTGTAAGGAGGATTGCTTGGGTAGCTACTGAATTCATATAAGATCCGTTATCAACTACTACCCCTGGTAAGGTTTGTTTATCTCCCTCAGAACGCTGTTCAATCCCATGGTTACCACTGAATTGAAGAATCTCATAGTTAGTAGACATCGCACTAGCTGCATAGGTGGGAATAAATTCAGATGAGTTAAGTAACACATGTTGTCCATTATTAGTAAACTCATTTACTGGATAGAATGGGCCACCAGCAGAATCATACCCTATGAGATCTCCATTCTTATTATAATTAACGATAGATCCATTAGCCAAGATCCCATATTCTTGATTGTGATCTACAGAAGATTGAGCTACTTTATATGTGCTATTTTCTAGCTTCATTCCCACCGTATTTTGGAAGGATGCCACCCTATATCCTGTTTCAATTAAAGAGTTTTTGGCTTTTATCCCACAAGTTACATTAAAGAAAGTTTGTAAGACAATAGTTTGTGCTCCATAAGTATTGTCTGTAATAACTCCCGCTAAATTAGTAGCATTAGAGGTTCCTCCCTTGCAATTAGGAGGAGTTACTAATTGTGAATTTTCAAGTTCAATCCCGATCATGTTTCTGTAAAAACTAAACGGAGAATCAATAGGAAGACCCTTTAGCATGTTTGTAGATGCACTTAAAGTAATATTAGAATTAATAGCCCGAAGTCCCGCAGTAGGATTGGAAGTTACTTTTTCACTTAATGTAGCCCCTCCATTTTGTAATTCATAATTGTGGAAAGCTATAAATCCTCTGTTTAAAATAACATTAGAATTAACAGCTTGTAGTCCTGCGTTCTTACAGCGAGCAGCGGTACAATTTTCGATAACCACATCAGAATTTTGAATATCAAATCCGACATTTGTGCGTTGTGAGGGACTTCCTGTGGTGAGGTCAGCTTGGTTTCCTCCATCTACACAGAAGCCTCTAATATAAATTCTACCCGTACAATCTTTAACAGATACCCCACTCAAGTCATTAGCATATACTAACGCAGGAGCACGGGCTGTAGCAGCCGATTGAATATCTTGCCTCACTACTAATGAATCATCAGCTAGATTCGTCACAACTACGTCTGAACTTGCTGAATTATCAGCATAATCATTAACAGTAAAAGTATTGGCAGTACCCGTTAAGAAGGGATCAACATTTACGACATCTAAAAATCTTGATGAGATAGTAACAGTTCGTGGGGATGCAGCAGCCGCCTTACTCCATTCAGGGGTTTGCACGAAAGCTCTAGTATAGTAATTCCACCATAGTGAAGCTCCATTCGCATTACTCTGCCATACTGTATCGCTTACCCCTAAGGAAGAAGATTCCGTCATCGTAGTACTTAAGTCTATTGAAAGAAATGTTTCGATGGAGCTTCCCTCAGAGAGCGCGCCATATGCCGTAGCCACGTTACTTGATGGTGACGTACTGCTGCCACATATAGCTTTAGCAAATCCTCTATTTATAATCTCTAATCCCGCTGTCGATCCTTCAAAGTCTATATTTTCTAAATGAAGACCTCCTAAGGGTCCACTGGTAGCCACTTCGACAATGATTGGAAACCTGATTGTATTGGGTAAAGCATCTACAACTGAAGAAAGAGTTCCAAATACTTTCTTATTATCAATACCGCAATCGGACACCGTGAGCATAATCCCATCTACAGCAGAAGTGGGATACCCAGCCATCTCATGCAAGAAATCATCACGATCTTCTAGATCGTAAATAGGAAGGTTATCTTGTTCCCAGTTATAGAAAGAACTAGAATCAAACTTATAAACAGGATCAACCCAGTTGTTAATCAACTGTGCTGTTCCAGAAGCTAGATATAAATCATATTTTAAAAATGCCATGTTAGAAATTCAACGTCCATTTAAAAACTAATGCAAAATCATCTGTCTTATTAATATTTACAAAAGGTCTGTAAGCTACTAAATTAGACCTCTTAGTACCTACTCCTAAAGGGTTCTCCATAAACAGTCCAACTTCATTTACAATTTGTCCGTTACACGTATTACGATCTACGTATAGTATATAGGTTACCGAATTAAGATCCACTCGTTTAATACTATTCTCAGAGATTACTGCAAATACCCAATTATCTCCCCCATTAGTAACTGCTTTCGAAGTCCCATTATATTCCATTAAATCATGGACTACGAGGGGAAGAGTAGAGTCGCCCCCAGGATTGTAATGAGTAAGGACATACGCCCCAGCAGCCCCACCAGGGTCCTGACCTAATGCTGAAACCAGTGTAGTTTCAGATACTCCATAAGAATCAATTATAGTATTCCCCGATACACCTAATTGGAAATATCTGATTTGAAAATTAGTTACAGTTATGGCTCCTGATCCTGCATATAGAAGACCTAATCCCACTCCCATTCCCGAAGTGATGACATTATGATCATCAAATACCTGCTCTTCAGTTCCATCTGCATATACTTTATAAATTTCCAAATGACCTGAAGGATCTAAATTATCATGTTGTTTCATTTTATCTTCCATCTATTATAGTTATCTAGGGGTCACCCAAAGGGCCACTTATTATCCGTAAAGTATCATCAGGTACATCCCCCACCAAGCCACCCCCATCCCCGAATACCTCATCTACATTAGTAGTTAACCCTAAGAAACCAATTCTCCAATGCATAACTAAAGAGAATGCACTACTCTTTGGCACAGGGGTAAATGATTTATAAGCAATTAATAATGGGGAATCCCCTCTAAATCCCCTCGGGTTTTTAGAAAAGAGTCCTATCTCACTAATATTTTTATCGTTAGCTGTTTTTTCATCTAAAACAATTACTGCTTCAAATGAATCTAAGTATACTCTACTTATTTTAGTTGGAGGAACTTCCCCAAAATATTGATTAGTACCGGAAAATACAACCGCTGATAAAGCCCCACTAGTTCCATACAACTCTCCGTAAGTAAGGCCATCATCTACTGTAGAAGCATAGAATCCTCTATACCTTTCATCAAGAATAAGATCTGTATCATCTCCGTATTCCGACCAGGATAGAGGAGAACTTAGTTGATAAAAATAAGCCGAAGTGTCAGAAATAAACTTAAGAGTATCTACACTACTGGTTCCTACTTGAAAATAATAAGGTACAAAGTCTTCATGATATACCGCTCCGCGACCTTCTAATATATCAATTAAAGAGGACCCTAACCCCTTCGTAATCATATTAGATTTATCTAAGACGATTTCTTTAGTGCCATCCTTGTATATCTTACAAATTGTTAAATGTCCATTAACCATGTTTAGCCCTAAAATCTATTGTCCAACTTAATCTAAGACGTAAGTAATCCGATACACCAAGTACATTTATCCCCCCTAACATTACATGCCCAGAAAGAGGTCGCGTAATTCCTGGGCCTGTTACTGCATCATCTTTAACCTGAGCTAAGTTTTCTGTAAAGGTTTTCTTAGCAAATAATCTATATTCTATTGGGCTTACTCCAGTGGTTAGATTGTGACGAGTCAATGTTGGACCCATAGTAAAAGGGGGTTCCTGGTTCTTCAGGCTCTCTTTACAGTTCACACTCCATAAGCCTATCTGATGTAGCCCCCCATATAAATTCATAGCCCATAAATCCCCACCCCAAATTGTAGTGTTTATGGTTACTCTGGGATCTATTACCAGATCAACTGCATTTACCCCTGCAACTGCACCAGAGACAGCTACCATCCCTATATTATTAGGGGACACCCAATCAGGACCATAAGTTGTTTCAATAAATCCTCGTAAATCCATTTGAGAATAATAATTATAATAACTAAAAACATTAACAGGAGCGGTTCCACCCAGACCCAAAGCTGCTTGAGATTCAAAATTGGGACTGGGCTGAGTCATATGTAAATAAGGATCAGCTTGCCAATCTCCTTCATATGAGCTTACAAGTATCCCACTTGTTTGATGATGTGTAGTTAGAGTCTGTCCTGATAATGCATAAGTTCCTTGGAAATAACTGGAGGCATCACCTGAAGCAAAATTAGGTCTATTTTCAAAATGTCCATAACTTACAGTACCATCCCCACTCACAATCGAATACGCAGTACTAGCATCTTCAAGTTTTTTATTTAAAGGATCAGGGTAAGAGGGTAATTGATAAGGAGGAGTGTAAGTAGAAGGTGTAGGATCTGTGACCGTACCGCTTAACCACCGAGGACGTATAATACGATCTGTAGATATTTGATTAATGTAAGAATTTACATCTGCACTAACTCCGTCACATAAATCATCTTCGTTATAATAAATTCCTCCAGATGGGAAAAAATAAGCATTCGCTGAGAAGGAAGCAGCAGCGGGACCAAAAGAAATAGCTCCCCATCTCCAGTTAGATGTGTCCATCACCTTAGGGCTTATCCCTAGGGTGCATGAGGGGGTCGTAAGCATGTCTACAATCGACTCCCCAGCCCCATCCACTACGAGATTAGGCTCCTCTAAGAGGAGCGTCTCAGAGCCATCTGAGTGGATTGCATATACTTCTACTTTACCCCTCATGAATTTCTATCCCCGATACAAAGTTCCCGAATTTATTACTAAGAGTGAGGGCACCCTGCTCTCCCCACACTTCATTAGTATACATTTCTTTATTCGATCTGTAGTTCATACGACTGCCGCCTGAAACTTCCATAGTTCCTAAGGTGATGGCTGAATTCCTACTTGCAAATCCTGTACTAATATCTTTAAAGAATCTAAACACAGATTTTAAATCTTTAGAGTCTAATTGAGCTTCACCATATTTAGTTTTAATAACCGAATTATTATAGTTCGTTAAATCTTTAATACTTATATCTTCGAAGACTATAAATTTACTCGCATTCTTACTAGACTGAGGAACAAAAAATTCTAAAACATATTTTTGATCAGTCCGATGAACCTTCCCAAACTCATCTAAATATTTGGCTGTTGGTTTAATAGTTCTATTATTTTCTGTAGTAAATCTAAACGTAAGATCTTGACGAGTTCTTTCTTTAGCATTAGCAATAGCTTGGGGATTTGTCCCTACTAAGGTAGACTCTATAAGCATAGGTTCCCAACATCTAAAATCATAACTATCTATAATTATTCCTGCCCCCATAGAAGCCCCTACTCCACTCCCAATTACACTATTTAAACTCTTAGAGTGGAAAGGTTTATAATCAGCTTTAGTACTCACAAGATTAATTCCATTAGCAGAAGATAAATCAGCTACCCGTATAGGTTCCCAATTATCTAATAAAATTCCGCACCTATCGTATGCTCCTGCGGGTACATGAGACCACACCTCATCGTTCTCTGGTTCAGTCCTCACCCATAGCCCTAGCTTTAGCCCCCCTACTTCTGCATTACTTACATCTAAATTATGAGCCTTTACAGTTACCTCATATTCATGATTAGGTTCTAAAAAGTTTCGAGATTTATTATTATAATTAGAATTATCAATTTTAATTCTAAGACGCGGGAACAAATCGTTATTTGTAGAGCGGTGATATTTAATAATTTGATTGTTAATTAAATAACTAGAATAAGCATACTTACTTTGGTCATCTCTACTTAATTTAAATACAGAAAAAATGGGATGAGATCCAAATGTATAAGGTGCTGACGTATCCACCAATTCTACGGCACTTACAATATTGCTATTACGAAATTCTGGATGAGCAAGGAAAACATCCCCAGCGGTTGAGGCTGCATAAGTTCCGAGCCCCTCATAATCTCCCTTAACTCCAGATAAACTTAAAACCCCACTCCCTCCATAGTAGGATAAATCTACCTCATAGGTAACCGCACTAGCTGCAAGATACCCACTAGTACCTAAGGTAGATCCATCAATATCAAAATTAGAATTATAAATAAGTGGACCAAAAGTGTGGGAGAAAAAGTTTGGAACCCCTAGTAGATTATAATTATTAGTTAAGCCATGCCCACTAAAGTAACTACTACTATTATACACATTATATAATTTGTGTACCTTTGAACCAAAAGCAAAATCTTCATAGTAAGTTAAAGACTCATCTGATGATTCTTGGTTAAGTAAAGAGTTAGCTATAGATGGTACAACATCTATATCTTTCTCATTATACCATGCACTAAAATCAGTAGGTTGTATCAAAGTACTACTTGTAGGCCAATTAGGATTTATAACTCCAAACTCATCCAAATAACCAGAAACTATCGAACTAGCTTGAAGATATTTTTCTCTGTTATGGATCTTATTCATTGTATAAATAATTTCCTGTAATTGACCCCTTCTGCCATAAGTATTACAATCCGATGTTGCTACAATCTGTTTTGCTCTAGAGGCAAACGTGTTACTCACATCATATCCAAATATTGAACTAGGGGATAATAAATTCTGACATATATCCCACACGGCATTTAGATTATCATAATCTATTAACTTCCCTATACCCCTCCCCCTAGGGTTTTGGCGTAATGCTACAGATTGAAATTGTAAAGAAGAAGGTATAAAGCCTAAAGGAAGATACCCTATTGAAGAAGAGTAGTAACTTGGAGATGACATCTCTAAGCTGCCTGGATTATTTCTTCCATTTCTAGTAAAGAATTTAGTTTCTGGTAATAGATTATGATAACTCCTTCTTCTTAAAGAGTTTCTAGGGACAGAAATAAAATCATCTACGCCAGATGCAAATAACACATCGTTAATATTGTTTACTTGACCGCGTTTAAATCGTTTAGGGGGTATCCCATTTGCCACAGCTATAGATTCCATATCCACTGCACATATTGCATAGTTAGTAGTAATGTCACTAGAACCTAGATCTGTAAAGTTGGGTCTCCACTCTCTACAATCTTTATCTGCTATAGCATCCATAGTATCTGCTACATCAGATACAGAAACTAATATTTTAGGGATAGCGTGGGCTGGAATAACTTGATCCAAAACCCTCATAACTTTTTGGATTCCATACTTGCTTGTAGACCGTAAAGCTTGCCCATCCCAATCAAAAGAACTAGCCTCAAAGCTCATGATAAAGTGAGACGATTTACCGTTCCACAAACTTAGAAGTTTTATGGGATCTACTAAACGTTGTTTAGTAGAGTCTCTTAAAATTGTAGTGTAATTTGGTGGGTACTGCTTAGTTTTAGTGAACAAAAGAAAACTATTAATAACCGTATCTGCGTCCAGACTTGCAGTAAGATTGTTCCTACAGAAAGTTACAACTTGTTTAGCAAAAGCTTTATCTACTCCGTAACATATTAAATAATACTCAATACGCTCTAATAAATTTTCTGTAATTTTAGTAGCTGTATAATACTGTCTATTCTCATACGGAGGAACTAAGTTAACCTTGTCTCTATAGAAGAACATAAAAGTAGGATCATACTTTAATTGCAAAAATTCAGAATCAGGTCCTGCTCTAGACCCCGTTTTGAATACGGGCCACTGAGATTCAAGAAAGATGGGAGGAGGTGGAACTCGTATGTGGCATGGACTAGGAACATTCGGAGGAGGTCTGAATAATCCTCTTTGAACATTGCATCGTGGTATAGGAGTATTTCCCTTCGATGGAGGAAGAATATGGTAAGGACCTGTATAAGCTTCTCCTGTACTGGAAGATACTAATTCTAGTTGAGGGAATGGTTTACCCCCTAAATAAAAACTATTAGGAAATTCTCGGGTTAAATCGAATAGAATTTTATCTATAGTATATTTTATATTAGTTTCCATGCTGCTCGCAGAGTAATGAGGAACACCAAACTGACGAGCTAACTCAGGAGTGTAAACATCAAAATCCACAAATGCAGGAGAACTTGTAGCAAGAGCATAGTACATTAAATCAGGAATATAAGATTCCCACAACTCTTTTATAGTATCACTAGTGGTAACATTAAAGACCCCTGTAGAAAATAAAGTATCCATTAAAATTTGAATGGACCTTTTAGTTCCCTTCATCTTATAAATTTCTACGGCATTTCTTAATTGTACTCTCCACTTGTCTACATCCGCCCCAATAAATTTCCAACCAATTAATTCTGCTAAGAGTTCTAAAAATTCATCAGGGCATTTTCCTATGTCATACAAAACATCTATTTCATTATGCTCTGTGATCCTATCCGCAATAGAGAAAGACATAGCCTCCAGAAAACGAGTTAAAGGTCCCGCTTCTTCTGTAGTAGTAATTAATGATCCATCTTCAGTAGGAGTTGATGTAGAAAGGTAAGTATAGAAAGCATCCTCTACGGCTGTATCAGGACTATCCAGATAGTGGGGAGAGTATACTACCTTATTTAATGTTTTAAGACGATCTAGTAATTGGGTGCCACTGGTCCACGTAACTGCACTTATATCCACTCCTGAAACATAATTAGTAGGGATAATTTTCTCTGCTATCCCCCAAACTGGTTGATTTTTCCACAGGTATTCCTGATAAATATTAATAACATCTTCAAGTACAAGAGATCGCCCCCTCCAAAAAGTATTTGTCATTAAGGTGGCAAGCCCCGCAGAAGGATCAAATCCATCTGTAGGACCTTCTCTATTAAGGAAATATAGCCACCCTAAATTATTCGCTAAATACTTATAGGTCCCCGAAGAATCATTAGCATAAGCACTAACTGTAAGAGTAGCTAAGTTATCAGTCTCATGATAACCTGTAGCTATAGCAGGTATACTAGGTAGGAGAGTTCCACTTACATAGTCTATAAAAGCCTGACTAGTACTGTAATTAGATAATTTGGTTTTTAGAGGAAATAATATATTACGTTGAAAATCATCAGGCGTAATTTGAGCGGGGTTATAGTGCTTATAAAAATATTTGGCAAAGCCCGAAGGGGTATTGATAGCCGAAAGATAATGATCGTAGGTTAAAGAGGAAACAGGGAGGATAGTAGATTGATGTTTATTAGCTAATATATGAGAGTTAATTAATTGATTAGGATAAGAGATATGAGTTCCACTAGCCGCCACCTCATCTTCAAAATAAAAATCAGGAACTATCTGCCTGATAGCCTCTAAATAATTTCTCTTAAAGTATTTTTGTGTCTGAGCCCTACTTGCGATATTATCTTTAGCAGACACCACCGCAACTATTTCAGGAGTAACCTGATCTAACTGATTGATCTTAGATGATTTTATATACCTTCTGGACATTACACTAACACAGTATTAATAGTAAAGTTGTTTAATTGAATAATCTCATTAAAATCTACCGTTGTAACCTCAGGCATATTATCCACGGTAGAATACCTTACACTAGGTAACCTGAAAATTTCTCTATTTAACTCCGATGCCACAAAAGGCTTTCCAAAATCAGCACTATCAATACTGAAATGATTGAGAATAACTTGAGATACTTCTTGGTAAATCTGGGTTTCAATCGCTTCGGATTCTTTATCAATTCGTATAGTCACTACTAGATCTAAAGTTCTAACGAGCCCATCTACGACAGCTACTTCATCAGTCAACATCTTTTTAGGCTCAATTTCTGCAAGTAATTGTTCTTTAAATGTAGGGGAAGCTTTTTGAAGCCTTAAATCATCTGCCTTCTCTAACGTGTACAAATCAATAACGTTAGCTGATGAAAAAGCATCCCTAGTAACAGCAGTAGTTTTTCCTATAGTTCCTTGAGAGCTTCTAAAAGTATTGCCTATAGCGATATAGTCCTCTAAAGTTACTACTCTATCTTGTCTCTTAAAAGTATAGGGAGCATATTTTTTAGCATGTTGGGATGTTTCAGCTTCCGAGCCCCCTGTAGCATCAGAAATATTTTCAGTAGTCATAGTGAGAGCATCTGGGGTACCTCCCGCAGTCTCAACTGTAGTTTCCACATTGATCATTTCTTTCCCAATATTTCCTCTACTCCCCCCTCCTACTCTATACACTACTGTAAATGTTGATCCTGCTGGAGGAGATATACCTAAAGCATTATCACCAAATAACACGGTGGCTGCATAATTATCATCGTATATAACTTGGAAAATTCTATCGTTTAAGCCTGACGCAGAAAATAGCCTATCAACTTGGGTATAAGATCCGTTCGCAGGATCCGCAGAATTTCCTGTATCAATATATACTTGGACACTTCCTTCAATAATGGGGGAATCCGTCAAAGAGACTCGCTTGTTCCCTTCTAATGAATCAAAATTTCCTTTCTGCACACTTAAAGATCCCTCTAACATAGCCACATTCGTAAAGACAGAACTTACTGCGTTATCTGCTTCATCGCCTGAAAGGTCAAAAGATGCATTAACATTTTTAATATCTTGAATAAGATTATTTTCGATTTTATATAACGTATAATTTACTGGGGCTCCATCTTCCCGCGAGGTAACAGCAAAAACTCTATTACTGGGCGTATAAGTTAGAGGAAAATTAGCTACTACAGGATCAGTAGTACAAGTTAATTTAGCAGAAGCCGCTGCTCCTAAGGGACCCCGCATATCTACCCCTACCAATTCTAAAAGTTTTCTTAGGTTAGAACGAACTTTCACTGTTCTTAAATAATTTTCATTCGCCAGCATATCCCCCTTTAAAGATAAAACGGACCCCATGTATGCTACTATTTCAATTAGCATTACTCCTAAATCAGATTCTGAAAAATTTTGATAATCTAATGGATAAACTGCTTTAATATATTCGATTAAGTCTTGTCGAATAGAATAAAAATCATTTCCCGCATAGTCGATATACTGCTGTTTTTTCTGGTCAGGAATTGCCCCTAACTTCATAAAATCTGTATTTGTTGTTCCTGAAAATGCCATTATGTTATACTAACCTCTACATCAAAAATATCTAACGACTCATCTAATAATTGAAGAGTGAGCTTTACTATAAGCTGATGGTCTCGAAACCTATCCTCAAAAATAGCTAGAGTAATAACCTTAACTATACTAAAGTATTTTTTTAAAGTTTGAAGAATATCGTTTCTCATTAAGAAAAAAGTTGTTTCATCCATGGGTTCAAATAAATATCTATTCAAAGACATTCCATACCCAGGTAACATTACTCTTTCTCCTTTTTCACAAAGAAAAAGCTGTCTTAAATTATTTCTAATAAGATCTACCCCATATGATTTACTAAAATACCCCCCTGGTCCTTTGTTATCTTGTAGCACCGCAGGGTTTCCTGTTACTTGTTTAAAAGAACCGACGAGAGGATAGGCAAAACCGCTATTCTTCTTATATTTCGAAGCGGTAGCCCGTTTAACACTAATGCTAACTGGGGCTCCGTAAGAATTATGAGTAGTAGTAATAGCCATTAGATTAAAATATTTTCAAAAAAGCCTTGTTGAGCTTTATAGTTAGTTAAAATTTCACCAGAAGAAAGGGCTCTATTATATAGTTTTAGGCTTCCAAGGTATCCATATAAACCACTTTTTTTGCCTCCCCATTTTCCTCCCATAAAGTTCATGCCTTCTATGGATCCGTCACCAGACTTATAAAACATACCATCTGTGTAACCTCCCCCAATTATCCAAGGGGTTAAAGCCATCCTAGAATTTCCCCCTTGAAGCTGTGGTCCATCCCAATACCAAAAATCTGTTTGCCCCACTGAATTAGGTGGGAACAAAGGTCCGTTCATAGGAAGGCCACTAAATACAGAATTATAACTAAAGGAATCAGGAGTTATCATGCCTGGAATTTGAGGAGGCCCTGTATCTCCAAATGTCTCCGTTATAGTAGAGGAAGCTAAAAGACTTCCATTTAAATAAATGTGTGTTAACTTAGAAACATAATCTACCGTAACAGTAGCTAACATAAAGTTCGCGGAACAATCATCAAAACTACTCCCATTAAGAGCCGTAGTAGATGTATCTACTTGTATTCCATAGTATCCACTCGGGGGTACAATATCCTGAGGACATAGAATTGGATTAGCTGAAGCAGCTAAGAATGTTACTCCACTCGTATTAATAGATTGAGTAGGACTCATATGAAATACAAGACCCTTTGTGAGGTCATTATCCGCAGGATTATTACTGGGGGCAGTTCCGCTGGTCATGCGACAGTCCCTACTAAATCCCATCAATAAACCCTTTACTGTCTTAGTGCCTTGTTGGGGGCCAGCAACCCAGTAAGGATCTACTGAGGAGAAGGTTCCTCCACGATTCTCACAACCCACTACTACTCTATGTAATGACGATAAGGCACTGTCAGCATTCCATCCCGCTCCCGCACTGTCATGAAGGTCTGGAACATGTGTCCAAAATTCAAAAGTAGCTCCTGACCTTGAATATAACAAACTTTCAATGTCATCCCAACCACTCTGAATTCTCCCATATCCGTATGGTCTATAGGGGGAATGCAAATATTCTAAATTAGCAGCATGATTTAGAACTTTAGGATTACCGTCTCCACTTACTCCAGAAAAGAAATTACAAACTCCTCTAAAGTATGGGATTCCAATCCCCGAAGGGAACATCGAAGGAATAGAAGAGCCCACTAATTGGGCTGGCTTATCACTAACAGCACTTGTGTTACAATTAATAACAAAATATTCACTAGAATTGGGAGCCACTAAATCAGCATCTAAGAAATTATAAATACTCACTAATCCTGAAGTAGCAATCTGATTATTTAAAGATAATGTAGTACCACTTGTTCCAGAAACATGAGGATCCGAAGAAATAATACCCCCTACTCCTACTTCAGGAACCACTAACTCATTAACTGTAAATGCATTTTGTGGAATATCACTCTTAATAAATGTTGGACAGAGAGGTAATACTATACCAGATGCATCTCCTGGATGAAATAATAATGCTTCTTGCTTCCCTCTTTCAATAGCTAATTTATCCCCATCCAATCCTTCAAAATTATTAATAGGAATATTTCCCTTTTGCGCTGGGTTAGTGGGAGGGGAAAGTAAAACGTGTACTTGAATTTGTTTCTTTCTACGATTAATTTTCGAATCATGAGTTGCAATAGCCGCATATAAAATTTGCCTCTGATTAGTTACAAGAGCACTATCTTCAGCATACCCACTTAGCTGAAGATCTGTAACATAAGTTGATAAATCATAAAGCTCTCTATTACGTTGATCAATTACAACTTGAAGAAAATGATCTTCCTCATAAAAAGTTTGCATAAAGGGGCTTTCGTCTATCTGGGTTATATCAAATGCAGTATTAGCCCATTGGTTAAAGGTATTCCATGTTACAATCTCACCCTTTCCACCTATGTTAGGGTTATATTCATGCATCCATTTCACCATGTTATCTGGTACACCAGTTCCTGGTATAGGGTTTCCAGATGAATCATAATAAATAGCACTTACAATATTTGTAATACACCCTGAATAGTCCAGCCCTCCTCCATATGAATCATAATAAATTCCTGTTTTAGAGAATAAAAATTGTCCCTTTTTAGAAACAGGAGGCCCCATTCCACTAGGAGCCTGTGTTATTTCTTTATAAGATTCTACTACAGGAACAATGGGATCACCATTAGCTGCCGCATCAGCATCTATTAGATTAAAAGAAGTTAGCCCAGATAAAGCTTGATCTAATGTTTGCCCAAACCACGGACTGTTAGGGTCTTCATTTACCATATTTTTCCAAAATACGGGTTCGGGGTTATTAGCAGGATCCTTTTGTCTCGCTTGGAGAATTGACCTAATATTATTTTGTTGCGCGTTTGCTTCATTAATGAAGCCAGTAGCCGTCTCAAGCATATCCTTATTTTGGTCAAATACTAAACTAGCAGCTTCGCTTGGGGGAGGTGGTTTAAAGATGGAGCCTCCTGCGGTAAAGCCTACCATCTTATCCGCGACTGCTGATGGGCCTTTTTGGAGAGCACTAAAGGATTTCATTTTATCAATACAATTTTTGATATCATTAAATTGTTCTACTATCTTCTCTCCCATCACCCAAGCTTTAGCCCCAAAACCTAAAATAGTGCCGAGTCCAAAGAGATTATTAACGTCATCTAAAGCACTCCTCTCCACCCCCAGTTTCGATGTTGCTGATACAAAAACAAACTTACCTGTAGTGGTATCATATTCAACAATACCCGTATCCAAAAATATCTTTCGAGTGATATCTTTAAATACAGAATCAGCAAGAGCTTTTCCTTCCTCAATACTACCATTCATTCCACCTAAAACGGGGGAGGGGAAAGCAGCTAATGCATTTTTAGCCATACGCATCATACATTGAGGTACTCCAAATTGAGTGCCCATCGCATCCAAAACCGGAGTAGGAGAAGTAGTTATAATCCTTGCTGCTTTAGAATAATCAAATGCCATTATTTATACCTTACGCTGTGTACCCAGGCCCCTCTCCATTTAAGTGTACTTGAGCCCCATCTACTGTGATATTTCCAGTAGCATTAATATCTACTATAGGAGCATTAATTTCTACTTCAGTATCACTTTGTAGGGTAACTTTACTTTTAGCTATTATATCTACTGTTCCCCCACTATCTACAATAATTTTAGAGTCTGCGCCTGGAGATACAATACGGATCACAGAATCAGCCTCTAACGCTTCCAAGGTTATGTTATTATGATGTGAAAGTAAATGGATACATCCCGTAGTTTCATCTCCAAATGTGGAAATTCTCTGAGTTGCTTTAGCTCCTCCTGTAGAAGGGGGTCCGAGTTTCCCTCCTGGTCCATATGACTTAGCTCCTGTAGATTTGTTTTCAATTTCAATATTTAATCCATCTTCTATCCATATATGAAATCTATTAAATAAGGAATATAGATTAAAGGGACCATGAGTTCTCCAATGAACCTCCCCTTCGGCAAAGGGACTCTGCTCACTCATTCCTGTACTCCAAATCATATAATCTTTCCCGCGATGTTCATTAGTCATCACGATTCCATCTACCGTAGGGCTATCAATTAAAGCCAATCTTTTTCCTGAACCACTCTGAAGACTTACTTTATAATCTTGATATGGATCAGCACCCTTATTCCCCCTATACCTATTTGAGATAGTCATAGAATCAGACCTAAGACTGGTGAGTCCCATCATTTCAGGGACCGTACCTTTAGCATCATACATTCCTTGAAAAATATCAGGAAATGGGGTTTGATTTTCGGGAAGAACTTCAGGAAAAATTCCTTCTGGCGTAGGGGGACCAGCGGCTCCAGGAACTGTTTTATCAATATACCCCGTATGAACAGGAGGAGGAGTATCGGATTCTACCGACATTAATCTATTAGCTCCAGGTGATACCCCTATTAAAGATCCTATATAATAATAACCTTGAAGATCATCCGATCCAGCAGTATCATCATATAAACATAATGCCTGAGATCCTTTTTCAGGAATGGCTATAAAAGCCGACTGGTTGCTTCCATAAGGAGATACATAGCTCACAGTTTCTTCTAGGGGCTCATTATCTTTAGCAGCTTTAAAAGCTACTTTAAATTTACCCGTCTGATTAATATCAGCCTTGCTGGTTACAGTTCCTATTTTGAGTCGTAAAGTCATTCTGATCCAGCCTCGTTGTCTTCTTCATCATCATTTTTTTTACTACTAGTTGGGCTTCGCATAATAAAAAATTGAGACTGAACATTTCCTTTACTAATAGTATGTTTAAACCCATTAAGTTGGTATAAACCAGAATACCATGTAAAAACTTTTTCCTTTAATCCTCCACCAAGAGTAAACCTAGGTTCCGCACAAAATACTAGGCATGGTCTATTCAGGACTCTTATATCATTTGCTAAATTAAATTGAGGAAGTGTGGTTATTTTCCCTTTCAGTACATTTTCTCCTAATTTCTTGGTTATATTCGCAACAGCAGTTATTCCCGCATCTGTAGGTTCTTTACCCCCGATTGTTATTTGCGAACGGTTAAACCCTTTAGTTCCCGCTGTTTTATCATATAAAGCCTTAAAAGCAGACCACATATATTTATAAAATTCCTTTTTATTACTAGAAATAAACCAATTCTCAAATTCTTTACCCGCCATGTCACTAAATTCTTCCCCTAATCCCAATTCTGTGCGAGCTTCACTAAAGAAAGTTGACCATTGATCAAAATTTTGAATGCGATCATCAAATAAGGAGCCCCCAACATCTAAATACCACTTCTCTACTAAAGCTTCAAAGTCCTTAGGAACACCAGTTTCTTCATCTACCTTTGTATGGTCAAATTTACTCATAGCTGAAAACATTTTAGCTGCTTTATCACGCATTTGACTAGGGGGGTTACCAAAAAAAGCATCTACTTTTTGTTGATCAGTTGCTGGGACAGGTCCAGCAGTTTTCATCCACTTAGTATATATTTGATTAATATCAATATCAATAGAGAGGATATTAGAATTCTTAGTCCCCAATGAGAAGATAGGAAGTCTACTAGCCGCATGAGGTTGATCTTTTCTAAGGTGCTCCACTCCCTCTCTCATGGTAGTACTATTACTCAACATCTCACTATCTTCTAAATCCCCATAACTTGGCCCAAAAGGTGAATTCCAGATCGGGGGTCTCAGATAATCCACTACATCTTTCATATAATTATAATTAAGTCCTCGCAAAACATCTATAGGGTGTAAGACATCCGTGATAATAGTTTTCACAACCTTCTCACGTTCTATTCTCCCGGTTTGCAGCTTCATGGTTGTCTCTCTTATTTGTTCTGCTTTCCTATTACTATCAGGTGACTCGGCATGTAGTTCAGAAGCTAACTGAGCTATATCGGCTTCCATTAATCGCGCCTGTAAGAATTGGGGAATCATATTCTTATCCCCCCATATAATTGCAGGTACCGTTTTATCATCAATTAACTGATGTTTATACATTATATTTAACATGTTATAATCAGTTTCTATATGAAAACCTGCTTTCAATTCACGGAATCCATGATTATAATCTCTAATAATCTTGGAAAGAGAAGATGCTACCGCTTCTAATTTTTCTCTAAATGATTGGGAAACATAATCATTTTGTAAAACAGCATACATTCTTCTATTGGTGAACCACTCCAAAGCTTCTTCAGGGGTAGCTGCTTCCTCATAAGGAATATGGGGAATAGCTCCTGCCGCTGGAGTACCGACCATAGTTGGAGTACCCATACCAGAAAACATCCTCGTTTCTGCTACAGAAAATCCTATAGATTCTAATACTTGTTTGTAGCATTCTACCCGTTTCATATCGCTAACAGTAGAAATTGCTTTTCCAGGTAACTTTCCAGCAGTAGTACATTTATCTATTACTTTCTGCAAACTAGTATTACTGATCTGTGGTGACACCCTCTTCCACGTTTCACGGAAGTATCCCTGTAAGTTACCTCCCCCATAACCACTTCCCTGCCCTCCTGCATCTAAATTAGGTAAAATAACAACTACATTATCATAATCTGTTCCGCTTCTAATATAATTTCTTATAGTATTAGTAATAAGTAGATGGAAACTAGGACGATTTGGTTTTCCTATATATCTAAAATCAGGTACATCTTTCTGTGCCTTCAATTGGGTTAATGCTTTAAGTTGAGAATCGTATGATTCATCATTAAAAAAAGGATTAGACATTCCTTTAGTAAGAAATCCCTTCTTTGAATCCCCTAAAGGATTAATACCCATACTAGTCAGGTTAGGATGGACAGCTTGACCAGCGAATAGAAGAGTTAAAATTCGTGCCCCCTTTCCATCAAATTTATATTCTAACGTTGTAATTTCTCCAAAGCATGTAGGAGGAGACCAATCTAGCAAATTATCTCCCACCCCATAAGTAATATAAACAGGTCTTTGGGTTAAAGGAACATTCTCAGCCATCTGTTTATTGATAAATGCTAATTTCTTGCTCATCCCCGAAACTTCCATCTCACCTAGGTCTTTAGTCAAAGCTCTTAATTTACGACTCCGAGCAGATTTTTCTCCTAGCAGTTCTCTTGCTCTATCGAACATCTCCTCATCCAACGTAATATCTCTCCCATTAATCGTTGCCATATATGTGAAAGTAGGATCATGTTTAGCTCTCCTTAAGCCGCGATATATACTATCAACGGTTATTTTGTCCTTACCGTATTCTTTATTAAGGGTATCCCGTAGCGCAGTAATAGCTCGTTGTTCAGCATGTATCTCAGCCTCTTTACTTTTCAAAAGAGTAAAATAAGGGTTAGTTGTAGCTGGTTCATTAGAAGCCATAGTACCAGCCATCATTGCGTCCTCAAAAAGACCTTGAGGATCTACCAATTCAATTCTAATTACAGGAGCTTCTTTGCTACCACCCAACCCATATTGATGGCTTAAAGAAAGAAAATTAGAACCTGGAACATTATTAAAGAGATAAGTTTGGGGTCTATAGTTCTTCTTATCCGCAGAAGCCGCTTCTCTGTCTTTTGCTTCTTGTGCCTCAGCCCAACTTTTAAAGCCAGTAAAAGAACGTTCTTCCTGAAACCTTATCATCGCTTCAGGATCGAACGTCATCACTATATTAGCGGCAGGAATATTCATAACTTATTATAGCTTTACAGGAATTTGAATATTATCTCCCGCATTCAACTGTTCGAATATATCAAAGATAGCATTTCTTTCACAAATTATCCACCAACTAGCGGGAGTATCTAAAAATAAGTTAGATATCAAATCTGGCCTATGATCAAATCCATATGGAATATTCCCAGGAGTGCGCGTAAAATTTAATTGAGACCCTCCATAAACACCTTCATAGACAGGACTCCCTACTGAAGTAGAAATAGGCTTCCCTTTATGAGTAATTATTATTTGAGCAAAAGATGATCGTCTTCCTGTATTCGTTCTAGATACCATTTATCCTCCCTTTCCAAAACTATCTAAAGGCATAGGATCTGTAGTAAAGTAACCACCTATAGCCGATTCCCAACCTGCAAGATTATCTCTTTTAACAGGTATAGCCGCATCATATGTTCCAAAATCTCCTACTCGCAACTCTTCTAACTGTAATCCAACTTCTACTCTACGAGGGGTAAGAGTTTCTAAATCATACTTTGCATCCTCTAACCACCCTACAGTATAACTTTTACATATACAAGGTACACTTTGATACATAGTTCCAAAACTTAACCTAATTATAGGAGGACCAAGCATAGGGTTAGTAGCATTATTAGTTACCGAAGTTCTAAATAAGGCTAGAAAGAATAGAAGAGTATCAATAACTTTATGCTTTTCCTCAGGCTCTGCAATAAGATTTGTAAACTTTATAGCGTTTCCTGGACTCTCCGACCCTAATGGTTTACCACCCCTTAATGCGTCTTTAAAAATGAATGGTGCTGCTTCTTCCAACCCTATTATGTCATCCATATTCTCGTGGGATTGAAGTGCAACCCATACCTTCTCTACTTCTAGTGATAAAGAATGGTTAACATCCCCAGGTTTAGGTTTAGTAGAAAATCTAGACTTAGATGTAAATAATAGTTTTTGGCTCTCTTTAGTTGTTTGGCTAAAAATTCTAGTAAACCTATCTATTCCCATATCATGCATTGCAAGATGAG
>Ga0209434_1000423_pt1 | contig 20681 bp, 13 predicted proteins | sample ETNvirnome_2_300_FD_184068 | JGI IMG/M metagenome (GOLD analysis project Ga0209434, IMG submission 184068) | Marine viral communities from the Pacific Ocean - ETNP_2_300 (SPAdes) (version 2) | ecosystem: Environmental > Aquatic > Marine > Oceanic | place: Pacific Ocean | collected 2013-06-22
TTAAACAATTAGGATTGTTTAATTATTTTTGGGGGCCCCCAAGTTCCAAATGGAGTTAAAGAATCTTTTTTTGAAAAATACAACTTTATCGATATAGCGGTGCATGGTGAAGGTGAGGTTACTTTTCTAGAAATTTTGAAATCTTATGCCAAGCATGCCCCGGACCAGAAATTTAATGATATTGCTGGCTGTACTTTTTATGATAGGTCTGTCAACGCGATGAAAAAAGGGCGCCCGCGGCCTAGGATTATCGATCTGGATTCTATTCCATCGCCCTATTTGGAGGGAACATTTGATTATTTATTTGACAAGAAAGACTATACATGGATGATAACATGGGAAACTAATCGAGGGTGTCCTTTTAAGTGTTCGTTTTGCGATTGGGGATCGGCTATAGCTACGAAAGTGAGAAAGTTCAGCGACAAGAGACTTATAGAAGAAATCGATTTTTTCTCTGCAAAAGAGGTAGATCTTGTATTTGGTGCAGATGCCAATTTTGGTATTTTTAAAAGAGATACGGAGTTTGCTTTACGATTGGCACAGAACAAGATGGAGACGGGGTACCCCAATCAATTTAGGGTGTGCTTTACTAAAAACACTACCGATCGTGTATTCGAACTAGCTCAAATATTTGCAAAAGCGGGAATGGCCAAGGGTGTTTCGATCAGCATGCAATCTTTAAATAATGATACTTTGGAGAAGATTCAAAGAAAGAATATCAAAATGAAATTTTTTAAAGATTTGCAAAAGAAATATGTTGCAAATGATTTGGTTACTTATACTGAATTGATTTTGCCATTACCCGGAGAGACTTACGAATCCTTCGTCGAAGGGATCGACTCTTTGTTGGATAGTTCGCAGCATTCTGGGATTGTTATTTATAACTGTAGTATTATGCCAAATGCCGAGATGGGCGGCGATTCATACCAACAAGAACATGGACTAGATATGGTGGAGATTCCTATATTTCAGGCTCACTCTGATATGAAAGATACCGACGAAGTTGTAGAAAAAGAAACGATTATCGTGGGTACTAATACGATGACAAGAGAACAATATAGAAAAACTTACAAGTTTGCATGGGCCATTCAATGCATGCATCTTTTAGGATTGCTTCAGGTAGTTTCCATTGTACTGAGATATCATTACGGTATCAAATACTCGGATTTTTATCAAGGACTCATAAGCTATGGCGAGCAAAATAGAACCACTAATATTGGCCTCGAACTTCAGCGAATTGATAAATTATTAGATGGCGTGTTCGCCGGCCATGGATTTGATCAGTATGTTAGTGGTTTCGAGGAGGTTTCGTGGCCGCCAGAAGAGGCTTCTTATTTGAGGATTTCGGAACAATTAGATAGTTTTTATGAGGAAGTATATAATTTTATAACTACCAAATACTCTATCGACGACGATATTTTAAAAGACATCATTAAATACCAAAAATTAAGGCTTGTGAATTTCAACAATCAAGAAGAAAAAGTTTTTCATTTAAAATATAATGTGCATTATTATTATGAGGAATGTCGTGCCGGGATGCTTTCTCATTTTGAAAAAATACCCACCTCCTTTAAATTAAGCCCGTATAAATTTTTTAAGGATAGAAAATCATTTTCTAGAGAAATTGTGTGGTACGGAAGAAAAGGCGGGAAATTTTTTCACCCCATTACGGAGGTGGCCAAATGAAAAGAAAAGCGTTTATTACAGGCGTGACAGGCCAGGATGGTTCGTATTTGGCTGACCTTCTGTTACAAAAAGGTTATGAAGTGTGGGGGATCAAAAGAAGGACATCTTTAATTTGTACGGATCGAATCAATCATTTATTGGGTAACCCCGATTTTACTGTCGTTTACGGGAGTTTGATGGACACCGGGTCTTTATATAAATTATTACTTAAATATAGGCCTCATGAAATATACAATTTAGCTGCCCAAAGTCATGTGAGGGTTTCTTTTGATGTGCCGGAAGAGACTGTGGAATCGATCGCTATGGGTACCCTTAAGATTTTAGAAGCCATTCGGAATATAGATCCCACTATCCGCTTCTACCAAGCCTCTTCTTCAGAAATGTTTGGCGACAATCCCGAGTACCCTCAAAATGAATCCACCCAACTGATGCCGGCATCCCCTTATGCATGTGCCAAAGTGTGTGCACACAATTTAGTTAGGAATTACAGACAAAGCTACGGGCTTCATGCATCTTGCGGTATTTTATTTAATCATGAATCCCCCCGAAGAGGGGAAACCTTTGTAACTCGCAAGATTACCATGGCTGCCGCCCGCATTAAACTAGGGCTACAAGACACACTTTATTTAGGTAACCTCGAAGCTAAGAGGGATTGGGGTTATGCGGGTGATTATGCCGAAGCTATGTGGCTTATGCTTCAACAAGACGATCCGGCTGATTATATTATCGCCACCGGTGAGACCCACTCTGTATATGAATTTTTGAAAGAAGTTTTTGATTATGCCGATCTAGATATCGATACGCATGTTAAGATCGACAGTCGGCTGTTTCGACCGCACGAGGTTCCTGTATTATTAGGAGATCCATCGAAGGCTAAAAGGGTTTTAAGGTGGGAGCCAAAAATAAAATTTCAAGAGCTGGCAAGAATGATGTATAATGAAGATCTTAACTTGTTGTCGGCACCTGTTAATAAGGAGATAAAAAATGAAACTTAGCAACCAAGCCCTAGGGGCATTAATGATGGCATTGCAAAAATGCCTTTTAGAAGAAATTGATATTGTTTTGCTGCTACAAGACACAAATTGGGAGGTCGACGAACGTGGAATATTGTTTGTCACAAACCCTCCTGTGGTGGCCCTGGAAGGCACAGAAGAAAGCGATATAACAGATTTTGTTAATGAAGTTGTGGCCGATGAAGTGTCTACAGAAGAGTGCTGATGCCGCGCTACGCTTATAGCTGTAGTGCCTGTAATATTGAATACTTAACAAGACACGCCTCTAATGATATACTAGAGGTGTGTGAAAAGTGCGGCATTTCTGGTACACTAACCAAACTTCTGACGAAGCCCATCTCTGGTTTTAAAAAGAGGAGTGTTTCGAAGATAGGCGAAGTAACAAAAGATTTTATTGAGGATGCGCGCAAGGAATTAAAAGAACAGCGCAAGGAATTAAAAGAACAGCGATGACATATCTAATATTAGGCTTAATTTTATCTGTGGTGCTAAATGTTTTATTGCTTTGGTATACCAGCAAAGTATTGGCTAAACTACTTTATACGTCGGATAATTTAGGCGATTTATATATTGTTTTTCGTATGTATGAAGATTTTGTCGGCTCTTTGTATCAAATGGAAATGTTTTACGGAGAGCCAATTCTACAAGAGTTGTTTGATAAAACAAGATTAGTGCGAGAAGAAATGGAGAAGTTCGAAGAGATATATAGTCTTACAACTGACACAGAGCGGCTAGAAGAAGATTTAAAAGAGGAATTGATGGATGATGACTGGGCCACCGAAGAAGAAACGCCGTAAGAGGCAGAAAAATTATTATTTTACGCAAGTACATGAAGATGCGATTGTAGAATATGCCAAGATAACTTGTAATAAAAGACGAACTATATTATATGTGGATTTTATTCGGCCGGCTTTTGATGAAATGGTTAATAAGATAATATTCACTTATCGATTTACGACACTCCCCAATATCGATTCTTTACGAGACGAATGTAAGATTTGGCTCACAACTATTTTAGATAAATATGATCCCAACAAAGGATCGAAGGCCTTTTCATATTTTAGTGTAGTAACCAAGAACTGGTTTATTCACAAAGTAAAGCAGAATGCGCGCCGCAACAGAAGAGAGATTTTTATTGAGGATATGATCAACCAGCTCGAAGAGGAGGTGGTATCAAAAGAAAAACAATATCCTGAAGCCCGCGAGGAACAAGAATTTTGGAGCCGTTTTTTTATTGAGCTAGCTAGCTGGGATGGAGATATGCTTAAAGAAAATGAAAAGAAAGTTCTTGAGGCGGTTAAAATTCTTTTTGAGTCTTCAGGTGATATCGATATTTTTAATAAAAAAGCTATTTACTTATACTTACGGGAGATTACTGGACTTAATACAAAACAAGTTGTCAACAACCTCAATAAATTGCGTAAGAAGTATAGGGTGTTTAAAAACAAATGGGAAAGCGGCGAAATTTAGAAGAATACATCGATGAGGCCACGCGTAACATTAAGGAAGATCGTGCATTAGCCAAGTCACTTCTTCTGGATGCGATGACAGATATGAAAGCTAGCGACGTCGCAAGGCGCGAACTAGGCTCGATCGCGGCTAAGTATGTTGAAAACCTACAGCGCTCTAATGAGCAAATGGTCAAACTGTCTGCTCTGTTGCAAAAACAGCAGGGAACAATTACCGGCCTCTCAGAAGAAGACAAAGAAGATCTTTATGAAATGCTCGGCAACGAGGACAAATAATGGGTTCTGAAAGATTTATAGAGTTTGTAAGCAGATACCCAAAAAAATCATATGGTGCTCCTTCTGACGCTCCCAAAGTAGACACACGGCAGAATACTGGTTTGGATATGGTTGCACATGCCACACGAGCTTATTATACAACAGGCCATCTTATGTCTGACTTCGATGATGCGATTGTTTGCGCTATTCTGCGTCATGAAGAGCCCGAAGGATCGTCGCTTAATCCCGAATTAAATATCATAGCCAGCAGCAACGAAGTGTATGATCTTAAGTGCTTTGTTTTGACGCGTCCGCTGACTAGCCACATAGGGTACAAAAACATAGCTTCATTGGACCCTGTATATGTCAGTTTGCTTCCAGCATTTAAAGCCACATTGGAATGCTCTGAAGTTCGACCGAAGCTGGGAGACGTAGTTGTAGTAAAATATGATAGTCTTACGTATACCAGCGGCGTTTATATAAAGCCAACAGGGATAAACGTTGCTGATATGTTTTCGGACAGTCTGGCCGAAAAGAGTTTGCCTGACCAGTTTCGCGATAGCCCGCGATATGAACCTCCCGGGGATGTATAGTACGTGGTTGCCAAGAAGAAGCCGTTTGATAAAACGAAAGCGTACGCTCTAGCGCCACGCCCGGATAGGAATGTTGACCTAGGGCTCGCCGATCCTGCAAAGTTAAGAGCACTTCTTGAAGCGCCGATTGATTTTCAGTTTAATCAATCCGGTGTTGGCGGCCGCAGTTCTATAGAGCCAGTACCAAATTTTGCTCGGCTAGAAAGTGAAAAAGTAATTTGCAATAATAGAAATGCGTGGATAGTTTTGGGCACTGATCGAACCGGGCCGGCTTTGTCGGGATATGGCGGGAAGGGAGAAACTCAAGTTGCTGCCATCGATATTGTTTGCGGTCGCATGGGCCCCTATGTTCGCGAACGAGATGACGAAGGTAAACCAATAGAAGTCAACCCAGACTTTACACTTGATACTGCTAGAATATATATTAGCCAAAAAGCCGATATTGATGAATATTTTGATTTGCCATATGGGAAGGTAGGAAACCCCATCGCATCGTCGGCAATAGCTTTAAAGGCAGATGAGATACGAATGATATCTCGCGGCGGCATTAAAATCATTACGGGACAAGACGCAAGAGACGCCAGAGGTGAGCGCGTCAACACCAAAGACGGGATAAAAGGGATAGATTTGATCGCGGGCCCGGATCCGCAAGGCGCCTCGTACCAGTCGCCTCAACAGCCGCTTGCTAAAGGAAATAATCTTGTTGCGTGCCTTGGCACCGTGGACACAAATCTACCCCTGATCATGCAGAGTCCTCCCGGTTTAGCGGCTCAAATAAATGCCTTAAGGGGGATACTACATTCATTTATATTATATCAAAAAGAATTCAACCAGGCGGTTCAGATGCATAACCATATATCTGGCTGGCAGATTACTCCCGCGAAGCCAACATTTAGTCTAGAATCTATTCCACTTGTTGTGGCAGGAGCAAAAATGAATACTCAATTAACAGCGCAAACAGAAATGTCTATTGCGAGCCACGCATTCAATATGGGCCAATGGGAGGCCAATTACTTAAAGCCGGGATTTGAGAAATATATTTGTAGTGATTTCAATACCACAAATTAAAAAAAGATGTTATGAGCAAACAAATAAGAGAAAATCTTTTAGCTGAGCGCCGCTGGTATCAACGTCAGGTAAACAAACCTTGGGAAGAAGACGGATTTATTAAAATATCGGTCAAGGGCGCCCTATCTATGACCCCAGGTACGGTCGATTATAATAATGACGAGCCGACGGCTGTGGCTAAAATATATGATTTTTATGGCAAAGTAACCCCCGCGACAGTCAGTAATATCATAGGCGAAGATAGTCATTTTTATCAGCGGCCCATGATGCGGCCGTTATTGTTATATTCTATACCCAAAGCAGATGTTGAAAGCGCTATTAAAAAAAGTGCCGGAAGAGATCCGTCAATATTGACAGCCGATCTAGTAGCTTTGGCTTATTCGCGAAGCTATTCGCTAACCAAATTTGATCGACAAATAACAGAAATATCTGATATGTTCACAGTATTTCAAAAGCAAAGTAAATTTTTTGCTGGTAGTACAAAGCCGGCAATTAATTTTATACAAGACTATAATAAGCTCGTGCTGGCTCATGAGAAAATAAAATCATTTATTCGGTTTAATGGATTACAATATAGAACCGATGAGGCCGACAAAGTACGGATTGAGTTTGCTGCTAATTATCGCATTATTAATATAATATTAGTTCAAGGAGCAATAGACAAATATTTGTTTAAGGGCTCTGCATATTATCTACAAGATACGCCCGGGCTTCAAAACTTGCGTGTTAACCAATTATTATCACAGCTTAATGAAATACATCGTTTAACGAAAGAACCAGAGTTGCCCACCTGGACAGAATTTATTAATAATTTTCTACCAGGTGTTGAAATAAACTTTTTTGGGCGCCCCCATACTCCGCCTCCTGGTGCACCTCCTCATGAAGGTGGTTATTCGGCCACCATGCTTGGCGTCGGCAAGCCTTATATGGACGAGGCAGCAAAGTTAGAAGACAGAAAAAAGCTTAAAGATCCATGGGTTCAAGCACAGCTTCTCCGTGAAGCGATGAAGAAGGATCCCAAAAGAAAAAAGATGGAAAAAAAGATGCAGGAAACAGCCGAAAAAATGAAGGCTGCTTCAGAAAAGGTTGAATTAGTTCGCGAATTTATAAGTAAATGGGGCATTGACAACCTTATCTATGCTGCTCTAGAATGTTTAGCTATAAGGTCAGGGATGGCTGTTAATTCTATTCCACCCATTCCGGGTCTTAATCCATATGATATAATGCCAAAACCAATTATTATAAAAATTCCCAAGATGAGCTTTCAAATGCCTACAGTTGATTATCTTCAAGCCCTGGCTGATCAACTTAAAGAAGGGGTGATCGGCGCCGCTTATGATGCATTAATGGCTGTATCCCAAACCTTGGCAGAAATAATTCTAGCTTTATGTCAAGAGAAGGACGAAGAGGAAATTACCGAATCTACTCCTATTAATGATTTAATTAAATTATATCCACAGCCCGATGAAATTGAAAAGCCAGGCCATGAGCAGTCTTGTTTAGAAGCGTGTTATGAACAGACGGGGATTGATGATTTAGAAATAGGGAATTTATTTTTATCTGAAGTGGCCCGACGCCTAACACCTCGCGAAACTTGTGATTTGATTAACTCTGCCATGTCACAGATGGTAATAGAAATTGTTAAAAACACATTGGTTTCAGACACTCAATTCCAGCCAATTCGTGCAGTATTAACCAATGATGATGAAATAATAGAATTTTTTGCGAACATTGGTCGTTGCGTTTCTTCTGAGTATTGTGAATCAGTTTATGCTGAGTCACCGATAGATATAAGCGATTTAGACCCTTGTACAATTGAAGATTTATTGGTAGATCAATTGCCTCCAAACATTTTTGACGCATTAATAGACGCCCTTAATGCAGATGATTTGATGGCCGGCGCAATGCCCGATTTGGGCTGCGGCGCAGGAATAATGCCGGCAATTGCAGATATCCCTGTTCTAAACTATTCCATTACCAATACATTCATTAACATGTTTGAGCCCCCCTCGTCGGCATTTATAAATGATATTTCGCTCCTGAAAGACATTTTGCTTACCCCTACTGCCAGATGTCTTGACGGAATGGATCCCGGCAGTGCAGCACTGTTGCAAGAATTAGAAGATGCTGGTCTTATGCCGAATCCGGGCCCGAAACGAGACGACGACGGTAAGAAGGAAAAGCGTATTACGGAGAAGCAATTAAGGCCTTTGATAAATTTGTTTCCGGAAGACCTGAGAAGAAACGGGCAGATTGCGAATATAATAAATCTAATGGAGGGAGCAGTGGCCGATCCCGTCGCTGCAGCATGCACTAATATTGGCTTCACATATGAAGTCGCGCCACAATACAAAGAGAATTTATCCGAGTTGGATAAATTTATGGGCACAATGTGGAGCCGGCCGGCCGCTTCAGCTGACTCAGTCGCGGATTATGGCGATATGTATTTCTGGCTTATATTACCAGAGCCCCGGGCCGGCATCGGTACTTCGCCGACGACCATAGGTTATGACGCTATATATTTTTCTCCTGGTCACGGTGACTCCGGCCTCGGCATGGCTGCATCTTATGTCGGGCAGGCTAACTTGGATTCTTTTTATACGCATATAGAGGTCTTTACGGATCAGCAACCCGCGGCCACTACATTTAATTGCGGCAACGCCAGCGGCGATTTTGATGAACATAGCCCTTGTCACGCCAGGGAAACATATCAACTTGAGTTCGGCAAAATGGTTTTTGGGAATGTTCTCGCCGCCGTGGGAGATCCCGCGGCTTACCAAATGCCGGGCGGCGATAACACTTATGGTTCCAGGAAGTCTGCCGCTCGACGGTATATGGCGAAGAATCTGTATTTTCCTGCTTATAAATCTTTATTTAATTCAACAGCGGCCAACATAGCAAACTCAAAACTTTTTGAAGTACATGAACTCCAAAAATTGTCATTAATACCGGCGCCCTGTTCCGACGGAAGCAGAGTTGGAAATGACCTTTTTGATATTTATACCATAATTCAAGAAGCCCTAGACGAATTTAAAGAAAATTCATGCTCAGATAAGACTTGCGCCATAGGGCCGGTTGAGGATGCACTGATATACGCTGCTTTAAATGCATATATGCAAATTCTTTTATTAGAGCAGCTTCTCAAAAATATCTTTTTATTAGATGCGTATGGTCTGGGAAGCTATTTGGCCCCTGCCAGTGATGATCTCGAAGCGCAGCGTAAGAAAGACTTTATTGTCGATAACATAATGCAAGAAATTTATGTTAGCATTGGCGCCAGAACTATAGCCAGTGAGGATCCGCTAACCGGGTCAACTCTCGGCGATATTCGAGCCGCAAGTCTGCAGACGCGTAAAAATATGTTAAGAGCGTTGTACAGCGCATCAATAATATTTGTTGATAAATTAAGAATTCGCACCGTAGATCCGGCCACTGGTCTGGTCCCTGAATATATATCCTCGCTCGCTGATCCGGTTTTGCTCGCAGCCGGCCGATACCAGCCCATCGTTGGTACACTATTACCACATCCAGATAATCCGGCCGACCAGATAGCAATTCCCGACAACGTCTTAGATTGGGTAGACTCATCAACGGAATGGGCCAAGCAGGCATATGGAGAATATGCATTCGAATATATGGTTAAAAGAAGATTATCGCGACTAATTCCAAAAATTAACGAGCTTTTTAACAAGCCGACCACTGAGGGCCCAGACACCAGCTTCCTTTTATATGGCCTTCCGGAAACCGATCTACTTCATTTGCCAAAGGTGACTGTCGGAGAAGCACCGCCTACTCCAGCGGGCTCTACACCCGCCGAGGCGCCTATAGAAAAGTGGCTGCGTTCGTCGGAATGGGATACTACCCTCTTCGGCGGTGCGACGCCCACCGTATCAAGAATCCCCACAATGGGACTTCAGCGCCCAAACACTGCCGAAGAGGGAGAACCAATACCAGAGCCAACTCCAATAAATTATAATTATGGTTTAAATCTTAAAGACTATGGTATTATGAGGGATACAATCTCTCCTGATGAGGCTCTGTACGCGCGCGAGAATGGTGTTCTTGCCCGCGAAAATTATATTGAGTTTAAAGTGAATCACGATAACTTGCAAGCGCTCCTTCATGCTCCGTCCTGGACTCCTGAGATAGCCGCCGAGTACTTCGGTTATGAGCCGCCAGCGCCGGTCGACATCGATTTCGACCCGGACATAGAAGGGGTCCAGGAATACGAGCCGTGTGGCCCCGATGGCCCAAATCCGTGGAGAGAGGCTCGCGAAGGGTTGATGCAAAGAGCCGACGTCAATCTTGAGGGTGTGCCCCCGATAGAAAGAAACGCCATTCAACAGCGCGCCAAACGTCTCAAGGGCTGGTTGTTCGATGGAGGTCTTCTTCCTACCCCGGAACTTGCAGACGTCTCCCTTGCCGGCGAGGCGGGGAACGAAGGCGGCGAGTATGTATATCCACGTGGTTGGAGCAAGATAAAAGTTGGTATTGATCAATTTAATACTTTTGTAAACTCAATTAGACGTGAGGACACGCAGCCAGATCCAAGCTTGGACAATATAAGAGTCACTTATATTATAGAGACAATATGTCCTCTCAATTTTAGTGCCCATGACTGGACGACCAGCATGGACAAATTAGGAATGATGCCCTTTGATACGGGCATGGGTTTAAATAACGAAAACGATACCAACTCCGGCGGCCGCGTGGGCCCGCTATATTATCATGCTATACAAGGTCCTTTGAATAAAAATAATTATGGCGCAATTAGGTTTTGGTTAAATGAAGTAGTTAATACTGCCGCTACCGTAGCTTCCCGGGATCCGGAAAACTCCGGGCAATATCCCATGCCGGCCATGAGGCCCGAGCTCGGCGACATCCCCGCAAACGCCGCCGATCGAGAAGATATCTGGTCGGGCCCGTACGGTGCGAAGTCAGTGTCACCCACTATTGCAATAGTGGGTTTTGAGAGGATGAATGAATTTCATGAGGCCTCATCATATAGAAAGGCCTACAAGCGCAAGTTGTCGCTACCAATAATAGATAGATGGAGCGCTCCATTTACAGATGTTCCCCACGGCGGCGGGTGGGATACCGCGCGCGCCAGTCAGGGTGGTGTTGAGGCGCGCCTTGAATTTCACGGTGTCGTCACGAGGACGGCTGCGTCGACGACACCGTACGAGGCTCTTTTCGGTCAGAATCCATATCACGGCCTTTACAATCCAGCGGATCCGGAAGCGGGCTTCTATGCCAAATGGAAATATGCCAACATGCAGTTCGGCGGCACGACCTGGTACAAACAGAAGAAAGTATACGGAGGCGGCGGCGTTCGGCAGGTCTACTTAAGAAAACAACTCCACGATCGGCACCTCGAGGTTGATGATCGAGCCGGCACTTCCCCTTACCCCGATCTACATGGCAGGATATCAATTACTCATCATGGCAATGCGCGCGGCCAGCCAGTACAGATGGATGCGGGCAATAGTTGGGACCACGATAACCCGGGCCGCTACGACCAGGGCGGCGCCTACGACTACTATTACGGCCTCGATTTAGCAGCGGAATTTGCCGGCACCGACGAGGAAGCCGAGTACGACTCGGAACGTAGAAACAACCCCAAATACCGCCAGTACCGGAATGGACTTGTACAATTTCGTCTTCGTAAGAGTGATTTGTATGAAAGCGATTATAACCAGGCCATATGGACTGGATTTGATATCAATACCTTGCGAGGATATACAAAGAACTGGTGGGGAAATCAGAAGAATGTAAATATCAAGCCTGAAGGCACCGCGAACATCGGATTCTGGGAACATATTCGTGAACACCGACGTGGCCCAGACTGGAAGAATGACAATGACGAGGTTGTGAAATGGCGCATGGGAGACCAGGCCTCTGTGAGGCACCTAAAGTGCACCGAACCAGACGGCGCCAACCTGGGGGGTATTGTGATCACCGGTGATGCTAGCGCTGACGGTTTTGGTGATTGGGCAGCGCCTTTGGACCATAACAATCTACCGGCCGATGACCCCGGTGGATCATTTTTCACATATCCTAATAATTCTGAAAATGATGCCCTCTGGGCCGATATGTATGCCGGCCCGGAGCCGTTAACGGATTACCTCGGCGGCACAGGCGACGCTATAGTGGAGCGCAGGCAGAACTTCCGTAGCAAATTTTTGCCAGACCTCATCCTCAAGGAGAAGCTGATCAGCGCCTACGACGGCCACCTACAGCCTGCTGCAGCCGAAAATGGTCCCGGTACGGGTACACCGATTGCTGCCTCGATTCCGGCGCCGCTACCAATGGAACCATGGCCTCCCACAGGTCCCCCACCGAACCACCAGGCCTTCGGGGGCTTTGCAGGCTTGGCTACTGGCCACTTTAGGGTGGTGGCGATAACGCTAGGTGGTGCCGAAGATCCCAACAACCCCGGAAGCGCCGTCAAACAAGTTGATGGGGATGGCAATATTATTGATATGGAGGAGTGGAATATTCCCGGGATCGAAAATATAGTAAGAGAGAATACTTGGGATCAATTCAACGGCCTATTTAATGCTCCGGAAACCAATCCCCCACCTGGTGGCTTCGGCGGCCTTGCAGGATCTAATCTCTGCACAGGGTCGGCTGTCTGTGCCGAAGAATGCCCCCCCGACTCTTTCATTCCGGTCATGCTCGAACGGTCCCCAGAAGACATGATGCGAGCGGCCATGGACATGATGAACTCGTTATTGGGTCCGGATTTTTCATCAGATCGTGCTAATTGGCCCATATCTACGGGATTTATAACTGGCGATAGACGCTTTGATAATGAGATAAGCAAAGTTATTAGACAAATTGAGGTTGGTACGCGAATAGTATATCTATCGCCAATACTTGATACCTCCTACGCTAACCAATTAGGCGCGCTCGTGAGTGAGGACTTAGACTACTACTACGCGAAGGGCCTCCAAAGACGACAATATTATAAAGAAAAATCTGATTGGATTATAGATGCCGGTAGTGAAGACACTTATGGTAATTCCGGAAAAATTTTGCATGCTAATACCGGCATTACCGGCAGCGTCCATCTGGCCACTACCTTGGGCGGACTTGAATATTCTTCTTATACGCTAGATTCACTAAATCTTGGCGGAGGAAGAGAAAGCAAATATATTGATACACGTGTATTTGATGTTATACGACCGTGGCTAAAAGAAGGCGAGCCTGGACCCGGGAACATGATTGCGAAAGAGATAGCTAGCGATCCTCAATATCAATTATTATTTAAACAAATTTACGATACAGATGCACTACTTCAATTCATGTTTCTCTCCGGCCTGCGTTCAGCTGACATGCTATCTAACAAATTTACAATCATGTTTAACGACACAAAACAACATCTTCGAATAATATTGCGCGCCGCTCTTGCGGGCGATGATTATACCCACAGAGATCCAGAGAGCACCTCTTCTTCGAATATTGCTGCTGCCGCCGCATTGGATTTGATGGGAGCCGGCTTATTACCATTTGTAGATATGGGCTCGTCTTTTATACAGAAGATGCTTATAGAGACAGGCAAGCGTTTAGTTAAGGGCTTGGCAGAAATGTTAGACCCGCATGTGATAATCGGAAAAATAATTAGAGATGTTAGCGGGCAAGTAATCGACCAAGCTGAGCAGATTTATGGTCTTGCTGGCCAGATCGCCGGCACCGCTGCCGGACTGGCCGAGGACCAACGGTACCAGGATACCTCCGGTGAAGTATTCGAGAAGACGATCAGAGAGCATATGAGAGATGGGATTAAAGAAGAGTGGGGCGATATTTGGAAGCCGATGCGGCCAAAGATTTCGGACGCTTCGGGTCTGGATTTAATAGGCACTTTCCCATATTTTCTTTGCATCCCTCCAACGCCATTGGGAATAGCTTATATTCTTTTAAATCTTCATTTTGATGAAAACGAAGCTGCCAATTCTGAAATGCGAAGGTTGTTGAGCGATCCTCTAGCGTGTGCCGGCGGCACACCTCGGCCACAACTGCGCACGCCCAAGATAGGAGGAGATATTGAAGAAGGTGCCAAGTACACTTGTAAGGAAGGAGAAGACCCGGATGGGATTCAGGTTGTTGAAGAGGATGTCTCATCTGCCCCAGGCGACGACCCGTGCCCAACGTGATAACGAATGATGAAGTACACCTTCTGCTTATAATTGTATTAAAATAACTTTTTCACAACTAATTAAAAAGGTTAAAAAATATGAAAGGTTTATCGCCAAAGTTTCCTCTTCGATATGACAATCAGTTCGGGTTTTATAGTTTAAACGTAACTTATAAAGATATGGTTCGTCAAAATATAAAGAATTTATTGTTAACAAATCAAGGCGAACGCGTTATGGATATTAATTTCGGTGTCGGAATACGATCTTATTTTTTCGAGCCCATGACTTCTGCTGTTTATGGCCGCATCGCTGAGAGCGTACACGCTCAAGTCGCAAAATATATGCCTTTTGTTACAGTAAACGGAGTCGATTTTCACAGCGGAGAAGAGTTAAGTGGCACCGGCAATGTACTGGGAGTTTCAATTAGATATACAATCGACCCTATACAAGAGACCGACAGAATTACCATACGCGAAAGCGCTACGGGAATATAAATTGAGGATATAAAATGGCTTCTAACTCTAAAAAAAAATTAAAGGCAGTAAATTATACTAGTCGTGATTTTAGCGCGATTAAAGCCGATTTAATAAGCTACGCCAAGCGATATTATCCAGAAAGCTATAAAGATTTCAATGAAGCAGGCTTTGGTGCTTTGGTATTGGATTCAGTTGCTTACGTAGGCGACATATTATCGTTTTATTTAGATTATCAAGTGAACGAGTCCTTTCTAGATAGCGCTTTAGAATATGATAACGTTCTTCGTTTGGCGCGCCAGCTGGGATGGAAATTTACTGATAGTTCCACTTCTGTCGGAACGGCGCAGTTTTATGTCACAGTTCCATCGGATGCATCTGGCGCGCCCGATACGACGTATTATCCTACTCTTCGAGTCGGCAGCCAGTTCGTTTCTGTAGACGGCAAAATGTTTACTTTAACTGAAGATGTTTATTTTGGTGCTACCGGCAATGAGGTTATAATTACGACTGTTAATGCAACAACAAATTCGCCAATTGAGTTTGCCGTAAAGGCTTCGGGAAAAGTTATATCAGGGCGCACTGAGCGCGAAACTAAAACCATTGGTGCTTATCAAAATTTTTTAAAGATACCTTTGGCAAGCCCCTCTATAACGGAAGTAATTTCTGTAATAGATAGTGAAGGCCATAGATATTATGAAGTAGACCATTTAGCCCAAGAAATAATTTATAAAGCCGTAAGGAATAATAATGCAGATAGAAACAGCGTTCCATCTATTTTAAAAGCGGTCCCGGTAGCAAGAAGATTTACTCTAGAAAGGACCCGCGGGGGCGCTTTCTTACAGTTTGGCTATGGGAGTGATACGGAACTAACAAACGAATCGGTTATAGATCCTAATAAGATTACATTACAATTGCATGGTCGCGATTATACAACCGAAAAAGAATTTGATCCCACGAATTTAACCCAAACGGACAAATTTGGAATTGCGCCGGCAAATACTATTTTAACCATTCAATATAGAGTTAACGACGCGTCCGACGTTAATATAGCTTCAAATACTCTTACTACGGTCTCTACCCCTATACTGGAATTTGATAATCAAGGTGCTTTAAGTGTTGTTAAAAGAACTAGTGTGGTAGGTTCATTAGAAGTTAATAATGAAGAGCCCATATTGGGAGACGTTTCACTTCCGTCGGCAGACGAAATCAAACAACGCGTTTTTAGTTATTATGCTACTCAAAATAGAGCCGTGACAACCCAAGATTACCAAGCGTTAACTTATGCAATGCCTCCCAGCTTTGGGGCAGTTAAAAAATGTACAATTTTGCGCGATTTTGATTCTTTTAAGCGCAACCTTAATATGTATGTTCTTTCTGAAAACGATGATGGTTTTTTAGTTACAACTAATACTACCATTAAACAAAACTTAAAAACTTGGCTTTCTCGTTATAAAATAATAAATGATACGATTGATATTTTGGATGCATATGTCGTTAATTTTGGGGTTGAGTTTACTATAATAACCGATTTTGATAAAAACAAATATAATGCTTTGGCGGCCGCAAATATCAGATTGAGGAATTATTTTGGCGGCTTGACGTACGATATAGGCGAGCAGATCTATATAGGCGACATTTATAAAGAGCTTCAAAGGGTACCAAACGTAATAGACGTTTTAGATGTAAAATTTGTGGAAAAAACTGGCACACCATATTCGAATTTTAATTTTGATATGAACGCCCATCTTTCAAACGATGGAAGGTATATCAATGCCGAGAAAAATTCTGTATTTGAAATTAAATTTCCCAATATTGATATACAGGGAAGTGTAGTCTAATGGCCATCAAGCGATATATGGCAACAAAAGATAATACTATAACGAATGCCTACAAATCTGCACTGTTAGAAACCAGGCGCGCAACAGGCTCTAACATGGGTATGGCTGACGTAGTAGAGATTTTTTCTATTTATGGACAAGCCTCCGGATCGAATGGTCTTTCTCAGGAGCTTTCTCGTGTATTAATTGAGTTTCCAGTGTCAACCGTCACTACTGATCGAGCGGCCGGAACTATTCCGGCTTCTGGAAGTGTAAGTTTTTATCTTAGGATGTACAACGCCAAGCATGCTTTTACGTTACCTCGCCAATTTAACTTGGTTGTAGAACCTGTTTCAGCTTCGTGGGAAGAAGGTGTGGGCCTCGATATGGAAGAATATACTGATAGAACCTACGATAATAGCGGCTCTAACTGGATGCGCAGAGGTAAGGTAGGCGCCTGGACCTTGGCCGGGGGAGATTATCACACGGGCTCGGCTACTCCAAGCTATAATGTTTCTTTTGCAGAAGGATATGAAGACCTTGAACTCGACATTTCAGAGATTGTAGAAAACTGGATCAAAGGCTCTTCCGGGGGCAAATATGATAATTATGGTTTAAGTGTGCGCCTCACTGCCAGCCAGGAAGCATATTTCACAGCTTCTGCTACTCCTGCCGACACTGTCCCAGAGAGCGTTGCCACTTCTGTTGGCCTTCTTCACAACCCTACTGGAGCTACCAACTCTTATTATACTAAGAAATTTTTTGCTAGATCCTCGGAGTTTTTCTTTAAGCGACCGCGGCTGGAAGCCCGCTGGGACTCGCGTGTTAAAGATGATCGTGGAAATTTCTATTTTAGTAGCTCCCTGGCGACTGCCGCAGACAATCTCAATACTTTGTATTTGTATAACTATAGCCCGCGCACCGGCAAGCTTACAAATTTGCCGAACACCGTTGCTGGCGGCTCAGTGTTAGTCAGCATATATTCGGGATCTACAGCACCAACCGGCTCTAAGCTAGCTTTGCCTGCGGGAGGAGGCGTCGTCACCGCTGGTCATTTTAATGTAACAGGTGGTTGGTATAAAACCGGCATATATTCGGCTTCTTTTTCTGCCACCGGCTCGCTAACAAAGCTTTTTGATGTATGGCATACCGGGGCAGCCAATGCGACAGAATTTTTTACCGGCTCAGTTACACCAAAAAGTGTAACCGCCTACGATAATGCCCCATCAGACCAATATGCTACTTCAATATCTAATTTGAAATCTAAGTATATTCGAAGCGAGACCGCGAGAATGAGGCTCTTTGTAAGAGATAGAAACTGGAGCCCTACAATATATTCTGTGGCCACTTCAGCAATTACGAATAAAACAATTCCAAGCGCCTCGTATCATATCTATAGGGTAGCAGATGAACTAAATGTAGTGCCGTATGGTACTGGAAGCACGAAGCATACGTATCTTTCTCATGACGTGTCAGGAAACTATTTTGATTTTAACATGTCGATGCTACAGGCCGGCTATTCCTACGGTTTAAAATTCGTTTATTATAGCGATTCAATAAAAGATTGGATTGAGCAGCCGGAGGAATTTAGGTTTAGGGTTGAAGAAGGGTAGTCGCTATGAGCCTTAAAGAGCTATTCAACAAAATAACGGTTGTTAAATCTTTAACCAATCAATCGGCTGATAGTGTTGGCTCAGAAGTCGAATCTGTCAGCTATCACGAAGCAGATATAATCAAAGAAGACCGGTTTATACCTCCGGTTGATTATTCAAAGCCGGAAAACTTTGCTCGTTATGGTCTGGCTAAGAAGTATTATGGCGACGCCGTAAGAAATATTTATAAAACTTATCCTTATGATGGTTCGTTATATGAAAAAATTAATTGGGAAAATAGTTCTTCATATGTAGATCTGTATGTTCTCCACAATAGATACCCAAGAACAAACGGATATATTAATTTTTCTTATGGGGGCTGGGGATCTGGAGGCGCTGTTAGTTCTGATGGTTATGGTCTACCGAATGATCTTGAATATATCAGTTTTTATGGCGGCCCTCATATTAAAAATACGGTCCCTCGTGCGGCCGCGGCAAACGTATGGGATCCAGACAATAATCGCGAATCAAATTTAAAGTTTGATTTAGATGCCGGCACCACAGTTGAGTTTTGGCTGAAGAAGGACGCCTTTGACGAAACAAAAACCAAAAAAGAAGTAATCTTTGATTTATGGAATAATGAAAACTCTTCTAGTCTTGACTATAGACGTTTTCGTATTGAGTTATCATCCTCGGGCTATATCCCAGACGAAGGCGCAGATCCCTTCCAGATAACTCTCGCGTCAAGTTCGTACGGAGTATCTTCGTTTTCGCTCGGCAGTTCCACAGTTACCACTAGCTCAGTAGCCGATGGTACCTGGAACCATTATGCTGTTTCATTAAAGAATCTAGATTTAACACAAAAATCAACTCTATTTGAGGCCTCGACTTCGGATAGAATAAATATAGGCACCAGCTGGGAATCTCCGATCGGCGGAGCGACATCAGCAGCGCGCCCGTTTACTCTTGCGGCATGGGTATATATAGATCCAGATACGCCCGACGACTACCCGCGCGTGCTTAGCTTCGGCTTCGAGCGCAACTTCCAATATAACCTTTCCACTGGAAAATTCGAGTTCGTGATTCGAGATAGTGGTGGCTCCTCCTATACAACGGCTACAACAACCAACATTACTTCCAAGGGACAATGGCATCATGTTGTGGCCACCTATAGCGGGGGGAGTACGTATGGCGATGGTGTAGGCACCATGAAGATATACATCGATGGCGTTCATGAGACCAGCACGGGCACCACGGAGACATCCGCCCACGACATCGCGGGCGCGACAGGCTACATCGGCGGGTGGGGCACCGCATCGCATAGCAACTTCTGGGATGGGTATATCACCGAAGTTGGCATATGGGGTGGCGTATTAACGGCTGCAGAGGTTAAGGCGCTTTATCAGGATACAACAGCTAATCTAGATACTGCGGCAGCTGCAAGCCTTCTATCGTGGTATCGGATGGGAAATGATCCCGACGATAGCCTTGATGGGACCGACACCTCCACAATAACAAACAAAATTGTTGACCAAAAAGGAGGCAGGGATGGGTATGCCGACAACGGCGCTATGGCTGCAAGCCAAATTGCTTCTTATGCGCCGGCGAATAAATCAGTCAACGTAAAATTCTATGTTAATGGAGATCTAAATAGAATAAATAATATAACCCTAGGGGGCCTTAGCAGTTCTGTGGGGGACTTCTCTGGTTCCTTAAAGGCTCATATCGGTGCTCTTGTTACTTCTCCGTCGGGCTCTGCGACGCCTTCAGCTGTCGTCGTTGGCGCAGGCAAGCTTTCTGCATCATTGGACGAGTTCCGCTATTGGAAAACCCAAAGAAGTTCAAAGGATATTGGTCGATATTGGTTTACAGACGTGGGTGGTGGCTCCAATACAGACTTAGCGAATGCCACTTTGGGAGTTTATTACAAGTTTAATGAGGGCATTGTAGGGGTTGAGAATACAGATCTTACTATTTTAGACTATTCTGGCCGCGTAACTAATGGCACTTGGACACGCGGCGCGACGTATAATTCAGCTATAAGAAATACCGGATCTGCTATGGTTTCTGCTTCGGCTGCCACCATGGAATTTAGAGATCCGATAGTTTATTCTTCACATGCAGATGTTCAAGCAGTTTTAACTTCTTTAGAAGCTTCCGGCTCTGTGCACGATTATACTAATAATTCCTCTTTGTTTTATATGTTTCCAAGTTGGATCCAAGAAGAAGACAGTAAAGGTGCCAATGAACTAGAAAATTTAACGCAAATAGCAGCCAGCTATTTTGATTCCTTGCACCTCCAAATAGAAAGCGTAAACAACATCAAAGATTTTGGGTACGTTAGCGGCTCTAATAAGCCAAATGTTTTTGGTAATCGGCTGTTGGCGGGCCATGGTTTACTTGCTCCGGAACTATTCTTAGATGCTGATATTTTAGAAAAGCTAGCGGACAGAAGCGAAGATAAGCTTTTTGCCAAATCTCTTAACGACATTAAGAACACAATATATCAAAACATTTATAACAATTTAATTCACATTTATAAATCAAAGGGCACTGAAAAGAGCTTCAGAAACT
>Ga0209434_1000424_pt1 | contig 20656 bp, 24 predicted proteins | sample ETNvirnome_2_300_FD_184068 | JGI IMG/M metagenome (GOLD analysis project Ga0209434, IMG submission 184068) | Marine viral communities from the Pacific Ocean - ETNP_2_300 (SPAdes) (version 2) | ecosystem: Environmental > Aquatic > Marine > Oceanic | place: Pacific Ocean | collected 2013-06-22
AATAAAAAAAAAAAAAAAAAAAAAAAAAGAAAGAAAATGAAAATAATTCTAGGAGATATCTGTTATCCAAAGTCTAAAGTGCTAATTATACCTTCTAATAGTATGGGGATAATGAATAGAGGAATAGCAAAGAAAGTGCTAAAACATGCTTGGATAGGAGTAGAGAACCAATCTAAAGAGGAAGCAAAAAAGAAAAAATATAAATTAGGAGAATGTTTCTTTACTGGACCTGGAAGGTTAAGAAGAAGAGGAGTTGTAAATATTTGTCATGCTATAATAAAAAGATTACCAAGTGATTTAATTAGTGTTAGTATAGTACAAGAAGCTTTAAATAATTCCTTTTTAAAAGTGATTAAAAATAAGTTATCATCTGTTACTATACCGGGATTTGCTATAGACTCAGATAATATTGATGAAGGAGTAATTGCTAATATAACAGCAATGGTTTGTAATAGATACAAAAGAAAAGTAGAAATAAAAATTATAGATGATAATAAAGAGTTTATTGAGAAGATAAGTAAAATTTTAAATATTGATTATGAAGTAAAAAAACAGAGGATATCATGAGTGTTTTAAAAAATCCAGTTCTTATTTTAAATAAAGTATGGATACCTATTAGAGTTAAAGATGTTCAGAAAGCTATAACCCTTTTGTGTAGAGAAAGAGCTTGTGTTGTAGACCTTAAAGATTATGCTCTGTACAATTGGGAACAATGGTATAGTCTAGAAATTTTTAATGGAGAAAAATATATACAATCTGTAAGGAAAAAAGTAAAAGTTCCAAGTGTTATTCTTCTATCAAGATATAGTAAGATTCCAAACGAGACTCCCAAACTAACAAAAAGAAATATTTTTATTAGAGATGGGCACCGTTGTCAATACACAGGGAAAAAGGTAAATTCATCTGAGGCCGATATAGATCATGTTATCCCTAAATCAAAGGGAGGAAAAACTGTTTGGAAAAATCTTGTTGTATCTTCTAAAGATATTAATCGTAAAAAAGGAGATAGAACTCCTGAAGAGGCTGGTCTAAAATTAAAAAGAAAACCAGATAGACCTAGACATCATTTGCTTATGACAAATTATGAAGATATTCCTGATAGTTGGAAAGCTTTTATAAAACACAAATGACTAGAAAGCAGAAAAAAGTAGATGGTTGGACAGATAGAATGAAGGGTGTTCCATGTTTCTTAATTGGATGTGGGACATCTTTAATAGATGTTGAACTTGATATTTTAAAACCTTATTTTACGATTGGATTAAATAGAGCTTTTTATAAAATTGATCCTACTGTCATTATGTGGCAAGATTTAGGTATGTGGATGGAAGAAGGAAAGAAAATAAAAAATTTAAAAGCTATTAAATATTGTAGAGAAGCTTCTTATATGGAAACAGAAAGGGGTGATCAGAAATTTTATAAATTTAGATTAGTAGGAAGAGATAATAAACTTACAGGAATACCGTCTTTACTTTATGGAAGAGGAAGTTCTGGAGGAATAGGTTATCAATTAGCTCATATTTTAGGTTGTAATCCTATTGTTTTGGTTGGAATGGATTGTAGAAAAAGAAAAAAAAATATAGAAAAAAAAGAAAAAAAAATGACAAGTTTTTATGGGAACAATCCTAAGTATAGAGATTTGACTTTAAAAAATTGTGTGAAATCTTTAGAATGGATAAAAAAAGTGGGAGAAAGTAGAACTATAATTAGTTGTTCAAAAGGAAAAGTATTTGCAGAGTCTATTTCTATTAAAGAAGCAGTTAATACTATAAAAAATATCGAACCTCATAGTAGAAAATATTGGAAAAAGAAACTTTTTGGAAAAGAATTACCAGAGGAGTAATAAGGTTTTTATGTTAGAAAACAAAATTATATACGACTATGATGAAGCGTTTAAGAAAAATTTAGAGTATTTTAATGGTGATGAATTAGCGGCTAAAGTTTTCCTTGATAAATATGCGTTAAGGAATAGAGAATTAGAATTAATAGAAGAAACTCCTAATCATTTATTTGAGAGGGTAGCTTCTGAAATAGCGAGAATAGAAAGAAGTAAATTTAAAAGACCATTAACTTATGAGGAAATTTATTCATATTTAGATGGTTTTAAAAAAATAATTCCCCAAGGTTCATGTCTTTATGGTATTGGTAACAAATATCAGTATGTGAGTTTAAGTAATTGTTATGTCATAGATTCTCCTGTCGATTCTTACGGTGGAATTTTTAAACAAGATGAAGAAATAGGACAAATAAGTAAACGTAGAGGAGGAGTAGGTACGGATTTGTCTAATCTTCGTCCACAAGGTTCTTCTACGACAAATGCGGCTAAGACTAGTACGGGAGTTATTTCCTTTGCTGAAAGATATTCTAATACGATAAGAGAAGTCGGTCAGGAAGGAAGGCGAGGAGCTTTAATGCTTAGTCTTTCTGTCCATCACCCTGAGGTGTTAAGATTTGCAAGGTCTAAAAGAGATTTACAAAAAATAACAGGAGCTAACATTTCAATTAGATTAACAGATGAATTTTTAAAGGCTGTAGAAAATAAAACTACTTATGAACAAAGGTGGCCGGTAGATTCTAAAAAACCTACTGTTTCTAGACAGGTAGATGCTCAAAGTATATGGATGGCAATTGTTGAAAATGCTTGGGCGGTTGCTGAACCTGGACTTTTATTCTGGGATAATATATTAAGAGAAAGTCCTGCTGATTGTTATGCAGAATTTAAAACAACTAGTACAAATCCATGCAGCGAATTACCTCTTTCTCCTTTAGACAGTTGTCGTTTATTATTATTAAATTTATTCGGCTATGTTAAAAAACCTTTTACTCGAAAATCTTATTTTGATTTTGATGAGTTCTATAAAGATGCACAAATAGCTCAAAGGTTAATGGACGATATAGTAGATCTAGAAATAGAATGCATAGAAAGGATAATAAACAAAGTTAAAAACGATCCTGAACCTATAGAAATCAAAGAAAGAGAATTAAATATTTGGAAGAAAATAAAAGAAACTTGTGAAAGAGGAAGAAGAACAGGAACTGGTGTAACTGCTCTTGGAGATACTATTGCTGCTTTAGGATTTAAATATGGTTCTAATAGAAGTATAGAACTTGTAAATGATATTTTTAAAACTTTAAAATTAGGATGTTATAGGTCGTCTGTTAATATGGCTAAAGAGTTAGGATACTTTGAGGTGTGGAATCATGAATTAGAAAAAAGAAATCCTTTCTTGCGTAGAATAAAAGATGAAGATATGGAATTGTGGAATGATATGAAAAAATATGGAAGGAGAAATATAGCTTGTTTAACATGTGCTCCCGCTGGTTCTATGTCGATTTTAACACAAACTACTTCGGCTATAGAACCCGTTTATCAACAAACTTATAAACGGAAGAAAAAAGTTAATCCCAGCGATAAGAATGCAAGAGTAGATAAGATTGATGAGAATGGAGATGCTTGGCAGATTTTTGTTATTAATCATCCAAAAATTAAATTATGGACAGATGTAACTGGAGAAACAGATTTAACAAAATCTCCTTGGTATGGTTGTTGTGCTCATGATATAAATTGGGTGAATAGGGTTAAGTTGCAATCTACAGCAAATAAACATATTGACCATTCCATATCTAGTACAGTTAATCTTCCAGAAGAAACCACCGCAGAGGAAGTAGATGTAATATATAGAACAGCATGGAGAGAAGGGTGTAAAGGTATTACAATCTATAGAGAAGGAACAAGAGAAGGAGTAATGGTTGAACGTTCTAATGAACAAATAATAAAAAATCATGCTCCTAAAAGACCTAAAATATTGCCAGCAGAAATTTTTCATATAAGCGTTAAGAAACAAGAATATTTTGTTATAGTAGGTTTATTTTATGGTGAACCTTACGAAGTTTTTGCGGGAACAGGAAAAGAAATTAGAAAAAGTATAAGAGAAGGATTAGTTAGAAAAGTAAAAAGAGGTGTTTATTCTTTATGTGATTCAACAGATATAAAAAATGTACTGTATGAAAGTATCTCTGAACGTGTTACCGAAGATCAGGAAGCAATAACGAGATTAGCTTCTACTTCTTTACGACATGGGGCTGATGTACATTTTGTTGTTCAACAACTTGAGAAGACAAAAGGTGATTTACAAAGTTTTTCTAAGGCTATTGCTAGAGTTCTTAAAAAATATATAAAAGAAGGCGAATCTGTGAGTGGTGAAGAATGTCAAGAATGTGGAGGGAAGCTAATTCGGTCATCCGGATGCGTAAATTGCCTTAGTTGCGGCTACTCCAAGTGCCCATAGAAAGGAAAAAATGTTGAATGAATTAAAATTTATAAAATTGCATCCTGATGCTATTATTCCTAAATATCAAACAGAAGAATCTTCTGGTTTTGATTTTCATGTTATTATAGATAATTCTACAAAATCTATTTGTTTAAACCCTAAATCTCAAATTTTAATAAGAACAGGGTTATCCTGTTTAATTCCCAAAGGACATGAGATACAAATAAGACCCAAGAGTGGACTTGCGTTGAAAAATCTTTTAACTATTACTAATTCTCCCGGCACAATAGATTCTGATTATGTTTATCCTAATGAGATAAAGATAATTATATATAATTTAGGAGAACAAAAATATATTATAAAAAATAAACAAAGAATAGCTCAAGGGGTGTTTTCTCCTGTTCTTCAAGCAAAAATTGTTGAAGTAGATGAAATTAAAAAAGAGGACACTATCAAGAATAGAAAAGGAGGTTTTGGGTCTACGGGTTTAAAATAAAGAAGGAAATCAATAAATCCATCAGTATTTATAAGTAGATATTAAGGATTTTTATGTTTTATAAAGTAAAATGTAGTAATTGTGATAAAATATTTTCTGTTAAATTTTAGATTTATTGTACTAAGATTCTTCTTTATATATGGATAGGAAATATAATATCTATAAAGATTGGAAGAAATATTATAAAATAAAAATGATTTTAAACTAAAAGTTTTAAATAATTAAAATATATGTTTTTCTTAATCCTTGGTTTATGTAAGTAAGTCAAGGATTTTTTTTATAAAAATAGAAAGTATAAAGGATATTCGGGAAATAACCGAGATAAATAGAAGATGCCTATAACTAAAGAAAACTATATATTCATTTATAATCTTAATGATGCTGAAAGTCTAGAATTAGCTCGATATTATGCATCTAAGTATAATATGGATACTGTGATGGATGATCCTTCTACCGATACTGGAGCAGTTGGAAGTGGTATTTCTTGGGAGGTTCATGGTCAACTTGTTGGTATAGATTGTTCTGGTATAGAAATTCTTAGTTCTGAAGAACTTTTTAATATGGAGGTTATAGCACCTATAAGAGAAGCTTTAACTGATTCAAGTTTAACCAAAAGAACTATATGGGGAATAATTTTAGGGTATAATGTCCCTGGAGGATTTTATGTAAATTCATCTAAAATAGTTTCTTCTACCTCTAGGGTAGGCAGAGGTTGTTCGGTTGATATTTTAGCTAATCCTAGTACTGGATTCCCTTCTGACCCTAGTACTGGGATCCCTGAGAATCCTGTTTATTATAGCTATAATGGTAGAATCAAAAATAAAACTTATAATAGGTCTATTTTTAAAAGGTATAGTAGAGAAGATACTATACATTCTCTTGTTACAGCTAGAATAGATGCTCCTACATTAGCTTTAGCAAAAGAATTTGTAGATAATGGACAAAAAATAGGAAAACAATTTTTAGTTAATGGAACTATTTTTATAGATCCATATTCTGATAGAGTTGGTCCTGTCCCAGATGCTTATAAACAAGATATCCTTGATTTTCAATCTGATGTTGTTCCTAATTTAAATTTAGACACATGGTCTACTGTTTTTATGGATCCTTATATTGATATCGCTATTCCATTTGTTCAAGATGATTCTTTTGCATGGTCATGGTTCACTGATAGGTCTGATTTTACTTTTTTCCAAAGTAGTACGGCTGCAAGAGTATTTTTCTATAATGCGGATTATGATGCATCTATTACCATAAGAGATGAAGAGGCAAAAACGTGGTCAATGTTATCTTTAATAGGAGGGTATGCTTCTACAGCAGGAGCTATGTCCATATGTGGTATTGAAGGTTTTTTGAGACCTATTCCTTTTTTTAAAGCATTATTAAATGGTTCTACTTTAGGAGAAGCTTATTTATTTAGTTTACCATATTTAGATTCTTCATTAACATTTATAGGAGACCCTTTAGTAGAAGTAGAATTTCCTCAAAGAGAAATATCTTTATCTGAAACTATAGAAGAAGAAAATCAAATTAGTGATGATGAAAGTTGGTTAATAATGTCAAAAGATTTAGCTAGATCTGCTGCACAATTATATAGATCTGAACAAGAAGCTTTAGAAATTAGAAATACAATTGTAGATTTACAGTCTGGGGATTTACAAATTGTTTTAGATTTACTTTATCCTTCTCAAACATTATATGCTAGTTTTAATGAGGAACAAAGACATTCCCAATTAATTACTTTTGTAAGTAGTCTATTTGAGTATCCAACGATATTATATAAATATTCTGGTTTGTCGGTGACTTCTCCTACTATTGAAGATTATTTAACAGAAAAAGAATATAAAGTTAGTGAATTATTAACAGAAGTTTATGGTGGAAATGTTATATCTTCTGACAATATACATAATGAGGGTTGGTGGGAATTTGAATATACTATTAGAGACGAGTCTATTCAATATTCTGATTATCATTTTATATTAGAAGTTTATAGTGATGCTGATGCTGTGAATCTTGTTGTTGGTCCTTTAGATAGTGGTTCTGCTATTAACGATGGATGGATTTATGAAAAAGAAAGAGATATTTTTACAGAAATTTCTCTTGTAGGAGTTTCGTCTAGTTATATTGGCAGGAAGGTAAGATATCAAAGTCAACAACAAAGTCCTAATAATCAATCTTTAACAAGAGGGGAAACTTATTATTTTAGAATTAGACAATATGATTCCGCTACAGGAATATTATACGGGTGGAGAAATTTTTCGGATATTATTTATACGTAAGGTTAAAAAATGTCATTAATAACTTCAAATCCGTCAAGAACAAATTCTTATATAGAAATAGCAGATTTAATTGCTAGTATCTATGATAGAATTACTCTTATAGATAATAGTTTAAGTGATATGGCTTCTGCTTTATTCTTTTCTGAAACTTCTTTTAATAATATAGAAAAAAATAAATTATATAATACTATAAATAATCAAAAAACTATTATCTATAATGCAAATATTAATTCTAGAGATATTAGGGATATGGTTAAAAAATTACAAGATTACACTTTTAATACTTATGGAGATATAAACGCTTTTTATTCTAATAATTCTATATTAGTTAAGCAAACTTTTGCTACTTTGTCAGCAGAGATAGGTTATTCTATTAGCGCAGGAAACATAGAAACTTAAAGGAAAAAGTTGTTTTATATCAAATAAATAAAGTATGGCTAGAGCAAAAAAAACATTAATTAGTGATATAATCGGAGATATTAAAAATAATATAACCGTTGCTGGGTCTATATCTATTCCTGATATTATAACATTTTGTGAATCAAAAGATTGGTTGGGTCTTCCTTTCCATTCTACAAACCCGATTAATCTTTATCCAATGCAAAAAACAATTCTAAAAGCTTTTTATAGGGGTTCTCTTGGGAACGAAGATATTAACTTGACAGATGAAGAAATTCAAAAATGCGAAAAATTAGGTCTTAATAATGATGATAAAGGAGATTTGTTAGGAAAATATTTTTCAGGAGAGATTTTTAGTGAATTAGTTTTAGTCTGGGGGCGAAGAGCTAGTAAGGATTTTATTGTAAGTTTAATCGCTTTGTATGAAGCAATGAAACTTATTGAGTGTCCTGGGGGAGACCCTTATACTGTGTATGAGTTAGCTTCATCTAATACTATTAATATATTAACCATAGCTAACTCTAAACCCCAGGCACATCTTGCTTTTGTAGAAATAAAAGAAAAAATATTACACAGTCCTTATTTTCAAGACAAGTTCACAAGAGAGGGTATAGGTGGATCATCTGTTTATTTATTAAGCCCAAAAGATAAAGAAGAAAATAGAAGATTTAAAGAAAAAGGTCTCCCTACCAAGAAAGGGTCTATTGGAATTATTGTTGGACATAGTAATTCAGATTCTCTTATTGGGATGGGTTGTATAGTTCTTATTTTAGATGAGGTTGCTTCTTATAAATCGGCTGGGGGATCTTCTTCTGCCGATAAAATTTATCAATCTTTGACTCCTACCGTTAAGACCTATTGTAGAAGAATATATAAAAAAAATAAAAATGGAGAAATAGAATTAGACGAGAACGATCAAAAGATAGTTGAAGAAAGAATATATGATGGAAAAGTTATTAGTATTTCGTCTCCAAGGGCAAAAGAGGGTAAATTCTACGATTTATTTGGATCTGCTGGTAATGTAAAAGACAGATTAGTTTGTCGTTTACCAACGTGGGAAGTTAACCCAATACATACTAGAAACTCTTTAAGAGAGACTTCTCATAGTATGTCTGAATCTGAATTTAATATGGAATTTGGTGCTGAATTTAGTGGAGTTGGAATGGAAAACTTCTTTACAGAGGAACAAGTTGATTCATGTTTTATTGGTCACGCTTTCGAGCAAAGACATCATGGACAAGCTGGAAAGATATATTTTTGTCATTTAGACCCTGCTGTTACTAGCCATAATTACGGACTAATTGTTCTTCATAGAGAATATTTTTTAGACCCTCAAACAAGAAAATCTGACTACTTGATACTTGTAGATCATATTAAATTATGGAGTCCAAGTATAGAAAGTCCTATTTCTGTAGATAGAGTTAATCAATATATTGTGGAATTAAAAAGAAAATTTCATTTAGCTATGGTAACATATGATCAATGGAATTCGATGGAGAGTGTTTCAAAATTAAGAGAGGCTGGTATTCCAAATAAAGAAACAAGATTTACAAGAGCATTTAAAGTTGCTATATATAAAGAACTTGAAAATCAAATTAATATGGGAAAATTAAAAATTCCTTATCACCCTCATTTAATGAATGAAATGAAAGAATTACAAAGAAGATTTACATATAATGGTTTTAAAGTATTCGCTAAACAAGATGGAGATGGAGTTAAATCGGATGATTTAACAGATTGTCTTGCTGGGGCTGTTTATGCTGTTATCACCCAAAGATCACATAAATTACCTTTCTCTAAACTAGTTAATAATGGTGTTTCTAATCAAGGGAATAATGTTGTTTGGAGAAGTATGCAGGGGGTAATGGGTGTGGGTCCTGGAGGAAGAGTTTCTAGACAATTAGAAAAAAGATCTAGAGCTTGGCCTCCTAAATATATGAAATAATAGAGGATTTTAATTATTTTCGATAAATATAAAAGGGTATGTCAAGACTAAATAAAAGGATATGAAAATGAAAAAATTTAATTTAAGTAAATCTGCTGCTAACAAAAATTATAAAGCCTATGATAAGATGTTGGAAGAACGAACAAAAGAAATGAATTTAGATAATCAAGATCTTAGTACTATTGCTGTGCGTCTTCCAGAAAAAGGAAAAGATAACACTGTCCCTTATGAAAAACAAATAGATGCCGATAGAGATGGTAAAGATAATTTAATAGTTACAGAACAAGCTTTAAATGATAAGCCAAAAGTTTTTAATGATAAAAGACAGGATGAGTGGGATACTAATGTCCTGCCTGTTAATTTAGAGACAGAGAAACATAATCAAGAGCATTTAAAATCTTTTAGAAAAGCTGAAAATAAAGACAAAGACAGTACCGCATTTTGGGATAAATATGTTGGAGTTGAAATGTTGGGCGAAAAGACAGAAGTAAAAGATAATATAAAAGCTACCCAGCTTGAAGATTTAGCAGAAAGATTTAAAGGATTAAAAGACGCTACAGATGTGGAATTAAAAGAAATGGTTTCAGCATCGTTAAAAGATGCAGATGCTATGTTGTTTCATATCCAAGCCACAGCTAATAAAGAAAGTAGAGATCTTAGTAGCGAAGAAAAACAAATGATTATAGATATAAATGGTGGGAAAGTTGGTCTTATAAACAAAGCAATGGGTATCTTAAACAAAAGGGCTGACAATAGTCAAATTTTAATTAAACAAGAGGGGAATGGTTCCGTTGTTTATGAAAATGGTGTTCCTATCGATAAATTTAATTCATCTAATGAAGCAAAAATGAATTATCCAGAAGCTGAAATAACAAGGTAAATAATGAACAATTGGTATAAAAAGATGAAGGTTGCTTGGAACCATGGGACTCCTACTATGGAAGATCCGGACAAAAAGATGAAAAATAGGTTAGATCCTTATGTACAAGATCCTCGTACTTTAGTAACGCCTAATCCTATTTTTGGAGGGGAAAAAAGAAGAGGAAACGGAATGACATATCCCGAAAATACATCTTTTAGAAAAAAAGAAGATACAAATAAAATAAGATCATTACCCGTAGAAGAAACATTAATTAATACAGAAACTCCATTTGGGGATGCTGGTGCGGGTGATCAAACAGAAAGATTTTCAGATCCAATAGATAAATTAAGAAAACTTGATGAAAGACAAGATCCTGTTGGAGCTTTTAATATGCCTCACGGTAGAGAATTAGATTTTTATAATAGATTATCAAGAAAATCTAGATTAAGAAATATAAATAAAGATTAAAACAGAGATGTTATTAGATATCCAATCATAATTATTTATCGATAAAATTATGTAATATCATCTACAACTGAGGGAATTTGAGCATCTCTGTATTTAGCGGCTTTACCTCTCTTTATTTGATTCATGATAAAACGCTTTATGTGTTCTTTTGCCCATTGTCCATCTGTATAGACAGGATCTCCGTTTTTATCTACTTCTGTGTTCTGATGGATATATATATAATCATCCACATACTCTCCAACTTTTCCTGAAGGAATTGTTATTGTAATTTTCAAATTAGCCATTTATTTTCTCCTTTAAAGAAATTTGTTATTAAGTTAGTTCTACTTTCTTTTGAACTCCACCTACATCGATTATCAACCAATTATGGTTGCTATTATTAGTGTCAACCCAATATGCAATACTATCATTAGCTATATCTGGCTCGGCATTTTGTGAATATATTTTTGGTTTTGCGTGAGTTGCACCAGACCAATCAATGATTCCTGTAGCAGTTGTAATAGTTTGTTTTTCTACTTTTTGAATTGATTTTTTTAGAACTAGATATCTATCTTTAAGAAGATCAACAAGAACCTTAGATTGTCCTATTTCCTGTTTTGTAGAATATCTTAAAAGATTAAGTATTTTGCCTGGTCTTATAGCAGAAACCTTTGGCAGGTCTCCAATTGTGATGGGAGAGATAGTGTTATTTTTAACTGTCCACTCTTCTCTTCTAGAATTAACACTAGGCATAAAATTATCTTTCTTTAAAGATTATTATTATTATTATTATTATTATTATTATATAAAAGTGCTTAAATCCTTTTATTAATAAATATTTTTGATTTTATCGATAGAATATGTAGAGATTTTATATAATAAAAAAAAAGGAGAAAAAGATGTTATTTAAAGTATCTCCCAAAGTAAAAGGGACATTGATATTAAAAACAGTAGGTAGAATATTAAGAGCTGGTTCTAAAGTTTCTATTGATGATGAAAAAGTGGTAAATAATGATATTAGAGCGGCTATAAGTAAAAAGACTCTTATTCCGATTGGAAAAATAAAAATTTCTAAAAAAGAGGAAACTCCATCTTCAAGAGTTAAAGTCTTAAATAAAACTGACAAACCTTTAGTTATAGGCGAATTTTCTTTTAGGGTTAACGGTGGTTCTATTCTTGAAAAAGATATTGTTGATTCGTCTCCGTATCTTCAAAGAGCAATAGCTGATGGTATTATTGAAGTAATTGAAGATGCCCAAAATCGAGTAAGTGTTCCAGAAAAGGAAGAAGTGGAAGAAAAAGAAGAACCTAAGGAAGAAGTGGAAGAAGAAGTAGAAGAAAATATAAAAGATTTATTAGAAAAAAAGAAAAAAGACGCAAAAGATGGAGTTGTTGCTAAAGTTTGGAGTCCAAAAAAAGAAACTATGGAAGAGGCCACAAAACCTCCAACAACCTCAGAAACTATTATGGTAGATCAAGAAGAAGAACCTGTTGATGTTGATATGATAGATAATAAAAAAATAGCTAAAAAGAAAGCTAAGAAAAAAACTACTAAAAGGTCAAAAGCAACTAAAAAAAGAGGAACTAGCAAAAAAAAAAAGAAAGTTAAAAGCATAGCACCAGTAGGAGATGTTAGAAAAGAAGCTACTTCTCAGGATGTTGCTATAGAAATGGACAGCAGAGGGAATCCTATAGAAAAACCTTCTGATACATTGCAACATTTAATAGAAGATACTTTATCTGGTAAAGAAGTAGATTTTGTTGATTAAAATTATTTGTGCTAATTTTAAGGTTCAATAGAGAAAGTCTAGTTCCTGTGAAAATTATTATTTCTAAAAAGACAAAAGAAATAGAATTTAGTGGTATTCTTAAAAAAAATCCTAAGAACAATTTTATTTATTTAGATATCCCAAATAAATTTCTAGATGGTATCTTTGAAATGCTTGATGAAGATAATGCGGAAAAGGAACCAGGTTCTCGTGGAGTTGGATCACACATTTCTGTAATAGATTCAGAAGAATATGAAGAAAATAAATTAGAAATTAAAGAACTTGGAAAAGAATTTTCTTTTACTTTTGGTAATGTTGTTTCTTTAAATCCTGAGGGGTGGGATGAGATGGAGAGAGTATGGTTTTTACAAGCTATGTCAAAAGAACTAGAAAAACTTAGAAAATCTTATGGTTTAACTCCTTTACTTAATGGAAATCATGAATTCCATATCTCGTTTGCGACTCAGGAAAAATAATGGATAATTGGATTATTTTGAAAAAAGAACTAGCTTATTATGGTATAAGTTTGACAGAAGATCTAAGGTGTAGAATATGTACACAAAGAGGAGAGGTAAAAACTCAGATGATAAATACCACAATAAGACAACTTGATAAAAAAATAAAAGAACATACAAAAATTCTTTTATCTTTATGGGAAGATGTTGTAGATATTTTAAAAATAGAAAATAATTCAGAATATTTTTTTGATGACAAAATAATAGATTTATTTTTATTTTCATTAAAAGATTTAGCAAAATTTCTTTTATGTTTTGATGAAATGGAAAAATCTGAATTTTCAAAATGTATAAATGATGCTTTAGATAGAGATATAAAAGAATTTAATAAGGAACAAATATATAGATTGCCAGATTATAAAATATCAATAGATTGGATATATAGAGTAATTACTAGATTAATGTATATAAAAAATATTTTATTATCTGTCAAAAAATTTAAGAAAGGTTCTTCAAATTCTATTATTAAAGTAGCAAGGGGTATATCTGGACCATGGTCTAATTTAGATTTACCCATGGAAGAAAGAAAATTTGATTTTGGAGATATTTTACAACAAAGAAGTAAAGATAAAAAAAGACAGAGAAGATATAGAAAAGGGTTTGAGAACTATAATAACAATGGATCTGTTGGAGAAGGGCATTACTGGAGGGAAGTTAGGAACGAACCCTTCTTATGGTCAGAGAGGTCTACACAAAGCCCATACCCAAGCAGAGATATGCTAACAAGATGGGGATAGCTTACACAAAAGAGTCTTTTATGTATCTTTTGATAGTTAAAAAAATGTAAGATTTTTAAAGGAGAGTAGTAAAAATACATAATTCTATATTAAAAGAGTCTAATATGGAGTTATTTATGAATAAAATATCGAATTTGTACAAAAAGTGTAAATTATGTGAAAAAAAGTTTCGTTCTACAAAAGAGAGAAGAAAATATTGTTCTGATGAATGTTTTAAAGAATCTGTGAAAAGGAGACAAAAGACATATTCTACAGAGAATAAAGAGGAAATTCGTAAAAGGAGAACTACTTGTAAATATTGCGAGAACACGTTTAAGATGGAAGAATTAAAAGAGAGATGTTGTAAAGACGAAGAATGTATAAAAGAGAGAGATAGAGAGAAAAATAGACTATATAGAAAGAGATATTATAGTAAGCATGTAAAGAGAAAGACCAAGAAGTATAAGAAGAGAGATGCAGAAAATAATAAAAGATATAGAAGATCACATCGTAATGAGTTAAACAAGAGGGAAAGGGCAAGGAAGAAAGAAAAAAGAGAATGGGTTGATGATATTAGAAAAGAAAAAAGGTGTTCTAAATGTGGAGAAGATAGGTGGTTCTGTTTAGATTTTCATCATTTAGACTCTAATGGCAAAGAAATAACTCTTGCTGACGCAATTAGCAGAGGTTATGGAAAGGAAAAGATTTTGGAAGAGATGGAAAAATGTATTACTCTTTGTTCTAATTGCCATAGGCATTTACATTATTTTGAGAGGAATCTTGAGGGATGGGAGCCAACTGAAGAATGGTTAAATGATAAGGATGTTTTCAATGAAAATAATTATAAGTGAAAAAATGCAAGAAAAATTATTAGAAGAACTTTCTGAACTTGAACACAAACAATGGATGCATTGGGTTAAAGAAATTTTAAAAGAAGAAGAAATCTCTGAGGAAAGAGAAGAAAGATGGAAAGAAGATTTTAAAAGTTATAAAGATTTGCCAGATAGTACTAAAGAATTTGACAGAGAATACGCAGAAAAAATTATAAAAAAACTTAGAGAAAAAGGGCTTTTAAAATGAGAAAGAAACAACAATCAGTATTAGATACATTGCTTCGAATTCTTCCAAATAAAAAAACTACAGCTCATAATAAAAATTATGTTGATCCAAAAGCAGCTAAGACACTTTTTTCTATATGGAGAACGGCAGAAAATAAAATAAAAGAGAACGTCTACAAAAGACCCTCTACTATTTCTTTAAGTGATATTGAAATAATGCAAAAAGAAGGTTTAGTTAAATCTATAGGCAGTAATATAGAAATAACAAATAGAGGACAAAAAGTTATAAAAGTTATGATTCTTGGAGATAGTAGGTCTTCTTTTGATAAAGATGGAGAAGTTATTATAGATTATAATACAGCTTTAAATAATACTAAAGATTTGAAGATAGCTATCAGAGGAAGAAAGAAAAAAGTTGATTGGAAAGATGTTTTTAAGGGTAAAAAATGAAACAAGTAGAAGTTTTTTATGGGAAGAGTTATAAAACTGTTTCTCAAAAAAATGAAAAAGATTTACAATGGTATGATACTGTTAAAAAAGAAATGCAAACTTTTAAGGGTGGGCAATTAAAATTTGAATATAATTTTGAAGAACAAAGAATGTTGCCGAAAGTTGAAGAAATAATTAAGAAAAATACAGTTTTTAAATCTAATAAAGATGATTTTAATAAATGGTATAATAATTATAAAATTAATAGCGATATTGTTAAAATGACAGAAAATAATGATAGTGTTATTTTTAATGTTCCTGAATATGAATTTGAAGATTTTGTAGATGGACTAGATAGAGAAAGATATGAGTATACATAATGAGATATAAAGATCTTTTTAATAAGAAAAGGCTCAAAGTAGAAATAGCTGAAACCCCCTCAACTGTAGAAAAGGGTTTGATGTTCAGAAAGCATTTAGATGCTGATTCTGGAATGTTATTTAAGTTCAATAAGCCTAGAGAATTGAGATTTTGGGGTGTTAATACTTATATCCCTTTGTCGATAGCTTTTGTTTCTCCTGATAATAAGATAGTTAAAATTACTGATATTAAACCATTATCTGAGAAAGTTGTGTCTAGTGAAGAGAATTGTAATGTGGCAATTGAGGCTAATTTGGATTATTTTGAAAAAAATAAAATAGGAGTAGGTTCTAAGATTAATGTTATTACGGAAAATGACGATAGTATATATGTAATTTTTCCCATTGACTAGGAGATAAAAATGTCAGTAAAAATGAAATTAGGTGAAGTAAGAATCACATTAGAAGGTTTGAAGAAAATAGTAAACAAAGAATTGCCGATTAGAACGGCTTATCGTTTAACTAAAATTATGAAAGCGATAAATGATGAGTTTACTTCTTTAGAAGAAGCTAGAGGAAAGTTGATTAAAAAGTTTGCTAAAGAACCCGAAGACGGGTCGAAAGGTCCTCAGGGGGAAATAAAAGTAGATCCTGAGAAACAAGATGAATTTTATAAAGAATTTGTTGTTTTGCTTGAAGAAGAGATAGATTTAGATATTAATCCTATTTCAATAGAAGACTTAGGTGATATTTCTTTATCTCCCGCTGATATGTTTGGTCTACAAATAATTCTTGAAGAAGAAATAGAAGCACCAAAAAAAGCACAAGAACCAAAAAAAGTAAAAAAAGAGGTAGAAGAAAAAAAAGAAGAAGAAATAGAGGTAGAAGTAACATAAAATAAAATCAAGGATTTTTTTTTTTAAAATCAAATATAATAGAATGAAAAAGATAGTATGGAATTTGTCTAGGAAATTAAAAGCTCAAGTTGCTCCAGCTTCTACTTTATATGATTTTCTAGATGACAAAACTATCAGTGACTATAATGATCTCGAAGATAGAGTGAGATCTATAGATTACGATCTGTTAGAAGGAAGAGAATTGCCTACTCTAACAGAGGAAGATGTAGACAATTATGTTATAGATGAAGTTGAAGATGATGAAAGTCTTCAACAGAATATAGAAGAGGAAATAGAACAACAAGATGTTAATCAGGCTCCTCTTGAAATGACAGATGAAGAGTTTCCTGAATTTACCGATGTAAGAGATGCACTTGATTGGGCGATAGATAATAATAAGGTTGTGAGAATAAATTATCAGACGAGGAAAGGAATAGATGTAGCAAGAACAGTTGAACCACATGCTATATTTCCTGCTAAAACAGGTAATTTAGTATTAGTAACTTATGATAGATCTATAAGAGGTATTAGAAATTTTATTGTTAATAATATTTCTAATTATATTTTTTCAGGAAAAGAATTTAAAAAGAGAATGAGAATTATGCCAGTTAACAAGGAAATAGATATAATGGAAAATAACATTTTTGCCAATTTAAGAGATATAGGGGATAGCCTTGATAAAAAGGGACTTAAAAAAAGCGGAGAAGTAATAACTGGTGTTATGAAAGATCTTTTACAAATTAAGAAAGCTCAATATGTAGGAGTTCAAGGTTATTGGTTAAGAAATCGAAGATGTTGGGATAATTGTTATAGACAGAAAAGAACTACAGAACCTACTAAAGCTGCTCAAGCTGTTTGGATGGAGTGTTGGGATGAATATCAAAAATCTATAAATAACGATCAAAGCGGTTGGGAAAAATATGCAGAAGGAAAAAAAATAACGAAAACGGCTGAACAAAAATTATTTATTAAAAAAGCTTCTCAGAAGATAAAAGATGGCATTTCTCATGGTGAAGCTATTTATAGTAGTATTGATGAGGAATCTTCTAAGCAGACTGATAGTTTAATTAAAAATGCTGGTGTTTTATCAGATTTAGCAGAAATTTTAGATAAAAATGGTCATAAAGAAATAGGAAAAAAAATTGCAGAAACTTCTTTAATTCTTTTAAAGGAGGCACAGAAGATAAGCCCTTTTGCCGATCCGATAGAGATGGGGAGACCTAGTCTCTGGACTGGAGTATCAAAACCAAAAAAGCCGGGGTGGTTTTCAGCGGAGAGGTGGACTCAAAAGGGAAAAGATAAAAAACTTTTATCTGATGTTTTAGCTAGATTAAGAAATTTATCTCAGGTTGCTTCTGAATTAACTAATAGATTTTCTTTATTGGTTCAACTTAATCAACAACAAACAAGTCAGTCTCAGAAACCGGCTCAGGAAACGGGTCAGAAACCGGCTCAGGAAATAGGGAAAAGTTCTTTAATAACAGAAAATGTAGAGGAAAATTTTAGGGATTGGCAGCGAAAAAATTCTAATCCGAGAGCAGATGTCAGAGATAAAAATAATATAAAAATTGCTGAAAGTCCTTCTCAATATGCTAAGAGGCAACTTAAAAGTTTGGGTAGTTTTTTAAGAAATGTTGGTAAAGAGCAAGCACGTCTTGCTGAAATTGCTGGTGGCACAGAAAATTCAGACATAAAAAATATGGCTAATAATGCATCACAGTCTATAGCTAATTTTTTACAAACGAGCAATTTATATAACATATTTCAAAATATATCTAAAAGTCCTGACGAAAATGCAGGGACAAAACTTATGGTACAATATGGTTCTCAAATAGCTACTGGATTACAAAATTTATCTTCAGGAATTAATCAAGTTATGGGAGGAATACAACCGGCTGTTGTTGCCGATCTTGTTGATCCTCCTGCTGCTGCTTCTCCCGCTGAATCCGCTGTTCCTGCTGGACCAGGAGATAGTGAAGGAGCAGGAAGTCTTCCTGCTGGACCAGGAGATAGTGAAGGAGCAGGAAGTCTTCCTACTTTGACAAAAGAAGGGATTATAAATCAGTTATCTAATCTTAATCCGAAAGATATTATATTATATTATCAAGTAGTATATCCGATGGTAAATAAGCTTAAGGATAAGTATCAGGTTAGAAGTATTAAAGAACTTATGCCTAAATTAGAAGCAAATGAATCGTATGGTGGATAACCATAAAACATTAAATAAAGGATTTTATAATAGTTTATTAAAAATATAGTTAATATGAATAATTGTTTAGAGTATTTTATTAAAGGAGAAAAATATGAAGTTTGTTAAAGATCGCATACCTTTTGGTAGCGGCAGAAGTCTTGCTGAAATAATAAAAGAGAATATGCAGAAAAAAGCTAGTGCAGAAGAAGTTGTGAAAACTGCTGCTGTTAAAACTGCTGAGGCTGATGAAGCCCCATCTAGCGGTCAACCGGAAGCTGAAGCTAAGTTGGTTAACATCCCTGAAAAAGATGCTCCTTCGTCAGGTGGAAAATCCTGTAATGAAGAAGCTCCTTCTAGTGGACAACCAGAAGCTGAAGCTAAACTGACTAACGATCCTAAGGTTGAAGCTAAGACAGAAGAAGATGTTAAAGAAGCTGAAGCAACAGAAGAAACTAAAGAAGCTGGCACTTGTGAAAAATGCAAGAAACCATGTAATGCTTGTGAATGCGATGGAGAATGTGAATGTAAGCCTTGCATAGCATCTAGAGAAGTGGAAGTAAAAGAAGCTTCAACTAAGTTTGTTAAGGTCGCTAATCTTGACACTAAGTCAAAAGCTTGGTTGGAAAAATATTGGAGAACTTTGTATCCAAGTGATTATGTAGATGCGATGTTGACTGACAAGTAAGTTTTATCTATAGTAAGGTGTTAAAATGATTATTCTTCCGTTAGGAAAAATGTCGAAAGAAGCCCAAGGTATAGATAATCCTCTTCTTCAAGATCCTACGATCTCCGGAGAGGACGGTCTTGGTCAAGTTCCTTCTATTGAGGAAGGTGTTCAAGGAGAAATCTCTTCAAGAAGAAACTCCTCAAATACTTTAACTGATTATATTTTTAAAAAGTTGCAAGAATTTGGTTATCCTGGGAGAAGGCTTGAAGAATTTAAAAAGAATTTTGTATCAGAAGATATATCCCCAGATGGAACTAAAAATAAAGTAGTTGAAATACCAGATAAACGTTATCCAGATCAAGCAACTGGAACTACTAAAACTATAGAAGATAAAGAATTATCTAGTATGATTAGAGAAATTCAAGAAAAATTTGGTATCCATTTTAATGGGGCTAAACGCTCTGACGGTAAATGGATAATTAATTTTACTTCTGCAAATGTTGAAAATAAAGAAGAGGCCCCAATTACAGATAATTTAGATGATGTTTATGGGACTCCTAATAAAGGAAAAAAAAGAAAAACCACTGTTCGTGCTTCTACTTTTAAAGAGCTGATACAAGAAGGAAAAGATAATATTATAGAAAAATTGGGAAAAATTATTGGAGATCAAAATGGTTCGTAAAACAAAAGATCAAAGTATTGCAAATTTTGCTTTTGAAGATACGTTTAAGAAGATTGATAATGAAAGAGAACATAGAGAAGAAGATGGTAAAAGAGAAGCAGAAAAATTGGCTGAAAAACAAAAGAGTAGGGTACTAAATGATAAGGATGATGGCTATAAAACAACAAAACATATTTCTTCTATAGGAAAAGGCGGTGTGTCTCAAACTATAGAACCAGCTAAATACTTAAAAACAGAAACTTCTGATTCTATTTTTGGTTCAAAAAAAGTAGAAAATAAAATACCTAAAAAAGCAGAAGAAGAAATAACAAAAAAAATTGAAGAAGAAAGAAAAATAGCAAAAGATAAAGAATCTGATGCTAAAAGAATGACTAATAATCCTATTTCTAATAAACAAACTACTACAATATCTCTTAAACCTCAAAAAGAGAGTTATGATTACAAAACTCGAACTAAAGGACTAGGAATATTTGATGAAAGTGATTTTGCACAAATTCCAGAAAAATCGGATGGAGAAAAATTGTCAGCAGAAATAAAAGAAAAAAAATCTCAAAAAGATGTTTCGTGGAAAAATAGCGGAAAAGCTGTGTCTTCTAAGAATATAAGAAAAAGTTTTATAAATAAGTTGTTTTAAGGAAAAATAGTGACAAAAGCTTTTAATATAAAGAAAAAAGCACA
>Ga0209434_1000425_pt1 | contig 20610 bp, 32 predicted proteins | sample ETNvirnome_2_300_FD_184068 | JGI IMG/M metagenome (GOLD analysis project Ga0209434, IMG submission 184068) | Marine viral communities from the Pacific Ocean - ETNP_2_300 (SPAdes) (version 2) | ecosystem: Environmental > Aquatic > Marine > Oceanic | place: Pacific Ocean | collected 2013-06-22
ACTTGTCCACAGGTGATTATTTAATACTATGATATAATACAGGTATATGGTCTTACCCTTCATGCTCAACATTTTACTCAACGCAGCTTTCGCGGCAGTTATCCTGTACATGTCATTTTTGGGAGAGACTCCCTTCATGGCGCGCGTCCTGCTCTGGATTTTTACAATCACGCTCGTCTCAAACATTTTTGTCGTGATGGAATACTTGTCTGCAATTGTTTATTGATATGCACACTAAAAAAGTGAAGAGGCTTATTCAAAAGAAAAACAAAACTTGGGAGGACTTTCTTGAGTGGATGGAAGATCGGACGGTTCGCGTTTACAAAGACGGGGATACTGACTGGCCTGACGATGATGTGAATTGTTTTCTTACCGGTAAAGAACCAAGCTTCATATGACCGATGAGAAGCCTGATCCCGACACATGCGGCCATCACAAGGATCGCCCCTATGACAAATATTGCTTAAAATGTTTGCCTAAAAACGCAGATTAAACTATGAAAAAATTCCTCTTCATACTGAGACACAGATTCCTTTGCGGAGTCACTAAATATAGAACTGAACTAAGAGCAGAGATCGGGTTCTTGACCTTCATCTGTCCAAGGTGTGACGGAGAATGGACACCAACAGAATAAACCTATGAAAAAAATACTTGGATTCCCTGGATACTTTATCGATAGCAAAGGCGCTGTTTACTCTGAAAGGGGCGCAAAGAAAACCGCACTCGGTGAACCTATCAGGAAGAAGCTTAAACCCTATATAGACCGAAGCGGATACGCCCTCTACACACTTTATAATGATGCGGGCAAGCGTTTTGTGTCTGGTCACGAGCTTGTTCTTGACCATTTTGTCGGCAAACGACCTAAGGATAAATTGCCACACCACAAGGACGGAGATCCAGCTAATAACAAAAAGTCTAACCTTGAGTGGCTGACAGAAGTGGAATTAGCCACGAAGTTACAAGGTAAAAAGATAATTGGTTCGAAGGGTAGAAGGAAGCGCATTAAATCAGTTCAGAGAGGCCTCAAAAAATGATCCTATGGGTAAAAAGATTACATTCAAGCAGATTCAAAAGAACGCAATCAAAGTCGCCAGCAAACAATTCGATAAGCGTTACGGAGACCTGGCAGAAGACGAAAAGAAAATCATCAAGCAACTGCAACGATCCGGTAAGATCAAGGACTCGAATGATGTAGAGAAAGTTCTACTCAGACTCCGAGCAATGAAAACAAATACCAACAAAGCAATGGAAGAAGACGCAAAACGGGGCGCAGAGAACTTGGCAAAGCAAAAAGCAGCGTAATTTTTGACGTAGGCCGGTCAAACAAAATGGGCAGTTTGGGGATCATTCTGCCCCACCCCCTGACCGGTCTTTGTGAGAAATTAAAGTTTTCTGACAGATTCTGATGACCTGCGCGGGCTTAGGCCAACACCGTGGGGACGTCACATCAGAATCGCTCAGAGAATTATTAACCAAAAAACTCTATGCAGACAAAGTTCACGATGAAAGATCGAATCATTCTTACCACCAGTGCGCTACCAGTTCAGGGATCATTCACAGACATGATTCTTCGCGACGACATTATTCAGAAGGTTCGTGTCACCCAGGAAGAAGTGACTCTTTACCAAGTGACGACCCACCCGGGAACAGGCGTAAAGTGGGAAGAGGAATTGACGCCCGAGAGTTTTGATTACGAGTTCACGCCCGCAGAAGTTGTGTACATCGCCAATAGCTTGAAAAAAATGGACAAGGAACAGAAGATCAGTCCTGACCACATCGGGCTTTACAAGATGTTCGCAGTAGCGCCAGGCGTACCAGAAAACAAATAGTTGGTTCCCCTTTGGGGGTTCCAAGGGGAAGTCGAACGACAAGCATGGGGATGTAAGGCAACTTGTATCTTCGTCGACTCTCCCTTGGAGCTAACCAAGGAGGTTCCAATGGCTGTTCAAGCACAGTGTCGTCGTTGCAAGCATATTGTGGCGGCTGATACGGCAGACAAGCTGTACAAAGAGGTAGAAGACAGTGAGTGTCCCGAAGGCGGGCAACATTCACTGGGTGACTTCGAGGAAATGGAAGAAATGCCGGACGGTGTGGACTGGGAGAACTTTTCAGGCCAAATCGCACTTTGACCACTCCCCTACCCTCTCGTACCCCTCCCCCGCCGCCAAAAACCCCGAAAATAGGGGACTATACGGTAGGGAAGGGGAGTCTATTCAACAATCCATATGAAAGAAATAATCGTAGCATTCGACATTGATGGGACTCTTCTCAACAACGAAGGGATACCACCGGCAACACCGCCGCACTTACGCCCACAGACGAGCGTAAACCTGGACGCTATCATCCTCTTACAGATTTTCGCGAAGAAGATGAAGAACACCAAAATATACGTTTGGTCAGGCGGGGGTCAGAAATACGCCGAAGACATGATCAGGCGCTACGGATTAGAGAGATATGTTGATCGTTGCTTCGGAAAACAGGATTACGAGGAAGAACTATACGGACGGGTCGACATTTGCTTCGATGACGTCCATGCGTGTGAATTTGCTGATAAAAATTTGATCGTAAGAACCAATAAGTAATAATTGAGAGTATGAAGTTTCTACCTATAGAAGATTGCTATGCTATGGAAGATGTAGACGGAACTATTTTCTATATTCCGATTTCGTTTTGGGAAAGAATGATTAGATTTAAAAGTAAAGTATGAAACTCCTACAGGGAAACAATCTACCACTCCTTCAACTCATGGAAGAGAACTCTATAGACACGATCATCACTGATCCTCCCTATGGTCTAAAGTTCATGAGCAAGAAATGGGACTACTCTGTGCCTAGCGTTGAACTATGGGAAGAGTGTCTTAGAGTCCTAAAGCCTGGTGGAACGCTCCTATGCTTCGCTGGTAGCCGCACACAGCATCGTATGGCAGTGAATGTAGAAGATGCAGGCTTTATCTTAAAGGACTGTATTATGTGGTTGTATGGTAGTGGGTTTCCAAAGGCTACTGATATTAGTAAGCAGTTGGATAAAGGGCATAAGCGGAAGGTTGTTGCTCCAGATCCACAGGCAGCCCGAAGAAATAAAGGACCAATGCTATCACCAGATAAGGGATGGAATAATAATAGTCTTGGCAACGGTAGACTTTGCCCTGTCACAGAACCCGCAACCCCAGAAGCTAAACTATGGAACGGCTGGAAGTCACACGGTCTTAAACCAGCCTATGAGCCTATCCTAGTAGCAATGAAGCCTAACGATGGGACCTATGCTAACAACGCTCTTACACATGGAGTGAGTGGGTTGAATATAGATGGTGGGAGGATAGGGACGGAGGATAATTTGAATGGTGGAGCTTATTCAGGCGAAAGCGGTAAACGCAAAGCCACAAGTTTTGAAATAGGACAAGAGGCTGGAAAGTTTGAACAACCTCAAGGCCGTTTCCCAGCGAACATAATACTAGACGAAGAAGCAGGGAAGATGCTGGGTGAACCTTCAAGATTCTTCTACTGTGCTAAGGCTAGTAAGAAAGAACGTCAAGGCTCAACACATCCCACCATGAAACCCCTCAAACTAATGGAATACCTTTGTACCCTTACCAAGACACCAACAGGAGGTACAGTATTAGACCCATTTATGGGCTCAGGTACAACAGGGATAGCGTGCCAGAACACAGGACGGGAGTTTATCGGAATAGAAATGGATGCAGATTACTTCAGGATTGCTAATGCACGCATTGCAGCTAATAAGAAATTAATCTAACCCACCCCTTAATGGTGAGTTCCAATCTCTATATGAGTTCGAGTGGCCACGCATAGGGAGTAATTACCCGAATGATATAAAGGTTCTCATATGGAGTTTGGAGCCTAACATAGGAGGTCCCATGTTTCCCGTAGAAGCTAAGTGTAAGAAGTGCAACCACGTCTGTGCAGCAGATAGTACCCGTGACTTTAATAAGGAGTACGCGGACGCTGAATGTGAAAAGGGTGGTAAGCACGACTTTGAACAGGATGGGGGATTTGTAAAGGCAGAGAGAACACGAACGAAAGATGGAACATTCAAGGTGACATGCGCGCCTTGCATGAAACGAAATTAAAAAAGTAACCACATTTTATGGGAAACGAAGACGAGAAAACACCAGAGGCAGCGGAACCAACGCCTAAGGCAAAGGCCAAGAAAAAGCGCTCACCATTGCAAATTGCAGGGAAGATTCAGATCACTATTGATTACAAAGACTTGGATTTTGCTGTATTATTGGAAGTACAAGGAAAACTCAATGAAATCGAGGCGCTTGTTGGATAGCAATTTGGCTAACTCAGCGGGTGACTTGATTTACAATTCAAGTTTATGGAAACACACGGAGGCAAAAGAGAGGGAGCAGGTCGCCCACCAGGAGCAGAGACTGAGGCTACGAAAGAAAAGCGTAACCTTCGCCAAGAGTTCAATACATGGGTAGGCGAGAACTTCCACGCAATGCTCCAGGCCAAGAAGAATTTGGCTCTGGGTGTTTACGTTGAAGTACCAGATAAAGAAGGCAATGTTCAGATCTATCAGAAACCACCAGATGAACGTGCATTGGCTTATTGTCTTGATCAAGCAATGGGTAAAGCCAAGCAAACGATTGAGCATGAAGGCGCTATCAAATCAGACGGCACGCTTAGTGTTCAAATGCAACAGAACATCGGTCGTTTAACTACCAAGCCAAATGACCCAGCAAGCCCTACAAAAGACGACGTTGGAGAAGCTCAACCTCAGCCCGGAGTTGAGTCAAATACTGCAACAGACCCTAAGTGATCCTGACGCTCGTGTAGCTCTTTGTCGGGATAATTTTGTTTACTTCTGTTTAGCATACTTCCCTCACTACCTTTCGCACGCATTCGCTGAATTCCACGCAGAGATGATTGACCTGCTTGAGATGGACGAGGCAGAGCTTTTGAACTTCATTGTTTTCCGTGGATCGGGTAAGTCATCACTGATCTCAACGCTCTACGTTCTATGGGTAATCGTCTACAACAAGCGGCACTTCATCATCCTTGCATCAGACACAGGAGACAGCGCACAAACGCAAATGGCCACAGTGATCTTTGAACTACAGGGGAACGCATTACTCAGGCACAATTTCGGTGAGCTTTACAAGGAATCAAAGACAGCAACGGAAATTTCAAAGAAGAAGACCGTTTCAGACTTTGTTACAGAGAACGATATTCGTGTTCTGGTGCGATCCGTAGGGAAAAAGGTGCGTGGAGAGCGTCACCGGCAATATCGGCCTGATCTGGCCGTATTTGATGACCCTGAGACGAATGAGACGGCAACAAAGGTCACACAGCGAAACAAACGGGAGCGATGGCTTAAGAACGAGCTGATGGGTGGAATGGATCAACAGTTTCTCAAGCTGGTGGTCGTTGGAAACTGGGTACACAATGATTGTCTTGTTGCTCGCCTGTCAAAAGATTTGGCATGGAATACGATGAAAGTTCCTATCTTTGAGGGGGAAAAACTTGCTTGGCCACACAGGTATAGGATGACGGACGAGGAAACAAACAGGGTGAACGCCGAGATTATTATCGACTCTCACAAGGTCATCTCGATAGAGGGATTGAAGCGAAAACATGGTACGCTGGTGTTTCAGCAAGAGTTTCTTTTGCAATCGCTTGACCCTGAGAGCCAAATAATCCAGGCTCATTGGCCAGGTTGGCAGAACAACATCAACATCGACAGGCTTACGCTCCGCATGTTTGTTGACTCGGCCTCAGGTTTGAAAAAAGAGAATGACGAAACAGCCATTTTAATTGCCGGTTACGACCCGGAAAAGAAAATACTTTACTTATTGGACGGTTGCTCGGGGCGATACACGATGTCGGAGATCGTCAAGCGAGTAGCCTATTACGCCGATTATTACAAGGGTGAGACGTACAGACCGCGCGTTGAGGCCATCGCTGCGAACGAGTACCTTTGTCAACAAATTGAGCGTGAACACAGAAATATCAGCGTTGTTCGTGTACGACCGCTTAGCGATAAGCATAGCCGTTTAGTCGGTACTTCGGTACACTGGGAGCGCGGACACGTAGTTTTGAATAAAGATTGTCCTTGGATGGAGAAGGTTTACAGTCAGGTTGTGTATTTCGGAAAGGAAGCGCACGACGATTGTATGGACGTTGCGACGTACGCAATTGAAGACTTCTTGATGCCGAAGAAGCGATCTAAAATTCACATGAGAGCCTAAAAGGTGTAAAATACAAGCAATACCATTGACTAAATCCTATGCCACATTTGGATAACAAATTCCCAAACAAGCAACAACGCGTACGGCTGGAAACCAACCAGAGGAATCTCCGGCTTTATGACGGGAGACATTATAAAGTTTTCGGGATCAAAGATTATTTTGTTGATGACACTCGGAAAGAAAGAAAACTCTACATCGCAGCCAACTTACCCGCTCTGATCACAGAGTATTTTGCAGATTTGATCATGGGTCAAGGAGCCATGTTTTTTATTGAGGGAGAGAAAGAGTCAGAAGCTCTCTCCAAAATTGTGAGAGGTAATAAATTAAACGATACTCTCTATCAAGAGTCACTCGATCAATCGACTTTTGGTTACGGAGTTTTGCGTGTACGTTCGGATGTCAATGATCCAACCAAGCCGATTATCGAATTGGTTCAGACGGATAGTTACTATCCTGAATACGATTTTAGAGATACTACACAACCCTCACGCGTCACTCTCGCGAGCTTCATCAAAGACCCACGTGGAGAGCAGAAGCGTGGTTTGATTTACAAAACGATTTACGAAAAAGACGGTGAGAAGATTACTCTTCGATTTGAATTACGTTTCTTGAATAGCGACTCAACGCAAGGTGAAGAAGTAGACCCAGTAAAGTATTCACAATACTTCCCTGAACTTACAGAAGAGCCATTGACGATTGAAGGTACAACCCGAATCCCAGTTTGGCAGATCGATAACACACGTCGAGCCGGTGATCCGTTTGGAAAGAGTGATTACAAGGACATCGAACCGCAACTGGAAGAAGTGAACAACCGAGTCACTCACATCAGCATCCAGCTCATCAAGCACATGAACGCACGAATGGCTGTGCCACCGAGCACCTTGCCTGATGGAAAGAAAGACAAGATCAAGGTAAAAGACATTGATTTAATTGAGGTTGCGAAGGAAGATCACATGCCTGCATACATCACGAACAGCAACCCGCTGATCGAGGAATGCTTCAAATTTATTGACATGGAGATTCAACAGGCCTTGGGCATCGCGAAGGTTCCGCCCGAAATGGTACGTCCAGAAAGTTCAAGCGGTAACGATAAGGTAGAGGCAATGCGCCTTCGCCTGTTCCCTTCATTACGGAAGGTGGCTCGTAAGCGATTGGCTTTCGAAAGCGTATTGCAGGAGGCGCTCACCTTCGCGCTGTCCATTGCCGGCGTAGAGACAGAAAACGAAATCCGCATCGTTTGGGATGACGTTCTACCGGTTGACATGGTTGCTCTTACCCTTCAAATGGTAGAGCGTTCAACCGCTGGTCTCGTTTCAAAACGTACAGCCATCAGCACACTGGATGACCTTACCGACGAGCAGGCTGATCAAGAGCTGGAACGAATCAGACAAGAAGAACCAGCCATCGAACCATTCCTACCAATCGTAAGTTAAATTTATGGCATACAAGCAACAGACGCCGAACTCATTTATACAGAAGCAAGAAATCGTAGACGAAGTGGAGAGCATGATCACGTCTGAGATCTTCCCTACGCGTTCTGTGTTGCGCCTACTTTCGTTGCTGGGGATTGGTTACAGTGCGCTTCTCGTAATGGTGTTTTCCATGATCGTTATTGTCCGTTTAGCATATGGCGTTTAATCTTCGAGACGAACTTAGAAAGTTAGACGAGGCATCACAAGAAAATGTGTTGCCTCTTTTTGAGCAGGCCGAAGTACAGATCAACGCAGACATTGAAAGTACAATTTCCAAACCACTGACAGCGGCAGCGATCGCAGCTCTATTGGCACGAATTCAGGCGGTCATCAACGGGACTTTGAGTGTCGTACAGAAACCTTTGCAGGACACAATCCTAACCGGTTATTTATTGGGTGTGTCGGAAACTGAACGTATTGCCCGTGGTTTGAGCGAGATTACGCCGCTAACATTCGCAGACTTATCCACAGGGGAGGTTACACAGGTGAAGGCCATCATGCAGTCGTCTTTTGACGATATCGCAACAAATCTACGAGCGGTCAGAGCAACGACCAGTTCAGCTCTACAGTCCGGCCTACGACGGCAGATACGGGATCGTATTGCCTTGGGCGTTGGTCAAGGGGAAGCTGTAGAGACAATTGCACGCTCTTTACGCGAACAAATCTTCGTAAAGGACGGAATTACTGCATTTATTGACAGTCGGGGACGAAGAATTGGTTTGAAGAATTACGCTCGCACCATCACGCGTTCAATGATTATTGATTCAGCAAACGATGCGACAACATCGAGAATGGCCAGTTTAGGCATCACTGTTTGGCAGGTTTCAACCCATCCAGGAGGTGCAGAAGACGAGCTTTGTGCCAACCAACAAGGAAAGATTTACGATAATACAGGCAAGCTTTATCCAAAGCCAACACCTGAGGATTTTCCGAAATATCATCCCAATTGTCGGCACATTCAAATCCCACGTCCTGATTTGCAGTTCACCGGTTAGCAAAAAGTTGCTATAATGTTTGTGAACGATGTTTTTTCGTCAACATGCCGACCTAAGCAATCGGTTTGAGCAAGAGGGTGCTTCCCAAATCCCTTCGTGTGAGAGGCCACACTACAATTAACCTTTGCATTTTATGTCAGACCCAGAAAAGACACCGGAGAAAGATCCGGAACCTAAGGCTCCTGAGAACGACCCTAAGCCACCCGCAGAAGACCCAAAGGAACCCGGAGACGGGGAAGATGGGGAAGATAAAGGCGGCGGTACTATTCCTGAATGGAAATTCAAGAAGCAGTACAAGGCGACGAAGGAAGCTGAAGACCGTGCGGCGGAAGCCGAACGATTACTTGCTGAACGCGATGAGGCAGACAAGGTTGCTCAAGGCAAGCATCAAGAACTCTCTGAACAATACAAGGGAGAACGAGATAAAGCCGTGACGGAACTTGGCACTTTGAAAGAAGTGAATCAAAAAAACGAAGAGACTTTCAAGGCAATGTTAGAGAAGGAACTTGAAGCTATTCCTGAAGATCGACGTTCGTTGATCCCAACAGGATATTCCGCTCAAGCCCAGCTCGAATATATTGCTGGAAACCGAACTGTTCTGACCGGTTCTGACGGGAAGAAAGGGGGGACACCTGGTCAACCCGGAAACCAAAACGATCCGCCAGCAGACAAACAGGCTTCCGCTCAAAAGGAATTCGATGATTTGATGGAACGCAAACGAACTGGTGATAGATTTTCGCCTATTGATACAGCTCGCATGAGAACCCTCAGCCGTGAATTAGCAGTGATGAAAAAGGAGAAAGAATAATAAATTAAACAAACGATTGTATGGCCAATGTATTTGGAACATATGCAACATACGACTCACCATTTTTGAGTGACGACGTAGTTGGATTGGCGGCTCTCGTTGAACCACGAAACAGCACGACTTGGGACTTGATCCCAGAGATGCGACCACTCACATCTACAGAGATGGTTTGGTACGATGCAGCTTACTACGACCTTTCAGGTGAAGTAGGAGCTGTAGGTTGGACTGACGGTGTAACAACCGCAGCCCTACCAATCGACACTGCCCTTAAGGACATTGTTCAGATTGGTGACGTCCTCTTAGTCGAAGCAGAACAAGTAGTTGTTTCCGCAATCAACCGCGGAGCCAGCACTGTTGACGTTTTCGCACGTGGACATGGTTCAACAGTAGGAGTTGCACACGTTACAACAACCCCAATTTTCATTGTGGGTAACGCTAACGTAGAAGGAACTGTCGATCAAGACGGTCTCCTTGAAGAGAACTTGAAACGCGTAAACTACGCGCAGATCGTTCAGGAAAAGGTACTTGTTACAAAGACAGGTGCAAACCAAGCTTACGAAGATATTCAAGACAAGGTAGACGAGGAACGTGGCCGCGCAATGAGCCGTGCCATTCGAAAGCTCAACCAAAGCGTACTCTTCGGAGAAGCTGAGGTCGGGTCTAAGACAGCCCCTCGTTCTTCTGGTGGAATTGATTACTGGCTTCGAACAACAACAGACGCAATCAACGATGATTACGCTTCTGTGTTCACAGAAGACAAGTTCCAAGCTACCATTCAGAAGGTAACAGATCGTGGAGGTGTTATTGACGTAGTTGTCATGTCATCTGCACAGAAGGCTGTGTTCAATGACTTGAACAACGGAAACGTTCGAACAGGTCTTGAAGAAGATCGAGCAGGTCTTAAGGTGGATTCTTACCGTGCTGAAGGGCAGGGATTGATCCGACTTATCGCTGATCCTCGACTCTCTGATGATCACAAGACGATGTACCTACTCAACACATCAAAGCTTGCAAAAGCTTGGTTTGTTGACGACGTACTCCGATTCGAAGACGAACCGGCAAATAGTCGAACCATTGACCAGACCCTACAAGGTCAGTTCTCAATGATGATGAAAGACATTACAACCGATCACGCTCGCGTGTTTGGACTGTAGACGCATGACGGGGTGGGGTTTTCCTCACCCCCTCTTGTGGGCTAATTCACCTAACGAAATCGTTATGGCAACATTTCAACTTCGTGGTAGCGCTGTGAGAATTCACGGACGCAAATACAGGGGAGATCAGAACTTTCCTATGGACACCGCGGAACTCTATAAAGCTGTTCGTGACAATGCAAATGCAATGGTCATGAAAGCTACAGACGAGGAAAAAGCCGCTTTTGAAGCACAGCTTGCTCCAGAAGAACGTGCTGATTACAAGGCTCCAACGCCAGAACCAGCACCGGAGGCAGCTCCAGAAGCCCCGGAAGTTCCGGCAGCTCCTGCTCCTGCACCAGCCACAGCTCCTGCACCAGCACCTGCACCCGCTCCTGCGCCAGAAATGGCTCCAGAAGCACCCGCAGACGCTCCAGCGGAGTAATAGTGGCATGTGCCTGCTTCCTGCGGAGGCAGGACAGATTCCATTAAAATAAATTTATGCCATCATTTGAAAACGACGTGATCAATATCAATGGACAAGAAATCAACAAAGATGCTGTTGACGATTTTGGATCCATTTTTGAATGTCACGGAACAGTAACAATTACCGACGGAGGCGCGGGTTACGCTCCTGGTTGTGAATACCGACGCGATGACGGAGGAGGCGCAACAACAACTTTCCTTAATACAGGTGATCGACTTTCTTGTTTGTTCGTCGAGTCCCCCGGGGCTGGCGGAGGAATCACATTCGACGGGGGAACTCCCGACGGAGCAATTTTGAAAAAAACAAGCGCGACTACAATAGGAGAAGTTACCGGAATTCCTGAATCACTTATCGTGGCTTCTCACGAACTTGCGTCTTTCACACATGACGCCGGAGTCACCGAGAAGGGTGGAACGGTAAATAACTTTGATCTTGACTGGGCTTACAATCGCGACGGTGACGATCCAGCGTCTCAAACAATCGACAATGGAATTGGCGCAATCGCAGTAGGCTTGCGTTCACATTCTGTGGTTGGTGCTGGTCTAATAGCTAATACGACTTATCAAATCGACGCTGTGGGCGATGACGCAACACCAAGCTCGCTTCAAACGACAGTTCAATTCCAAAACAAGCGATACTGGGGTATAGACGAAACGGTTCTCGTAACTGATGCAGACGTGCTTGCCAACCTCGCGTCCGAGGAATTCGATACGTCTCGTCCAGTAACAAAAACATTCGATGCAAGCGCTGGATCACCGCCAAACTACTTGTACTTTGCTTGGCCTGTGGCATGGGGCGCACCTTCCGAAGTTAGATTCGGTGGTTTCGTGTTCACTGATTATTCATTGACAACGATTGTCGGATTCACAAACGCAAGCGGATGGTCTGAAGATTATTACTTGTTGCGAACGAACCCGACTTACAACGGTGCAGGTTTGACGTTGCAGGTTCTCTAATTCACCACTTGCATAATAAAATATATGACACTAATTCCAGGAATCAATGTAGGTTCGGCCGTAGTCCCATTCGACGACGCCGATGATCAAGCGAGCCACAAGGCCGTCTATGGTCTTGGCGGATTGCGAACAGTTGCGGATTTGACCGAACGTAACAACATCATGAACAATCGCCGTGAAGAGGGGATGCAAGTTTACGTTCAATCTGATTCAAAGACATATCGACTGCTTGCCGGATTTGGAGCAGGCGTATTGACCGATTTAGATTTTGAAGAAGTGACAGGCGGCGGAGGAGCATCAGGTGACACTCGACCCACTTTTAACGATCCCTCGCTTGGTTCAGACCTTTATGTGGATACGGCCGGGGATGACACTACTGGTGACGGTAGTATCGGATTGCCTTATGCGACTATTGGACGAGCATACTTAGACATTGGAACGATGAATCCCGCTACTGTCACGATCAATCTCGGAGCTGGTACGTTTGATATGCCGGGCACGACTACAGAGTCTAACTGGATTACCATTTTGGGTACTGAGTCCGTCGCACAATCGCGTTCTGTGACTTCCGTGGACACCCTATCGGATGCGGACGGAATCGCGCTCACAATTGACGGTGGGCCATTTGCCGATGATGTTCTACGCGGACAGCTTATTAAATGGACTTCTGGGCCAGCAAGCGGCGATTATGGATGGATTTACCGTAATACTGGAAACCAAATCTTTGTAACAAACGAAGACCCAGACACTTTGCCTGTTCTTGGCACGGACTCGATTGATTTTATTGATCTTGATACAAATCTTCAATACGTTGAAACGCCTGTCATGCAAAACAGCGTTCAATTCAACATTCAGAAAGTAAACATGATGGACGATGCGGCAAACGGTCGAGTATTGTTCGTCCTTACGACAGACAAAATTGAATGGCGATACTGTAATTGGACAATGGCTCGTCCGCAAGTTGGTGGATTTGGACGCGCTCACTTCTGGTGTAACTATATCGGAACCAAAGGAGCAACCAATCGTGGAGTTTTCGCAGCACGAAATGACTCTTACACGTTGCTCGAACGTGGAACGGTTATTGACTGTGGACTCAATACAGACGCAGCGAATAAACGCTTCGTCCAATTTTCTGCCGGAGCTTCCGTTGCTTACAAAGGACAGCTTGTCATTCGACAGATTGATGATACAAAAGGAATTCAATGCGATGGTACAAACTGGCTTGCCGCCGACGGTATTGGCGCGCATGACACATTACGATTTGAAGATGAGGGAATAGCAACGTCTTGTATAGCCGGTTTCGTTTTCAACACAACCGGCGAAGGAATTGGCGGTGAAGTTCAGCTTCCGAACCTTCACGGTGCAGTTACGAGCGATTATGTCATCACTGCGAAAGGTGGTCCCACGATTGTCTTAGGATTATTCAGCTCAGTATCGACAGCAACCGTAGACAAAGCGGTAAGTGCGAGCAATGGTTTTTCAGCAACGGCCTTCGGCCAATTCGGAACAATCATTATTGGCGGTGATCCATTCACGTCTGGCTTTGTTGGCTTCAATGTCTTTGAAGAAACAGGAAACGGGGTGCTTCTCGGATCGTTTGACCAACTAACTACTGGAAGCATTGTAATTCTTGAATCGAACTCACCAGAAACAGATGTTCGTAATCTTGTAGAGATTAGCAATAACAATGCCTCGGCAACGGGTGCAGTTCCTTTAAGGATTACACAAGAGGCAGCAGCAATCGGACTATTCCTTGATCAAAATGGGAATGGGAATGCTTTGAGGATCGACAGTCAAGCGACAACATCGAACATCGTCAACCTACTTGCTCCAGTGACGACATCGGGAATTTGTTTATCGATTACGAACGTAAACTCATTGACAATCGGTGCAATCGCAGCATTTACATCGAATTCAGCGGATACAAACCTTCGCGATTTGATCGTGATGAAGAACGACAACTCGGCGGCTACACAGGCGCGCGTGCTCGGAATTACTCAGGATTCTCAAGCGGATGGTATATACATCGATAAGAACAGCTTCGAAAATGCTATAAACATTGATCAGGATGCAAACTCAACGCTTGATGCGATTGGTATCTTGATCGACGTAAATAACGCTGGAGTTGGTGCGAGCATCGGAATGCACATGACGGCTGGCCACCTCGTGATCGGAAGTCCGGTAACGATGGTGACTGATCGTGCAATCCACACATTCGGAACGGCTAATGGAATTCAGTTAGAACGTACAGCGGGAGTGGAAGGAATAATGCAGGTAGCCGTAGACGGTACATTCATTATAGAAGCCACAGGAGACATGATTTGGGGAGATACAGACGCAGGTAACTACGTCTTTCTTGACGAATCAGCAACGACTATCCAGATTGGTGATATGTTCGGGGACTCTGCCGATGTTCACCTTACCGTGGACAATGCTACCGGCTTCATTGCGGCAGGTGGTTCAATGGCAGTCGGACAAGACACTGCGCCAGATTCATCTGCAGTATTAGATATCGTATCTACTACTAAAGGACTCTTGATCCCTCGGATGACGAATGCTCAGATTACAGCGATTACTTCCCCAGTTGATGGGTTGCAAGCACACAGTACTGATGATGATCGTGTTTATACCTATGATGCTGGACGAACCGCTTGGGTTTCTATTGCTGAAATCCCACTTCAGTTCGGTAAGAACGGTGGTGCTGATAACCAAATCCAACGTTATGGTGGAGATGCACGTGACATTACTAATGGTAATGGTGTCAGAATGCCATGGGGTGCAATCCTTGTTTCAGTAGCTGTTCAGAACTCAGACTTAACTTCTACGACAGGGGTCGACATTTACAAAAATGGAGTGGTTGATACATCGTTGGCTCTAGTAGCAGGTGTATTGACTGACAATACTGTGAGTGTTGCTTATTCAGCAGGGGATACGCTTAACCTAGCTATGGACAATGCTGATGATGCGGATGATGCATACCTCCTACTAACCCTTAAATGGACTATCTAATATGTCGATGACAATAATCGTAAAAAATCAGACAGCTTCTGAAATAGCTCTACCTGATTTAGGAAACTGTAAAGTCCCAGCCTCTGGACAGTTCGAACTTACTCGAGTCAGCACAATAAGTGAGATTTACAACAGCAGTGATCTCATAACACGTATCGATGCAGGTGACATAGTTTTGAATGATGGTGTAGCTGATTTATCGCTTGCCGATTCTAAAGAGTTTATACAACCATTCAATACACGCAATCCAGTAAAAAAGACCTCTTTTAAATCCCCCAATGATACAGATTGGGAGCTTAGCGTAGACGACGCAGGGATTTTAACAACTGAACAAGCTGTATAATTTTATGCCTAAACATTACGCAGTTGGAAAAAACGTTCAAGAATACGAGATCTTTTTCGACAACACAAAAACAGCTTACATCGTATTCGATACGCCATTTACTCTAAGACCAATCGTTCAACTCACAATGGCTAACTCAGGAAATCTTCCAGCCTACAAACACGCAGTAACCACGAATGGTTGCATAATTAAATTCAAGACCAGATACATCGGTACGGTGGCAGCGGTCGTAATGGAAAAATAGTATGCCTGAACTACAAATCACAATCGAACAGGAGACCAATCAAGACTACGATGGCGTTGATGAAACAGTAAAGAAAGCCACAGGAACAATCGACGGTGCGTCGATGACAACGATCGTTTCATCGGAAACAACCACCACAGACAATGATCTAAAACAGGAGTTCCGTGATCAAGCCATTGATCAGGGTTACACTTGGGATACTGAAATTTAGGGTATAATTAAATGGAGGGGGAACCCCGAACTATGGACACACTACTGACAACACAAACTGCAATTTCGGTCGGGGCACTCATCCCAGTATTAACAGGCATTTGGTGGGCAGGAAGGGCATTCGGCAAAATCAACGACCAAATCAAAACCAATAGTGAAAACATTGAGCATTTGGAAGAGCATATGGAACAGAGCATGGAACAAGCAGAAAAAATTTGTACAGAGAAAATAAACGCCGTTAAGAATGACGTTAAAAGTCTTTGGGGAAAAAGTGACGATGTTTCAGATAGAATGGCTCGCGTTGAAACGCATGTAAAAAACATTAATAAAAATGTTGATTTGCTCGTTCAACATACCGTAAAAAAGTAACGTAATAATATGTTTATCGAAAATGAAATCTTAGTACCTGACGGAATACTCACAACGTTTCCACTTGCCAACAAGTTCAAGCCTGGCACAGTCAAGGTTTTGTTTGATGATAAACTTTGTTACGAATGTCGAGAGGAATCTGGCAATCAGAATATTGAGTTCGATGTAGCCCCAGTCGCTACCCGTTCAATCGTTGTAAGCTATTACACAGAGGATGAGGTGAACACTTGGAACCAGATTCGTTACACAACGCCTGCACAAGTCAAGGCGCTCTCGCGAGTGGCCGCAATTGCCGCTGCAACTGACGCAGACCTTGAGGGTGTTATCCGCGAAGCTGAACTTTACATAGATGAATATATTGGATTTTTCTGGAAACAACTGGAAGCGAACAATGGTCAGATGCTCATGTTCCCTCGTCGTGAAGATGAGAAGAGAGTCTTTGAAGGCACTCACCCAGTAGATTATGTGGGAATTCCACAAGACCTCAGTCGTGCCGCTTTGTATGCAGTAGAAAACTTGGTGCTCTCCGGTGCTGTCACATTCGATAGCGGTGGAGGTGACATCACTTCTGAGAAATTGGGAGACTACAGTTACACAAAAGCCAACGTATCTGGTTCTGGCGTCAAGGATTCTGGTGACCTGATCGGTAAACGATCCCGTTCAATCGTGGACAAGTACCGTAAACGATATCGAGAATTGAAGATCGACGACGACTTCGATAATGACGCGCTACTTAACAGCCGACAACGATTTGCTCGTGACCACTACTAAGTATGTCCTTCAATAGCCTGATGAACTCAATTTGTACGATAGAGAACAAAACCCAAACATTGGATGAGTTTGGGCAGGCTTCTGACGTGTACGCAACGATCGCAGCGGACGTTCCTTGCCGCGTACAGCCGATTAACGCCGGATATCGACGTACAGCCCATTTTGAGGCTGCGGACGCAACACACGTCCTTTATTTGCCGATTGGAGCCTACACAATCGATGAGTTTTTCCGTATTGTGGTAACAGACGATCAAAATTACATCGTCAAATTTGCCAAGAAAGATAGTCAACGTGATCATTGGGAACTGGATTGCGTGGCAGAAAATAAACTGCAATAGTATGTCCGTAAAAAACACCACAGACACAAAAGGAGCGTTTGACTTAATGACGCGTAATCAGAAGCGCGGTTTGTTGGTGACGGCGGAACAATTCGCTGGTGGTGCAAAAGAACGTACTCCGGTCGACACAGGAAACCTGAAAGCATCAATTGAGCCCAATAAAAAGATTGAGAACACGTCCACGGGCTTCCAAACGGAGGTTCCAGCCAAGGCGAACTATGCTGGATTTATTGAATTCGGAACGGTCAAGGTTGCTCCGAGTGCGATGTATCGTAAGACGCAGGAAGAAGATAGAGGCTCACTTCTCAAAACAATGGGAACCCTAAGTAAAATTTGTTAGCGTATGTCAGCAATTCAATCCGCAATCGTACAAGAAATCAAAGACGACCCGACCCTCGCAGGCTTCGTGGGTGATCGTATTTTTCCCGATATTGTTCCCGATACTCAACTGGAGGCAAATGATAATTTTATCACGTACTCGCCTATTGCTGAGCGGTACGTGCAGGATGTGGCCGTCATCATCAGCACCGTGCAAATCAACTGTATTTCTAAAAGCCTTGGAGACGCAGAGAGCATGCACCTTGCTCTGTTTAATGTTTTGCAACGTTTCAAGGGTGAACTGGGGTCTGGTAGTTTCGTACGGGACACTAAATTTGCTTACGCGGCAAACAAGAGGCAAGTTTTCGACGAAAAAACGGAAACTTACTCCATTCAGGCCGATTTTGTGCTAAAATACCAAGAGGAATAAGAAAAACAACATGGCCGTCGGGTGCACCGACTTCGGCCATTAGCCAGGTGCAACGAAAAACATCGTACCTTAACAATTAACTAAGGTCATTCTATGGCTCAGACAACCATCCAACGCAATGATGCGCTGCGATTTGGTTCGGCCGTACTTGAGATCGGACCCGACTTCCTCACTTTGACGAACGTCGGTGCAATTCGTGATTTGGTCTTCACTCATAAGGGTGAGACTGTTGAAATTCTTTTCGACAACACGGATAGCGTAAAGTTCTTCAAGAACGGATTGAAGGGCAGCTTCGGCTTTCTTTTGGCTGAAATTGACATGACCGTACTCGAACAACTCGAAGAAGGACAGCTCAACTTGTCACTCGTTGCAGGAGCACTCGTATCAAATGCGATACAGGTGTTTGCTGATGGCGCTTGGCTTGAAGATCAGTTCCTTGAAATCGAGAACCAGAACGGAGACTTGAGCACAGTAGTGATCAACTCTGTAACCGGTTCTGTTGACGGCCTATTGGTCGCTGACGACGATTATCGAATTGTAGAGGACGGAAGTGGAAAAACCGGGATCGTTATGGATCTTGCCGGTGCAGTACTTACAACCGAATCACAGAGCTTAACCATTGACTACGACTATACTCCAAATGCTTCGAAGAACATTACGTTCAACGACTTTGGACAAAAGACGGAGTACGTGGCGCGAATCACCAACACAAACAACAATGGGGATCGTCTCATTATTGACTTGTCTGGTGTTACGAACATCAATCCTTTGAGCTTCCCGCTTCTTTCAGACGACGCAGATGATGTGTCTACGATGGAACTTGAACTTGACGGAAACATCGATAGTATTATCGACGAACAATCCACAACCTAAATTTTGTGGGAACGAAGCGTGCTAAGACCACGCGATTAACCCAATTCTATTATGAGCAATGTAAAACATCTCGACCTCTCCGACATCGATGAAGAAATTTTGAAAATCACAGTAAAGATTGACGGAGAATCAAGAGAATTCGAAGTAAAAGACCCATCATTCGCAACAATGATCGCAAGCCAGAATGCGCAGGAAGCCATTCAAGCATACGAGAAGGCAGATAAAACGGCAGACCCCAACGCGACCCGTGTAATTTATGTGAAGCTTGCACACGCAATCCTTTCACAAAATAACGAGATCACGGAAGAAGAGGTCGCAAAGATTCCGTTCCAAGCATTACTCAAGATCGCCGGAATGATGTCTGAACGAGTGGGGCAACCTTTTTTAGAAGAAGTCTCTCCCTCAACGCCGGCCAAAAAACCAAAAAGCGTGAAAAAGGCCAAGTAGATTACGGTGCAATGCGCCACGGCCTTATGCTGGCGCGTATGATGCGATTCTACAAAGGCGCTATGACGTACGAATCCGCCTTGGCCATGCCGTACAAATCATTTGTAATGCTATACGATTACATGCTTTGGCAATTACGGGATGAAACCGAGGACGGTCGTAAAGTGAATAGCAAGATTGAGAGAACAGACATATTGCACGCGTTTGGTGTAGAGGGAATGATTGCCCATCGTAGGGCAACGCAAAAAGATTCTTTCGATAAGTTCAGGAAGGACGTTAAACTCAAGAAAAAACGATAGTATGGCCTTTGACGCAGGAAGCCTACAATATACGATTGAAGTCTTGAACAAGAACGCTGAGCGTTCCTTGAAGGATTTTGATTCGCAAGTAAAAAATACAGAAAAGAATCTTACCAACCTTGATAAGTCGACTTCTGCGTCCCTGAAATCATTACAGAATTTCGGGAAGGGAATCACAAGTATTGGTAAGACCCTCACAGCATCAATTACATTACCGGTCGTGGCAGCCGGTGCCGGATTTATTAAACTCGCCGCTGATGCAGAGGAAATTCAAAGTAAATTCAACGTCGTTTTCTCACAGACGGCAGATGAGGCAAACGCCTGGGCTGAAAGCCTTGGTAACTCAGTTGGACGTGCGACACAAGACATCCAGCAGTTCGCTGCATCCACGGGTGACATTTTGAAGCCGCTTGGATTAGCCGAAGAAGAGGCTTTGGCATTTTCACAAGGCATCACAACACTTGCGCTCGACGTTGCGTCATTCAACAACGCTGCCGACGCAGACGTAATTGCAAACTTCAACTCTGCCCTCGTTGGGAACACAGAAAGTTTGAAGCAATACGGAGTGGTTATCAACGCGACGACTATTGGCCAGGAAGCATTGAGCATGGGGTACAGCGATAATGTCGCCGAGCTTGATCCCGCGGTCAAAGCGCAGATCATTTATAATCAGCTTCTCGCTGGTACGTCGGACGCACAGGGTGACTTGGAGCGTACGCAAGACAGTTTCACAAACTCATTAAAAACGACCACGGCAGAATTCAAAGAGCTTGGATCAGAGCTTGGAGCAATTTTGTTACCAATAGCAAACCAGGTTCTCGATGTTGTTCAACAATTGATTGAACGATTCCGAGGCTTGACCGAAGAACAGCAAAAGACAATCCTGATCGTTGC
>Ga0209434_1000427_pt1 | contig 20542 bp, 35 predicted proteins | sample ETNvirnome_2_300_FD_184068 | JGI IMG/M metagenome (GOLD analysis project Ga0209434, IMG submission 184068) | Marine viral communities from the Pacific Ocean - ETNP_2_300 (SPAdes) (version 2) | ecosystem: Environmental > Aquatic > Marine > Oceanic | place: Pacific Ocean | collected 2013-06-22
CCCGCAAATGTCCGCTTTATCCCTCGCACTATCTTTAAGGAATTTACGAACAATATTGCACTTAACACATTCTTTTTTTACAAAAATCATTTTGGGAAAAGGTCATCTTCATACCCTGAGCCTTTTAAGAAATCTCTGGCATTATCAATAGCTTTTTCTTCTTGTGACTTTTGTGGCGTTCCTGCGTTAGTTTTGCCACTTAGTACGTTCTGAAGCTGAAGTTTCTCCTGTCTTTCAAGATTCTTAGCTAAAAGGGCATTTTGCTCTTTAAGCTGTTCCACAACTTGCTTAGCTTCTTGAACTTGGTCAACTTCCTTGACTTCTGGCGTTTCTGCCGGGTTTTCTTGTTTAATTTCTTCATTTTCACTCATATTCCTCACTTCCTTGTTATTTTATCTTTGACTAAGATTAAAATCTCTGTATTGTTCTTAATAACTTTTTCCATTCTGAACATAAACCAACCTAGTAATACGCCCATCACGCTGTTTTCTAGTAGGGAAGTTAAATCTATCATCTTCCAGTCCAGACATTACGTCCGCCTTCTTTTATCCAAAAGGGGTTATTTTCATTAGGTTGGAATTTGCCTTGCTCTGTTTCTGTCCATTTAGGCAATTCTTTAGGAGTGACAGGCGTTCCTTCTGCACCTTCGGCAGCTTTCTTTTTAGCTTCCTGAACATAAACTTCGCTTATCTGCACACTTGCTTCAAATTTGGCCTTTTCTGCTTGAGTAAATCCCACAATCGGAACTCCAGCAGAAATATTATTAGCTTCTTGGATTGCTGTTCCAATTTCTAGAACACTCTCATAATCTCCGTTTTTCAATGCTTCTTTCTGTCCGATAGTTAAAGAGGTCATTGCGTCCCCTTTTTCGTTTTGAGCCCAAAATAAGGAAGTATAAAGTCCAGTGCCTAAAATTCCCATTACTGCAAGGGGAGAAGTTGTTGCTTTAACTAAGCCAGACAAATATTTTGCCACTTTTACAGCAGTTACAGGGTTTACAGCAATCCCCCCAATGTTTGTTGTGAGTTTTCCACTTGCAGCACTAGCTATTGCACGAGTACTTAACCCGCCAGAAGCTAATATTGCACTCCCAACACTACTTACAGCTAATAATGCCGCTCCGCCAAAAGAGATTCCAACTCCAGCAGCAGTTAATCCCGCTACTTGAGCTAAATCAGGGTTAGGGTTACGTGCTTCGTTCTGAACCCCCACTATATCTAGATTAAGGATTTCGGTATTTACCAACGTTGGGTCAAGACCGACGTTAATTTCTTCTCCTATTTGTTGTTGTTCAGTGGGAACTAACTCTTCCACTGGTTGAACTTCTAGAACAGGGGTTTCAGTAGGTTGGACTTCCCCAGTTTCCACAGGAAGCGAAGGGGTCTGTTCTGTTTGTTCGACTGGAGCTCTTAAAGGAACATCTCCAGAAGGAAACCCTCTCTCTTTGTTCCTAGCGTCAACTGCTCTCTGAACATCTCCCGCAGAACTTGGGTCTGCACGTTTAGTTGCTCGGATTCGCTCTTGTTGAGCTGTACTTCGGCCAGTTCTTTGGAAAGTTTCAATCTCTTTTTTAGTAGGAGTACGCTGTGCAGCTCTACTCATTCCTATATCTTCATCACGGATTCCAGCCCTAACATCAACTGGGTTTCGTGGGTGTCTTCTTATTTTCTGTTGTTTCTTTCTTCTGCTTACCATTATTGAACACCCACATTAGTAACAGCAGTGTCCTCAGGTGTTGAGGCCTGTGTTGTTTCACTCTTAGCATTATCCGATAACATTTCATTCTGTAATGTAGCAGGGAACTCCAAAGAGATTTGTAAGTTTAATTGTGATAAGATTTGTTCTTCGATATACAACTGTTCCTCATTAATTACTTGTTCGAACGCCAAATAAGCAATTTTTGCGGAAGCTTCAGTAAATTCTGAAGAGCCGCCAACAATTATTTGGGGTACGCCCGTCGCCTGAAAAAAGTATTGGTTAAGCTGTGTTATCCAAGGTAAAGGGTTTAAAGTGGAGTTGGTAGGCACTGCGGCCAATTCAGTCTCAACAACACCTTTAGGAATAAAGATATTCTCTCCTTGAGTCTGTGCTTTATCGGCTTTAGCCTTAAATGCCGCAATTTCAGTAGCGTCATCAGTGTCCAAGTGCCATATACGTACTGGGTAAATGTTACGATGAAGCAATTTCTTATAATCAGCCATAGCCTCATTACGCATTAAAATTATATCTTCAACAGCGTCAATAAGGCTTTCGCCGTGAATTTCGTCTGCGGTACGATTTCGGGAGAGGTGGAAAATGTCTTCTGCCTGAAATCTTTTAGTGTCCTTTTTATCAGCAGTTTTATTGATTTGGTCATAAGCTATGATTAAACCCTGTCTATTAGCAACAATTACAATAGATTCTGGGTCTAATGGCTTTAAATTTACGAGATTATCATTGTTATCTCGGATAATTTCAGCAAAAGAGTCCCCACCAATCTTAGCAACTCTTGCCAAATTCTCCATAATACTGTTAAATGTATCTTTTCCAAAGCCTTTTATTTCTGCAAGTAAAACTTCAGTGATAGGGTTACTTTTGAAACCTTTTCCGATAGTCCAAGTTGCCAAAGCGTCAATACTGGCCTTCAATTCAGGAATTTTCTTATAATATCCGAATTGCTGTGTCCAATTTACGTTTTGATAAGTGGTTTCTTTTTGGTCTTGAGCCCCGTCAGTGCTAACAGGGTCAACAGAAAAGTCTGTAATGGTGTTCGTAAAATCGCCGTATTCGGCAGCATCTATTCTTGTGTCTGGCATTCTATATATTTACCTCAAATGGAATGGCAGCGGACAGTCTAGATTCATTAACATTAAAACTTCCACCGGCTGTGTCTCGCGGATTGTGTCCCGCAGTATAAGCAAATGTTCCTACAACATCTTGACCCCAATATTCAACAGTTATTCTCAAAGTTTCACCTTTCTTAAACAAAGTGCGAGGGACAACTATCTTAACAGTTTGGCCAAAAGTTACATGAGAAGAAAAGTTCTGATTAGCAGTTTCGCCAGAAGCTATGTCTGTCTCGGTTACACCGTCCCATTTCCTGAATTTAACTATTAATTTAACAGTTCGAGTTCCTGCACCGCTAATTGTACCAGTGCTTGGTGCTCGAACATAAACGTCGCCCCTGACAGTTTGGGGTATATTGAAAACAGACATGTCAAAATCTATTTCTCCCCTCTTCGCCATAACACCGGAAACAGCAGGGTCAATACTAGTAGTTAAACCGTTGCCAACAGTCGCTACACTAGTAACATCATCAGCAATAGTAGAAGGAATTAAGACATATTCTGTTCCTGCAGCTAAAGGAGAAGCGTAACCGTCAAATAAAACATACCCAGTGCCTGAAGATACATCTACCCAATTGAAATTTACATTTAACTCCCTGCTGGGAGGAAATATTGAGCTTTGGTTTAGTGGCATTTTATATTTTTGATGTTATTTTTCCTTCCTTACGTTGTGCCCAAGTAGTAGCAAACCCAAGCATAACCTCTTCGTCGCCTACGTTCTGGCCACCTTCTGAGACAGACGCCAAAAGCCGACCCCATTTTTCAACACGTTTCGGGTCTGGGTTAATCTGAACCTCTTTACCGAGAACTCTTTGCTCTAGCCACTCCTGAGCTGTGTGGCCGCCATTTTCGTTAAGTTCTGGAGCAGCAGTATTGTTAAAACGTACAGGGAAGTCAAAGTCCCGTTCGCTCCATCTTACGGTTATGGTGTCGCCATCGTGAACCTTTATCACAGTGGCGTTGATTTCTTCAGTAATTTGTTTATGGGGTGAGTCAAAGTAATAAACTTCCATCTGGGAGTTGGTGAGTTCGGGGAAACGCTTAAAGTCGTGTGCCATTTTAGGCGTCGTTCATAAATTTCTGCACTTTTTGGTCTCTTAACAAGGACATTCCTCTTAATGCTCCGTCTCTCAAAACATTAATCATACTTTCAGCCTCGTTTCTGCTAGTAAAACCACTAAAGTCATATTCAATAACGTAAATAGCAGCCAAATTTGAGGCAACTTCTTTCAAGATACCTTTAACGTCAGCATTTAAGCCAGAATATGCGTCACTCCAATTATAGCGAGTAACACAATTAATTAAACTCTCAACTTGAGTCATATAATCGTTAATATAAGCTTCAGTCGCAGAGGTTGCAGAAGCATTTGCACCTGTTTTTCGTATTACTTCGGCCGTTGTTGCAAAAATTCCTGTATCTGCCATTATTTCTAGTAATGAATGTAAATATTTAAACCTTTGCTCTTAACACACCAAGCAGCACGGATTAAAGCTTCAGTAATATGAGTCCAATTCCCAAATATCCGCATACCTTTAGGAGTATATTCAACTTGCACAGACCTTAAACTGTCAATAGTATCCTGGTCGTGTACCAAATTGAGTCTACCCTGTTCCATTAAAGATAAAAGATTGTTGTAAAGGTCTTCTTTAAGGAGTTTCTTTTTTCGTTTTCCCTCTTTATCCAAACTCCGACTTGAGTTATTAATGGGTACGATTTTTCGTTTAGTTTGGGAGTCCTCAAGCAATATGTCAAAGACCCCAACGCCCATTCCCCCATCATCAATATAGATTGTGTTATAGTTATACCGTCTGTCGGCATTCTTAATCCTCCTTGCATTTTCGGTAATCATATTCTTTTTAGTAATTTCCATATCAAATTGCCATAAATTGCCGTCAATCTCAGCAATAGAAAAAAGTACAGTGTCATCACGCCCCATACGGGCGACGTCGACGCCGAGATATTTCTTAGCGTGGCGGAAATTGGGGAAATCACGCTTCTGGGTGCTCATACAACGCTTTATGAGGTCAAGGGAGAAAAACTGTCTGAGTTCATCAACAAATTCGCCTAAATACTCTTGGGCATATTGCAAAATAGACATTCGCTTCTTCTCCTGGTCTAAAAAGTCCTGATTCTTACGGGGGCAGTCTTCACTCGATACGTGAAAAGAAGTAAAAGTTGGGTCATTAAAGCACCGATAGAAATAACCGCCTTTCCCGAAAGGAGTACTTAATAGAATAATGTGCCCTCTAGTAATGGCTAACATAGGAGTTACAGCAGTCCAAACCTCTTCAGGAATGAAAGCTGCCTCATCAGCAATAAGAAGGTCAATAGTTAATCCTCGGATACCATAACCACTTAGCCCCGTCGGAAGGCAATGAATTACAGCACCATTCTTTAACTTTAACTTATGTTTTGTTGGTTTATCCTTGCCACGCTTTATTTCTTTATTATTAAATAGATAAAGATGACTGAGGATTTTCTCAAATAGTAGTAAAGCTTGACGCTCAACCGAAGCAATAACAAGAATATTCTTGTTTGGATTGGCCAAAGCATACTCGGCTGCTTTACGGGCAATAACAGTACTCTTACCGACCTGTCTTCCAGAACGTAGAACAATGTTCCCCTCCGTTGCCATTACCTCTTTTTGCCATTCGTCTAATTCCATCACTTTTTTTTCACCTTTTTTGCGTATCTCAGCTTGAGATTTAGATATTACTGATGCGACCAATAGTCGCAAGTTATAATATTAGTATAATTTTATAATTTATAAAATTTGTCTGCGGGTTCCTGTACACAAACAACCCCACCCTTCTCAAACTCGCTAACTATAAACATAACTAATACACATACTAACACACGAGTGCAACGAGTGGGCGAACGCAGTGAGCCCACAGGGGAGCGACCGAAGGGAGCGACCATACGGGCGACCGAAGGGAGCCCACATAGGGGCGACCGAAGGGAGCCCCATAGGGAGACGGCAGTCTCCCGTTAGATAAGTTGCCTCATCTAGTAGTCAGTTACCCGTTCTGTTTACGCCACAACGGGTTACTGATTTACAAGTCGTATTCGAAAACGACGTAGTAAAGTCGCAGAGGGGTTAACCCCCTCAAGACCAATAGATGAGGACTAGAGTCTTTTCTGTTGCATATTGAACCAGTGTGTTACAAGTATCAAGAAGTAAGTATCACTAGGGTCTAGTCCCTCCATGGGGACTAGTAGGGACTTGATACATATAAACTTGTTGTCTAGTTTAAGCCCGAAGGGCTCAATATGTGTTAAAGTTTCTTATCTAACTGTCCATTACAGTTGTCCAAGTTATGGAACTGTGATATACCTAACAACAAACCACACCTTGGACAGTTGTAATTCATCTTTTTACCCATTAACTACCTTCTCCTCTCTCTTTGGTAATCTTATTCTTATCTTCTTTCTGTGTATTTAGTCTTAAAGGAGGTTGATAGTTCTCAATCTCCTTTTCGAGTGCTACTAGTACCACCTTATTAATCTGTAAGCTAATACTAGACTCTTCAATAGCTCTTTTAACTGCTTCAATAGACTGTTTCAAGTCAACATATTCTAATGCTTTCACCTTAACCTCGTATTCAATATATCTCTTATGTCTCTTAACACGTCAACTAGTTCTACTTGTAACTGTTGGTCAGGAGAGAGTGACCCCTTAGGGGAGTCAGTCCAGTTAGTGATGTGTTTCATTCTCTAGGCCTCAAGCTACCTTGTACAACATTCGCAAATGAGCCTCTATCACTAGTCTTTGTCATAGTCATAAAACTACACTTCTTACCTACTAGTACAGTTTCGGGGTCTATTGACTCACCTACTTCTAAACTAGCTCCAAAGTCTAATAAGATTCTTCCTAACTTAGACTCCGGTGTTAAGGCTGTTGGTACGCCGGTAATTACTTTTTTACCTTCATCAAACTCTATAACAAAGTCTGTATATGCGTAAGGTGTTTCTCTATATCTAACTTCTACAATCACGCCTTCGTGTTTGCCGTCTTCAATTCGTTTTGGTGCTTCTACTTTTATTTCCATTTTTTTATTTACCTCGGTTAGTTTTGTTTGTTTTTTATGTGTCATACACTCGTAAGATATTGACGCAGACAAAAACAATGCCAAACTTACAAGTGGTAAGAGTGAAATGGTAATCATAGTTTACATAAACGAACCAATGCTTTATCAATGTATTCCGAATAAACGAACCAATGCTTTATCAACGTAAGCAGGTTTGTTAATGCGATAGAACACCTTATTACCACGTTTCATTGGAGTAATAACTTTAAAAAATTTTAAACCATTAAGGAGACCTATTAAATACCCGTAATCTATATTTAATTTATAAGAAATATGCTTTGCATATTTATGCCTATCTTCTGCATTAGATAGAAAGATTAATATCCTCGCTTCACTTTTCTTCATTTACATCACCACCAATATTTATTTGATGGAAAACGGGTTTTGACTCTCACTTCTTTTTCCCGTTTTCCATCATTTTTTTCTAATTCAATTTTTGGACATAATAAAGTCTGATAGACTTATATATAAAGGTTATGGAACTAAGTTCGGAAGTTATATAAACAACTAGTGTTTCCTTCATATTATCATCATCTTCTTAGATAGTAGGCTATTATATAAAGTGTTAAAAAAATATAAAAATACATTAAAGGAATTATTAGTAGTAGTATAGAGTAAGACTTTTTGAGTAAAAAAAAGAGTCAGATTATTGACTCTTTAAAATTATTTGTTAAAACGATTGTGGTTTCATTTTTCATCACCATCCCACTTTAACCAAGAACAACCTTCTTCGTGTCCTTTCCATAACATCTCTCCACATTCTGTACATATTTTTGTGCTATGAAATTTCATTCTTCTACCCCTATACACTCTTCACAAAAAAACCTACTAAAGTATTTTTCATCATCGTCTTGCATTTCCGCCATTCTCCCTTTATTTGATTTGTTAAAACACATATAACATTCTGCGATTGTGTACTTAATTATTCCTTTCGTTTTATTATTCATTTTTATCTATCTCCGACGATTTCTTTCTTTGAAGAAACCTATCTATAATTTTATAGGTTTCTTTAAATCGTCGGGAGAAAGGGAGGAACACTTTTCAAGGGAACTTATTAATTTGAGAGAACCGACTAAACGAGAGAGTTCTCGATTTATTAATAATTTTCCGATAATATTCTAATCGTAGAAAGGTGGAAAAGAAAAAAAAATAATTTTATGTTAGAACCGCTCTACCAATTTCTTTCCAAGTTTGTGTTCCACCAATCTCAGCTAACATTAAAGTTAAAGTATCTCCTGCACTTGCTACGAAGTCAGCCGCACCATCTAACTTAATCATTATATTAGTTGAAGATGTAGCAGTTCCGTTCTTTACAGTAGGTGTTGCTGTAAACAGTAAGGTGACAACTGCCCCATTTTGCCAGTCAATGTTGGAAATTAGTTGGATTTCAGTAGTTCCAGTAATTTCAAAAGCGTTTCCGTCAGTTCCTAACACTAAATTATTAGCACTTGCAACGTCTGCACCTTGTCCTTGCTGTACTCTTGCTAGAGATGTTAGTCCTTCGTCATCATTAATTCTAAATCTTTCCGAGTCGTCAGTTCCAAAAACGATGTCATCATCAGCAGCTAGAGTAAACAGAACTAAATTTCTGTCTGAACTAAAGATAAAACTACCTGCACTTTTATTAATTCCGCAAAAAGTGCCGGTATTTGCGGAACTTGGTTGGGTAACGGCCATATAACCGGAATTAGAAGCAACAACGAACCTCATCTCTGCACTTTCTCCAGTAGAGTTATTCCTATATTGTGCTCCCATAATTCCGTTTGCGTCTGACGTTAAAGCCCAAGCAAAGTCATCAAAAGCAGGGGAACTTATAGGGACAAAAGGTAAATCTCCTGCAACAGTTGTTCCAGTGTAGAGTTCCTTAATCCATTTAGCTTTGTGTGTATCTATTCCCATCTTTTATTTACCCTTCTTTTTTGTAGCTTCTTTCTTTTCGTCAAAAGGAACTTTTTTAGGTACAACAGGGTCGCCAAATTCTGCTCTTAATGGAGCGGAGATTTGGCTAAATTTCTTCTGTGCTACCAACTTGTCAAAAACCATTTTTCTATTTTTCATACTCATTTTATTTTATTCCTCAATTATTGTTGATATTATTTGGCCACCTTTACCAGTAGCTATAATATATTGGTCGTTAGCAGTAGTACGGGCATCGGAAATGGCAACGGCAACGGCATTTTCAAAAATACCTAAACGAGAACCATCATTTGTACCATTATTAGAACCAACAGAGTCAGTATAGTCATCAATTAAAGGTAAATGTAAAAGTAAATTGCTAGTTATTTTAGTGTTACCAGCGTCCTGACTTACTTCAGATACACTTAAAATTCTACTCCATACTGTATAGTCCCCGATTGTTCCGTCAAAATCTCGAGATTTTGCAGGGTTATTGCCTATGTTCCAATCACTACCAGCGTCAGAACTTCGTGTACCAGTTGGTGCTGTGTCTTCAGTAATTGGAGCAACAGTACCATTCACATACATTATTGGGTCATTTACAGTATTGTCTGAATTGTAAGTTAACATAATGCGGTTCCACGCATTCATAGTCACAGGCCTACCAGTAGTTGTCCAAATACCTTTGTTACCCGACCAAGTAGTTTCCAATTTTAAATTACAGTTTCCACCAGCCTCTTGAGTGATATAAAATAAATGCCTTTTTTCTAACATTCTTCCTTGCCCTGCCCCACCGGTACTTAAAGGAAATATCCATAATGCAAGTGAAGCACCCCCATCCCAAATATCGTGGACAGTAGCGTCATCGCTGATAACCAAAACGTCATCTACTCCATCAAACAAAGCACCCCTTTTGGCAATGGGAGTGGTTAAGTTGACTTCTACGTCACCAGCTGCCATTATAAGTCCACCACATTAACACATTTTTTACCATCTTTGTGACCGCAATTGTGTACTTTTGCAGTACCTTCGGAGGATTTTTCTTTCAAAGAAGATAAAAAAGAAAGTTCCTCTGTACTTAAATCGTCAAGTAAGAGGTCTAATTGTAGTCGTTTAGCCATTCTAAGCTTCCTCAACGTGCACGATTAATACTTGTTGGCCGTTAGCAATATTGGTCATCAACCATTTATCGTTGGCTGTGACCCGCATATTAGTAACAGCAGTATCAATTGCAGTAGTATCCACTGCCACAATCTCAACTGTTACGTCACCAGCTGCCATTTAAACACCCGTAATGCTACAAATTGCGTTCGGGTTTACTACTTGAAGCTGTCCTACTTCCCAAGCTCTAATAGTTGTTGAAATTCCAGGGTCTTCAATAGTTTTAACTGTTAAGCCAACTACAGATTTCCAAGTCATTGCCTCTTTACTAATAACAACTTGAGCTCCTCCTTCAGTTACTGAGTTAGTCACTAACACAGTTAAGCCAACAATCATTCCAACACGTCCGTTTTTAGTAGCGGAGTCTGTCCAGAACTGACCAGCATTCCTTACATTAGCATTACCTAATAACTCAGCATAGTTAGTAGGGTGTACCAATAAAAATCCGTTCTTATCTGGGTTATAGTTGTCAATAGCTATCAAAGCCTTCGCATCTAAGATGTCTTGGATTGGGTCTCGGTCTGCAATAACTGCGTTGTCCCAAGTAGCATTAGCTGCTGTGGTGTTACCTGCACTTGTTAATAATTCAGAAGCGATTAAAGTGTCCACAGATTTAGCTACTGCACGAGCAATTCTTAGAAGAGTTCTTGCAATCATTGGAACATTGTTAGTTTTAACGTCTTCCCAAGATAGTTGACCTTCCATAGCGTGTTTAACATTTCTACCGCTAGTTTTTGTCCAACTTACTTCTCCATAAGGAAATTGTGCTAGTCTTGGTACTCCTTGAACTCCTGACCCTGTTCCGCCGGTTAAGTCTGCCGCAGTTTCTTGATAATATGTTTCTGTCCACGCATTACTGTTTTCAACCATACATAATTGTTTCATTACATATTCTTGTAATGCAAAGCCTTTTACGATTCTACTAAAGTTTTCACGCCTTAAGTCGGCTTGTCCTGTTACTTCTACCATTTTATTTATTTATCCTCACTGCTACTACTTCCGATGCTGCCGCTGATTCTAAAACTTGCCCAACTTCTTCTGCTGCTCCTTGAGCTCCTGCTTCGTCTGCTGTTGCGATTAGGTTTGCACCATTAATCTTAGCAATATTACCTAAAGTAATACCTGCACCTGCGTCTTTCATATCAAAAATTCCATCAGTATATACTGCAAGAGTAGTAGAACCATCACTCCCGTCCTTTTCTGTTGCTGCAACGCCCACAAAGAAATTTCCATCTCCTGCGGTTGCTGCGATTGTTCTTGGGTCTGCACTCAAATACATTAACGTTCCTTTGTCGATAGTTGCACCATCTGCAACTGTGTATCGAATAGGCCGCCCACCATTAAATAACTCAATAATTACTGCTTCATTAGCCATTGTATAAAATACCTCACAGCTAAGTAATTAATAGAATTATTTAAATCTTCTCTTCCCAACGCCAACAATTCCCGCAAATGTCCGCTTTATCCCTCGCACTATCTTTAAGGAATTTACGAACAATATTGCACTTAACACATTCTTTTTTTACAAAAATCATTTTGGGAAAAGGTCATCTTCATACCCTGAGCCTGCCAACATTGCACGTGCATTATCTATCGCTTTTTCTTCTGCCGTCTTACTGGGTACTCCGCCGACGGCTCGTCCGGAAAGTAAATTCTCGGCAGCCAACTCTTGAGCTTCTTTAATATTTTTTTGTAGAATTTCATTTTGTTGTTTCAACCCCGCTAATATCTGTTTACTCTCCTCTAAAGGAGAAGGTTCTTTCTTCTCTTCCTCTCTCGGTTCTTCAACCGGTTGCTTAGCTTCTTTCTCTGTCATATTATATCACCTACCGTTCTTTAAATAAATTACCAACTCTTTAACCACCATAGTATTCTCAGCAATCTTCTTTTCGAATCTTAGCAATAGGTACGAAGTTATTGCGATGGGAAATCCTACTGTGCTTATTAAAGCGGCATCTATCATTTGAAAAGTCCAAATCCGAGTCGACTACGTCCGAATCTATCCTCGTCTGCCTTTTCCTTTTCTTTCCTTGTCTCTTCACGTTTAGCTTGCTCCACTCTTAATTGTTCAAAAAATAATCTGTCCTCTTCACGATATTGTAATTCTAAACGTCTCTGTTCCAACTGAGAGTCACGGATCTCGTCAGCACGATCCTTATCAGCTTTACGTTGACGCTCTCTACGTTCCTGTTCATCACGTAAGAAAATCTCTCTATCTTCATCACGTGCTTGAACTTCATCTTCACGAGCTTGTTCACGACTTGCAGCAAATTCAGCATCACGAGCTAACTGAGATTCACGTTCAGCAGTAGCGTCAGCTTCATCTTGTTTCAATTTATCTGCACGACGAGCATCTAATACTTTCTGGAATGCGTCAGGTTCACCACGTCTCCTTCGCTCACGATCAGCAACATTTACGTTATGTTTTAACAATGCCTGCTTAGCGTAAGTTAAGAAAGCACTAGCTACATTCGTAGCAGGTAAAGCGTCAGCTATAGATCTTATTGTATTTGGATTTAACATCTCAGCCTGCTCAGCCAATACTTGATCTTCCAATTCACTGTCACCACTCTCCTTAGCTGTCTTTACAGCGAAATCGTTAGTTTGGAAAGCTTCCTCTCTAATAAACCAACTTAAAGGATATGTTCCTACAGCCTGTATGAAACGTTTACGGACAGCAGGATTCTTATAAAATTTCTTCAACCAACTATCTGTCTGCTGGATAGTCTTCTCATTAACTTTAATACGACGCTGGAAACTATCACTCCCAAAACCAGTAAACTTTTTAGGCACTTTACCAGTAGCAGCACCGTTCATTAATTTACCTACCTGAGTTGTAGGTGGTAAATCAGTAACTAAACGAGTTATCAAAGGTTTGGTTAAATCTCTTGCACCTTTACCAGCTATATTACGGATCCCACCACCAATCAATACACGATCTAAAGGATCACTCGGATCTATTGTCTCACGAATGAAATCTCTTATAGCCTGATTACTCGTACTGTTAGGAGGGAAATTAGCATCTAAAGCATCTAATAATTGACCTACACCTGTCTGCTGATCAGCACCACCACCAAAACTTACACCGCCAGCATCTAAACTAGATACACCACCGCCACCTAGACTGCCTTCACTTGTAGTAGTCACACCACCGCGAGGACCCTGCAATATCTCAAAACCACCTTCACTACCACTAGCCTGAATTCCGAAAGGTGTAGCGCTTGGGTCGAAACCCTGTGGGATATTTATGTTCCCACTCGGAGCTCTCTGAACATTAGGCGGTAACTGAGTACCGAAAGGACGGTTAGGATTGAAAGGGTCAGGTAACTGTTGAGGTAACTGAGGCGGCGGAGCAACACCGACACCACCACCAACCAAACTAATATTAGCATTGGCAGGAGTTTGATTACCTGCTGGAGTACGATTTAATTGAGGTTGCTGTTGACGGTTCTGAGATGACCTACGTTGGAAAAATCTACGTGCAGCAGCAGCACCACTGTCACCTTCATTTACCCTGAAATTACCCTGATTAGTAGGTTTCTTCTTTGGTTGATGTCCTTTCTTATGCGGCATTTTCTAAACCTACCCCCTGTACATTTGTATCTTCACCACTCACAGCGCCATTCTCAACATCTTTACGACCGTCATCTAACAACTCGTTCTGTAAACTTGCTGGGAAAGCTAGATCAATAACTAAATTTAATTGTGCCAAAACTTGCTCCTCAACGAATAATTGCTCTTCCTCAATAACTTGCTCGAATGCTAAATAAGCAATCTTTGCACTAGCCTCAGTTATCTCTTGTGCGCCGCCTACAATAATCTGAGGTACTCCAGTCGCCTGAAAGAAGTACTGATTTAGCTGTTGGATCCAAGGTAAAGGATTCAAAGTAGCATTCGGAGCAACAGAAGAATTCTCAACTTCAACGGCGCCTTTAGGAATGTACATGTTCTCACCCTGAGTATGTGCTTTATCTGCCTTAGCCTTAAAGTCAGCAATCTTAGTAGTATCATCAGTATCTAAATGGAAAATCTTCACAGGGAAAATGTTACGGTGCATTAATTTCTTATAATCAGCCATAGCCTCATTACGCATCAAAATGATATCTTCAACTGCCTTAATTATACTCTCACCATGAATCTCGTCAGCTACACGATTCCTAGCTAAATGGAAAATGTCCTCAGGTTTAAACTTAACATTCTCACGACCTTTCAAAGTAGTCCTTTGCTCATAGCGTTTAACGATACCTTTCCTATTTACAACGATCCGCATAACCTCAGGATCTAAAGGTTTCAAATTAATTAAGTTACCTTCCTTATCACGAATGATCTCACAGAAACTGTCCCCACCAATATGATATGTCCGCACACAGTTCTCTAAAATAGTATTGAAGGAATCTTTACCCCAACCTGTTAAAGAATTCAAAGTCATAGTAGTTATCTCGCTACTCTTGAAACCTTTACCAATAGTCCATGTTGCCTTAGCATCTATAGCACTAGCTAACTCAGGGATCTTCTTATAATAACCAAACCATTTCGACCAATCACAATTATCATAGTAAGTCTCTTTCTGGTCATCAGCATTGTCAGTACTCTCAGGAGTTATACTGTAATCAGTAATCGTATTCTTAAAATCTCCATAATCCGCGTTCCCTATATCTGTCTCTGGCATTCTATTTCTCAAACCCCACTACTGCAAAAAATACAGTACTTATTCCACCTGTTACTTTAATTGTTTTCCCACTCGTTAAAGGAATAGGTATGTCAAAACTAAACTGAGTAGTCTTGTGAGATAATACGTTCTCAACGATAAACACACCGTCATCTAACTTAATCGTATATGTCTGACTTGGATTTACACCGTCATCATTTATCAACATCATGTCAGTTATCCAATAAGTCTTACCTGTAGTTACAGTGTAAACTGTCTCTTCACCACCGCCACTGAAATCATGATGTACATATTTGATATCTTCCTTCTCTAAATCAAACTGCTGGGTACTTCTTCTCTTCCCAAATAAACCGCCACCTTCAAAATCAAGAGCCACTTTTTAACGTCTCCCCAGCTGTTGGAATTTTTCCCTCATTACGATTATCAAAAGGAGTAGCGAAACCTAACATGACACTCATCTCACTCATATCCATACCGCCACTACGTACAGTACCTAATATCCGCCCAAATTTACCTACACGATTACTTGGATTGATTTCTATATCAATATCCTTGCCCAAGATCTGTTTCTCAAGCCATGATTTACTCTCCTTACCACCATTTTCATTCATCTCAGGAGCATTAGTATTAAGAAATCTGACAGGGAATGTGAAATTGCGCTCCCGCCAATCAACGTGAATTGTGTCCCCATCAACTACCTTAGTGCAAAATGCGCGGAAATCTTCAGTGATTTGCTTATGAGGACTCGCAAAATAATAAAATTCCATCTGGGCATTAGTAAGTTCAGGGAATTTAGTGAAATCATGCGCCATTGATGAAGTCCTGTGCTTTTTTATCACGTAAAATAGATATTGCCCTCAAAGCAGCATCACGTAAAATATTGATCATATCCTCAGCTTCAATACGACTAGTGAAACCACTCATGTCATATTGAATTACATATATGGCAGCAATATTACTTGCAGCCTCTTTCAGTAATCCCTTTACATCAGCATTAAGCGTACTATAAGAATCTGAGAAGTTATTTCGGCACAATACATTAATCAAAGACTCAGCCTGAGTCATGAAATCATTAACGTAAGCTTCAGCAACAGAAGTAGCACTTGCATTCGCACCAGCCTTACGAGCTACCTCAGCCGTTGTTGCAAATATGCCTGTATCTACCATATATACGCTGTTAATAAATGTAAATATTTAAACTTTTTGCCTTTACACACCAAGCAGATCTAATCAAAGCCTCAGCAATATGAGTATAACTCCCAAAGATACGCATACCTTTATGAGTATACTCCACCTGTACACTCTTCAAACTTAACAGAACCTCGTTACTTTCACGTAACTTAATCCTTCCCCTCTCCATCATGACCAGTAAATTGTTATACAAATCTTCCTTCAACAGTTTCTTCTTACGTTTAGCTTCCCTATCTAATGCCCTAGCACTGTTATTGATAGCAACTACCTTACGCTTAGTTTGGTCATGTTCCAGAAGTGGATCAAACACACCTACTCCCATACCGCCATCATCAATGTAAATGTTCTTATAGTTATATTTCATATCGTAATCTAAGATTAAACGTACAGTATCAGTTAACTTAGTACCCTTACTGATATCTAATCCTACATCATATAAAGTCTCCTTACGCATTTGAAGGCTGTATAAGACAGTTTCATCACCACCCATACGAGCAACATCAACACCTAAGAAACATGGCTGAGAAGGTAGGAAAACAGGTGGTGTGATGTTATTAAAACCAACCTTCTCAGCTGTCATGCAGGATTTGATTAACTCGGTAGGGAAAAACTGTCTCAGTTCATCAACGAACTCACCCAAATACTCCTGACTGTACTGTAATACAGTCATTCTCTCCTTCTCCTGATCCAGAAAGACCTGATCCTTACGAGGACAATCCTCACTACTAACATGAAAAGAAGTAAAACTCGGATCACTAAAACAACGGAAGAAGTAACCCTGCTTACCAAACGGAGTACTTAGTAAAATAATGTCACCTTTAGTAATAGCTAAAGCAGGAGTGATAGCAGTGAAAACAGCATCCTCTACGAAAGCAGCTTCATCAACAATTAACAAGTCAATAGTATAACCCCTGATACCGTAACCTGACAAACCAGTAGGTAAACAATGGATCACACTACCATTCTTTAACTGTAACTTATGCTTAGTGGGCTTATACTTACCACGCTTAATCTCACCCTTATAATTATCATACAAGTAACCTAAAACCTTCTCAAATAATAACAAAGCCTGTCTCTCTACACTAGCCACAACCATAACGACCTTGCCAGCATTCTGAATAGCAAACTCAGCAGCCTTGATAGAGATTACTGTAGACTTACCAACCTGCCTACCACTACGCAAGACAATGTTGCCGTTAGTTGCTAGTACTTCCCTCTGCCAATCATCTAATTCCATCTAATTGCTAGACCTCCTAGTTATTAATATTATAAATTATTTCTCTGCCATCCTACACATAAACACAATCACGAACATCATACTCGCAAGATACCTAAATATAGTTTTAATGCACGTCGTAGACCTGATTATAATGGGTGGGTGGGCGGTGGGTGGGTGGGGGGATTAGATAGTGACTGAAAGGAAACATGATCTGTCTGTACCCATGCTTACCACACAGTCTCTCCAGACTGCTCAGAGAATAAGATTTACTAGTTGGACGAGCTACGCTCGTTAGTCTAGTTTTGAAATACTTAAACTTTTCTGATAAGCTAGGGCTAAGTGTGGTAAGTTCCATCATCCAGTCAGTTCAGGTGGTTTGTGTTTAGTTAGTTCTTTGTTTAGAGCTGTTAGAACGATTTGATTGATAGCTAGTGAGTTGGTTGCGTTCTCAATCTCACGTTCTACAGCATCTATAGACTGTTTAAGTTCTAGATATCCAAATGTCATGTTTGTCCTCCTTATGTATGCTCTGTCTCTTACTAGACGAGCTGTCTGTTGTTCAGACCAACTCATTTAGGTTTGACGGATCCGTTGACTACATTAGCGAACATACCACGTTCACTAGTCTTGTTCATTGTCATAAATGTACATGGCTTACCAACTAGGAAACTGTCCAGATCTATCTCAGTACCTACTTCCATACTAGCTCCGAAGTCTAGGAGTAACTTACCTAACTTACTGTCACAACTCACAGTTGCTGGGTAGCCAGACTTAATCTTCTTCCCACCTTCAAACTCAATTACTATATCTACATACTTATACGGCTTCTCACGTAGTTCAGTGCTAGTTATAACACCCTCATGCTTCCCATCATCAATTCTCTTTGGCTCTATTACGGGTAATCTCATTTTCTTTATCCTCCTGTTTTGACAGAAACTCTTTAGCTTCTGTTAGTGGCGCGTCTGCTAACAATACATAGTAAACACGCATGTTGCTCCGTATCTTACGGATCCATTTCCGCTCTTCCATCTGACCTAATATATTATGCAGATAACCGTAATTGATGTCTAACTTACGACAGATAGTCTGCTTATACTTATTCATATTAGGACAGTTACTTAGATAAACCAAAACTCTAGATTTATTCTTTGTTAATCGTATCATTAAATAGTAGTCTAGTATGATTCTTTATAAGCTTTTCTATACCTTAGAATATAATATTTTAAATAGATCAGAAGGTTAGTAACTAGACAATTAACGAGAAAGAGTGCAAAGAAACCAATTGGTAAGTCAAAGGCGATGAATTGTAAAGTGATTTAAGTCACTTGAGTACAGTCGTCACATATAGGCGCTCGTTAATCAATTCTATTAGCTAACAGAATATTAACATACCGTATTTTAACTAAATTAAGAACACATACCACATAACAAATACCCACCATGCTACTACGCTACTACAGCGAACTAAATAAAAAAAATTAATCATCACCTGCTCGTTTATAGAAGTCTTTAACTGCTTGACGTAAATCTATAAAGTAGTGACCACTGTAATGGTTACCATTCTTATCTTCACTCCAAGTTACGTAATTGTTGTCGCCATCATCAATGTAAATGTTCTCAAACTTAGCAAGTACAATTCCGTTTTTCCTAGCAAATATGTTCTTTGTTAATTTCATTCTTCATCACCTCCTATGATTAATTTCTTTGTCCATCTCATTCTAGTAGTCCTCGTATTCTACCACTTGTTTTTGGTAGTCCTCATCTTCCATAGGTAAATGGTTCAAATAAGCATCAGCTTCAGCCTCAGTCTTAAACTCAGCCACTACCTTCTTTTCAATTACTTTCCAACTCATTCTTCATCACCTCCATTTAACTTCCACTCACTGTAATCAAAAGCTCTTAACAAGTTCTTAACAAGCTCAGTGAACTTGTTTAAGTCCTCAGGTAATTGGTTGTTCTGTATTAAATACTGAGTTACCAACTTCTGTGCCATACCTAACTTCATGCCACTGTACTTGATAGCCTTAGGCTCAATCTTAACTTCCTTAGCTACCATATCATCAATTAGATCACTAGCCTCTTTACTACTTAACTTCAACCAGTCTCCATAATTAACTGATGTTCCGTTCTGTTTGCACATCGCGTACAACTTACCTAACTGCTGTTTAGTTATTTCTGTCATTTTTTTTACGTCCGTGACTGACTTCTATTTGAGTCAGTTCTACATAGTTCGTAGAACTGTCACAAATCGATGGCAGGCACCCAAGTAATAAACTAGAGAGAGAGAGAGAGAGAGAGATTCGTCAACTCAAAATTAACGGCGAGAATGGAGCGGAGGCTTTCGCGATTCCGATGGCAATCGGAAGATATTAAATAATGTGAAGGATGACAAAATTAGTCCATAAATTTTATGAAACTATATCAAAATAGTTTCATACAATTTAGGAACTCATTTTGGCAGCCCGAACCTAGAATTATGAACAAAGTGGTTTTTGAGTTACTAGATTCTTTTAGCTACCGATCATAAAAATACTAAGAGTAATGTCCTCAAAGATAACGTCCTAATGTGAGGGTCAATGTTCTCACGAGCATTATCGTAACCAGCACTACCTTTAGGAGTAGCTCTGCTACCACGAGGAGAAGAAAAAATAGAAGAAGAAAGTTTGGGCATTATTTCTCGGTTACGATGACCTGTACTCCCTGTAAGTCTACGTCAGTTGCAGCAGCAGTAGTTACAGTGACCAAAACATAGTAAGAGTTCCCACTAATTACAGTATGACTTAAACCAGCTTTAGCATCACCTATCAAATAATCATTAGTCTGACTTATCTGAGTGATTGCACCTATACTTGCATCAGTTAATGCTCCAGCAGCAGCAGTAGTAGCTCGCAAATCTGCATCTAAAGTAGCTGTATTACCTGCACTCTCAATCTGACCACTCACAATGAAACCAGTAATGATATCACCTTGTTTCAAAGATAAAGGGATAGTTAAAGTACTTGCAGTCTGAGAAGCAGGAACAGTAGCAGTACCCGTATCATTAGTAAATGCAAAACCAGCAGTAGCACCCACTTTCCCAGTATTTGCAGGGAAATGGTAACTCTGTACAGTACGAGTCTTGGTACTACCTGTACTGATGAACTCACCACCACTACTTACAGTTAACTCTTTAACTTCCAAAGCTTGCATGACATTAGTTCCCATCTTTCTTAACCTCAGTTTTCTTAACTTTAAGTTTTACTAGTTTAGGGTCTTCCTTCTTAGGTTCTTCCTTCTTCCCAAACTCAGCCATTAACATAGCAGATACGTCTTTCTCACGACCAGCCGCCATTAATTTATCAAATGTCATCTTTCTATTCTTCATGCTCATTTTATTTTATTCCTCAATTATTGTTGATATTATTTGGCCACCTTTACCAGTAGCTATAATATATTGGTCGTTAGCAGTAGTACGGGCATCGGAAATGGCAACGGCAACGGCATTTTCAAAAA
>Ga0209434_1000428_pt1 | contig 20534 bp, 16 predicted proteins | sample ETNvirnome_2_300_FD_184068 | JGI IMG/M metagenome (GOLD analysis project Ga0209434, IMG submission 184068) | Marine viral communities from the Pacific Ocean - ETNP_2_300 (SPAdes) (version 2) | ecosystem: Environmental > Aquatic > Marine > Oceanic | place: Pacific Ocean | collected 2013-06-22
TTGATTGACATATTTCTTGTCTCCTTTTTTTGTTAAAGTCAGTACAATAACTCTCTTGTACCGCTATTTTTATATAATACTATAAATTTAAATCTTTGTCAAGCCTAAACTTGTTATTTTGTACCACAGTGCTGTTCAACAAACTAAATGCATAGATGTCATTGTAACTTGTTGAAAAAACTCCATAGCTCATCTTCATTTTATCATGTTGTTTTTGTTCTTTTAATTGCTCTTCGATCTTTTTTAATAATGTTCCATCGGTTTGTAATATTTTTTCAGGTACTCCATAATAGTATCTCTTTTCGCGTGGAATGTCAAGATCAAAAAATTGTTTTTCTTCACCGGTTTCATAGTTTAATAAACTAAAAGTTGACATCCTTGCAGTCTCCACAAAAGGTGCAAATGTATCAGTCTCTGCTTCTGAATTATTCAATACATTCATCATGTGTATTGTATGTACAATTAATTCATTTAATTTATTAAAATGCTCTCGGATGGGCGTATCTCCAATAATTTTAGCTACTTCTGTGTTATCCACCAGATATATTCTTTCAAGCAGCGCGCTGCGCGCGTATTCTTGGAGCACATGAAAGATAACATTATCATTAAGAATTTTTAATTCGGAAAGTAATAAACGATTTGGTTTGATATATAATACGCTTATTTGACATTTATGTTTTATTTGCTCTAAAATTCTAAGTATTGAGGCCGAAATGAAACCGCAGCTAGTTACGACTAAAATATCATCTTTTACGTCCTTAAGAAAGCGCTTTAAATTCGGACAATTTTCTTCATATTTTTCAGGGTGATCATATTCTGGAAAGTTATAGCTGCGCGCAGCTTCCTTAAGGTGGGTGTCTATCTTATATATTTTATATTGAGGGTATTGAGAAAACTTATCAGCAATATTGCAACCCGCTTTTCCTAATCCAATTATCGTTTGCATTATTTCACATTCATCCTTTTCATCTCGCCAAAGTTTTTGCCGCCGAAAACATTTACTTTAAATTTGCCTAACTCTGTAATTGCAAATTCTTCTTTTATTTCATTTACCATTGCCTCGTCCTCTTCGGCCAAGTCGATTATAAGAGAATCGTGCAAACAAAATGCGACTTGAGATCTCTTGTCTTTAAGTAGTTTCCAAACTTTAATCATTTGTCGAAGAAATAAATCAGCCGCCGTTGATTGAATAATATAATTTAAGGCGTGATGTTTGTCTGCTTCAATTTCTCTATTAAAATATGTTTTAATATGAGTTCCATCCCAATATTTTGTTAAAAGTTCTTCTCGATTATATTCTTGGCTTGGTAGATGGTCTTTTGATTCTGGATTATATAGCCACGCAAATATTCTCTTTTTTGCTTCGTCTCTAGTACCTGTTCCTTTATACACATTTTTTAAATTCCATTCATGTAAATCCTCTTTTGGCTGTTCCCTCCCTAAAAGTGCCAACATTACACGAAGCTCTGCGGCATTATAATCTAACTCTAAAAACCACTTATTATTGGGTTTTAAAATTATTCTATATTCTTTGTCCATTGTTAAGATTGGAAAAGCTTTTGACGTGAGTCTTCCAGTTTTAGTACCTTGCATGTTATATGTAATGTAAGGGGACGTTTTGTTTATTTTTTTAAGAAATTTCCGCACTTTAAATTCATGGCGGCGAGCATCCAAGGGAGCTGCGTTTATATTTAATTTTGTATTCTTGATCTCTGTTAAAACTTTTATAAGGTCGACCATGAATTCATAATTATGCGGTTTTTTAAAATTTGAAAAAATATAGGCGCAAATTTTGTCTTTGATTCGTCCATAGTTTAATAGAAAGTGTGGGGGAACAAGATCAAAAAAACAATGTTCGTTAAGATCCAACTTTGCTTCGCAAGTCGCTCTATGGAAGGCCTCTAGTTTTTTATTTACACTTTCCCATTCTTTTCTCAGGTGGTCAGGGCATATTTCATTTAAATCCTTTCCACCACAATAGTATTTTGCATACTCAATGCGTTTATCCCGCAGTGTTTCAGAGTAATCCCATGTTTTTGTAAGAGAGGGCGGTATCTTGTCTTTGTGAATTTTGTCTTTTACACAAATGGCCACGCATTTCTTTTTGTCATCAAATGTTTGAAAAATCATCTATCTAATATTTAGTGCTTTTAGTTGTCGGCATTTTTTCTTTTTTCATTATAGCAGGCATTTTATAAGAATACAAGCCCGAACTAGTTGAATCACCAAAATAGTTTATCCTAAAAGGAGGCACTTTGTCAATAGGTATTTCTTTATATATTTTTGTTTGTTTGGTTACGTGGCCGATGTATGCGACGGCGGCCTCAATGCCAAAAGTCTTATGAAAATTAGATGCCTTTTTCAGTACTGCCTTAAGCTCTCTTGGCACGTACTTAATATTACTTTCCGCTAATCTTAATTTAAAATAAAACTCTAAAAAATATTCATCATCATATTGTTGTTTAAATGTTTGTGGGAGGGGTTCGTTGGTTGGCCAGTCGAGGGGGATGTCGCCATCATCAAAATAAATAGAAACCTTTTCTCTGAAGCCTTCCTTGAAAATCGTTTTGTATCTGCTTGAATTAATAGGGGCCCACGTTGCATTCATGCAATTTTTCGCTTCATAAATTGTACCATAAGTACTGGTCTTGGGTTCTGTTATCAAAGATACATACATATTCCATAGACGCGCTTTAATACTTTCATAAGAAAAATATTCGCTTTCATAAAAATAAGTGGAAAAAACATTATTATCTTCTAAGCCGACGCCAAAACGCTCCATGTAGCCGGTCGGATGTGGTTCATTATCGGGCCAAATGCCAGTCATAGGAGGCGAATCCATATTTGCAGCTATCCTCCACGGGGCATTTTTATCCACATAAAATCCAAAATTTGCTGCTACTTTTAAATATCTATTAAAAGAAGGTGCCGAAAGAAATCGTTTATAATTAACTAAATCATCGCCATGAGGCAAATTTTCCAATTCAATAAAAAGCCCACTAATAGCGTTTGGGCAGAATGGAGAGACAATAAAGGCAGTCTTGGTAACAGGAAGCTCATTTGACATTGCTTTAGTATAATGTAAAAATTCTCGCGTTAAATCGTCGAAATTTCTAATTTTTCTATTTATCCTTGGCACATTCATATATTCATTGGCGAATATTTCAAAGACGTTTTTAACAAAATGATCGTTGTAGGCCTGATGTACATTTACTAGTGCTGATTTAGGTATAAAAGAAGAAAACATATCAGTAAAAAGCCTTTGGTTGGAGGCCATAGCCCTGTCCATAAAATTTTTAAAATCTCGAAAAGCGACTGCTACAAAATCTAAAGCTAACATCAAACCTGCCCCAGGTAACTGAGTCATATTAATCTCGGAGGGATATATGGGTGTGCCATGTATATCTACTTTGCCATAAAAAGGTTTTTCATATAAAAGATCCAAAGGGGTTAGGTCGAGAAGACGAGAGAAAGACTTTTCTCTATATAAAAGCCGCTGCTCAAACATTTGTGGCTCAACCGTGGAGTTGTTAGCGTACGGCGGGAGGATGTTGTTGGCCATTAGTATTTATTCCCTTTTTAATAATTAGTTTGTTTGCTCTATTTTCAATGGTTGAATCTAGCATCTCTCGCTATTTTAAATATCAGGGGTTACTAGGAGGAATATTTTTTACAGCATTTCCAGCTTCATGTTCGGCGTCTATTTGTTTCTGTTTGAGTTCCGCTTGTTTTGCTTCTGGTTCGTCTTTAACTTTTTGCGCGGCAGCTTTAGCTTTTTTCTTTGAGGCTGTGATAGCTGAATCAGTGTAGAGTAAAGTAGCTCCTATACGTGTTTCCCATTTACCGGAGCTTATGTTGGTTTCAACGCTCATTACATTATAATACCCCCCATTCATGATATTATGTTTCTCGAAAAGACCGCCACTAATTAGAGCAGTGTTGACATAAAATTTTTGGCCTATCGTAAAGTATGGATTTCCTATTAAAACCATTTCGCACTTAAAATATTTGGGTTGTATATTGCCGCGGCCAGGCAGCACACCACTGCCGGCCCCTGTTCTCATCATAGACATCGCAAATTCTGGACTTGCTACTTCTGTAAATTTTATACTTTTTAGAAGGCCTGTGCTTGGACCTCCTACCATAAAATGTGGAATGCCTTCTAGCTTGTCTTGTATAGGATCTGCCACTTGGAGACCGAGCGCTCTTTCTTGGAAAGGGTCGTCGACACGAGGGGCTAGCAAAAACGCGCTAGACAATTTATTAATGGGTATTTTTTTTGCGACATTGTATTTTTTTTCATTCTCAATTCCCAGATCTAATACGGGATTAAGGTGCACGCCGCTTTTCATCTTACTTTCTAGAAACTTTTTTGGTAAGCCAAGTGGTGTAAGTTCAAGTGCAAATTTTTTAGAGGAGGTTGGATTAACCATTGCAAGGCCTTCCGCTGCGATGCCGGACGGCGCAGTGATTTTATCGACAATGAATTGCATTAAGTCTTGGATGAAAACTTTAAGAGCGTATGATTTTTTTCCTTCTGCTACGATTTTTTGAGCTAGGAAAATTGTAAAAAATTCTAAAGATATTGGAAGATGATACAAACTAGCTATTGTTGCATTGTTTGCCATCGGAGCATTAAACTCCATGTTACCAAAGATCAACCTGTATCCTGGTATTTGTTCTTCTAACCCTTCGCCAAATTTGCCATAATCAAATATAGTTGATATTAAATCACCTAACATAAAAAACATAATTTTCTCGCCTTTGCTGGTATCTTCTGAAGAAAATAACTCAGAGGCGCCTCCGATCTTTTTAAAGGTATTGATGGTAATCTCTTCCCCTGAAGGGGTGGTTAGTGTCTCTATTAATTTTTCCGCCTTTAATTTCTCTTTCAAATTTTTTGCCGCTTGCTTTGGGTCCAGCCCCCCTGTTTGGGCGCCGGCGGCGGGTGGTGCAGATTTTGCAGAATCTTGTTGAAGTGTTGACATCGCTTCCGTTCTTTCTTTTTCTGTCATGTTGACGAGACCTTTGACATCCACGCCGGAGTCTTCCAGTGCGCTAAGCTCTTTAGCAGAGAGACCGGTTTCTTGCATAGCTTTGCGTTTGAATTTGTCAAGACCCTCTAAGAGTTCTCGATAGCCTGTAAAACTCTCAAAAGCTTTATTTTTGTGAATATTTATCCAGGCTACTCGATCCTTTTTCATTAGCTGTTCTACGTGCGCAAATAAATTTTGGGCGCGCATGTTTGCTTCTAAGGCTTGTATCCCTTTTAATACTTGATTTCGCTTCTTTTTTAATTCTACTGCATATTTTACTGAATTTTCGGCGGTGGCGATCTGCTTTCCTATTTCTGCACCTACCTTTTTGGTATCCATTCCGGCGCCGCTAGCAGCGGACAATAAATTTTTATCTATAGGTATGCCCTTGGCGGCCGCCTCAAGTTCGCTTTTAAGAAAATCTTGAGTGCTCTGATATCCTTTTAAAGTTTCTTTAAATGCTTCGTAGTCCTTTGAAAGTTGTTTTTGAAGATCCACATAAGTTGCATCATCCCCCTTGGCAGCTTTTACAAGATCTTCTATTTTTTTTCGGGTGGCTTCAAGCTTTTCTAAAGCTGCTTTTTGCTTTTTTAAATCTGAGAGTTGTTTTTTGTTTGCTCCGAAAGCTTTCTTTGTTGCATCCCACTCGCCAGTCGCTTCGAGTTTAATTAGCTGAGCTTTTAATGTTCGAATGTTTTTATCATCAATATTATAGCTATTTAAAATATCAGAGTTGATAGTTTTGAATGCGTTTTCTAGCGCGCCTTGATATTGTACAGTTACCTTTACAGAGCCGTTTTCCATAAATTCCATATCGTGTTTATGAAAAGTGAGAACAAAATTCATTCTAGAGTTTTTTGCAGCGGAAGCGAATAAGGCGCCTTTCGTCGTCTCTTTAAAGATGGGATTTTGTTCGTTGGCGCCCCACCCTATTGAAAGTTTTATTTGTGAAAAAGCTGGAAGCGATTCGGCTTTCGTATCTGAGCCCTTTGTGCTTGCGGGATATCTAATTAAATCTGCATACTGAACTTCGTGACCGTCTTTGGTGCCCCATGTTTTAAATAAAGTTTTCACATCATTAAAAACCAAATTTAATGTAACGCTCACAAAGTTTGCTTGGTAAGGGTTTTTACCTATACCATCCATTTTTACGGAGACACTTTCTATTCCTGCTTCTCTCCCACGAAAAGGGGCATTTAGGAGATTGGCACTGGTCCAGTCCTTTTGAAAATTGGTAAAAGAAGTGAAGGGAAGGAGCACTTCAGTAACTCGTTTTTTGTCTTTTGTGTAAATTTTATATATTTCGATTTGAGGAACTAGCTGAGCATAATCTATGGGCCGGCCCTCAAAGAAAGTCATAACCTCTTTTGATATTGTTAGCCGATTTAAAACCATTTCACTGCTATTTTTTGTATCTATTAGTTTGACATATTTACTAGGATTTATTTTTTTCGTCAATGGTTTTACAAGGGGGTACATATAATTTAATAAATATGCTTGTTTGTACCAAGATTGTTGTAGATTAGCGTCTTGTAGCTGCCGCGTCTCTTTATAATTTTTTTGCTTTTCGGTTGTTGACATTTGTTTTTCTACTCAAAAAAGTCTAAAAGAACATTTAAGGGTTTTGGAACAAGGACAACCTCTCCTGGTTCGTAATCAGACTCTAAAGGCAGTTTATTAAACCAAGGTATAATCCACCATAAAGAAGGGTCTCCATAATGTTCTGCTGCAATCTTATAAAATCTACTCCCAATTCCCCAAATTTCGTTTTCAATATCTAGTTGCCCGAGTACATCACTAGAGGGATAATCTATATTAGGAGTCGCAAAGTGTCTTATAAGGCGTACATCTCTATTAGAAAGTTGTTCGATGTATTGGCCCGAAGCATTTTTTAAAATATCCCTATTTGTATATCGTGAAAAATTATAAGCCATCTATATATATCCTTTCCCGGTGTTAGAAGAGGTGGCGGGCCTGTGCCCATGGGGGGAAATATTAAGATTCTGGTCCGACTGTGCGTTTGTCACTTGATTATGAACTCCCTGTGGGTCAGCAGCTCTTTCCGACGCGTTCGTGGGGCCGGATATAGCAGCGTTGGCAACCCCCGCTGTAGTTTCGCTAGCTGGTGTGGTTTCTCCCACGCGTGCATCAGATCCTAAATCACCAAACCGGCCCGCATTGTACGGAAAATTGTTGCCATAGCCGTTTGGGCTAAATTCACCATTGTACCACCCTACAAGCTGATCATGAACAACCGTAAAATTAAAATTAACTTTGATTTCCCGAGGAAGTGCACGATACGCGGTATCGTCGCCTTCTTTTCCGAAGGCAACATTTTTAGCAACTGCACCTAATTGATGATCAAAGGTGGTGATATAGCCAGTTAGACCTCGGGCTAGTGGGCCCTCAATTTCGCCAAAACTTGAATAGCTTCCAATATAATTTCCATATTTTATTCTAAAAAATGGAGGCGCACCCAAAATGGCAGGAGGGTCTCCATCAATAGAAACGCCGGCTGTAAAATAAGCAGGATATAAAAGCTGTGTCAGTAAATTTATATTACGTACGTTGTTAACTACGCCACCTGCACCATCAATAATATGATGTGCGCGACAAACGAAGTTAATACTCATTGTCCTTCCTGTGTTTTTATAGGTTGGAATAGGGTCCATTCGGCCATAAACCGGTTCATCAGAGTAGTTTGGGTTGAAGGTTTGTGCAACATTCAGATCCTCGACCGGAATTGTTATATCCTTGCTACGCGCTGAGGTGCGCTGTAATTGTACATGGAGAGGTTCAAACGAAAATGTTTTATATGACTCTTTAAATCTTGATACTGGCGTTGGCACTCTTTTGCTCCTATTGTATGGCTTCTCTCATACGCATGTCTACGTTTTCATCAACCGATCTGTGTATAACTTTATCATCTATTTTTATAATATTTTCTATGGTGGCCTTGAAGCCGGCATTAGGCCCTAAGATTTCTTTTATCACCTTCAAGGCGGCTTCGTGTGTGGGTTCAGGCCGTGGCGCTGCGGGGATCCCTGCTTTTATTTGTTGAAATGTTGGTGTGGCCCGGGCACTTTCGACGTTGGTGCCCGTCACTGGCGTGGGGCCCACGGCCGTGCCCCCAATAACATCATCTAGCATAATTTCCCCCATCTTTTTCACAACATCAAGTGGGGCTGTGGCTTGTCTTAGGATTGCTTTTCCAAAATCTCCGGCCTTGGCGTGTGATTCGGCAGCTTTGTAGGCATTCGCAGTAGCCTCCGCCATTCCTACAACATATTTACGTATGTAAGTTTCGGACGATTCCCCAATCTGAAACATGGTATTATTAACGGCGCGCGCGCCTTTTTCAATGTGATCAAAGGCGCCGCCCACCAACATCGCACTTTCCTTGGCCGCGGCGAATTGTTTGCCAAACTCTGTGGCATTCTGTGCGACATCACCTGTTGCTTTGAACATGTCTCGTGCACTTACTGCATTTTTTTCCATTGCCGCCGTCTTCGCTTCAATAACATCCTGGCCGGCCCCTAACAATTTGTGTGCCTCAGCTATATCTGTAATGCCTAGCTGCTGCGCAATTGCTTTTTGCTTAAAACGATCCATGTCTCGGAAACTTTCGCCGCTGGCTTCCACGGCTTCTCTTAACATTGCGATTCTTTCTTCTTCGGTGGCGTTAACCAGATCCATGGTATTTAAGTATGGACCTCCCAACATTGCATTCAGCTGTCCGGCTTTTTCGGCAGCTTGGTCCATGTTATCAAATTGGCCGGCGACACTCATAAGTGTTGTCATTTCAACCCCGGTCTCTGCAACAGTAACAGACAGTTCTTTAAATATTTCCTTTGCTCTGGGTAATGAATAAACTGATAATTGTTTCATAGCTGTAGCGAATTGTGTTGCGACTACATTGGTCATTTGACCTGTGGCTGCGGCCAGATTTACAATTTCTTCACCTAACTTCTCACTGTGACCAACAACGTCAGAGACTCTGTAAGTTTTACCAAGTATGTCCACCATAGAGCCATAAGTACTTGTCTCAATACCAACAGTTTTAAACTTGAAGGCCAACTCCGTGAGGCCGTTGGCTACGTGGGCGCTTCGGCCAGATAGGCGCCCCATTGCAGTACCCATAGTGCGCGAACTAGTCGCCATTGCCTTCATAGCGTCGCCGATATCTGCTTGTGTGATTCCTAAATGTTGATTTTCTCTTTGCATCTGTATGATACGCTCACTGAGAGATTCCATACCGGGTATACTTTTACGAACTGCCATATCCATGCGTGATACCTGGCCCATGGCACGTGCAAGGCCCGTCTGTTGAGTGTTGATTGCTTTGTTAGCCTCATTGGCTACTGAAATCCAATCCTGGGTTGTCTCAATTAATTTATCCGCGGCGTATGTCGCGCCTTTATATATGAGGGCGCCGGTGGCCCCGGCCATGAGCGCTTTTCCTCCTTTCCCCTTCGTCCCTGCCTTCACCGTTTGTTCAGCCACCTCTGCCCCTGGCTTTATCATTTGCTTAACTTTGGATACGACTTTTCTTCCACCTTTGCGGCGGCCGGCCGATGCGAGGAGAATGCCGCTGGCGCCGGCGGCGGTGCCTGAGAGGAGATCTCCCATATCCATTTGGGTTTTAGCTAGTCGTTTGGTCGTTGTGGCGCGCTCGGCAGTCTTTTTGTTGATTTTAGTCTGTTGATCTGTTTCTTTTATGAGATTGTTTAGTATTTTTGCTTGTTCGGAATTTTGGTCTTGGAGACTTTGGCGGATGGCGATGAGCGCATCTCTCTGGCCTTCGGCTGCGATCATCGCTTTTTGGTTTAAATCTGCACCTAGCATCCGCACGTCTAGGGAGGCATTCATCGCGTCGTTGGTAGCCGCTGTTGCGTCCTTGCCTTGCGCAAGGGATACAGCTATGCGTTGAGCAATCTCAGCGTTTTCTTTTAGTTGAGTGCCTTGAGCTAAGAGTGCCGCGAGGCCGGCCTCTAAAGTTTTTTGTAATTCGGCGCCGGACTCGCCCATCGCGTCGAGAGCTTTTTTTAGCGCAGCTGCTTGTTCTGGTGTTAGTGCCATTTGATACCCTTCTTACAAAAATGTTCTATTATAATTAGTTGAGGGCTGTAATTTTAACTATTTTCTTGAGCGGTGTGCAGAATTATAGGCTTCGGCTTCTTCTTCTTTCTGTTTAACGAGCCTTTCGAAAAACCATTTACGCAAACCAATTGGAAGATTATAGGCTTCGATAAGACTCCAATTACCATGGTATTTTAGTAAAAAGAATTGCTCATATACTTTTTCTATATACTCAAGCGTTAAACCAAAAAAAGTCTGTAGTGAGGGGGACCTCCAGGACCCCCTCGTAGGCGCATGACGAACAACTGAAAGAGTGTTTCATATCGAGAGAAGGTATTAATTTTTCATATGTTCCTTTTATGTGGCGCCCATGCAAGGCGGGCAATGTGTTGATAAAATCGTTTAAAGGTGCTGGATCCCTTATATCATTAACTGAGACAATCACTAATCTTAAAAAATCAGTGGCTGGGGTCTCTGGAAAGTTTCTTTTCTTTTTGTGTTCTTGTAACTGCGCAATTTGTTTTTCGTCTTTTCCCGTCAGCAAGCGAACTTCAATTACGTATTGTGTCTTAGGGAGTGGCACAAGGAAGGTACCTGTATCTGTTTTTTGAATTCCGTGCTCTGCCATAAATTCGTCAGAAGAAGAGTGTACCTCTAGGGAACTTAAATCAAAAGAATAATTTTGAGTTTCATCACATTCCGGGCATGTGACTGAAGTCTCATATATCGCACCATAGCCATGCGCGCGCGCCGCTACAAGTAGTGCATTTTTATCTCCTAAAAGTAAGTCATCTATTTTTATTTTTTTATCTACGATGATGCTTTCAAGCATCCTGTCTAGGGCGAGGCCCTTTCTCAACAAAGCCACGGAAGTTAAAATATCTTCTTCTTTGGTGGTCATATGTTTAATTTCTATAACTTCTTGATTAAAGAGCGGATGCTCAGGGGGGTAGAAGAGTCCTCTGCTCGGAAGTTCAACAAATTCAGTGGGAGTTATAAATTTTAAACTTCCCCCTTCCAAATTTGGTTGTTTCAGTTCTGTATTTTTTTCGGTTGGGGTGGTAGGTACCCCAAGTCTGTCTTCATTGGATCTTGCACTCATTTTTACCTCGTTATTTTTTTATTTAACTCTTTTAAGTTTTAATAGCCGCGAACAAGCCATCTCGAACCTTTGTTCTCCCAATTGCTAAGGTTACTATTTTGGGCGCTGGCTGCGGCGTCTAACCTTCGTTCTAATTCTCTTTCACTCCAGCCTTGTGTAAATTTGAAGTTTTTATACGCAAAAGTTAATTCTATCGTGGCCAAAGTTTCCGCGCTGTAGTCGATGTCAGAAAAATTTACTCCTTTCAAAATTGGCTTGTATATGCTCCATTCGCCGTTAGCGCCTCCTCGACCGTCCAGTTCGAGGATCGTGATAACTTGGGGAGTTCCTTCTGCATAGCCATCAAGGAATCGCTGATAAGTTGCGTTTTCAAATCCATCTCGATGGCCCAGAGCAGCCTCTTCAAATGTCCATGTTTTCTGCATCATAGACAGGGCCGCTTGAATATGGCCTGCCGTGTCAGCGCCCTGTGTGCCAAACACGTTTACGTCCGCCAAAGTAACTGTAAGGTCCTTTGTTGTAAATTTCTGTGTTGGATAATCTATTTTCGCGTAGTCGCCGGAATGTAGTTGGTATTCGCCAACTTGAGTCTCTATATCGGTGTATCCAGGGCGGCTAAAGCTTTTAACCATGTAGGGAGGAAACCCATTAAAGTCTGATCCCCCAAACATTAGATCTCCAAATAACAATATGGCTTCAAAAGATCTTTTTGGTCTTACACTGGAGTTGCTCCAAAATTGCCACATCCCGGGGGAAAATATTTTACGATCAGCCATTATTTACCTATCCAAAAAGATCCGTAGTTTTTTCTATAGAACCCATCTCTTTTTTATACTTTTCAATGGTCTTCGCCTGTGGCAGCCCGCTGGTCATAACAGGTTTAGGAACTGGGTTTTCTGGCGTGCCATCGCCTTCGTATTGGGCCCAATCATATGTAAAGGTTAACTCAACGTTTAACATCTCTTCGGTGTTGTAATCTAGGGCACCAAAATTAACCTTTGAAAGCCACGCATTATGTAAAGTCCAGCGCTCAATTTGCTGACCCTTTCCATCTAATTGCGAGATTGCTGGGACTCCTACGGCAAGGTTTGAGTCTTTCTTTGTCATGGAAATCGATGCATCTGCTTCGGTAGTAGGAATAGCATAACCAGAGGCCTGCAAAATTTTAACTATTTTAGAAGAAGCGTCTGGATATACGGGGTCGACCAATGTTACTGTAACATCCTCCCACGTTACTCGGCCGGGATATTTAAAAGTGTGAGCAATATACTGGTGATTAACCGGCGCTACAGAAAAGTTCGGTTTTCCCACCTTTGTAATAACATACGTAGGAATATGATCAAATATCAATACCCAGCGAAAAGATCGCTTTGGATCAATTGTTGTCGAACTCCAGAAATTGGTCTTCTCGGCCATTTTTTAATATCTCCTTTTTATCCTCTATTAATAAATAGAGTTAAATTAAATTTTTAGTCCTCAAAAGATGCGCCTGAGTCCGTAATAATGAAATCAATTGCGATATACTCAATTGCACGTGCTGGCTTTATGTATAGCTTTGCATACAAAATATTTCTATCGATGAGATCTGGAGTTGTAGTTGTCTCATCTAAAATTAACTTATACTCTGTAATACCCAAGCCTGCTTTCACATCACTAAGGAAAGGATTAACTTTTGATTTAAATCTATTCCACGTTACTTGAACATTTTGATCAAACAAAATTGTTGCAGCAAACCGTGAAACTTGCTTTTTCAAGAAAAGAACAAGTCGTCGAACATTAATTCTATCAAGGGCTGAAGGAGTTAGCTGTAAAGTTTTTTGACCAAAGATTACAATTCCTTCTGCTGGGAACGAAGCGATTGGATTAATGTTCACCTCGTAAAGCCTATCTCGATCTTTTGAAGTAAGGCGCTGTTCCACTCCAACAACTGGGATGCCGGCTGCACGATTTGCGCTCAGGCCGCCGCGAGTAAACCCTGCGGGAGCAAACCAAAGTTGCGATGTTGCTTCTCCATAAGCCATCGCACCCAGAGCAACGACAGAGGGGGGAACCCAGAGCGTAGAACCGTTGATGGTATCGCGAATTTGAACCCATGGGTAATAAGCGCACCCATAACTACTATTAACCTGCAAGTCATTTCTTTTGTTAGTAATTACTGCATCTAGGTCGCCTGCACGAGCTGCTCTTGCGCTGCTGTTTTGGGCTGCTGGAGTGTATCCACCTTTAAGGTCAATAATTGCCAAAGCATCCGCACGACTTTCGCACATCTCAACCAACTTGGTATTAAGTTCGTTGTCAGTAATACCAGGCATCGCCACCAAATTATATTCGACAACTTCTGGGTCGCGTAAAGAATCAATAGCCACATTAACAGAATTGAACGCCGAGTTATTCTCTTGGGTGAGGGTGGTGCTGGTGGTAGTATCTAAAATTCTATTGTTAAATGGATCTTTTTCTGTGATGTCCACTCCGTCGGCGCCGCCATGTAGAACTGTTGTAAAACGATTCCAACCTGCGGTTGGGCCGCCTTTGTTGACATCAATGACATTTTCGTAAGAAGCGGTTAACGCACCTCGACTGCCGTCCGCGGCGGCGACCTCTCCGGAGCCAGTGTGTGCTGTATACGAGAACCCCGACGCGCGGGATCCGGATTCATATACTGCGTCATTGCCATACTTAAGGACATAGCCTGACGAGGAAACATTGATATTTCTCACCTCATCGAGAGAAAAGATAAAAGAATCTTCGGTGAGGTTAGTAGTCGATGCATCATGACCATTTAAGTCCTCGCATTTTGTTCTTAAGTGATCGAAGACGCTCGCATTAAATGTATTCGTAGAACCGAAATTAGTGTCTACGCCGAAATAAGCATCTTTAGGATCCGATTGTGGACCACGAGAAGCGGTTGCGCGCAGATATAAGCTCGGGTATTTAAACCTAGCGGACACCACATTGCCAGAAAGCGAAGCGCTAATTGTTCCAAAAAAGCCTCCGTGGCCGGCCGGCGAGTCGCTTCCCGATTCCACAAAAATTTGTGCATCGGCGGTTGGGATACTCATTTTCGCTGTGCCGGCACCGGAAACATTGTAGAGTACGGCGGAGGCGCCAGTCGCGCTGTCGGCGCCCGATACGGCAAAGCCAAGATAACGCGGGGGACCATAAACACCGAAAGGCAAGCACTCTGCAGTTGTGGCGGCGCGATCTACATCTTCATCCATCACCACGTAAATCCAGTCAGAGCGGTTAAAGTGATCTCCAAAGGCGCGATATCGACGATCTGTGTCATCCCATTGCTCAGTTTTATTGCCGATCTTTCGAGCAAGGTAATTTGACGATCCCGGATTTAAGTTGCAATTATTATACTGTTCTATAATTTTAGGTGCAGCATCTGTATCGTCTATGTGCCGTACCACTACACTGAAACTACCGTAAGGATTGTTATTAGGATCGTTAGATGCTTTGATATCTTGGATGGAAATTTTGATTTTACGTTGTGTTTCTTCTCCCAACTCGCGTGCCGCGAAGCGGAATAATTTTTGCATGTCCCCGGGGTAATAAGAGCCGGTGGATCCTCCAAAATCTTGTGAAATGAACCATCCTGTTTTGGCAAATTGGCCACTGGGGCTTTTAGATTTGCCCATACGAAAGTCGGCACCATCGGTACCGCCTAGTGGTGTAGCCAATCTTAAAATAACTCCATATGTTTGGCCGGGAAGCGTTCCACTTACACCTAGGGGGCCGCCGGCGCCGTTAGTACCCAGGAAGCTCTTGACGCTTCCTTCAAAAGATTCACCAAGCCAGAAAGAAGATGAAGCATTGCCAGCTAACTCGGGATTAGTCAACGTTGGGTTTGTATTAAACACTTTTCTGATAAAACGTGGTGAATCGGAATTAAAATCAAAAGAGCTATCTTGAATAACTGTACCGGCTTGATTTGCAACCACCACTTTAAATGTGGGGCCAGTGTCAACCGCCCGCATAAACGAACGGTATCCTTTCCCGAAAATCCCCTTGTCTGTGGGGCCATCCTGGAGGTCTACTGTTTGGCCAGATAATTGAATATTTCCACCCTGTAGATACCATATGGCAGCTAGCGTGCCGGTCAATTGACGAGACCACCGGGAATTGTGGTACGACGACGACAGGATATGGCTGGCGGCGTTGTCGTTGGCGTATGGGTCTTCACAAATGAAGAGGCCATATGCACCACCATTAGTGGCATTGGAGGTGGTCGATGAGACATTGACTGTCTTCCAACCGGCGTACCCGGACTTTATAGTAGCCTCAGAGTTGGTTTGACCCAACAGCCGAACTGCCGTAACTGGAGAATTATTTCGAAGCCATGCTTGCGCAGCATATGCTGCATAAGTTGGGGCAGTAAAATTTCCATATCGCCACACGTCGCCGCCTTGGCCTCCTGGGGATGGTTTGCCAAAAATATCAATGAAATCTACAAAAGAATCAACTTGAACTGGCTTGAGGGCCGGCCCTTGAGAAAATCTACCAATTATTGCGGGCCCTATCTCTGCAGGCTGACTTGGTAACTGTGAATTATCAATTTCCGTAATAAAAATTCCGGGAGATATAAACTTAAACTTTCTATATGACATGACCTAATTCTCCTTTGGCAAATATGTTTTTTCTTTAATAAATAGTAATGGAATAAAGCAAAAACCTTTTTAAGATTCTAATCTATATAAAAATCGCTTTTGGGATCAAATTCTTGAGTATCGCCTGTAATTACGCGTTCTCGGGGAATTTTAACTTCTACTGCATTTTCGCGTCTAATGATTTTAGGTCGTATTTGATTTTTGCCTTCTCCAATCAAGTATCCCAAAACATCAAAACTAATTTTTGTTTTATAGTTTCTTTCTTCATCCGTGTACTGTGCAAGATTGGTCTCTTGCGCTATGGTTTTCATAAATACTTCATATGAGTGACCAGAACGTTCAATGATAAATGAATTGATATGGCCACCGAGCTTTGTAAACGGTTGCAACATCTGATTCATTTGTTGCTGATAATTTGAATTCAAGGTGATATCGTATTTAATATCTACATAAACGGGTTGTGGCATATATAAAGTCTCTGTTACAATCTTTCTATTTTTTTTCCCAACTTTCGGGTAGTAAGATTGTCTTCCTGGCGTGCGATTGGCGGCGCCATATTTCTTTCTATTATCTGCAACGGAAAAGTTATTTGTTTTATCTTGCACAATCCTTCTTCCAATCATGATCCTTCCTCCGTGATAGGGCCCATTCATGAATGGGGCTGCACCATAATACTTTCCTTTCTTAGTCAAGTCTTTGTTAATGGATGATCTTTCAATGCTTATAATTGGATAAATTAAGGTACCATCTAAATCATATAATTCTTTCTTTTCTTTTGTGAAAAAAGCACGTTCTGGGGAAGACCAAATAATCGGCACTTTTTTCCATCCTTTGTTGGTTTCTGTCTTAATGGCCATTTCTTCATTAATGAAATCATAAAAAGCAAAATCAATTGTTTCTAAGTTTGAGGGTTCTGTCGAGGCATCGCTAAAAAGATCATCAGCGTTTTCTATACCTGTGTATGAATAATCATTAGGTGGCATCGAATGTTCCCTCCCTCGCTTTTACGCACTTTGCTTCAATTTCAAAAACTCTCTCCCAGCCAGCCCAGGCTTGTCCAAATATTTGCTTTGGATAGTTAAGAGTCAAAATTTCGAAATGATCTTGACCATATAAAACAAAATCACCCTCACGTACATACAGGTCCTGATCTTCCACTAGGCGCCTCCTATGAAATTTAACTAAAATTGTTAATCTTTTGTCAATTCCTAAGTTTGATATTGTAGTAGTATATCCTTCCCATGTAACAAGTGCATTAACTTTTACAGGGGCTAAAAAATTCTTTTCAACTGCCTCTCCGTACAAAGGGTGAAAATTGGTGTTCTCTATGCTAATGGGGTAATAAATAAGTTCCTGTCCTATAACACGTTCTATTAGCTCATCATTTACTTGTTTTACAAGGTCGCGCTCTTTTTTTCCTAAAAAGAGAGGCGGCGGGGGCGCAGCAGGTTGGGACCATTTATTTTTGTCTAATGGCATTTCATGCTACCCCACAAACACCTTCATTGGCACATATTTTTCGATGGTATTGACACTATCTGAAATTTTAGCATCATTTTCCATTAGCTTAGTATATGTTAATTCATCTAAGATGGTCTTTAGTTCTTCTCTTAAATCTTTTTGTTCGGTCTGGGCCTGGGTGACTAAGTCTTTTCCGTCTAAAGTTACAGAATCACCAGGAATGGGTATTGTTGCAAATTTACTTCTTATAGTTCCTAATATTCCCTTAGATAACGATAAGGCAAATCTACGAATCCACTGTTTTCCAATTGCATTAATATTGTCATAGGGAAGATTTTCAAAAGGAAGTGTATTCATGTTGTTTATCCCCTCGATTGGGGCGCCTCCGCCTCGTCCAGATACATCTCCAGCGTCCCATGGATCGGAATCTACAAAGAACTCCAAAAAAAACTGACTCGGGCTAGTGGTAACAATAGCGGGGAATAATCTTATTTTATTGTTTTTTATCTCATATGAATAGTGTGAATTTCTTGTATAAATAGCGTCTTCAAAAGCCATGGCCTGCGCTTTGTTTTGCCACGGTGGAATTATCTGGAATGTTGAATCATCTGTCCACTGGCCATAACTAGATAAATCGCCAACTGTGTTTAGGCCTCCGTAGTATCCGTAAAACCGCCACATAGCTTGGGGTGATTTATAATATACTCTTGTAATATTAATTCTTTTATTGCCAATTTTACCGGAATACTCCTTAGAAGAATCAGTTGCTGCAGACGAAGATAAGATTTTCTGCAGGTCGAAATCTTGGTCTCCGTTAGAGCCGCTAAAAGAGGCCGAATAAATTGTTGTTTCTCCGCCAAATCCCGCTTCAGTCGAAACACCGTAACCCACCCTTCGGGCATATGCAAATTCAAAACGAGGAAATTTAAGATTAATGTTTTTACCAGATAAGCCATCAGTGCTTTTAATTTGACCCTCATGATCAAAGGTGCCTGTTGTAGCGCCCAATAAGTCTGAAAGTGAATTTTTTGCTTGATGAATATTAACGAGGTAAGAATATTCTAGGAGGGCCTCTTCATATGTGGCGAATACGCTGCCACTTGTTAATTCAACATCTAATACATCACCACCAAATTTTTTGTATGTGTAGGCTACCTGTTCGGCGGCGCCTGAACAAAAGTATTGAGAAAACAATCCTGATGGGGTGCTAGAATCCGAGTAAATCTGGAAAGGTAGAGAATTGTTGTTTTCTACATCGCCGGGAACGCTAGCGGATGGAAGCACCACGGTGCTCGTCTGAGATTTTGGGTTTAAGGCCGGGACTGCCATTTAATTAATTCTCCTCGCTATAAATAGTTTGAGGAATGCTAAATGAGCATATTAGTCCTTTTTAGCAGTGGTTTTCTTTTTAGTGCGGCCGGATTTTTTCTTTTTAGTCACGGCTTTCTTCAATACTACCTTTTCTTCAATAATTGGATCTTCCTCAACAATTGGCTCTTCCTCAACAGCTGGAAGCTCTGGTGTCTCGGCATCAGTAGTCTCTTTTTTTAACGATTGCAAAAGAGGGTGCGCAGCATATTTTTTGCCAAGTTTAGATAATTTAGTTAACAGTCTTCTTTTCTTACCCATAGTGAACTCCTTTTGTTATATTATATAATATTGTATTGGAGATTTTAAGAAAAAGCCCCACCTCCCGAAAGAAGTGGGGTTTTGAGATGTTAACAATGCTTATATAACTATTGTTAATCGCTAGCTGGCTTTGGTTAGCGTCAGCTTGCTGGAAGCTGTCGCGTGGGTTCCAAACCCATGTACAAAAAACAAGCTGCCGTTGGATACAATATCAACCCAGGCGCCTGCCAGACATGTATCGACAAAAGTGATGGTGTCGGCATCGGCGTCAGATGTTACAGTCTGCGACGAGCCGTCTGCATCAACAACATTAACTTGCCCGGTGATCACATTTTCAGAACCAGATGTCTGAACGATACCGGCGGCACCTGTGGCTGTCAAAATAACTTTTATGTGCCACCCGGCCGCAATGTCTGCGACTGCCGGCAACGTGATCGTGTTAGCAGACGATGCATCCATGAAAATAACTTTTCCTGAGTCAGCTGCTGCTAATTGTGTGCTGGTGCCGGTTGGTGACGAACTCGCTTTCTTAAAATGTATCGTTGATCCATTTAATGCCAAATCGCGATCTTGCGCTTCCAACAGCGCCTCTACCCTCGCTAATCCTACTCTCTTGCTACCCATAATCTAAAACCCTCCATTGGCTTTTCGCCATTTATAATCATGTCAAAAACACGGGTGAACTTCTTCAGTTCATAAGTAAGTAGTCTCCATAGCTTGAAATCTCAAAAAATTGGCCTCGTAAAATTTTGGCAAATGCGTTTTTTTAAGATCATTTTGTTTTGAGCATAAAAAAGCCCCAGTTTCCGAAGAAACTGGGGCTTAGTAGTTTAAAACTAAACTAAATTAGTTTTTAGCTAGTTGCACCACTCTCACCAAGGAGTCCGCGTACGATGACTAAGCCATACATATCAGGACGAACCATTTTCTTGGCGTATCGAGTCATGACACCCTTACGGGGCACGAAGTCTTCCACACCAAAGATTGTGGGAGTAACTTGCAACGGCACATAAGGAGCATATACATAGCCACTTTCAAGGAAGCTATTGCCCTTACGTCCAACAAGACAAAGGTTACGCGGGAAGTAAGGATCAACGTAAACGTCAAACTTCTTACTAATGCTACCAACCTTTTGGCCACCTGCAACACCTTTGTTGTCATCAGCAGTCACGCTAGCTCGGAAACCAGCAGTAAACTCCATAATGTTTGCAACTTCAGGAGAGGTAACGATAAAGTTAGCACCACCACGCAAAGTCTTACGGTGGATCTGAGCGGAAACGTCATTGATCGTCTCAATGAGGGTTTCATACCACTCAGAAACAGTACCGGTGAAGTCGGGTGCGGCCGCTGCCGCGCCAACTTCAACACCAGTGTCTCTACGCAAGAACATACCAGGCGAGCGAGCCCAGTAATAAGTACTAGCTGCAGCGCCATTGACAAGGTCCGACAAGATCTCACGGTCGATCTCAAGAGCAATTTGCTCGGAAAGAATCGATGTAAGTTCGACTTCAGCATCCAGATTATGGTAGGCATTAAGATCCTGACCAAGTTCTGGTGTCCATTTGGCTTTCAACTTTTTAGTGATTGCCGTGACAGACACTGAATCGACCTTTAAGT
>Ga0209434_1000429_pt1 | contig 20519 bp, 15 predicted proteins | sample ETNvirnome_2_300_FD_184068 | JGI IMG/M metagenome (GOLD analysis project Ga0209434, IMG submission 184068) | Marine viral communities from the Pacific Ocean - ETNP_2_300 (SPAdes) (version 2) | ecosystem: Environmental > Aquatic > Marine > Oceanic | place: Pacific Ocean | collected 2013-06-22
ATATACTTGTCAAACTTAATAAAATCATTTCCATAGTTTTCTGTTGCTAGTGTAACGGCAAGACCCGAGACCATGGGCGAAGCAAAATTAGAAACCGCATAGCCACTAAGGGTGAGGGGTATGTCATTTACTTTTGAGCTCATATAGTTTAGAAGTTCCTTCATATAGGTTTTGAAATCCAAAACTCGATCCGCTATTTGTTTGTTAGAGGTGATGCGTGTGGCAAACCTCCTTCCCCATGTACCATTAAGTCCTCTAAAGTCGCTGGTATAATCTCCATAGCCTTCAACGGGAACAATATTATTGTAAAGACTATTCTGATTAATGATGCCTACGGTAGATACTCTTTTAAGATGAGCCCGTAGATCTGCAAAGGCGTCTGCGACAAAGTTTAGAACAAACACGTTACCGGTTTTAGTTTCAATCTTCTTCATGATTCCTGGTGGGTTGACCATGCCGTTCTTAACTAAGATACCGTTTTGAATAGTATCCACCCTTCCAAAGTAAAGCTTATCGTACCACGATTTCAGGGGGTTTGGGAATCCTCCAAAATACGGAGTTTCTTTATATTTTTTACGCTCATAAAAAGCATCTGCGCTCCCTAAAGAATTAGAGCCCCGCGGGGACATGATTTCCAGGGGTATATAGGGCACCATGCTTCCTGTGGTTTGTGTGGGCATCGCTCTACCGCACCAGTATGTCGTCGCCCGGATCTATGTAGGGCATTGCCTGATGAAGCGCTTTAACGGTCGTTTCATAGCCATCTCTTCCAATAGTGGAGTTCACCTCTGTTACCAAATGATACCCGCCGATACCCAAGAAGCGCGCGGGCGAGTTTTTCTTGGCAGGATTTCCAAACCCTAGAGGTGCCGGAGTTACGTATATATATTGCCCGGGCTTTAGAAGAGGACACCCATATAGGCGCAGAGTGACATTATAAAGTTCTCTAAGTTGTTCGGCGCCTAGAAACTTATCTCGATTTACCCGAGCTTCTCGCAAATAAGGAGCGTCTGTGCGCGCAAACTTCGCGTCCTTTAAGAGGCCGCGATTAAGACCTACTTTAAAATGGTATATACCATTCGCCATATCTTCTACATAGTCTCCGTCTAAAGCAACAAGACCCAACGTGGTCATCATGATGGCTCGTACATTTGTGTGAATGTCGGGCGCCTTCATGGCGGCGCCGGTGACCGGGTCTATGGCGCGCTCGCCGGCCACCGTGACTTTTGCAGGTAATAGTCTATCGCTTACTATCTCCTGGATGGGAGCAGTCCGCGGGGGCTGATGAAAGCCAAACGTATCCGGCCACAGTTTCTGTTTAAAAGGGCTATTCCTGTCAACCATAAAATCAAGCTGCGACAGCTGCGCCTGTACCGATGGAATCCCATAAAAACATCTTGCTGACAGCATGGGTGCCACTACATCAGTCAGAAGATCTGCCATAAAATGGTTAAAGTAGTATCTTTGTCTTTTGGGTTTCACCACTTTTCTCAAATACCACTCCATAAAAAAATCATATTGGATCGGGAGCGACGCAATATTAATAGGCTTATAAAGCCTATTCATATCTCTTTTGGTGAAAGACAACTCTCGATATCTGATTTTTTTAAAGAATTGTTGCGCGCCGCCGTGGGCTTCGCCTTGGCCCGCCGCGGTCTTATAAAATAACTTCAAATTAAAAAATTGCAAATCCAATGTGGTCAGAGCTAGTCGGCCCTGGTTGATTTCATTCGCGATGCCGCGAGGAGGGTTGCTTGTGTCGTCATAGTTCGCCTTAATGACTGAATCTATTAAATCTCCTAGGAGAAAGAAGTGAACCGCTATTTCTCCGGCCTCACCCTCGGTGATTGGTCCGCTGCTCTGGTCGAATTCCGCGCCGCCGTGCTCCATCGACGTGATACTCGCATTACTGACCCGGGCCTGGCCACTCAGATGCGGCGGCCAAGTCCAGTCGCCTCCCATAGTGTGCTCGCGCACGTCGTGGTTCATTTTTTGTTGCGCTTTTGTGTCGTCATCGTAGCGTTCATGTGTTAGTTGAATCTGGGTCATGGTTAGAGCTTCTGGGTCGGCCTGGTTGCCGGTGGCTTCATCTCGGGCCCACTGGTCATACGTCATAACTGCAGTTGGTTGAAAGAATTTGTCACCAAGCAGGGAAGTCGCGCCGTGGGAGCCCATTTCGCCAGTAAGAGATATAAAAAAATCTTCCGAACCCGCTCGTGTTGATATTGCCTCGACAGGGCCGCGTCGTCCGGTGGAAAGGACAGAGGTGTCGCGCTTGACGTCGTGAAAGTCGACCGGCGGATCATCGGGATCCCGCGCGGGATATCCCATCCTATCTTTATTTTGGCGCGCCCGCTGAAACAGGTCGGCGACTTCATTTTCGGTCATTTCTCTAGGCGTCCACTCGCCGTCGACGAGGTGCTCTTCCATCATGCGCAGCTGAAGTGCCGATGCGGACGTTGTTAATAGCTGGCAAGGGAGCGGGTTGTCTCCGCTGTTCCCCACTAAGGCCGCCAGTAGTTTGTTATATCTTTTATGTAATTCGTCATCGAGATTTTCTTGAGCCTCTTCGAGTTCATCTTCGTAAGGCTCCTCATAAGTGTCGTTTGTTTGTTCTTCGGCCTGGGCCTCAAATTCTTTTATGCGATCTTCGATCTCTGTTACCTTCGCAGCTGCCCCTGAGTCGCTAAGCCCTATGAGATCAAATTGGTTTTCTCGATAGCCATATCGAGCGCGATAGTTAATGACTAAATCCGCTGATCCGTCCTGATTAAAGTTAAACTGATGCTTTGTAAGCTGCATGTAAAGCGGCGTTTGAGACTCCCTGATTGCGTCTCGCTCCTTCTCTGTAAAAAGCTCACCGGTGCCAGCTCTAAGAGGGACCGCCCACCCAACTTCGGCTTTTATTTCAAAAAACTTTCCATCATATATCATGTATCGCGGGGTATCCACCTCCCTGCGGTTCACGCTTGCAGGGGCGTGCACGATTAAATCCAAAAAAGTGGCCTTTCCCGGGCGACCAGCTTTGTAATACGCAGTGCCGTCGGCACTCTTAAACACGTCTGCTACATCATTAAAATGAATAGTGAGTTCGGCGGTTATATTGGCATCAACCTCTGCCGGGTTGACTCCTTTCAGAGACCACTTAAACCCTTTAATACCGTGACCCCCCAAGCGACCCCCTTTCACCTCAAACATTTTTTCTATCGACTCTTTTTTTACAAAGTCATCAAAAATTACCTCAACATCTTTAGCCGTCTCATAGTCCGGCCGCAAAAAACCATCGTCGTCGGCATCCTTTATGGCATCGTATTCTACTTTGAAAATCCTTAACTTTGGTACCAACATGGCCATTTTATCGGTTGTGAGGTCTAAGAGGTGCCGTGCGTCTTTCCTTGAAATCACTTTAGAATATGTTTGCGGAGGCTTAATAGTGGCACTGGAAAGAATGGGCGCCACATATGTAAGCCCCGACTCCTCATAGCCTCCCGTGGCCAGCCACGAGGGATTGCGCGTGCCGGTCGAGAGCTCTTGGCGAAGTAACTCGACCTTGCGTGCGTTGCCCACGATGGCGCCGGCGCGGCTGTTAAGCGCTGTCTCAGCTTTTGGCGCCAGATGAAACATGTTTTGAATCAAAAAGCACTGAGCATTAAATGCGAGAGTAGCTGCCAAAGAATCGCCCGTCATGTTCATGGCGGAACGTTGCATTCTTTCAAAAGATCTTTTAGGGCTCTTTGCCATATCTATACTCCGTAATAATCCAATAGACGATCCACAGGAAAAGGAATATAAATAACGTCCCCTCCCTTAAAATGAGATTCGGTGGGTCTCATATTAAATCGTGCGATTACCCACCACAATTTGGGATCACCATAGTGTTCGGCAGCCAGCTTGTAAAATCGATCTCCCATGGTCCATATGTGTTCGGTCCTCACTACGCTTCGATATTGCGCCGGGGTTAGTTTTTTGAACCTAGGGCTGCTATATTGAACAATGTGATTGAGACCACGCTCTTCTAAAAGATTATAATATAGATTATTTCTATTTTTAAAAACTATTCTTGCATCGTATCTTGAAGTCATAATATTCTCCTTTGTTCCTAGGGGGTCTCGTCCGGCGTGATGCCTGGGATGCTTATCCCTGATGTGACGATCTCTCCTGCCTGTGCAGTAGCATCGGTATTAGCGTCAGTCGCCGATCGGGCATTTTGTGTTGGGGCCGGGGTCGCGGGATCGAGGGGGCGACGCGCAACGGGCCGGTGGGGGGTTGACATGTCCACAGTCGTGCCATACCCATAGGGAAAGCCCTTCCCCTGTCCAAAAGTAATGCCGAGGCCGTCGTCAGACCATGCCCATCCCACTTTGCCGTCTTGGTGGAGAACAGTTACGCTAAAATTAAGATCAGTGTGAGTGGGTGCGGCTATTATTTCGTTGCCAACCAGTGTGCGTCCCATATTAATTTCTCCGCCTCCGCCCTTGCCGGCCACGAAGGAGCCATATGAAAAGCTATCCACAATCCCCAAAAGTCCCTCCTGACTACTCGCGGGTACGGTGTTTCTTATCAGAGATAAATTATTCCCCTCCTGATCGCCGACACCGGCGCTCATTAGTGTAAACCGAAGAACAGGGGGCGCCCGCATCGTGCCGGTGCCCCTTTGGTTAGCCTTCATCGTGTCGTACATGGGATACATAAACTTAGCTACATCTGAAACGGCCCTAAGTAGGCTTAATTTGTTGTGGCCTGTAATATTTATTTGCCACGTAAGATCAAAGCCGCGGCCGGTGCCCTGAAATGTAGCTATAGGGTCCATTCGTCCATAAACATTTTCTTTTTTCCACGAAGGCGTATACTTGTCTGAAAATACCACCAAACTACCTGGTATTTTAATCGTCTTTTTTAAAGCCACATACTCCAAGTAAAGATAGTCGCTGTTGATATAGTCGGCCTTGGGAGGTCCAAGATCCGCAATCTGGCCGGCCAGTAATGGTAAAAGTTCGCGCTTAAGCCAGTGTTTTACTATGGGATTTGATGTGTCACAGCCGGGAATAGTGCCCCCCTCGTAGGCTGCCTTAAACACGACGTCGTACGAGAACCTCGTAACAGAGCCGTTCCAGCCGGCGCCGCTAGCCATCGTCGTAGCAGTTGCAGTCTTGCCCTGATCTCTCAAAAGCTTAATGACGTCCTGAGCAGTTGATTTATTAGCCATGTTATGCTAGCGCCTGTCCGACTTGGTCGAGGATGAAAAGTTTCAGAGCGTCTTCGTTGAGTCTTATGTCTGCGCGGACCGGCTCGGTGCGGCCGAGAGCAGTTGCCCCCTCTGCGGCCGTAGCGCCGGTGTTTGCCACTACTTGTTGGAGTAGCCCCTCCTGACGGGTCATGGAAGCATCCATTGTGGCGACCATGGCCGCGGCCGGCCTGGGTGCGCTGAGACCCCCCATCTCGCCTTCGACTTCGGGCCGCTCAGCGGGCTCATGAGCGCCGGCTAAAATCTGCTTGGTTTCTTTTGCGGGTATAATCTGATCTCCCCTATTGATGACGCGCAGCTCGGCGCCGTTCTCGCCGACGACGGCGGCTTCTTCGATCGCACCCTCTCCGCTCTTTTTTCCCTTACTGTAGTGCGGTACGCCGGCCTTGTTTCTGCTAGTAACTATGCTAGCCGCAAAGCCCCCCAAGGCCAGGCCGGACGCGAGTAGAAGGAGCGGATTCGCCGCGACTTTTGCCATATTTAAGGCGGCCCAGGCGATGGCCGCGGCAGAAACAATACCAATCATAATCCTCATCCCCGTACCCACCTTCCGAATGGCGTAGGAGGCCGCCATAAAACCGGCGACCATGCCGCCGACGGCTATTGCGCCGCCACCGATGGCGGTGGTCAAACTAACTTGAGTATTTTTGAGGTACAGAGTGGACGCGGCGAGTCGATTTCTAATGCCCGTAGCGGTAGCCTCGGTGACTGATGCTGACTTCGCAGCGAGATCGACGGCGGTTGTGGCCGCTGCCTCACGCCCGAGAGCAGCGCTCAAGAATTTAGTTACGCCTGTGAGGCCATCCTTAATCATCTTGAGTCCGTCCAAAGTGGATTTGTAGATAGCAACCCCTTTCTGGACAGCTGCCACTGTCATAATAAGTCCGCCGAGAAACATGCCAATCGGATTTGAGGCAATCTTTGTAAATACATCTAGCAAGCGTACGAGGCCTTCTACTAAGGGCGCCACGTTAACCGCCAATCCATAAGCTGCCATCTTTAGCTTGTTCAGGGCGCTTTGAGATTCTCTGGCTTTCTTCTCTAGGGCTTCTTGGCTAGCCCGGGCTCGGTCAAACGCTTGCGAACTCCCACCAAAAAGCTGCGCGGCTTGGGCCATGTCTCTAATACCGGCAGCTGCTGCAATGGCCTGTTGTTCGTGTCGACTAAGCTGGGTAAATACTCGACCTGAGACTGATATCGACTCTCGCAACGCGGTTATGCGTTCCGCTTCCGTTGCATATACCATCTCAATAGCACTAAGATACGGGCCGCCGAGGATGGCATTGAGTCGACCTACTGCTTGGCCGGCCTGATCAAATGTATCAAACTGTGCTGCTATACCAATAAGCTGACTCACGGCGAGGCCCGTGTTCTTCGCCTGTGCCGAAAGACCGGCGAACACTTCATACATTCGATCACCGTACTTGGCTAGTTCATTAGAGGCCTGCTCCCAGTCTTTGAAAATGACATCCGGAGGCTGCTTAAGGGCCTTAGATAAACCAAACAGACGATTTGATAATCGAATAGATTGTTGGGTCGTCATATTTAGACCCTTGTCCATAAAGTTAAATGCTTGAGCCGATCCTTGTGCCGAAACTCCTACCTCCTGGAGAAGGTTTGTTTGGCGCATTAGAGCCTCGCGATTCTGTGCCGAGGATACTGAAAAAGAGGCCATGCTTCTAAGCAGCGCTTCGGTTGACTGGCCAGCATCCTGGATGGCTACGCCGAATTCGCGCATTGAAATATGTGCGCGCATCGTTTGTTGTTGCAAGCTGTTAAGGCCGGTGCCCCCATGGGATATCTGTCGAATCTTGGCCGCCATTGAGTCATATTCTTTGGCCGCTGTGATTGTCATCTCTACAATCTTCATCCACGTAGAGCCCAGCATATTACTAACGGTAAGCATTCCCTTTGTATTGTTCCACATCTTTCGAAGGGCACCCTCGGATTGGAACATGGCTCCTGTAAGGGTAGTCTTCCAAGCATCGCTTACGCCCAAAGTCGTTTTAAAGAAGTTCTGTTGAGCGCTAGCGAGATTTTCCGCGGTCTGTAGGGAGAGCCGGTCGACTCGAAGTCTCTCCATCGCCAAACTAACCAGCTTCTGCTGCTCGGCCGACTGCTTCTCGAGGGCCCATAGTCTGTCCTCTTGTTCTTCCGTGAGCTCTTTGTTGATCCTCTTGGTCTCGCGTAGTGTGTTGATCTCTGAGTTTATGTTGTAGAGTTTTTCAGCGCTCTTCGCCGTTTGCTGTTGTAGCACTTGAAGGCGTGATTGTTCTAGGTTGAGGTTAATATTGAGAAGCTCTTGCTGTGACTCTGTGAACGCCCGGGTTTCTCCCAGAAATGCCTTCTCTTGTTCCAATAAGGCTATGCGCCGGGTACCGCCCTCATTAATTTGATCCATGAGGGCCTTAAGTCTTTCGGCGTCAGTGAGTTCTTTGGGGTCGACCATACCTTAGCCCTACTTAAACGGCCATTTTAAGCCGGTTTCTTTTTCAAAGGCCGCAACCGCTTTTTCAAGCTCGTGTCGGCTACGAAAACTACGAGGATCATTGAGCCCGTGCTTCATAAAGGTTTCCATGTAGTTTTTTTCTCTAGAAAGCGCGTCGCCAAAGGACGCGATCTGCGAAGGGGTGCCCCGAACATTGGCCCAGCGGGGCGCCGTTATATCGCTCCCGCCAAACATGCGCGTTAGTAGCATTTCAATCGCACCGCCAAACATAGTAAGGAAACTTTCATTCAAGTTTCCTTCCTTCACGGCGTTCAAATTAACTACTATCGGAGATAGACTTTTATCATTCACAGGAGGCCTCTCACAGTTATACAAAATAAATAGTCTTTAAATCAATTAAAGCCGCGGCGGCTTCACGCCAGGGCCCAATTGGTTGCGCCCGGAGGAGCCGGATCCGGAGGCCTCTTCCATCGCTTCTTGCTCGTCTTTTTTCTGCTTAATAAGCCTCTTGAGAAACCATTCTCTTAGTTGGACCGGCAAGTTATATGCCTCTGTAAAGCTCCAACCTCCGTGGTATTTTAAGACAAAGAACTGCTCATAGACGCTCTCCATGTATTCATTGTTGAGGCCAAAAAAAGTCGGCTGTAAAGGGAAAGTCGATTTCGTCCACGTGACTGCATTGGTCACAAACGAACTCCTTTCGCAAATCGATTGCGGGGGTTACTTTTCTATATATATCTCTCAAAAATCTTGCATCCGGCAACGTCATAGTCTCAGCAAACTTATCAATGAGGGGGGCATCGGTGTACTCGTTAATAGAGACGATCATTAACTTAAGTTGATCGGTAATAAGGTGGTCTCCTTGCTTTTTCCTCTTACGCTTCTCAATCGTCCTGGCGAGAATGTTCTCTTCTTTGCCAGTCAGGAGTTTAAAAGTAAGTTCCACTGGATTATTGGGAAGGGTGATCACAAAGTTATTTTCCTCATTGCGAGCTACTCCTAGGTCTTTCAACTTTTCATCGCTGGGTGAAGAAACTATTTCAGCATTTTCTAGATCATAAAAATAAGTATCAGATTCGCCACAGTGGGGACACGCGACTGTTGTATTGTAGTCTGCGCCGTAGCCAGATTTTCGAGCAGCAATTAAAATAGCATTTCTATCGCCACTTAAAAGAGCCTCTGGCTTGATGCGCCTGTCTACAATAAGGTTAGCAAGCAATCTGTCCAGGGCTAGCCCCTTTTCCAACAAGCTTTGAGAAGTTAAGATATCTTCTTCCTTGGCAGTCATATAGCGGATTTCAATAGTTTCCTGATTATGGAGCGCATGAGAGGTTGGATAAAACTCTCCTCTGCTGGGAAGCTCTACAAACTCAGTGGGCACAACAAACGAAAAGGGGTCGCTGGGCGTTCCCTCCTCTTGTAGTGCTTGTACGGGGGGATCAACATCCGGCTGTGGCGCCGAAAACCGATCTTCATTATTTCGGATTGACAAAAGTCACCTCTCTTTCGTTAGTAATTATAACAGTAAATAAGTTTTTATTTAAATTAATCTGCGGCGCCTTAAGACTCTTCCTCAAGGGGGGGATGTTCATACTTCTGAAGATTTCTTTCGTTTCTGTTGCGCAACGCTTCGCGTCGTAGCTGAACACGAGCGGCGCTTGGAAACAGCGTTCCACCGCGGTGATGAATAAACTCGTAATCATATGAATCATACATCAACGTAATTTTAACTTTGGTGAAATCATCATCGTTGTTGCTAAACGTTCCAAAATCTACTTCGCTAATATAAGGATTATGTAAAATATATTTACGAGCCTTAAATTTCTTTTGGAGGGGCGTGGCAGGATTTGCTGTGTGCTCTAATAGTTCAATTATTTCAAATCTAGACTCTCCGGTCATACAATTCGAAAAGGGAATCAATTTGCCTTCGAGGCGGGCCACCTGGCTGCCGGGATCATGGTTGGGCTTCACGCCAGCACCACCTAGGAGGTAGGCCGTGAGCGTGGACGCTAAGTCCTGGTCATATGTATCAATAAGCTCTACCGTAACAGGATCAAAATTCCAAATCGTTGCTTGTCCGTGAAAAATCTTAGGAAAGCCATCAAGAACGTTATCAGATTTATAAACGTCTGTTTTAAAGCCGGGTTTGGTACAGCTTATGGCAAAAAACTCAGGCCACCCGGAGGCAGCGCCGGGGTATGCTGCATTATACGCCGGATTAATGACCCTGGTTAAATCATCTCCTATAATCTCGCTTATTTTGTGTAGGTTGCGATCGGGGTACGGAACGAATACCGGCATCGGTACCACAAACCGAAAAGGGCGTTTTGGCTCTGTGTAAGGATCGCTCCATCCTTCCCAAAAAGGCATTGTTTGCCCCTATCCGCTAGCGCGGCCTGGTTGGTTATTATAAGTAGCCCAGTCGTAGCGCAGGGTTACGTCAACGGTCAGAAGCTCTTCTGAGCCATAGTCCAAATCGCCATACGCAATGCCCTTAACCCAGGCATTGTTTAACTCATATTCTCCAATAGGAGCACCTTCACCATTGAGTTCTTTAATCAAAACTCTTCCTATTGCATTCGTAGCATCAAATTTGTTGACAGTACTGGCATCTGTGACACCGCTCGGGGCAGTCGAAACGCCATCGGGGTTAACATACCCCGCGTTTTCTAGTAGGATCTGTAACAGCAGATCGAAATCAGGAGTGGCGGAGTTAATCAATGTGATTCCCACGTCATTCCAGGTAATGGCCCCGGGATAGTAATAGGTTTGTCCCAAAAACTTATGTTCGGACTGACCAATATCGTAGGCCGGCTTGGTTACTTTTCGAGCATAAATCTGCGTCGTAGTTCCTCCGGCTGGTCCCGGTAGATTAAATTCAACCAAAAAACGATGTGATCGCTTTGGCTCCATGGCCGCGTTATTCCAAAATTGTCCCACCATTGTCTTAGTTACTCCCGTTTACGTTAATTAGTGCAGTATTCCAAATCAGCCTCTTTTTATTAATCATCGAACGAAGCTCCTGAGCGCGTGATGATAAAGTCCAAAGCAATAAACTCAATAGCTCTCGTAGGCTTCAAAAACACCTTGGCGTACATGATGTTTCTATCAACCAAATCGGGAGTCGTTGTGGTCTCATCTAGTATGACTCTATATTCACTCAAGCCATACCGAGATTTTACCGACCTCAGAAGAGGTTGCACCTCTGCCAAGAAGCGATTCCATGTTACGTCAATATTGGGATCAAACAAAATCCTAGTAGAAATCCTGGATATCTGCTTCTTCAAGAAGATCAGGAGCCTCCGTACATTCACGCGATCGAGGGCTGATGGGGTGGCTTGCAAAGTTTTTTGACCAAACACCACAATACCCTCGGACGGAAATGATGCAATGGGATTAATGTTAACCTCATAAAGATCATCTCGTTGTTTGCTTGTAAGCCTCTCCAAAACCGAAGTTGTGGGAAGACCAGCAGAGCCGCGACTTAGGCCGCCTCGATTGAATCCAGCCGGCGCAAACCACAGTTCTGATGAGCGCGCAGAGGAACCATAGGTACCAAGAGCCGCCACAGAGGGGGGCAGCCATACGCGGGTACCCACCAGAGTATCGCGCATCTGCACCCATGGATAGTAAGCCGCTCCATAACTATTGTTTAAAGCGCGTGTCTTAATATTAGTAATCGTGGTGGCAGCACTTCCGAGGCGGTCAACAAAGCTACTCGAATTTTCCGTAGCCGGAGTGTAGCCGCCCTCCAGGTCGATAACTGCCAAAGTGTCAGAGCGATCCAAAGCCATATTCAATAAGTGATCGGTAACTGCTCGCGGGGTCATGCCCGGAACAGAGGCCAAGTTAATATTCACCATGTCCGGATCGGCGACTGTATCGATTGCTTTCTTTACAGTATAAAGCATAGCGTAGTCTTTATCCTCTGGGGCAGTCGAAGGAGCTTCACCACCCAAAGTTGTTGAGTTCGTGAAGGGCTCTGAATCACTAATATTAAAGCCATCAAAGCCGCCAAACATCGGTACCGTAAAGCGATCGTATCCACGATTAAGAGGCTCTGTATAGGAGCTGCTAATCGCGGTCATAGACCGGCCGGCGCGTCGTCCGCCGCCGATAGTTTTAACGGCTGCAGCGCTGGTTCCATCGACGAACCCGCGGGTTAAGCTGCCGCTATATCCTACCTGAGCGGTAGAGACGTCCCAGCAAAGATTATCCAAAGAGAACCCAGGGCCTCGCTCGCATACACTAGTGGGGGTTATCCGACCAAAAGCGATGGGACGCATGCGCAACATATCTTTGATAGAGTTGTCGGGCACCAAAGAGGTGCGACTCTTCGTAGTTTGCAGGCCCCAGTATGCATTTGTCTTGTCCAAAAGGCCCCCGTCAGAAGAAGATACCCGCAGTGGGAGTACCGGAAACTGAAAGCTAGCAGTGATATGTATCGTGCCGGGGGAGGCGGTGCCGTCGCCGCCAACATTTACAAGGGGGAAGGATGGGTCGACCCAGGAGGCGCTCATAATAGAGCCGCTTCCTTCCACGACTACGGTCTTAGCACCCGAGGAGGATACATTGAGATCCAGATCAGACCAGTCGGTCGAGCCGGTGCGGAAGTTAAACCCTTCATACTTGGGGACACCCTTGAAACCAAAGGGAAGCCAGTCTTCACCGCCGCGACCCATATCAATATCATTGTTCATACTCATGCGTATGTATCTGGATTGATTTTCATATTGGCCCAGGTGATTATACTTCTTATTAACAGCATCCCAGCTCACATGCATGTCTCCTATTCTCCGAGCAATATAGTTCGGCGAGTTAGGGTTGAGATTAAGCCTACTATATTCTTCTAGAACAACTGGATTATTATCATTATCATCAAAGGCGCGCACTTGGAGACTGAAGGTTCCGAATGGCTCAAACGATGGATTGGGAGAGTCTTTAATATCTGTAATAGATATTTTAAGATTATTCTGTGCCCACTCAGCTTCGTCCTGGGCAACTACTACGAAAAGCTCTCTTTCGCTATTGTTAATATTAAAGCTCCCGCTAGCGCCACCATCTTGTGCAATAATAGGGGGCGTCTGCGGCAGCTTAAAGGACGTCCGAAAATCAGAACAAGAAGCGGACAAGCCCAAAATAACACCGTAAAGCGTATCGGTTCCATAATTAAACGAATCATTAATGTTTCGTTCAAAACTTTCGCCTAAGAAATAGTATTCCCTATTCGTAGTTGTGGTAATGTTAGGATTAACCATCTGGGGGTTAGTATTAAAAACCTTTCTAATGTATCGGCCACTAGTGTCGTCAAAGTTAAAAGTAGTCTCCGCCTGGACAGAGCCGCCGGCCTTGATTTTTACTTTAAACTCTTGCGCAGTTGAACCGCCCGAACTCAAACTAGTCGTGTTTACCATAAGCGCGTTGCCTTGAACGATGGATCCGGCTGCGGCGCCGGTTAGTCCTGGACCTATAAGTTCAATGGTGGCGGAACTGGACAAATACCACAAAGCCGCCAGGGTACCGGAAACGTGCGGGGACGCAACTGAACCCGAGTTCGTTATAAATAGACCATAGACGCCGCCAACAGTATCTTGGGCGGTACTAGGATATAGCCAGCCGGCTTTGGCGTATTGAGCGGAGGAGGCGATTGGGCTTTGGTCTCCAAGCAATCGCACAAAAGTGACAGGGCCGTTATTGGCTAGATAAGCCTGAGCAGCGTATGCCGCGTAAGTGGTGGCCGCCCTGTTTCCATCTCTCCAAACGTCTCCACCTTCGCCGCCAGGAAGAGGGTTTCCGAACACTTGAACGAACTCGTCAAACGAACCAACAGTGGTCGGAAGCATTGCGGGCCCATGAGCGCTGCGTCCAATAATCGCAGGGCCCGGTGGGACTGCTCCGCGTTGGGGCGTTTGTGACTGATCGATTTCATTAATGAAAACGCCCGGCGAAACAAATCTAAATCTATCAACAGGCATTATATGGCTTCTCCTTTTTTATCAAAAACTAAATACTTAATTTTCTGCAAGTTTTCTTAAGTAAATAGTAAAGTGAAGCAGCAAAGTCCAACTATTATTACTATTCTCTGTAAAACCCACGATCGTCTAGATATTCATCTATGTCCCCCAAGATAACGTGCTCGCGAGGAATTTTAACTTCTACTGCATTTTCTCTAATAACTACTTTGGGCCTATCGTCATTGGGGCCGTCGCCAATTAAATATCCGAGCACATCCAGGCTCACAATGGTTTCATAGTTTCTGAGTTCCATTTGCAATCCATTACTGTTGGAATTATTAACAAAACTCCCCGCAATGAAGGCCTCAAATTTATGTCCATCTCTCTCTAAGCGCCGGGGCATACTATTCATTCCCCCTTGTCGTAATAGAGGCGTTATTAAGTCGTTCATTTGCTGTTGGTATTCGGTTCGTAAGCTGATTTCATACTTTACCGACACCCACACTGGCAACGGAATGGTTATAGTTTCATAAACTGTCTTTTTATCAACAATCCCTGGAAATGTTGGCTGGCCCTTCCCAATAGACCTCACGCCTCCACTGTATCTTCGGAGAGATATGTTGTTTTGAAACTCAGCGGTCTTTTTTTGATTGATACGCCTGGCTATTGTTATGGTGCCCCCCCGGTAAGCGGGATAGTCCTTACTAGGAGGAATGTTGGCGTAAGGAATAGCGCGCTTGGTGATATCTTTAGTGGCCCCTTTTCGTTCGAGGGTGATGATAGGAAAAACGAGTGTCTCGTCTCTATCTCTCAAGTCTTTATTTGCTTTAATCTGGAAAGCGCGCTCAGTGGAAGCCCATATAATAGGCACTTTTTTAAACCCATCGTTGCTGGTAGTTGATAAGTCCAGCCTATCATTCAAAAAATCATAAACCGCAAAGTCTATGGTTTCAAGAGTGGATGGCATCATCTCTATTTCTTGTATAATAGAAGGATCTTTAACACCAGTCCAAGTATTTTGTTTCGGATTCTCGATCTCTTCTTGAGTTTGTATAGATTGACTACGCGGTGACACTGAAATTCCCCTTTCTTGCCTTTCGGCATTCGGCACTTACTTGAAACTGATGATATACCTGTCCAAAGTAGTATCGTGTATCATCATACAGTCTCACGATTTCATAAAAAACATCACCATACTGCACGAAATCTCCTGCGCGAACATTTAAATTTTGATCGGCGGTTAATCTCTTATAGTGAAAATGAACTGACAGCTTGGTCTTGTATTCATACGAATATTTATCGTTTGTTTGCTCGTTCTCTACTTGTACATAGGCGTATACGCGAACAGGAGGCAAACATACTTTATTAACGCTTTCTCCATACAAAGGATGAAAGTCTGTTTTGTCAATGTCAACAGGATAATAGACTATGGTTTGGCCTATAACGCGTTCTGCTAATTCATCATTAACTTGTTTGACAAGATCGCGCTCTTTCTTCCCAAAAAACATGGGAGGGGGAGGAGCCGCTGGCTGAGTCCATTTATCGTTCGGGTTACCCATCTAACTACCCTACATAGATGCCGGTTGGTATATCGCCCAATACTTTTTCCGCATTATCCCCTATTAGGCCGTCTGTCTCGGCAAGCTTGACATACGTCAGTTCGTCAAACGTTGTTTTAAGTTCCTCTCGCAACGCATCTTGTTCGGCTTTTGCTTGAGCCAGCAGGTCGGACGCGTTTAAGGTGACTGATTCTCCTGGGATTGGAATCGACGCAAACTTGCCTCGTATCTGCCCGAGCATCTCTTTGGCCAAAGCCAATGCAAAGCGGCGGATCCACTGCTTGCCAATAGAGTTAATACTTACATAGGCAATATTTTTGAACGGTAATGTGTTCATATTATTAATCCCTTGTACGCCAGAAAGTCTATCCGAAGAAGATTCTTCCCATGGATTTTCTTCGATAGTAAACTGAAACCAGAACTTATCTGGGCTGGCGGCCGTGGGCTTCGGATAAATACGCATCTTGTTGTTTTTTATTTCATACGACCAGTGAGAGACCCTTGTATTAAGGGCGTCCTCGTAGGCCATGGCTTGTAGCTTGTTCTGCCAAACTGGTACAATATCAAACGTAGAATCATCTGCATATTGGCCATAGGTTCTGAGGTTTCCCACGACGCTGAAGCCGCCATAATACCCATAAAATCGCCACATGGCGCCGGGCGACTTATAATAGACTCTACGGATAATAATTCTTTTATTCCCCACCTTTCCGTAATAAGGAACACCCGTATCTGTATTTGCCGAGGAAGATATAATATTTTGAAGATCATAATCCTGCTGATTGGCGACGCTCGTAAAGGATCCCGAATATATGTTCTGGGTGCCTCCCAGGCCGGTTTCGGTAATCATCCTGTCAGCGGTACGTCGGATGTATCCATAGTCAAATTTTGGATATCTTAGTTCAATCTGAGATCCCGAGAGGGTGTCTCCAGATTTAATTTCTCCGTCTTGATCAAAAGATGCCGTAGTGTGGCCCAAAAAACTAGAAAGAGAGTTTTTGGATTGATGAATATTAACTATGTAAGAATATTCTAAAACCGCTTCTTCATAAGCGGCGTAAACGTTTCCTTCTGCTAGTTCAATATCTAAAACATCGCCACCTAGCTTCTTATAAGTGAACGCTACTTGGTCTGCAGCGCCGGAAAGGAAGTCTGAGGATCCCGCATAGATACCAAACGGAAGAGCCGCGGCCACATTCTTATATGATCCGGTCACGCCCAACACGTTTGTATTGGTTGTCGAAGCTGGTTTTAAAACGGGAACTGCCATGTCTTACCCTCAATGCTAAGTAGTGCTACTATCATAAATAGAAAGCCCCGGCTCTAGGAGCCGAGGCTTTCAATATTATTTACCCGTAAACGAACGGTTTATACTAACCGATGTTCAGATCACTAATGACCACCAGGCCATACATGTCTGGGCGCACCATCTTCTTGGCGTAGCGAGTCATGACTCCCTTACGGGGCACGAAGTCCTCTACTCCGAAAATGGTAGGCGTGGTCTGCAGCGGCACGTAGGGAGCGTAAACATATCCGCTCTCTAGGAAACTGCTTCCCTTGCGACCGACCAGGACGATGTTCCGCAAGAAGTAAGGATCGACAAAAACGTCCCACTTCTTAGACAGAGAACCAACCTTGACGGCGCCAGCAGTGCCCTTGTCGCTGTCAACAGCAACGTTGGCACGGAAACCAGCCGTGAACTCAAGGATATTAGCAACTTCAGGTCCGCAGACGATGAAGTTAGCACCACCCCGTAGAGTCTTACGGTGGATTACGGCTGAGACATCATTAATAGTCTCAATAAGGGTTTCATACCACTCACTCACATTACCAGTGAAGTCGGGGGTAACCGTAGAGGCTCCCACTTCCTTACCGTTAGTGCGATCAAGGAATCGACCAGGTGCGCGTGACCAGTACCGAATAGCACCAGTTGCACCCACGATAAGATCTTCTAGGATCTCACGATCAATTTCAAGAGCAATCTGCTCAGATAGAATCTGAGTAAGCTCGACCTCGGCATCCAGGTTGTGATAGGCATTAAGATCCTGTCCCAACTCTGGGGTCCACTTGGCCTTGAGCTTCTTGGTGACTGCCGTAACGGCAATCGAATCAACCTTGATGTCGATCTCGGGGATGTTCTTGTTGTTTTCCAAGCCCCAAGGTGTAGCACCAATAACTGAACCAATCGCTCCGCCCGCGTTGAAGTTGTCTTCAAGCGGCATCGTGACTGTCCAACCAAGACCTGTTCCGGCGCCGTCTGCCCCCGTTAGGGAGTTCGCTAGGCGTTCGGCATTGACTCCAGACGAGGCTGAGAACACCAACAGGATATCGTTGTTACGATCAGAGCCCGAGAAGTGAGTCAGTCGACGCACCTGGGAGCCCGAGAATCCCGCCGTTCTGGCAAAACCACCAGCGGTAACAGCAGTGTCCCGGTAAAGGTTGAAGTTGACTGTGACCAGATCATCAAAATTTAATGTACCTCCGCCGGAGCTCGTCAACTGAGCCTTCGGAAGCTGGACAACGGCGACAACAGCGCCGGACAAATCTGCATCGAACATGACCGACCTGTTAAGATCGACGTTCGAACCACCAACAGTTCCTGTCAGGAAAAGACAACCGGCGGTCTGCGTCGCAGCATAATTAATAGCCTTCAACGTAATATCCGTAGAGCCAGTCGGCGACGCATAGCCGTTATTCATCCCGTAAGGACCGCGTTCGGCCCACACACCAGATAGATCAACACCACCGGTGAGTTCGCTACCAACTACATTGCCTCCGAAGAGAGAAGATGCAGTAGGATAGCCTAGACGACCATTATTAAGGCCGGCGCCGTCGCCGATCTCCTGCGAGACCGTAAAGTCAAGGAAGAAGATGAGGCCGCTAGGCAGACTCATCGGCTGGACGCTAACTAGATCATTAGCAATTAGGTTGCCGAATACACGACGAACCAGGGGAAACGCAACAGCTGCGAAACCCTCAACGTCTCCACCACTCATGGTGGAAGACTCACGGAGTAGCTCTTTAGCTTGGTTTTCAAGCAAGCTGGCCATTCCGTTTCGAAGACTATCACCTTCGAGACCCTCAAGGAGGCCCGTCTTTTCCCACTTGGAGACAAGAGCCGCACCATCCTTAGCTAGGTCACGATTAATAATACCTTCGGTTAACTTTTGTACAATAGACATTTTTTATATAACCTCCTATATGTTTTATTGTTTTAAACCTGCCAAACGTAACATTCGATCCATATTTGGATCAACAGTAGTAGAAGCGTTGCTGCCCCTATAGCTATTTGAACTTAGAAGCATAGAAGTGGTTGGTCGACTAACGGCTTCGCGAAGTGATTCTATACGGCGAGTCCTGTGACCGCCCACTGCGCTTTGAAGCGTTTCAAACAACATCTTCGTCTCTTCTACTGAACTGGCGTTACGAACAGCTTCGACAATCTTTTCTTTTTGTCGCTCATTCAAGGAGGCGCTATTCAAAGCCTTGTTTTGATATAGAAGTTTGGCGTTTTCTAATATCAAAATATTTAATTGGTCTTTTGCTTCTACAAGCAAAGACCTCAAACCACCAACCTCTCTTTGGAGGTTGGTTAGTTGTGATTCATAAAGTTCCACATATTTTTCTTCTTCTTCGGTAGCTTCTTCTGATTGCGCTGCAACAGCAGCCTCTTCAGCTTCCATTTCTTTAACATGTGGGGTTGTGAGCCCGCTCGCTACGGGGGCCCAGCCACCTAGCTGGGCCGACACGTCGACAGTGAGCTCTTCTGCGATGGCATCTAAAAGTTCATCAGAAATTTCAATATCTTCTGCCAAAGGTTCTACTTCGGGGAGCGGCTCTGCTCCAGCAGGAACCTCCTCAGCGCCGAATATTTCTTCAGCTGTTTCCTCTGAGCCCATCATCTCAGAAGGGAGAGGTTCAATTCCCTCTTCCTCTTCGGCATGAAGGCGCGCTCTCAAATCATCAAAATCGATTTCAATTACTTCTTCATCATCAGGGCCACCCAGGCTCGAATCTTCATGAGCAAGGGGCACATCATCAATAAAAGAAGCATCTGGCGCAACACCCATCGGCGCCGGGGCTGGCATCGGCATGGGCATTCCCATATCCTGTTCTAATAAAGTATCCAGGGCGTTTTTTACCTCTCCAGAATATTTCTCTAGTACTGCACTTTCAGCATTCTTAAGCGCTGCTTCCTTGAGCGCTGAGGCGTCTACAATGGCTTGTTCTAACAATGAAGACATAAATTTACTCCTGATCTCATACGTGTTCACAAATAAATAGTGATAAGTATTGATAAAAGCAGTTTTTTATGGGCTGTGGAGGGGTACCCACTTGCCGGCGGCGCGGCCACAAAACCGCTTATTTCTCTCATCATATATAATCATCCCATCAATAGGGTTTTTAACTTTGTCGATATTTTTACACGGGACTGTCAAGCTTTCAACGGCGCTGATCGCCGATACAACAATATTGTCCTTTAAATTTATGTCGATTTCGTTTTCATTTTGGACCAATTCTATGTTTGGCCCGCTAGTTAATGTTCTAAAATATAAAGTTTGAGAGCGCCCGGAAGAATGCCGTCTTTTAAATACTTCTGCACCTTCTCCTTTGTTTGTCCCGTTGTTAATAAAGTTAAAGAGGCTGCCATTCTTGGAAGGTATCAAGGTTAACAAATCATTGATTTTTATTTTCTTTAGTTCCCCTTCTCCATCTAAAATCTTTTGTACTAAAAGGTAATCTAATCCATTTATTGCGATAGATGCCTGGATCTCGTCAGTATTCATGTTTTTAACAGAAAAGTTTTTTAAGCCTGATGCGTCTCCTTCAAACTTGTGGGCTCGTAGACAACTATTAATGCTAACAGCTCCATCTTTTGTTTTTGTTATTTTTATTCCTTCTTTTAAAACAAACGCGGGTGCTGCTACTTCTTTAATAAATGTTTTCTTGCCCTTGATCGTTTGATCTGATTTTATATCGCAAACATATGCGCCATTTATTGCCATTTTATTCTCCTAACCGTGTTCCTGCTGCCTGTTATCTACAAAAATAAACCAATATGTGCCAGTACTCACCACCGAAACACTTTGAGAACTGCCCACAATCTCGATTGATTCCTCTGGGCCCGACTCCTGGCTCGAGCCCATAAACTGACCGCCAGAGCCGGTAATCGTAAGGGTCCACTCCTCCCCGCTCTGGCCGGTACTCAAAATGTGATATATTCTTCCAGAAATTTTCTCAACATCTGGAAGAGTTACGGTTGCATCAACGGCGCCGGTAAGGTCTGCTATGTAGTGAGTTTCATTTAACGT
>Ga0209434_1000430_pt1 | contig 20487 bp, 11 predicted proteins | sample ETNvirnome_2_300_FD_184068 | JGI IMG/M metagenome (GOLD analysis project Ga0209434, IMG submission 184068) | Marine viral communities from the Pacific Ocean - ETNP_2_300 (SPAdes) (version 2) | ecosystem: Environmental > Aquatic > Marine > Oceanic | place: Pacific Ocean | collected 2013-06-22
TCGGTAACAGCAGTGGTGGCATTGTTTGCAACACTAGAAAAGCTATCTCTTGTTGTTGACAACCAATAGTTTGACGAACAAGACGACATCAATTCTTCTCCGCATAACAGGCTTCGTTACGGGCTGAAAGTATCACTCGTCCTCACCATCATCAAGAGGAGTCATTGGGATCGCAGGACTAGAGAACTGAGGGTTTAATCTCATTGTCTGCCTAATAGCACCCCTACTCCTATTCTTTACATACTTAAGTAGGCGTTGTTCAAGCTCCCAAGCCATGTAGTTCCTGTTCTGCTCAAAGTCGATGGTGGTGGGCTTCCATCCAAAGAGGAAGGCCCCTCCACGCTCTAGCATCGTTGCCTTCTGACTTGGGTCTCCAGCGTCCAGGGCAAACGAGTTGTAGGTGTCAGCGGACAGAATCATGTACTGCTGTATCACGCGCCACATTGGGAGCTTCGTCATTAGGTAAAGAAGCGTGGGGTTCTTAGCCCTGAAGTCAGGCTTGTAGCCAACAACAACCCCATCCTTGTAGACAGGGACCCAGGTCTCCTCACCATCCTCTGGATAACCGACAAGCTTCTTTAGTCCGTTGGGGGCGTTCTTAAGCTTTCTTACGTTGTTGATCTGCTCCCAGTCTTTCCCGTAGTAAACGCTATGCCCTCCCCCGATAAGCCACTCCATCATAGTCAACGGAATTGGATTAACCCTTGTCAGTAGACCCGTAGGAACTCCGCGCTTTCCACGAGTCAGCAGGTCCAGCATGGGCTCTTGAGGTAACCCAGACAGGGCGATCATCCTGCTAGCCCCGGTGCGAAGAAGGACCTGTGTTCTCTGGTGCTCTGGGACAGATGAAATCTCGTCTTCCGTAAACTGACCCTTAAGCATCCCGTTCAGGAAAGAGGCCGTCATGTTGGCTGCACGAGGGCTCTTACGAAGCCAGTCCAACTGGAACTTCATGTTGCCAGCTTCCCAGGTGTAGAAGAAGAACACCCTGCGGAGCACATGCTTCTCAAGCGGGGTCATGTCTGAGTAGTCACGCAACGCCTTGTTCGTAGAAACCAGGGCTCCGTCTAAATCCATACCCTTGTCGATTGCGCCAACGGCCATGCTAAGCCTTGCCTGAGCCTCAACGGAACTATTCACCTGTCCCATCAGCTTGAGATAGTCAGGCATCGTGAGAGCACCGATAGCCGCCCCAGCGAGAGCCCCTGGGAAGCCAAGCGTTGACCCGATAAGACCGCCCGCAACAGCCCCGCTCAACACATTAAGCTTTGCAACCTTCGCCTCCTTGGGAGCGCGCTTAGCCTCTTCGGCTGTCATGCCAATAAATCTCTGCAGTACGCCGCCACCGCGAACGGACTTGGTTCCACTCCATCTGCGAGCACCAAGTAAACCTCCAGCAACGCCAGCAAAGGCCCCCAACGGGGCAAGTCCCACCGCAGACCCAAGGGCTGCGCCAGATAAAGCAAGGCCAGCCGTTAGACCGCCCGTCTTTAGCATCTTCTGGGTAGAGGAGACCTGACGAGTCATCCCGGTGGTTTCCAGCATGAAGTCATGGGACAAAGAGGTGTCGAAGAACCCACGCTTCTTGAAAAGAGTCCTCCACTCAGACACGGTCTTCGTGTACTTGCCGATTTGAACGGGGGCGTTAAGCGCCTTGTCTCCCCATGTCCCCCAAATACGAGCAGCCTTTATCTGGTTGACTGGATCAATCGCAGCCAAGCCAAGCTCTTGAGAAGAAGAAACAACGTTTCCAATAAAGTTCCTGCCGATGTGGCCCATCGCAATGATGGTTGCCTGGGCCTTCATCCAACTGTGTACAGCATCAGCGTTCTGGCCGAACACACTGTTCGCGTAAGCAGCGTCAGATGAGTTCATCCAGTTCAAGTAGCTAGCAACCTGCTTTGGAACAAAGACATCTGCAGAGGCGAATCCGTCTACGATCTCGCCAGTAACGCCCTCAACGCCCATCTCCTTAAGATGCTCAACGATCTCCTTCCTCGGGACTCCCTTAGACAACTGCTCGTTTATCAACCCACTGAACTTCCTAAGCCCATCTGGCAGCTTCGCCTTAAGGACAGACTCAAGGTGAGAGACCTTGTCCAACCGAATATATCCAGCCGCATCAGCAAGCGCGTCTGCATCAGGACCCTTGAACGCCCTGCTCAGAGGGAACATCTCAATGGCGTCCTCAATCCACGTCGCGTCAGTAACAGCCTTGCTGGCCATAGAGTTGTATCGCTCCATCAAGACCATAGGATCGGTCTCAAAGAAGTCATACAGGTCGTCTAGGCCATGCTCGATGCGGGCGTCCTCAACCATCTCCTTCCAACTTGGCGAAGATGGGTTCTTCGCGTGAAGGTCATTCACATAATCCTCAAGCTTCATATCGCGAGACGCGACCATCGCCTCCTGGCTAGAGAAGGCCCCCTTGCCCTTCGACGCCTGATGGTAAAGGACTGACTCTGCGATCTCGTCACGCTTCCTGATGTTGATGTCGTCCACCACACCGGGCATCTCTCGCTTGCTTAGAAAGCCGGGGAACTTGCTAGATGGAAGAAGACCTCTGCCACGAAGGGCTTGTACTTTCGCCTGTGTGGCAAGGCTCTTCATGTGGGGCATGTATCCACCCACGTTCACCCTGGCGAAGAACTCATTGGGGTCCAGGTTGCGGTCAACAACGCCAACCTTTTTCATCTCGTCTAACCAGTCGCCAAAGAACCTCTTCATCACACCAGCAACCTGGATGACATCAGAGGCCGTCTTGTCGTCTTTCAGGATCTCAATCCTCTTAGACAGGGTGTCTCTGTTCCCGCGAACAGCCTTGGCAGTCTTCGTATCTCCCTTGCCAGAATCCTTGAGCCGCTGAAGCTTCCCCTGCGCCTTCTCAAGGTCAGACGACATCTCTTTAATGGCGGCGGGCTTGCCGATTAGGAGGGGGTCAAGGTCTGGGTCCTTAACCAGTCGCTCAACACGAGCAATCTCGTCTACAGACATCCCGTTAATAAGATCGAACTTACTGGCGTTCCTCAGGGCTTCAATCCTTGAGTCGAAGGACGCTGCAGCCTCCTGCAAAACGCCCACCTGACTGTTGATTGCCTCTTCGTACCCCCTACGAACGTCACCCTTGCCACGGAAGTCGTAATTGATGTCCTCCGCTGCCTTGATAAAGGCGTCCAACTCATCGCCAAGCTCCTGCAGATTGATGCCGACCAGGTCCTCCTTCCTAGCCACCTCTCCTGGCATACCCTTTGCCACAGACGCAGCGTCCATGGCGTCTACGGCTTCCTGCAGTGGGGTCAGTTCCTTCGTTGACCTAGCCTCAATGCCAGACAGCCTAGCGTTGAACCACTCCTCAACCGAGCGTATTGCGGTCTCTCTCTCAATCCCCTCTGGGAGCCGCCTAGCCTTGCGCCGCTTTTTCTCAACAACTTCAGCAAGCTTTGGATCAGCAAGCTCTTTCACCAGCTTATCAACGCGCCCCTTCGGGATAGAAAGAACTGCTGCGATGTCTCCTGTGCCCTCTCCGGTAAGGCTCTTCTTCAAGTCCTCAACAAACTTCTTCAGCTTCTCTCGCTCTGGTCCACCCTCGGGGAGAAGCTCTCTGGGGAGGAGGTTTTCAAGCAGCACCTTTTTCCTCTCAGCGTCTTCTGTTCTGAGGATTATTGCCTTGTCCTGTACCTGGGCATGGATGCTGGAGATTTCGCCGCGAAGCCGAGCACGTTGCCCCTCAAGCCGAGCGCGAATCGGGCTTCCGTATGGAACAACAAGGTCGCGCCTTCTTTGCTCACGAACAGCCGTCCTTATCAGACGGTTCATGCGAGTTATGTTTTTCCCGGTCTGAAGCCTGGTGAGTTCCTTCAACGCCTTCTTTACTCGCTTCTCTAGACCGCTCTTGAAAGCCTTGCGAAGGTCGGCAGCACCCGCCTCGGGGACGGCCCCCTTCATGGACTTGGCTAGGGCGTCTTGCGCCCCTTTAAGCTCATCACCAGCCGCCTTAATTATCTTCAGGTCTTTGTTTAAAGACTCGCCAAGCTTCCCGATTGCTGCCTCTGGGTAGTGGACAAGGACCTCGGCAGGGACAAACTCTCCAGCCTCTACAGCGCCAACAACAGCAATGCGGTGTTCTTCCTTGGTAAGGCGAGAATCCTCTAGGCTCACCCTCCATGGCTCGCCAACAGGCGAACCTTCATCGCCAACGACCTTGACCCTGTCTATGGCCAAGTTGACACCAAGATGAATCTCAGTTTGATCGCCAGCATCCCCAACAGAGACCTGTTTGGTCTTACTCGGGTCAACCCTTACCTCAACGAGAACGTCTCCCGCGTTCAGCTTGTCCGTGGCTCCCGGCCTCTTCCCATCTGCCTTGTTGGAGAGAACTAGCTTGCTGGAATGAGAAGACTGGGTGTCGAAATAACCAACCTCCCTTGCCTTGTCGGCAAGCTCTTCACTGGTCCAGTGATAGAGGGTGATAGTTCCGTCGTCATTGAGGAGCGGTGGCGACCCGTCTGAGTAGGTGATCAGCTTCTCATCCGCTCCCTTGACGGGAAGGTCCCCAACGGGCCTTGAGACCACGCCTTCTGTTGGGGCAGGAGCGACCCTTGCGGCTTCTTCTGCCGATCTGGCCGCCCTCGACGCCTCAAGAGCGTCCCTTGCGGCCCTAACCTCCTCCTTAGACTCGCGGAGCTTTCCAGGGCTAAGAGGGAGCGACTCAAGGGCGCTGGTGTGGTCAGACAACGCCCTGTCGTAGCGTTCAGACAACGCCCTATCAAGCGCCTCTCTTGCGGCCCTCTGCTCTGAAACCACGGCTTCTGCTGGGAAAGCGAGCTTAATCCGCTCTATGTAGTCATCAATAGCAGCCGCGAACTCTGCGCGTAGGGCCATAGAGCGTTCCGCCGCTGGCACCCCCGCAAAGCTAATGCCCTTTGTCCTGTACATCTCATCGAAAGCGTCACTCGTTTTCCCTGAAGCAATCCACTTGTCACGCGTGGTGTTGAGGAACTCCATAGGGTCAAAGCCCGACAATCGGTCAGCAGCAGCATCGGCCCAGCTAGCCTCCTTCCACCAAGACAACTCCTGGATAAGCTGATCTATTGACGCCTCCCCACTCCGAAGTCCATCGACCAAGACGGGCCGAATCAACCCCATATCTATGTCCGCCTCCTCTAACAGCTTGTTAACAGCCTCAGACGATTTCCACTCAGGAAGGGCTCCCCACTTTCCAGCGCCTTCTGTTGGGGCAGGAGGGGGCGAGAACGACATCTCCTCCTTCTTCCAAGCAACCGTCGAATGGGGGCCAACCCCAGACCCATCGCGAAAACCCTGAAAGTCGTCAACTACGTCCGTCCTCCCTGTGGTAACCAGATACGGTCGGCCCACCCACACATCTACAACTTCATCTACTGGTATCGATCCGCGAACCCCAATCTCATGCTCCCCCGTCCCAGCGACAGGAACACCCTCTCGCTTGCGAACCGAGACGACAACCGCTGGCCTTTCTGGGATTGGTTTGTACTGGACCGGGGCGAAGCCGCTTGCGTAATAAGCCCCAGACCCCGCATCACTTGTGAAGTAGGTGAGTCCCTCCTGCTCTGGGCCAAGGTTGTACTCCCCTAGCGACCTAATCTCTCCAGAGTTTCGGGCTGACTCAAACTCCTCCCACGACATGCCCCGATACATAAGGGCCTCGTCTTGCGGGACCTCCTTGAGGAAGCCCTCCTTCAAGGTGAAAGAGGGGGTAGACCCAAACTCGTCCTCAACGTATGAAACCCTAGCAATTTTCGGGTCGTAGCTGTCAGACTTACGCGCTCCTACCACTTCTCCAGTGTCTGGGTTTTTAACAACACGCTCTGTAGTAGGCCAGCCCTCAGTTCCCTTTGCCCTGTACTCATAGAGTCTCCTATTGGTTGGCCTTCCGCTCTTATCCAACTCCGCACCAAGGTCCCTAACAACGTATCGACCAGACTCGATTATGGCGGCTAGGCGGAAGGGATGCTTGCCCTCAACAACCTCCGTGACAACCACACCCCCATCAGCAGCAGCCCCACGACCTCCGCCCTCAAGCTCTCTCAGCAGATTGTCTACCTCGCCAGCCAATGGCTTGAACTGGTCTTCGTCGCCGGTCTTTGCCCGAAGCTGTCGTTCTATCTTTGCTAGCTGCTCGTGGAACTGGTTCACCTGAGGCTGAAGCTCGTCGGCCATCTTGGCGATAGCAAGGTCTGTGTTGGTTGACAGGGTGGCGCTCAACTGGGCCTCGTAGGCCATGGCAAACAAGTTGACGCGCTCCTTGAGGGACTTCATCTTCTCCATGCGAGCTAGGTCCCCAGCTTGCCCCTCCTGCATAAGGACGCGCTCCTTCTGCAGACCCAGTAGACCAGCGCTCGCCCCCTGTGCTCCTACATCCCCCTGCACAGGGATGTCGCCGTAAGCCCTTATCGCATCGATCAACTCCTCAACGAGGTCCCCCTCCCCCGCTACAACCTCTCCGCCTGGACCACGCTTGTAAACGGGTCCTTTGAAGGCGTTCCTAATGGCGTTGATTGCCCTGGCCGTCTCCTCTCTGGACAGCACCTTGGCCCCCTTCACAAACCTCCCCGCAGCAGCCTTCGGCGCTTCAGATATAGTTTGAAGGACCCCACTCAACTCTCTCAACGATACGGCAGCGAACAGTTCCTCCTTCAGCTTCTCTGGGGCCTCGCCCCACCCCTTCTCAAGGAAGTGCCTAGCAAGCTTAAGCACCTCTGGGTCATCCGTTATCGTCAGCAACTTGGCGCGAATCTCTGGCCACTTCTGCATCATCAGGGCTCTTGAACGAATCCTGTTGCGCTCTGACTTCTGGGCTTTGTAGTGGATGGACGGGTGTATAAGCTCGTCTCTTGGGATGGTGGTCCAGACGCCAGCGTCGTTCTTGGTGGCGTAAGCAGCAGGTCTTTTGGTGAGGCTGGCTACCCCGGCAAGGGCTCTGCGACCACGCTCCATCCATGGGAACTTGGATGCAACCGCATAGGCCATCCTAAAGCTAAGCGGGTCAACACCGCTGACGAGGTCTGTCTTCCTGGCGACACTGGCTCGATGTGCGGTAAGGGCTTCTCTGCCCTTCTTCCCCCTGCCGATAGAAACGACTGGGTCAAACACGGCTTCAGCGAACCTGCCTGTGCGCGTTGTCCCAGCCTTAGATATGTCTAAGATCTCCTGCTTCGCGACAGCCTTAAGCTTGTTGAATCCCTCTACGCCACGGTCCTTCTTCAAGAAAGACTCTAGGATGTCGTACTGAGGTCTCTCCGCAGCAGACTTGGCCGCGATGCCAAGCTCCCCATCCAACGCCTTGCGGTACAGCCTTGCCACCTCAGGGGACTTAATGACTGTTCCGTGCTCGCGGAGCACCTTCCCGGCGTCGTCGAAGTTAACGGCTACAAGGACTCCCTCTTCCCTGCCAGCGAGAGCGAGACCCCTAGTCCAAGCCTTCTCCATGCTTACAAGGTCTGCACCGGCCCCACTAGCAGCCATCGCACGTATCTTCCCCAACTCTCCGACAGCGAAGTCCCCTCGGAGTGGAACCCTCGACTGCCAAGCCAGGTTTACGGCATCGTTGTAATCGGCAACGGCAATGACTGCGGCTCTGGTCTCTGCGGCATGGCGAAGCTCGCTAGCCGGTGGTCCGTCGCCGCCACGAAGCCCGTCAATAGTGTCGTCGAACTCGTCTGTAAGCTTCGCCTTAAGGTCCTTCAGCTTTGGAATGGATTCCTGGATATGGGCGGCGCTTGCCTGTCTGGTTGCGACACCCCTCCCTAGTCCTTTCCCCAGCCCTCCTTCAAGCTCTATAAGCCTTGTCCCATACGAGGAGAGCGCATCGTCAACACGAGTCATCCTGTCTGAGATCGACTGCAAGCCAGTTAGGATTTCCTCGTCAACAAGCTCTGACCTGGACAAGTCGTCCAGCATGAGCCTTCTGGCGTTGCCCTCAAGTCCCTTAGAGTATCTGGAAGCAGCCTCTATCCCCGCAGGGGTGAGGTCTACCCCACCCTTGAGGAGGCCCATGGCCGCGTCTCCAGCGCCCGCTATTAGCTTCCCAGGCATGGCGAGGAAGTTAATGGGGTCAAGGAAGATCAGGCTGGCCATCCCCAAAACCATGTGGCCTCCCGCAGACCCAGCCTCGATGCTCTTGCGAATGGACTCCTGGATGTCTTCGTCTGTCTTGTCTCCGAAGGTCTTTAGGAACGGGGTGGCTGCTAACCACCCAGCCTTCACGAGGCGATCTGCAACGGCATCTGCGCCCTCGTCATAATCTGCCTCCGCCGTAAGAACGCCCTTAGCCCCCTCCAACGTCTCAGGCTCAAGCATGGTGGCAAGCCAGAGAGCAGCACTCCTAGCCCCTCTTTCACCATCCTCTGTAGTGCCCTTGTCCTCCGCCCAGTTCCTTTGCAGAGAGTTGGCCACGCTCTCCATATCGGGGGCACCCAACTCACCACCTGTAACGATGTTTGCAGCCTCCTGCTTGCGGAGGTCGAACATTGTGTTGAAGAGGGTGTGGAGAACCTTTCTGGGCTTATCTATGGCATCGACAACGTGCCAGAGCCCCTCTGGCTCTATGAAGCCATCCTTCCTGAGCCCCAGCCTCTCCGCCTCTGCGGGATCCCAAGCTCGCATAAAGCGACCCAGTATCTTCACCCTGTCGGTGTTGTCCTTGGTGGCGTTGTACTCCTGAACAGTCTGATACCAAAGCAGGGAGGCCTCGTCCCTGCTCAGGTGACCCTCCCTGCCAGCGAACTCACTAGGAGGCTCGTCTGCCAGGGTCTCGGGGAGGTTAATGACCTCACCCCCCCTGGAGGTTAGCCCTGGTATGGGGGAGGTGATTGGCGCTGAGTCAGAGAATGGGTCGTCGTCCTCCTCGTCCCAAACAACATCACTGGCTAGCGGAAGGCCTCCCAAGTCATAGTCAATCTCTTGCGCTATGGGGGCGGCGTCGTCCTCAAGAACAGGTGGGTCAGCCTGTTGAGGCAGAAAGGTGTCCGCGTCCAGGGTGTCCTCGTCCCAAACAACGTCAGCAGCCAAGGGGAGGTCGTCCAGGTCAAACGGATCGACCTCACCGACACCCTCTGCCGCCAGCCTTTCCCCCCTAACAATCTCTTGAGAGGATGGGACCTGTGATCCAATAGCTGATTCTGTTGCCATCTAAGTCAGTCCAGGGCCTAGCTAGTAGACTTTTTCGACCAATCGCGTAGCTCGCCAAGTTCATCTAATGAGAGCCAGTTCCTGTCATAAGGCATCCGTGTCGCTCTTGAGACCCGCGCACCAACCTTCTTTACCGCAGCGTCTATAGGCCCAGTTGTCGTCGCATCCCTACTCGGGTCGTTAAACCCAAACTTTGATATTGCCTTCAGATACGCAGAGGCAACGGCTGACTTATCGGCATCAGACATGCCCTCTGGCCCCCCGTCAACAAGGTCTTCAGCAAACTTCTTGGCGCTACGCTTAAGGGCGTAGACATTAGTCCCTTCCGCTTCAAAGTTCGCCTTCCTTCTCTCAGCGAAGTCCTCCCTTGACTCCCCCTTCCTCTGTATCAACCTCGGCCCAGATGGACGACTCCTATTCTTATTCTTTTCCGCCTCGCCTATCTTGCGAAGCACTTCGTCTCCAGGGGAGCTAGCTGGTCCGCCGCCTCTAGCAGAGGCGTTGTCAGTCTTCCCGGTTGGTTGAGGTGCTTCCTGAACAGGGGGGCTTTCAGCGGGGAGGGCGCGAGAGAACGCCAAGTCAACAGCCTTCTCAGGCCAGCCACCCTCAACAAGCTTCTTCTTCAGGGTCCTTAGGTTTGGATGACGGCTTATGTACTCAATCATCGGCCTGCCATTCATGTTCTCCTTAAGAAGCTTGTTTACCCAATCATCAGTGGTTTTCGCCCCTCCACCCTTGCGGCGGCTCCTCTCCTTGGTAAAGCTGGACAACTCGCGTTCTGCCTCTCGCAAGCTCTCTCTAGCGGACCCAAGGGCCGTGTTTGCCTGCTCAACCCTGGATACAACAAAGGCAGGGGCACCGGGACTCGCAACGAAAAGGCCGTCCTTTCCTATGCTGTGTTTGTTTAGGCTGGAAACGTCGTCTAGAGACGCCAATGCCTTGGCCTCATCAGCCCTTCGCTTGGCGACATTGTTCCTCCACACAACAACCTTGTCCTCAAGCTGCCTGCTATTGAACGACGCATAATAGCCAGCGCCAGGGGTAGAGCCTTTATTCTCCGCATCTCGACGAGCCTTCTCCTGCTTCAAGAAAAGGGCCCTCTCGCTCTTGTTCTTGGCGATGTGCTTGTTAAGAAAGTCTCTCCCCGTGACCGGGTCGTTCTTCCAGGCAAGGGCTATCTCGTCAGAGGCAAGGTCTAAATACTCTTCGCTAGCACCCTTGTTCGCCCCTTTAAGCAGATCCCTGGAGAGGGTGGCAAACCGGGTTACCTCTTTCAACTCGTCAGCCTCTGCGGCCTCCTGTGCGGCTGTCTTACGGCTCTTCGTTATCTCGGTAGCCTTAGCCCTTACTCCGCCAGCAAAGTCCTGGTAGTTGGATGTCAGCCTCTCTAGATCGCGAAGCTCTGATGGGTATAGCTGCCTGCCGATCATCTGAGAGATAAGAGACGGGTCTCCATCCTTAGCCCGCTGTACAGCAAACGAGGTAGCTCTGATGGATGGCATAAAGGTAGCTGGCTTACCAAACCGCTCCCATGGGTTGACTAGCTGATCGCCAGACTTCTTCTTAAGGCGGCGAACGGCAGACCGAAGTGTGTTCGTCTTTGTCGTCTGCTCAGATAAACGCTTATTGGCAGATGCAAGCCTGCCCTGAAGGAAGCCCTCTCCCTCGGCGGTATCGTCAACAGGGCCTGACTTGGCCAAGGTAAACTCAGCCCCCTCTGGAAGCCAGTACTCCTCTTGGCCAAGGGTGTTTGTTACTGCCTGGGCACCAGCAGCGATAAGCTCTTCCCTTGGAGCCTTAAGCTCGTCCTTGCGGTAAAGGCGGGTCTTTGGAGAGGTCTCTTCGTCCCCAGGCTTAAATGGCGTGCCACCGGGAAGCTTGGAGTACCCCTCCCTCTGCCTCTGAAGATTTCTCCAGTCTGCCTCACTAATATCCTTCGGCCTCGCAACGCTAGCGGCCTTTTGAGCCTCAAAGGCATCTATGGCACTCAACAGCCTTGGGTCTCCGCTACGCTGGAAGGGCATAGTCGTACTCGCAAACTGAGTTGGAGCAGCAAGCCCCCTGGCCAACATGTCTCCCCGAATGCCGCGCTCCCTGGCAAATCTGTCAATTTCTTCTGGAGATAGGCCCGACTCCCTAGTGCCCCTGGGGCCAGAAAGGGCAGAGGCGATATTGCTCAACCTCTGCCTACTGAGATCACCTTCAGTGGGGGCAACCCCCTCCAGCGGGGTCCTCTCAAGCTCTGCCTGCTCCATGCGAGAAGCGGTGTAACTGGGAGGGCCAGAAAGAAGCCGTTGTCTCGCTGCACCAGCATCGACCTCCCCCTCAAGAGCAGCCTGGGCGGGAAGCTGTTTAGCTAACGCCATCTGGGCAGCATCAAGCTCCCTCATCCTCTGTGTAGAAGCAGCCTGGGCCTCTGCAGTGTCTGCAGCCAATGCCTCCTGTAGGCTAGCTGCCTCGTAGTCAAGCGCTGGGCCAGCAGACGATGCGCGCCTTCTTCCCCCACCACCAGTAGCTCCACCACCACCACCGGAAAGAGCGCTGGCCAACATCTCTTCTGTAAAGCCAGCAGACTCAAGAGCTTGCTTCCTGTTTATCTCATCTTGGCGTTGCTCAGCAGCCTGCCTCTGAAGGGCCTGCCTCTGAAGCTCCCCCTGCATACGGATGTTCCGCTCCCTGCCCTCGGCAAAGGCGTCAATGGCGTTAGCCTCACCCATCATGCGAAGGGCAGACTCGTAGTCACCAGCACCAGGAAGAATTACAGCCATTGTTATGCCCCGAAAATGTCGTCTTCTTCATCGAAGAGATTGAATCGTTGTCTACGCCTTGTATTGAATCCGCCACCGGGCTTCAACTCAAAGCCCTTGTAGCTGGTCGGCCTACCCAGCATCGACTGATAGCTGTAGTCCTTCGCGGCAGTCTTTCTGGCCGCTTTATCCAAGTCCTTAAAGAAGTCTCGATCACTCTCGGTCATCGCGGTCCCACCGATAAGAGCACCAGCACCGCCGCCAAGGCCGCTTGTCAGCATGCCAGCCCCCTGAAGACCAGGGTTATTCGTAAGTGTTCCCAGCCCCTGAAGAGCGCTACCAATCACCTGAGCGCCAGTGGTAATAGCAGTGCCAGCCTCCTGCTGCTGTCGAATCTTCTTCTCAATCGGCTCCTTCTTCTTTCTCTGGAAGTCTTCGATGAGAAGCTGTTTGCCAGGGCCTTCAATGGCCTCTTGCGTTTGTCTATCGATGTTGGCAGACCTGCTGTCTAGCCCCTCTGCTATGCCAGCAGTGAGCGCCCCCTCAATGCCGCCCCTTAGGCCAGATCCTGCTTGACCCATGCGAGCAGCAAGCTTGTCTGCCTCAAGGGCGCTTCCAGCTAGAGAGGCATCCATAACCCTCTCCTTACGCATGGCTCCCTCGCTAGCTATGCCAGCGCCACGCCTTCTCATCAGGCGAGCTAACTCCATCTCCATTGTGTTTGCGACAGCCATGAAAACTCCTGTTAACTATCTGAAGAAAGGGTGTCCGCATAACTAAATGGGACGGTGTCTGGCACGCCAGCGTAAAGGGGCCTGTCTGTAGAAAAGTCGTAGTCAAGCCAATGCCTATTGCTTACATCGAGAGACGGTGCCGGGATACCCCTGTCGAAAAGAGGGCCACCACGCTCGTAGTAAGACTCTATCGGCTGAGAGAGGTTGATGTCAGACAGTGCATCCAGATAGGTCCCCTGACGACCCATCTGGCTGGCAAGCTCCTTGCCTCGCTCCCTCAGGCCCTCCTGATGCTCCTTCGCTCTACCGGCAAGAGCAAAGCCTATATCGCTACCCTCTTGAGACATGCCCCCAATGGTGCGTCCAATGGACTGACGAAGCTTCATCTGAGCCAGCTTCGTTGCGTCCTCTGCCCTAGCAGCGTCCCTGAACCTCTTGAGCGCTGCCCCCTCCATCTCCTGGCGCTGCCTTATGTCTGCCCTTTGAGCAACCTCTGCCGCCCCAGCAGCAAGGCGTCCCTGAAGCTCTCCCCATCGCTTAACATCTGCACCGCGAATACCTGTCGCGCCGACTGGCATCTGTTGCCGAGAAGCCCTTACAAGAGGCGCTCTCTCTGCCGCCAACATCGCCGCACGACGACGAGAAAACTCTGGCGAGTAGTACCCAATGGGCAGCGGGTTGACCAAGTCCTCGGCCTCCGCAGCGAGAAGCTGGGACATGTTCATGTCTGCTGGATTGATTGCCATGACCTACCTTAAAGCACAAATGCGCGGGCGGAAATGTATCTGCTTGTGCTCAGCGCGTGAACAAGAAATAAGCGGTTGTTGTATTCCGGTTCATCAAGTTCTCTGTTCGCGTAGCCTGATGAATACCCGTTAACAGCGACTATGGTTGGAACAACCTTTACAAACACATCGTAAGCGCTGCCGTTTGAATCTGTCCCTGAGATTGTTTTCTCGCAAGACAGGTGAACGGATGTGCCGCGCCGATATTTGTTTGTTCTATAAAAGTAATAGCTGTTCGCAGAGATAACGCCTCCCACCCCAGAGTTAGGTAGGTCTGCTCCAGGGGGGGTCTCAGCCTCAAGCCGGATTCTCTTCCGCACATTAGCGAGGGAGGACCCGGTTGCCTCACCCGGCTGGACGCAATAAAGGTTGAAGTCAAGCTGGAGGTCTATCGACCTGAGGTTCATCTCCGTACCAAGATCGGGAGCAGTCTGTATGTCTTTATTGTGGTTGGATATTTTAAAAGCATCGAACTGAACAAAGGCATCTACCTTCAACAGGGCATCCCTGTTGAGGATAACGCGAACAGAGCATCCATCTATCGTGTAGTTGTTCTCGTGATCTCCAAGGCTATAGGCAGTTGGCTTGTTCTCAGCACCATCTCCACCTCGACCCATAAAGAGAAGCGTTGCTGGCTCATCTTCTATGAGTTGGTTCTGAAGAAACGGAACTGTAAGCGCGTCATGGTGAACGCTTCTGTTTGTAATGAAGCGCTTAGACGAGTTAGGCCAGTTGTACTTATCAACGCCGTTAAGGGAGGTGGCTAGATAGCTAAACTCGTCAGAGACGGTGCTTGCCGTCAGCGCTTCCCCGTCAGCGATGAGAGGGCTTGGCCCGTTGTACTTACTCATCTGCTACCTCACCACGTACAGGGACCGAATATGCCCACTAACCCTTGGGTCGGAGCTAGCGATGCTAGTCCGATACCCAACAAGCTTAAAAGAGATAGAGCTAGCAGACCCAGGAGACACGACCCCAAACAGAACCATTGTTGCCTCTTCTGGAGGAGCGGTGTAGCCACCGCTTGTTGCGCTACCTGCCTGGGCGGACCTCTCTGTGTCTATGTTGGGGATGTCCTCCCAACCAGACATCAGGTCTGTCTTATACTGAAGCTTGAAGTGGTACGTAATGTTCTTGGTTTCGGTCGCCCAGAGGGCGGGGAAGGCGTCATCGTCGTAGAACGATATTTCTGCCCAGGCGAACACCGGAAGGGCAAGCTCTCCTCCATAGAAGTTTGCAAGCGGCTGAGATGGCGTGACAGCCCCAGCAATATCACCGTAAGAAGTGGCTGGAATTGTTATCCCAACAAAAGACCCTGACCGAGTGTTCTTAAATCGGTCGATTCCAGCAGGCCAACCCATTGCCGCCGTCGTTCCCACAGACTGCCTATCGAAGTGCCTTGTCGTTAATGAAGACCCCTCAAATGCGTCGTCAGGTAGGTCGTTGCAGCGATCCCCTATTGCAGAAAAGTTCTCCGCAACCTCTGTCGCAGAAAGGGAGGACTCTGGAGAAATGAGATGCTTTAAACCGGCCATTACCTACAAAACCCAAACAAACAAATAGCCGCCTTTTCAACCTGGACCCTGTCAACCAGGGCGTCATCGTTGTCGTCTAGCACAGAAGACCTGTCTCTAATCTGAATCCTTATGTCATGCGTCCCCGGCTGGAACGGCTTCCGGCAGGAGACGTAAAACGGAAGGTCTGGACTAAGCACTCGACTAGACACTGTCTCAGCGAGACCAAGGGACGCCCCGTTGCTATACAAGCGCACGTCAAACATGATTGTCGCCGTAGGGGTAAAGGCCGCTCCCGTTCTAGACAACTGGCCCGTCCCAATAACGGTAAGTTCTGTCTCTGTGCTGAGCGTTACCGACAGGATCAAGTCTTTTCCAGTCGAGTCAACGTTAACAAACTCCCAAAAATAGCCCTCTGAGCGGCGCTCCCTAGAGCCAGTAGATTGCTCTGCTGGGCCAGACAGGTCCTGCGCCTCGGCCTGGACAGCGAGATATAGGTTTCCTGTGCCGACTGGGTTAGCGGTTCCAAGAATACTCGTTGATACGGATTGATTGTTGACCGGGCTTGCAATTCTTTGCCAGCTAACCGCTTTGTTAGAGACGTTGTTTTGATCTATGTCGTTGTAAACAACTCCCATAGCCCGATTGAACTCGCGCATGGTGGCATCAGCATCCGCAATCAGACCAAGCTTTGGCGGCTCCTTAGGAATGTACTTCATTGCACTACCTCCGCCTCAATGGCAGACATCGCTCTTCGCAGAGTGACCTCGTTATCAAGGTCCTTCAACCTCGGAACACCAATGCGGCCAAGGGTTATGTTCGCCGCCCTCAACAAGTCCTGCTGAACAAGGAGCCCTGGAACCCCAACGTCAAGCTCCTGGATGGCTATAGAAAGCCTGTCTAAAAGTCGATCAATCACGAGAGGCCGTCCCCTCTGCTCTCTCCCCGTAGTCGTCACCTATAAGCTGCCATCCGACAAGCCTGAACGGTCGAGCCGGGTCTTCATGAAAAACCGGAGCGTTCTTGGAGAGGCCTCCTGCGATGGTGTCGTTCGACAAAGAACCAGTCCTAAAGGTGAACCTGATCGACTTGGCAGCAATGTCTTGAGCCGTTCCGGTGGAGCTAGTCTCCTTCAGGTCCACGAACTTGCTCACAAGACGACGCTCGTCCCAGGTGCCAGTTCCCCACGTTGTGTTGCCCCAGTAAACAGCGTCGGTGTCCTTCAACACCACGGTTGAAGAGCCAGCCACCACCCTGTCGTCCCAGTCTGTATACCAGTCCACCGTAAGCTCAGTGTTCCCCGTCTGAACAAAGTAGAGGAGAAGTTTGTAGAAACGCTTGTCGCTATGGGGGTTGTTTAGCTCCATCCACTCGGTAGAGAAGCTTCCAACAAAGTCTCTGCCATCCCTCGTATACCCTGTGTCCCACACAAGAAGGTCTGGCTCTCCCCAGTTGTTAACAGACCCGACAACCACCTCGTCCTTGAGCATGACGGCAGCAGAAACCTTCCTGTCCTTGACGACAGTGAATGCCCCGCTATCTGTGTGGATAACCCAGACCTGATTGTTCTCTGTGCCTGGATTTGCGTTAACAGAGATGTAGACACGATTGTTCTGCCTATCGGCAAACACCGTAGCCCCGTCTCTGGTGTGCTTCGGCAACAGCCTTACTGCGTCATCAAGGGCTGACGAAAGCCTCTTGAACTCGCCGCCGTTGAATACATGGAACCCAACGTCTGAAAGGAAGTACGTGTTGTTGTCAAAGCTAACAACAGCCCGGTCGCTCACAGCCCCAAAGGTTGACTGAAGGGGAGTTATGACCGGCTCTTCGGCCTTGTCATGCGTCAGTAGGTACGCGCTTCTCCTCTTGAAGATGATTGCGTAGTCCTGGGCAACCCCCCACCCGGTTAGCTCGTCTCCATCTGCGGTGTTGACCTCAAGGAAGTTTGATACCGAAACCGCTTCTGGAAAGTTCAGCTTTGAGTAGGAGAGCAACGACGGCCCGCCCATGTAGTAAACCCTGCCCCTAAACGGGAACGCCCATCTGGCGTTTGGAGGAGGGTTGTTCTCTCCTGGTGCAGGCGCTCCCTGGATGGCTGACTCACCGATCTTCCTAACATCGAAGTGACTCTTTGCACCAGGGCCAAGCCTCCGTGGAAGCGCTGTGGGGGGCGATGTGCCCTCTGACCTATAGAGAGACCTGTAGGCTATATCCACCTGCTTGGGAGCCTCTCCAAGGGCAAGGAACGAGACGAGGCGTCTTGTCTTTAACTCGTTGTCGTAGGCGACTTCTGACATGACCTGACCGGAAGAAACAAGGCCCTCATCATCCGCCGACTGACCAGCTTCGACCGAGATCACTCCAACCGGAGGTCCCCCGGTAAAGCCAACGCCAAGAAGTTCATTGAGTATCAACTCATTAGACATGGGAGACAGGTTCGACTCTTGCCCATACTGGTTTATGTATGTCTGGTAGTAGGCAATCTTCCTAACGCCACCATCAATCTGATTAAAGGAGTGCTCGTCCCAGAAGTCCCCGTTAAGGGTAGGAACAACATCTCCCTCTAGCTCCGTTGATATGTCCTGGTAGCCACCGTTGTCGCCAGTGCCAAGAACAATAACTGCTGTTATTGGAGCGGGCGCTTCCCTGATCCCCATAGGGGAGGTGATTCTTCCGTCCCACTTAACAGGCTGCATCCCCTCAACAAGGATGATGACAAACGGGCCAACATCCACAAAGCGTGGGTAATAGCGAGGCTGCGGGTCTCCATAGGCAACTCTGTACGAATAGATCGAACGAATCTCGTTGTGCTCAAGCACACCTATCGTCACGATTCCAGGAGCGGTGCCAAACGCGGGTAATCCAGGAGAGGGCGTGTAATAAGCAACAAGCAACTCTGTGCTCCCTACAGAGTTAAACGTTCCCAGAGTCAGAATCCTGCTTTCCTTTGGTCCGACACTCCCAGGCAGACCGGGAGGTGCCGCTGCGAACGGACTCCTTCTTGTCCCGCTCTCCCCCAGCTTCCAGGAAACAAGGCGACTCATGCCGCCGATCTTCACAACCTCCCCACGAAGAGAGAAGACAACACCATCCATATCTGTCGCAGTCCCCTTAGACTGCCAGATACGAGTGTCTATTCCCTTTACGTTAGAGGGCTGGAATGACTTAACCTTGCCGCGAGACCTAGCCATGAACTAGGTGCCCAGAGCGCCGTACCACCACGTCCTTTGACCGCGAAGGCGTCTGCCGCTTCTGCCGATAAGAACTCGCTGCTGGAAGTTCAACCTATCCTGGCTGATCATCCTCTGGATACCAGCCTCGTAGCCCCTACGAGCGCTCTGAGCCCTGCTCTGCTCGTCGGAAGACGTAAGCATCAAGTACTCAGCGCCATCCAGTAAGACCGGCGAAAAGGAAGCGTCGAAGAGAGGTCTGTCGTAGTCATTGTCCATCGCCGTAGCCTCCGCCTCGTAAAGGCAGTGAAGCTGGTATGCGGTGGTGTGCGCTCCAGAGTGAGTTGAGGCGAGAGTTCCAGCCGCTGGATGAAAGGACACAAACATGGAGGACGCGCTGTCTGAACCGCTACGACCAAGAAGATCGTCAGGAGTTGAGTCATCGCCGCTCAGGGTTGCACCCCCAGAATCCATTTTCTCGACAACAAACGGAATCAACCCGTCAGCTACGCTCCGGTAAAGACGAAGGCCAAACTCGTTCCTCGCAGTAATGGTGGGGAGTGTAACCAATCCCTGTGTGGGGCTAAGGGTGATCGTTGAAGGAGGGCTCAGGGATGACTCAGCGCCCGTCACTATGTCCACATAGGTGTACCAGTAAGTATAGGTAGCGCCCTGTACCAACACTGTCCCCACACCAGCCGTAAGGGCGCCGAAGTCGCTTATCGCCTTCCTGGGCCTTGGGATGGGCTCCTTCTCGACAACAGACGCACTCGTGGGCTGTCCCGTTGTGTTCTTGTCGTTCCGAGCCATCAGGTAGGGGGATACATGCGACAAGGACAACGGATAGGCTGTCGTTCCCTTGAACAAGACAGACTCAATCAGAGTCTTTGTCCCAAGGGGCAACGCCACTTCGTCGCTTAGGAATGTCAGCGTCCCGTAGTCCGTTGGGGTAACAGTCGTATTCGGATACGTAGGGCCTGTGTACTCCCTGTCCAGCCACAAGGTAATTCCACCACCACCGCCTATTGTGTGGACAACCTTGTAGAAGGTCGAGTCGAAGAGGATGGTCCTGTTCCAGCCAGCCTCTCTGCCTGTAGGGGCAACTGCCGACTCAATGAAAATAAACCTCTCGCCGTTATTAACGGTGATTCTGCTGTTGGCAGAAACGGCTGGATCGACTCCAGTCACGAGAATGGAGTTACGAATGTCTGTCGTAAACTCTCTTCGCAACCAACCCCATTTACGCCTAGAGCATATGTCTAGATAGGCTTGGTTAACCTTTCGGTTCAGCTTTGCATCGCTGGCGGAATAGTCCTCCCGCCGGTCTTGAAGAGCCGCTCTGAGTTCCTTGAGGTTCACGAACGACCCTCCAAGCTGGGCGGGGGACTAACTAAGCCTTGCGGCGAAGACGAACGATTACGCCAAGGGACTCGGCAGCAGAGCTTGCGTGATTCGGCAAGCACTTCAACCAAATTGTGCTTCTTTGCGACACAACTGGCGTCGTAATCGGCATGTCCGTAAGCACGTTTATAGCGATTGCTGTGCTAGCACCGCCAACTCCTGAAGAGATAGCTGCTTCGTGACCAACCTCGCTATCTCCGCTAACAAGGCTCATTGTCCAGTAGTTAGTGGCCTCAGACGCAAGGGGGGTCTGAGTCCAAAGCGTTGCTGACTCAACATAGACATCACCGTCGTCTGCAAAATAAACAGGGACGTAGAACGCAGTAGTACCGCCAGCGGCTACATCTCTGCTCGCCGTTACGGTTTCCATAATCGAATAGCCGAAAGGAGAATACTCCTTCGATACTCGGCTAACGTGTGTGGCTACAGCCATTTCAATTCTCCTAGCTGTGATTGCCAGGGAGCCGAAGCCCCCTGGCTCACACGTTAGTTATTAAATAATACCGCGCACCCAGCAACGAAGAAGGCTATCGCTTGCCGAAGCATTCGTCTCAAGCGCAATTGCCTTCACGGCAAAAACAGCCTGCACACTGGCAGAACTCCAGTTAGGAGCAGAAACCGGCACCATGTTGTCGTTGTTATCATCCCAAGTTAGGCACTGGTACGCAGACACGTTGCCAGTGCAGCGAACATCAGCAGCCCCCATAATGCGGACAGTCATGTTCTCGCCAGTCGGGATTTGAATCCCAGTGGGAGCGACAACAACACCACACAGAGCGTACTGCTCGATTGCTGAAGCAGAGATTTCAGGCAAAGCAGCCTCAAACCCGTCAGCGGCAACCGCATCAATGTTCTCAAGAGCAACGGTAACAACATCACCATGCTGACGAACAGCACCAGTTCCGTTTTGCATACCAACGTCCAGCGTAAGAGCTGAACCACCAAACATAAGTCCTGACATTTTAGTA
>Ga0209434_1000431_pt1 | contig 20439 bp, 15 predicted proteins | sample ETNvirnome_2_300_FD_184068 | JGI IMG/M metagenome (GOLD analysis project Ga0209434, IMG submission 184068) | Marine viral communities from the Pacific Ocean - ETNP_2_300 (SPAdes) (version 2) | ecosystem: Environmental > Aquatic > Marine > Oceanic | place: Pacific Ocean | collected 2013-06-22
TGACACGGCCCAAATATATGATCAAGCCACCAAATCATTGGGATTTACAGATGACCAGCTTATTGGGCTCACAGAAACGCTTCATAGTACTGCGCAGAGCACAGGGAAGAGCACATCTCAGGTCGCACAAGATTGGGCGACTGTTTCTAAGGAATTAGCTTTTTATGGAACAGACGTTGTTGACGTTTTCCAACAATTAGAGAAGCAATCAAAGGCAACCGGCCTGTCTGTTCAGCAGCTAATGAAGGTCGGCGGCCAAACATTTGATCAATTCGAATCCGGCGCCCAAGCAGTCGGCCGATTCAACGCCATCTTGGGTGGCCCCTATCTTAATTCTATTGACATGCTAAATGCAACGGAGGCTGAGCGTGTTGAAATGATTAAAGCCTCAATGGACGCCAGCGGTCAGATGTTCGATGATATGGGTAAGTATGAGCAGAAAGCAATTGCGGCCGCCTTAGGTGTGGACGTGGATACTGCGCGGAGAATGTTTGGCGAATTGTCGGCCGCCGAAGAAATTCAAATCAGGAAACAAGAGAAGATCGCCGAGACGGCCCGCGAGGCCCAAGACGTGATGGCCAAGCTTAAGAACGCTTTTTATAGTTTAATTGTAAGATTGGACCCGTTGGTGTCACTTTTTGCTGGTTTCGTGGAGTGGCTTTCTAAAGGCCTTGGCAAGCTGGGTCCCTTTGCCAAGTGGATTCTAAATATTACAGTTCTTATTGGTGGACTCTGGGGCGGCATGAAAATGCTAGGAAAATCCCTGTCGTCTCCGGCGAAGTGGATGAGGAAGCTCGGCGTCTGGATGCGCAAGGGCGCTGAATCTGGCAGCTTTATGCATAAAGTGGGAACAGGAATCTTAAAACTTGGCCATGGGCTGACACGCATGGCCAAAGCGCTGCTTAAACCATTTAGCTTGATAGGGAAGATGTTCAGGTTCGTCTTCGGTATCTTTAGGGGCGGCCGAGCCGCCATGACGGGCTTTATGATCTCCTTGCGCGCCTTCTTCGTTGGAATTAAGGCGGGCTTTGCTGGCTCGGGCTTCGGGATCCCCATATATCTTATTATTGCTGCGGTCGAAACCCTTATTTTTAGTTTGGACAACTTGTGGGCTATTTTCAAGAACGAATTGAAGCTTATCTGGGGAATTGTTACATTCGATGGTGATAAGATCATGGAGGCATTTAATGCTATTGCGGAGAATATAGGTGAGATTTTCTACAACTTGTTCAATGCTCTCACATTCGGTCTTTTGGGGCTTATACTTAAGTTCACGGGCGGCAAAGACAAACTCATAAAGATCTTTAAGTACTTGTCCATGGCGCTGCTGATGACGCTCCCGGGCGTTAACATAATCTTTGGAATCGTCGCTGCGGTCTGGGCCCTCAAAAAAGTATGGTCGAAGTGGGCGAAAGAAATTAAGTTTGGTTTAACAATGGCTTTCTTGCCTCTCATACTGGTGTTCCTGAACCTCAAGTACACGCTTAAGGGATTGTGGTGGATTGTGAAAACCGTCTTTAAGGGAATCGTATTCCAGCTTAAGATGCTGTGGAAGATAGTCAAAATAGTCGCGTGGGGAATCACACTCCCCTTCCAGATTCTCTGGAAGGTCATCAAGACCATTTTCGGAGGAATTAGAGACGTCTTCAACACGACGATCTCATCCTTTAAGGACGCCTTTAAGCCGATAATGGATGCTTTTAGGGGAATCGGCGATTCTCTGAAGGCGTCATGGGCAGCTATTAAGGCAGCCCTGCAGCCGCTTAAAGATGCGTTTGCTGAAATTGGAGCGGCCTTTGGCAGCATTTTCGGGACCGCAGGAGTCGCCGAGGGTGGCTTTTTGGATATGCTTTTTGGCGGCCTAAAGACAGGTTTCGAATTTTTAATGAATGTGGTGTTACTTCCCCTTAAAGCCTTTTTCTGGCTTCTGGGGGGCGCCATTAAGATTTTTGCTAAAGGGGTCCAGTTTGCTTTGTTGCCCGTCACGATAGCATTAAAAGCAATTTCTTTCCTTATAGAGGGAATAACGAAGGTCATCACCTACCTCGCCGAGGCAGTTGCTAAACCATTTGAATTCATTTCCGGTCTATTCACCGGCGCTGCCGGGATCCTGGCCAGGAAGGCCGTTGATGTCTTCCTGGGCGACGACGAAGAATCAGGCCCCGAGGTGACTGAGGTCGACGATGTTATTATTACATCTGCTGGTAAAATTATAAAGCCCAACAAGAAAGACTCAATCATAGCAGCTAAGCCAGGGGGCCCCATACTCGACAAGATGTCTGGAATGGCTGGAATGGCTGGGAAGGCCCTTGGGATGAGCCCATTGGGTATGATGGGCAAGGCGGCCGGAAGAGCCCTCGGCGGCCTTGGGGGCGGCGAGGAGGCAGCCCCGAATATCAACGTAAATGTAAATGTTAAAATCGGTGAAAAACAATTAAATGATATTATTATAGAAGCCCTTTCTTCACCACAGGCAGGCAAAGCAATTTCGCCATTTTTAAATTAGGAGTATATAAATGTCAGCAGTAACAGCCAAAGCGTACGATCCGGCCCTAATTGGGGATCCCTTTTTTCAAATTCATGTCACCCATCTTCCTACCAATCTTACTATTAGCTTTAAAGGGTGGGTATCGGAGTTCAAAGATGCGTTTTCTTCCAAATGGAACACTGAAACGGTGTATGGCAGAATGGATCCTTTGGCCACTTTCCAAAATACCACTCGACAGATTAGTATAGGATTTGACGTTCCCGCGGGCGACGGTAATGAAGCGTCGAATAATTTAGCCAAGCTAAATCGCTTGGTAGAATTTTTATACCCCGTATATAGCTCTGGCCCGGGCCGTACGATTCAGAACACACTTAAAGCTGGCCCTCTTATCGGGCTAAAATGGACTAATATGATGGGAAACGCCGCGACGGGCGACAAGCTCGTGGGTTATCTAGATGGAGTAACGTATGCTCCTGATTTAAATCAGGGTTCTTTTTTCTCAACGGGGATGAGTACAGACGTAACGGATGTCACGACCCCGAGCGACAACGAAGAGGGCTATAGGACGAGAGAGGTAGCCACCTCCTCCGATCGAGCATTCGTACCCAAACTATATAGAGTAAATTTGAACTTCACAGTGCTTCACACACACCTCACAGGGTGGTATGGCTCTCCCGGGAACTATACGTTTGGTAATAACGAGGCTGATGGTAAGTTTCCCAACGCACATTCGGTAGTGAATGTCTTTACACAAACACAGCAAAGCGACGTCGGGGGTGGAGATGAGGATGCGTATGAAAACGTAGGAGAAATACAAGAAAGTCAAGAAACCGAAGTTCTTGATCCGTGCGCGGATGCCCAGCATGTTATGGTGTGCAACATGCGGAAGAACTTTGGATAAAAGAGGCTTAAGGGAGAAATTAAATGCCAAAGAGATACGATAATCGCCGGATACTTCTTAATAAAGAACCTCTTTATGAGGAGGTCCTTGAGCAGCGCCATGTTAACTCGATTCGTCAGTATAATTCAGCGACGCTTCAATATCCTTCAGTTAATCAATTGTCGCGTATTACTAAAAAGCCACATATTTGGTCAACTGGCGATCGTTATTATAAATTGTCTATTGAACATTATGGATCGGCCCAATATTGGTGGGTTATTGCCTTATTCAATAAAAGGCCTACGGAAGCCCACGTAAAAACTGATGATATTATTTATATTCCGTTGCCCTTAGAAAATATTTTGAGAGTATATAACAAGGTTTAAACTATGGCACTCGTTGTTGAAAATTTAGCTCATGGAATTAAGAAATATACGGACCCGGATGCTACCGGTTGGTACCGCTATGAAATAACAATAATACTCGACATCGACTACCGGGATGCGGCGACAGGCCAATCGGCGATTCCTTATACGAAACAAGGTGCCTACGGGCTTGCTTCCACAGCCTTCCGTTCTGTATTGACACCGTGGTATGATCATGACTCTCGACATTTGTTTGATGTCAATCGGACTCGGAATGCACTTTCGATATATGGAGAACGCAGCGCGGCACAGTCCTTAGCAGTAGGTAGATTTTCTGTTACAATTAGGTTATCGAAGAATAACTTCGAGACCATTCTTGCACTGCCATGGGTGCAGAACAACGAAGAGCCTCCTCCTCCTCCGGAGCCCACCCCGCCACCCAGCGACGAGCCTGAGGAAGCACCCCCGGCCCCCACCGAGGGCCCTACGAGCTCCATCCCCACGTCCGACCCGGAACCAGAGCCGCAGCCCACTCCTCCTCCTCCTCAGGAGGTAGAGGGATGGAAGAAGGGTGCCGTCGGCAAAATGCGCAAGTGGTCTGTAGGGTATCTGCAGTCCAACTTGCCGCGTTATGGAGTTTCTGACTGGACCCATCCGGTGGATCCCCAGTATACGGTTTCATCGGCCGCAGGATCCCGGACCAGCCCGATTACGGGCAAGATGAATTCGGGCCACATGGGCATCGATATTGCGGGCCCAATTCCTAATGGTTCATCTCTCTATTCGATGGCTGCGGGAACAGTTACTTACATAAACTCTAGTATTTCTTCGGCCGCAGGTTGGTATGTGGAAGTATTTCATGGTATGCATGAGGGTAGGGGCGTTTACACACGCATGCTACACACCCGCTCCAAGGGTAACACATCCCATCGGGAAGACCAGGGGGACACTCCTGGGCGCCCGCTCTATAGCGGCAATCCAGCATCCGCTAATGCTCGCAAAGACCTCTTGGTATCAGCAGGCGACGTCGTCACCAAAGGACAACAAATAGGGTATATCGGAAGTACCGGCGGATCAACCGGCAACCACCTTCACATTGAATTGATTTTGAGCAATTACGGGGACAAGGGCGCTAACGGCGGCCCCAAGATGAACAAGTCTGTTTTTGGTTCTACCAAAGAATATATTTCAATTTATCAGGTAGGGGGCTCTGAGCCTGTTCCGCCCGCCGCGGCACTTGGCCCCGCAGACGCAGACCCTAACGCTGCTCCTGGGGTGAAGGTAGAGAGGGGCAATTACGTTATCACCGTTATGACCGGCGGTGGCACTGGGGGAACCAAGAAAGTTCTGTGGATAGGAGATAGCCAGTCGGACGGGACATCCCTCAGTCGAGATGTAAAAAAAGCGGTCGAGGCAGCTGGCGGCCAGATGGATATTTTAGCTAAGTACGGAAAGGGCCTCGTGGTCGGCTCTAGCTACTGGGGCCACGAATCTGCCAGTGGCCGTTTACCACGAGCCCTCAACACCCTGCAGCCCAATCTGGTAATTGTGGAACTAGGGGGCAATGACTCTTATAAATACGCTCAGTGGAAAAGTAGTATAGGTTCACCAGAAGCCAAGGCGCAATACATGGCGGTTATCGAAAGCTATCTTGCAGCGATCCAGAGCGTAGTTCCCGGCGTAGAAGTTAGATTGTTTGGCCCTTCTTATGCGTCCAAGCCCGGTTATGATCCTTTGCGACAAAGGATTCGGACTGCTCAAAAAACTTATGTACAGGGCGCCGGAGCCGCTGGCCTTAGTTGGCACGACATGGTGCCCTTTACTCGCAATCTCGAAGGAAATTCAGCTGGGGACGGCGTACATTTCTCCTCAAATTCTTATAAATCGTGGGCCCAATCCCTTTTAGAAAGTTCCGTCCTTAAGGATCTACGGGAACCCGGGGCCCCTCAGGGCGAAGGGACTCCTGAGGAGGTTGCTAAAAATGAATTGGCACGGTTCCTCACCAATTCGGCTAACGCGACGGCGGCGAATATTAATATCACAGGCGATCTAAATCAGATGAGTTCTGATGAACTTGCAGACGGCCGCGTGCGTACCCAATATGCCATTCCGACCGCCAATGCCACCAAGACAAGTACACCACCGGCTGGAGGGGGCGCTTATGGCCGCGGAACCGGTGCACCGGCATCCGGTGGCGGTCGCTCCACACCCGCTAAAGACAAAGCCGGGAAGGAGTTGGCCGCCCCCGCCGAAATTAACATCGAGCCTATCGATTTTCAGTGTGTTCTTTTAGAACATATTAGGAAACTATCCAACAAACATAATAGCGCAACGGCATACGGTCAAACAACCAAGGTTAATACGGAAGGAAGCCCGGGCGAAGTTCTAACATTAATACATCACGGCGGCCAAACTGATGAGACTAGACAAATTATGAATTTATGTCCCGATGTTTATGGTACCCTCGTGCCCTATTTAAAAATTTCACGGGTAGACTACAACAAGCTTGGCAAAGTTATAGATGAAAAGCAGCTTAAGATTCCCAATTTTATATCGCCATCGGATGTTGAGGAAATATTGGCAGGCAGAAAAGGCCGAACATCAGGCGCGGGCGTAAAAAGCTTTAAATGGGATCTCAAGGGGGTGCAGCCTGCCGAAGTAGATAATAATATTACGGCGACACTGGTGATATATTTCCAATCTATTGGAGATTTTTTTCAAGGAGCCACGCAAGCGGGCGGCGACGAGCCCAACTTCTTAGACTTGATCATTAATTCCAGAGCTGTTAGAGAAGTGCGAGCAAAGGCATCGACCGATGGTACTCCAAGCGCCAAGCCTTCTGGCAAAGGCGCCTGTCCCGTTAATAAGGCCATTGCTAACAGTTATGATGGCGCCCGATTTAGAATCAAGGTGTGTGCAGGATGGTCTGCCCCCGACAATCTAGAAGAAATTTTTCCCACGATGGCAGCTGGAGATGTGGAATCATTGAAACGCGCCATCGCCTCCACCAGGGTTTCCCTCTTCCTTCAACAGGTGAGTCACGGAATCGACTTTAATGAAAATGGATCGATCCTTCTTACTGTAGAATATCACGCAGCCATCAGCGGCCTCCTTCGGGGCTCTTCGGCAGACATCTTCATAGATGGAAAAAATATGGACCAAATCGAAGAAATGCGGAATCAAAAGAGGGAGTTAGATAAGGAAGCGAATGAAGAAGGGATGAGCTCTGGTCAGGTCGAGAAACTCGGAAAACAAACTGATGAGCTACTGAAGCAGATAGACAAATTGGAGCAGGAAGATAAACTTGCTAAATATCGTAAACTTCTGAATGGGCTCTTTGAGAGCAATAAAATTATGATTCTGGAGCTGCCTACCGATCAGGTTTATACAAAAAGCATTAGTGACATGACCCCCGCGGAACGTTTGGAACACGTCCGCATGCGCCAGGGGACGAAGTTGGGTAAGGAGACTCTTGCGCTCGGAGAGCTAGAGCAGTCCATCATTGATTCTATCCCGGAGGAGGGGGGCTCGGTTGATGACACCAGCGGAAAGATTGAGAAGCAGCAAAAAAAGGATAAGAAGAGCCGCAACAAACGAGCAAAGAAAAAGAAAGGGCACGTACAAATCCCGTTCATGTACTTGGGGGATATAATTGAAAACGTTATCATCCAAATGAAAAAAAATAATGGGGGCCCCCTTGATTTTAGGTTTTTTCTCTCGGAAGTCGACCTAATTGATCCGCTCGTAGCCTTTCAGGTTAAAAGTTTTGCAGACTATGCTAGTTGTGGGAATCTTAAGGACGCTATGATTTTAGATGCGATGGAGGCAGTGGACGGATCCTCCGAAAATGTTAAAGAAAATCTTTTTCACCTTACCAGCATTGGATCGATTCCCATTTCTTTAGATGCTTTTCAGAAATGGTTTACCGATAACGTTATTAAAAAAAGTATTGATAAATACTACTTTTTAAATTTTATAAAGGATATTTCCGCTCAGTTGATTTCGAATGCACTGCGCTCTCAGTGCTACGGAAAGAAATTTAAGTTTTACCAGCGATTTGATGCCCAGCCTCTCAGCCTCAGCGGCGCCAAAACTTTTCCCAAAGGAGGGGAGACATCAGTCACCTCTCTTGCTAAAGCAAAAGCCAAACTGACGTGCGAGAGTGCAGCCGACGATAGTATACTCGGTATTGTTCTCGTTTCTAACGATTCAAAGCCCAGAAACTTGCAGGGGGATTATGAGTCGGACCTAAAAAGGGGAATATATCATAACTATATTGGGTCTTCCTGCGGCCTAGTTAAAAAGGTTACTTTCAACCGGGAAGATCAGCCGTATATGCGAGAGTCGAAAATACAGCGACATGGGGAACTCGGCGCCGAACAACTTCGCGAGCTTTATTCAGTGAATATCGACCTTGTGGGAAATAATTTATATCGCAATGGCGCCTATGTTTATGTGAGTCCCCTTTTGCTCGACAGCACCATGGAAGAGCTGGAATATTTGGGACTGCATGGCTATTATTTAATCACTAGCGTGAGTTCCATCCTGACCGAGACATCTTTTAAAACGACCATGAGAGGCCTCCACGAGGGAGTCAAGTTCCCCAACGCCAAGCTAGCTTCTGATAGCAAACCGACCCTGCCCCCAGCGCCCTCGGACAATAAAACGAGTTGGTTTAGGGGGGAAGAAGGGCTCATTCCCGACGAAATTCAGAAACCCGTGTACAACATGCTCGGCGGCAATCGCACAAATCAACCGTCCGGTGCCCCCAAAGAGGGCGCTAGTTTGCCCTTCCCCCCGAAGGAGACACTGATATGAGCGACGACATTGTTTTTAACCCCCTCGACCTTATAGACCCTCAGGGTTCCAACGGCCTGTCATCACTAGCGCTTTATTATCAGCGCCTTATGTATAAAGAAAAAATTTATCCTTCTGAGTTGGTGGTGCCCCTCGATACATGGTACGACAAACAGTTTTACGGCCGCGTAGATCGCAAACAAAACTCTATTGTGCCCCACTCGATGGTGATGACGAATTTTGAAGGTGCGTTAGGCAAGCCAGTTTATGCTTTCAGATTTGTAGTAGATGCCTTCCTCGATTTCGCGGCTCACATGGAACAGGCCACCACTATAGGAGTGTGCCATAAGGATGGCAACCCTGTTTTAACTGCGCCAAGCCCCAAAGCGGGTTATAAACCCATTCATACAGAATATAACACATATTTGTTATCCCTTTTCGAGAGATTTATGGGGACCTTCCCCTCCACGACTCCTAAAATTGTGGACTTTCCTACTTTTGTTGCCAAGTTTACTGCGTTTCTTAAAAAAGTGGCGGCCGCCTATGTGGTAACAGAAACCAATTATGTCCTTACTAACCAATTCAATCCCTTTAACAGTGCTCTCTCTCTGGCGATTGACAAGGGGGATGCGTCCGAGGATTCTCCCAAGTATATAGATTACATTGCGGACCCCAATTTTGATTTCTATGTTAAGGCAGCCAAAAAGTTTGGGTTTAGTGTTAATAAAAATATGCCATGGATTTTAACAATGGACTTATTTACAAATGCGTCCCTGAAATATATTGGTAATTATAAAAATCACGAAGAAGAGGCTCTCAATCAGGATAATTTCTTTGATTTCCACTATAGGCGTGTGTGCTATGGAGATATCGATAAACTTAAAACTCTCATTAAGAATGCGTATGAAGGTTTCGTGATGTACAATCCATTTTATGATAAGATAACATTTAAATGTAAGCGCCCCGAACCAGAAACGATATATCGCGCTCCGCTTGGAGAAGCCGACAGGGTCCTAACGGATAAATATATGATTGACTTTTATCTCGAACTCCGCGGTCTCGAAAGCAAGAATGCGGTCCAAATTACGCCAAAACTGAAAAACGAATTAGCAAACATTTACCATCTGCGACCAAATAAATCCTTAACCTCTATGGAGAATGCTGTAGACTATATCAATCTCATTTATCGAGACTATATCTATGACATTACTTATCCCTCTATCAATGATATGATAAATCTCCTTGACAAACGCGGTATGGCTGGTACAATAACAACAGTGGGTTCGATAGCCACCGAACTATACTAAGGGAGGCCCCGTTGTTATTTCAGGTTTTGGATACTAAAGCCGATTGTATCGGCTACTTTGCAGAAAACTCAATCACTACTACTCCTTATCTCCCAGCAGGCGGAGAGACGTGGGACTACTCGCCGCACCTTAAAGGCGCCCGATATGAAATCGCTCGCATCTATACCGGAGGATCCACTCTTTCAGAGGCATGCCCCGAACACTTGCGGGAGGAGTGGGAGTATATAAAGAAAACTCTAGGAGCATGCTTCAAGGCGTTTAAAACATCTCAACTTTCTCTTAGTACTAATTGTCTTTATGATGTACTCCCCGAGTATTTTTTATATAAATATTTAAACGCTAGAAACACGATCACACAGCATGCTTTAAGCGTGTTTCCTCGTCCTGACAACTATGATTCTATGTATAATTTAATAGAACTGCTCACTAGCATCAAAGCAGAGGCTTTGAATATTGATGTGAGGCCGATTGGTCATTTGTTGGGATCTGTTCGTGGAAAAAACTTTCATCGCACTCTTCAAACAGTACAGCCAGTATGTGATTACAACCCTTGGGGCACTGTTACGGGGCGCCTAGCGACTAGTCCAAACAGCTTTCCTATTCTTACTATGAATAAGGAGTTCAGAGCGTGCGTTAAACCTAAGAACGATTGGTTCTTAGAATTAGATTTTAACGCCGCCGAGTTACGAGTGCTACTGGCTCTTGCAGGTGTCGAACAGCCCAATAAAGACATTCATGATTGGAATGTGAAGAATATCTTTAAGGGCAGGCTGAGTCGAGAAGAAGCTAAAGTAAAAACATTTGCATGGCTGTATTCTCAGAAGGAAAACAAGGACTTAGAGAAACTTTACAACAAGGATTTAGTGCGAAATAAGTACTGGGACGGCTTTAAAATTAAGACAGATTATGGTAGAATAATAGAGAATGTAGACGAGCATCATGCTCTTAACTACATCGTTCAAAGCACCACAATTGATATGGTGCATGAACAGGCTTATAAGCTCTATAAGCTTTTAAAGGGGAGAAAAAGCTACATTTCATTTCTTATTCATGATGCGGTATACATTGATCTCGCAGAGGAAGATCGCTATGAGGTGTTAAATTTACTTGACACCTTCCGAGAAACAAGGTATGGTAGAGTAAAGGTAAATGTCTCGGCCGCTAAAAATTTGGGAGAGATGAAAGGATTGAAATTATGAAAAAGAAACTTTATCACAAACTAGTGCGGGATAGGATTCCTGAGATACTGCACAATACCGGGAAGAACTATCAGGTGTGCCAATTACAAGGGGAAGATGTTACCAACTATGCCCTCAAAAAGTTGAGGGAAGAGGTACAGGAATTTGTAGAAAACCCCTGTGCGGAGGAGGCGGCAGATATTCTGGAAGTATTAGAATTTATTTGCGATCGCCTCTCGATTGGTCCCGTCGCCGTTGATGCCCAGCGAGTTTCCAAGCGTGTTACCAAAGGAGGGTTCGATATGGCGATGCTTCTGGAGTGGGTGGAAGATTAATGAAAGTGGTTGGGTTGGGTTCAGCAGGGTGCAAAATAGCGAAAGCGTTTGCCAAGTTTCCCCAATATGACGCGATAGGGATTGACACCCAGAGCGAAGCTACCATTACAATTAAAGAAAGGTCGTCCCACGAGGAGTATGACGCCCATTTTCCTAATATCAAACGTAAACTTAAATTTTCCAACGAAGACGTTTTAGTCATTACCTCCGGATCAGGTAAAATATCAGGAGGCATTTTGCGCCTCCTTGAACAAATCCAGAATAATCGAATAAGTGTCTTGTATCTTCAATCAGATTTGTCTCTCATGAGTGCAACCCAAAAGATGCAGGACAGAGTTGTAAAAAACGTGCTGCAAGAGTACGCTCGCTCAGGCGTCTTAGAGGTGATTTATTTAGTCGACGAAACCTACGTTAATAGGAGCTTGGGAGACATGTCCATCATCGGCTACTATGACACGCTCAATCAAGCCATTGTTAACACTCTTCACACGGTAAATGTTTTTAAACACACGGAGCCCATCATTGGCAACTTCATCAACCCGCGCTCAGTTAGCCGCATTGCGACCATTGGGGTGCTACTCCTCCCGGATGAGGAGGATAACGCTCCTCAAGAAGAAAATTGGTTTTATGATTTGACATCGGTGCAGGATGTGGTATACTACTATGGTATCAATGAGGAAGACCTTAAGAATGATGGCACCTTGTTCCGCAGGATTACACAGTTCGTGAAGTCCAAGGCAGAAGAGAATGTGAACGTTTCATACGGTGTCTTTAAAACAACGTACGAACAAAAATATTGTTATTGCATTAAGTATTCATCTGTGGTACAATCATATACAGAACTAGACGATCAGGATATTGGCTGATCGTACTTTAACCCAACCATAAGGAGATAAAAAATGGGTATCAATTTAGACAAGATGAGAGAGAAGCTCTCGTCACTACGTGGAGACGGTAACTCAAATGACACTTTCTGGCGCCCCGAGGATGGGGACCAGGATATTCGCATCGTGCCGACGGCCGATGGCGACCCCTTCAAGGAGATGTGGTTTCACTACAACGTCGAGAAGGGTGGCTTCCTATGCCCCAAGCGTAACTACAGCGACGAGTGTCCTGTATGTGAGTTCGCCTCACAGCTATGGCGCGAGGGAGTCGATAACAACGATGATCACAGTAAGAAGACTGCAAAGTCTCTGTTCGTGAGACAACGTTTCTTCAGCCCCGTGATGGTTCGCGGTGAAGAAGAGCGCGGCGTACGCATCTGGGGCTATGGCAAGACTGCCTACGAGAACCTTCTGACGCTCGTGCTTAATCCGGAGTATGGTGATATCACCGACACCGAAGCAGGCACCGATCTCACGATGACCTACGGGAAGCCGCCAGGGGCTTCTTTCCCACAGACGAAGCTTGTGCCCCGTCGCCGTTCGTCCCCGCTTTGCGAGGATTTGACGCCCGACAAGTGTGCCGAGCTTCTTGATAGCATCCCAGATTTTACTGGTTTGTTTGATCGAAAGACAACCGCCGATGTACAGACGATTCTTGATACGTTCGTTAACTCTCAGGTCGATGACCCAGAGACAGTGAGCACCGAGACTCAGAAGTATGGTAAAAAGACCACCACGGATGGTGAAGCAAACGCTGTTGATGCGGCTTTCGCAGAGCTTGGCGCTCTTTAATATCCCCCCCACAGGGAGGCACAGGGTTATCAGGTGCCTCACAATAGAAAGGAAGAGTTATGACTATTGAAACGAATCTACTGGAACAGATGATTGTGCTTCTTGAAGAAACTCGCGATGATCACGATAGGTTTTTTGACCGCGGCAACAACGCGGCGGGGACCCGTGTACGCAAAGCAATGCAAGAAGTAAAAACGTTGGCTCAGGAGCTTCGCGTTGAAGTTCAAGAGAACAAGAACGCAGGATAAACTCTGCCAGCCGCAGGGAGGCATGGGGATACAGATGTCTCACACTTATTCAACCAAAGGAAAGAAAATGAGTGATATTATAATCAAACTAAAAGAACTAAATGTAGACGAAACGACCTTCGTCACCCTCCACTATTCAGATGGAACGGATGTATGGCATATTAACGAGAGTCATGTGGAAGAAACAGCAGCCGAAACAGGTACAGCTGGACAGCTGGCCTCGGCCTTAACATACGGTATTCCGGTGTATAACCATGGATCGGCCATTTTAGAAGAGATGCGCTTTAACGGCGCTCTCGATGAGTATGACCATGAGGGGTGGTTTAAGGAATACTTGACTGAGGTTTTAATTAATACCATTTATGATGGTGAATATGGCCTCGATTATTCAACCGAGCAATATGATTATAAGCGCGGGTTCTGTAATGTGGCCACTGAGGTGGACGTACAGGTGGGAGATCTCTATGCTCTTGGCCCTGAAGCAAATAGCTTGGTGGCTGGGTTTGAGGTTTCCGTCCCGGTTGGCAACGGTATTTTGACACTGAGTTAAGATGCTTGCGCTTCTAACATTCTGTTTTCTCGCGCTCGTGATTTATGTAATGGATCTACGACGCGAGCTAACTGAAGTGAGCGAATCAATGCAGCGACTACACAAAGACTTCATATCTGAAGTTTATAGTAGATACGGAGAAAAGTTTCATGGCGAAGAGTAAGTCCAAAGCAGGCAAGATTTCAATTGATGGCCTGCGAACCCTAATCAATAAAACTTCGGGCGTGCAAGTCGCCCACAATTTGAAGGAAGCAAATCCTACAGAAGTAAAAGAGTGGATCCCCACTGGCTCTCGGTGGTTGGACTCTATTGTCTGTCGCGGTCAACTGGGGGGAGTTCCGGTTGGCAAGTTCACGGAGATCGCAGGCCTTGAGTCGACCGGCAAATCTTTTATGGCTGCACAGATCGCAGGGAATGCCCAGCAGATGGGGATGAACGTTATCTATATGGATTCTGAATCAGCGATCGATCCAGGCTTCCTTGAACGCGCTGGGTGTGACATAAACGAACTCATCTATGTGCAGGCCCAGTCGGTTGAACATGTACTAGAAACTGTTGAAAATGTTTTGAAGTCAGGAGCAGAAAGAACCCTGTTCATCTGGGACTCCTTGGCCATGACCCCAACCATCACAGATGTGGAGGGGGATTTCAACCCTCAATCCACCATGGCAATGAAGGCACGTATCCTTTCAAAGGGAATGTCCAAACTGACAATTCCCATTGCCAATACCAAGTCGGCCTTCCTGGTTCTCAACCAGTTAAAGACCAATATCCCTCAAGGACCAAATGCTCGCATCGTTGCTATGACGACCCCCTTCATTACCCCGGGCGGGAAGGCCATGCATTATGTATATTCTTTGCGCGTGTGGCTCACGGGACGCAAGGCCAAGTCTGCTTTCATCGAAGACGAGAGCGGTTTCCGCATCGGCTCCGAGGTGAAGGTCAAGCTTGAGAAGTCTCGCTTCGGAACACAGGGGCGCAACTGTGCCTTCAAGATTCTCTGGGGAACCGACGCTGTTGGGATTCAGGACCAAGAGAGTTGGCTCGAAGCAATCAAGGGCTCCGACAATCTTAAACAAGCGGGCGCGTGGTTTTCCCTGGTTCATAAGGATGGAACGGAAGAGAAGTTCCAGACCGCCCATTGGGTTTCCAAACTGGAAGACGAGAAGTTCAAGAACCGAGTGTTCGAGATCATGGATGAGGAGATCATTCGTAAGTTTGACACGCGCGAGGGCAATGCCGAGGATTTCTACGACGTAGATAAAGAATAAGACTATTTAGTGTACGCCTAGGAGATTGCGTGATGTCTAAGATGAAGCCCCTAATGGAAGGTTGGCGACGATTCGTTAACGAGGAAAAGGAAGAGGAACCCCAAAGAGGAGAAGTGGTACCTGCGACTGGCGCGGGAGATAAAGTACTAAAGAAGCTTGGCGACGACCTCACCGCCGGAGGAGTGGTAAAGGTGGTCGATTTCCTTAATAGTCCCATTGGCCGCGACCCTAAAGTTCGGAACGCCCTCCGCGGAGGCGACTCAGACGGCAAACCCGCTGACGAAGTAATAAAGGTAATACCAGCCGCACTATCCGTAGGCAAAATGGGCCCAACTCAAAATGAAATTAGTTTAATGAAATCTATTGGGTGGCCATTATCTACTCTTGCGTCTGTGGATAATGTTGCAAGTGGAGATATCACCGGAAGAGACAAAAGGATAGTTAGTTCTGGTCCTTTGGTTATTGATGGCCACCATCGTTGGTCGTCCACTTGGGCCGTTGCTGGCGATAAAGCCAAAATTAACGCAACTAATATTGGTCTTCCGGGACAGTCCGCGGACCAGAAACTCGCCGCGGCTCAGCTGGCAATTGCCGCCACCATTGATCCCGCATCTGGCAAGATACCTTCCGCAACAGCAAAAGATGTTGATGACGAAGGGAACCCGCTCCCATCAGATAATATCTTAGGAAAGGATGCCAAATCTATTGCGCAGATGATTCTGGCCAGAGTAGGGAAAGTTGTTCCAGACACAGGAAAGCCCCTCCTTGGACCAGAGTATCTAGAAAAAATAAAAATGATTCCGGCGGCTCAACAGTATTGGGGATTAACGCCCGAGATGACTCCCGATCAAGTTAAGGGTACGATTGTATCGGCTGTGGCAGGAAACCTATCACAACTGCCGCCCCCACAGGGCCCCGAAAGAGACTACATGCCTCAGTTTGATGGTGGAGATACCCACGATGGCCAAGTTTCGTTGGGCTCAGTTGTTGATACAATGAAGTCTGGTGAAACAAATTATAAATCTATGTACGAATCTAAGAAATAAACTCAAACTAAACCCTTGACACTGAAGCTCCTGTGAGGTATACTCATAGGAGCTTCATACGTTAGGGGATACAATGAAGAAGAACCGTTATATAGAATACGCAAAGAAGATAGCGAAAAAATCAGATTATGGAAAGTTTAGACATGGTGCAGTTCTGGTAAAGGGCAGCTCCATTCGCAATATTTCCTGTAACAAGCACCGACACTGCAGCTTTGGAACAAGGTTCCGCAAAGCCGACCGCGGCATCGCAACGTTGCATGCGGAATTGGGAGCCATCCTAGGGATGGACCGCACCACCACCACTGGCGCCACCATATACGTGGCCCGTATTAATAAAGAAGGAAAGGCACGTAACAGCAAGCCGTGCCCCATGTGCCAAAGCGCCATGGAACACGTAGGCATCCGCCGCGTGGTCTACACAGATGCTGATGGCGATGTTGTGAGTATGAGACTATGAAAAGAGTAATGATCGTCGACGCCCTGAACGCCTATTTCCGGGCCTTTATCGTCAACCCTAGCCTGTCGGTCCACGGACAGCCCATCGGGGGCCTCAAGGGCTTCCTAGGCATCTTACAGAAGCTCTGTCGGGACATCAAGCCGGACACGGTGATGATTATCTGGGATGGCCCGGGCGGAAGCCGCAAGAGACGGGAGCAAAACAAGAACTATAAGGAGGGGCGCAAGCCTATCCGAGTCAATCGTCAGACAGACCTAACCGACGAGCAACAGCGTGCCAATATGGCATGGCAGCAATTACGTTTAATGGAATATCTGAACGAACTCCCTGTTGTCCAACTACGGTTTGATGAGGTAGAGGCTGACGACGTTATTGCATATGCTACCCAGTTAGATCATTTTAAGGGGTGGCAAAAGGTTATCATTTCTAGCGACAAGGACTTTCTTCAGCTGTGCAACGATGAAACAGTTTTATTCCGCCCCATTCAAAAAAAGGTTCATAATAAACTGAATATCGTGGAGGATTTTGATATCCATCCGCGCAACTTTGCCGTCGCCCGCGCTATGGCAGGAGATCCATCAGACAACCTGAAGGGTGTTCCTCGCGCTGGCCTCAAAAGTATTTCAAAAAACTTAAATTTTCTTAGGGAAGATAAGGACGTGTCTTTACAGGAGATTTTTGATTTTTGTCTTAATAGTGACTCTAAAGCTAAATTTTTCACGAACGTTTTAGAGTACAGAGATGTAATTATAGAGAACTATAAATTGATGCAACTCTACGCTCCCGCGCTGTCCTTACAGTGTCGTAACAAGGTGCATTATGCGCTGGAAAATTTTGAATATGATTATAACAAAACCGAGGTTATCCGTATGATGAATCAGGATGGTTTTGGAGTATTTAACTGGGATGATTTGCATGCCACGATGAACCGTATTTGTCTTGACAAAGCGCTCACACAGTAGTATTATAAGGCAATGGGGACTGCGATGAAATTAAATAGCGAAACGGCTAACTTTTCCAAATACGGAAAGTCCTTTCAAGAAAAGCTATGCATGGTTATTTTGGACGATCGGTCCTTCGCTGATCAGATTGAAGAGGTTCTAGATGTTAACTTTTTGGAACTCAACTATCTTAAATTGTTTTTAAATAAAATTTTTGCTTACCGCAAGAAGTACGGAGTACACCCCTCCCGCGACATTATGAAAACGATCTTACGATCGGAACTCGACAACGAGAATGAACTCACCGCGAAACAAACACGGGAATTTTATGTGCGCAGTCAAGTGACAGACGTTTCGGATGTACCTTACATTAAAGATACGTCCCTTGACTTTTGCAAAAAGCAGAATCTCAAATCAGCTATGGTGAAGTCCATCGGGCTGCTCCAGAATTCTTCCTTTGACGAGATCTCACAGGTTATCAACGAGTCTCTTAAGTTGGGGATGGATAACGAAGAAGGTTACGACTGGAAGAAGGATTTTGAGGAACGCTTTAAGCCTCGCTTCCGCAACCCTCAAGGGACTGGCTGGGACTTGATAGATGACATATGTAAAGGGGGCCTGGGCCAGAAGGAACTGGGCGTCGTCATCGCTCCCACAGGCGCTGGCAAGTCCATGGCTCTCGTACATCTAGGCACTCAAGCGATTAAGGAAGGCAAGACAGTGGTGCATTATACCCTGGAGTTGCAGGACACTGTGGTTGCTTCCCGGTACGATGCGTGTCTTACTAAGATTCCCTTGGAAAGTTTGGCCGCTTTCAAAGAAAAGATTTATGAAGAAGTACAAGATATTGAGGGCAAGCTTATTGTTAAAGAGTACCCCACCAAGACGGCCAGCACGCAAACTATTCGGAATCATTTAGAAAAGTTACGCATGCGCGACATTGAAGTCGACATGATCATTGTTGACTACGGAGATTTACTTCGTCCGGTTCGTTATTTAAAAGAGAAAAGGAACGAGTTGGAGTCTATTTATGAAGAACTGCGTGCGATCGCAGCGGAGTATGAGGCGCCCGTGTGGACAGCATCGCAGACCAATCGGTCTGGACTTAACGCAGAAGTCATTACAATGGAATCGATTTCTGAAGCTTTTAATAAGTGCTTTGTAGCTGATTTTATTTTTACTATTTCCCGCACGATTGAGGATAAGGCGGTCAATGGCGGCCGCATCTTTGTGGCAAAGAATCGCAACGGCCCGGACGGTCTTATCTTTCCTCTTTTCATGGACACGTCTAACGTTTGTATTAAGGTGCTTCCACCCTCTGCGGAAGACGAACTGGTAGAGGTAAGCGCCAAGAAGCAAAAAGAAAATCTTGTTGAGAAGTATAAAAAGTTCAAAAAGAACAACGGAGGATAGAGATGTTTGAGGAACATGATGTAAGAGAAGCCGCCATAGAGTATTTTAATGGCGATGAGTTGGCTACCAACGTCTTTATGACCAAGTACTGTCTGCGCGACAAGAAGGGAAACTTTATGGAGCGTACCCCCGATGATATGCATCGGCGTCTTGCCAAAGAGTTTGCGAGAATGGAAGATAAGTTTATTACTCGCAAATCAAATCACTTGTCAGAGAAAGAGATATACTCTTATCTCCAGGACTTTAAATATATTGTGCCTCAAGGTTCCCCCATGATGGGGATTGGAAATGATTATGTTAATGTATCTTTATCTAACTGTGTGGTTATCGACAATCCACAGGATAATATTTCGTCCATTATGGACGCTGGCAAAGACCTTGCTAACTTGTTTAAACGTCGTTGTGGCGTTGGGGTTGATATTTCTGATTTGCGTCCCGAGGGTGCTCTCGTTAACAACTCTGCTCGGACTACTACTGGCGCTTGGAGCTTTGCTGATTTTTATTCATACGTGTGTCGTATGATAGGACAGAACGGGCGCCGAGGTGCTCTGATGATCTCCATGGACGTACGCCACCCCGACATAGAGAAGTTTGTTACCATGAAGCATGATCTCATGAAGGTTACGGGCGCCAATGTTTCGGTTAAGATCACGGATGATTTTATGAAAGCAGTGGAGAGTAACGACACGTTTACTTTACAGTTCCCTGTGGACAGTAGTACACCTGATTATGTGAGTGACATTGATGCCACTACTTTGTGGAATACTATTGTAGAGTCTGCCACGCACACCGCCGAACCGGGGTTATTAATGTGGGATAATATAACAAAGAATCTCCCCGCGGAGGAATACCCGGATTTTAAGACTAGGACCACCAACCCATGCGGGGAAATTCCATTATCGTCCTATGACAGCTGTCGGTTAATTTCTCTGAATCTAAAAAGCCTCGTAAAAAATTCTTTTGAAAAAAATGCAGATTTTGACTTTAATAAGCTGAAAGAAGTTGCAGCGGTGGGAATGCGCCTATCTGACGATTTGGTAGAACTGGAGTTAGAGAAGTTAGAAAACATTCGCAAGTGTGCGGACACCGATGATGAAAGAAAGCTCTGGTCTAAACTATTTAAGGCAGCTTCCAACGGTCGCCGGACGGGCCTAGGCACGCACGGGCTTGCCGATGCTATCGCTTGTCTGAACTTGGCCTACGATAGCTCCGAAGCTCTTATAATCATTGAGAAAGTCTATCGCACGTTGCGGGACGCAGCTTACGAAGAAAGCGTTTATCTTGCTCAAGAACGAGGCGCATTTCCGGCGTTTGACTGGGGCGTTGAGGAAAACAACCAGTTTATACAACGGTTGCCGACATCCCTCAAGAAATTGATTGCCGAGCATGGGCGCCGCAATATTTCAATTCTTACGAACGCTCCAACCGGGTCCGTTTCAATTATGTCACAGACATCATCCGGCCTAGAGCCCGTTTTTCGTAACACC
>Ga0209434_1000432_pt1 | contig 20388 bp, 17 predicted proteins | sample ETNvirnome_2_300_FD_184068 | JGI IMG/M metagenome (GOLD analysis project Ga0209434, IMG submission 184068) | Marine viral communities from the Pacific Ocean - ETNP_2_300 (SPAdes) (version 2) | ecosystem: Environmental > Aquatic > Marine > Oceanic | place: Pacific Ocean | collected 2013-06-22
CTTCTATGCCTTATCCCATCTCGGACCTTCAGTGGGACCCTTATTACTATGTTAGCTCTGTTCCTGATCTTCAAAACTTTTCGGTGAGTTGGCGTCCCAATGTTAATCACGTTATAATTGTTTTTACGGATGAAGACGGCCAAAGTTATATGAATTCTCCCACAGTATCGCCAATTAATGGAAAGACTGCATACGGAAATGGCTACATTACTCAGCCCATATTGCTGGATTTAATTAAGCAAGATCCTAAATTATCAATCTACACATTTACACCACAATATTATAAAACATATAATTTTGCTGGAAAGCCCGGCGGCTGGGAACCTCTTTCTTTAGCCAGCGCGCTCGGAAAGTGGTACGAATTAACGAATTCAGCAACTGAAATATATGCACATCTTTCAGAAATCTTAAGTGAAACTGCTTGTGGCGAGGAGGCTACGCCGGCGCCATGAAATATCTTTATATTGTTATTGTAATTTTTTTCACCTTGTTAACAATCACTGGATGTAACATAGAGGGCAAAATTGATGATGCACGTACCGAATGTGAAGAAAAAATTTCAGAATTATTAGAAGGTGTAGAAGATATTTGCTTAACTAAAGAAGATTTATTAGAGCTTATAGGCTATAGCAATTTTAACGAAGACGCTGACACGTGTAATGGGGAGGGCCCACAGGGTTGAAATGGGTTTTAATATTATTACCAATTATATCCATTGCGCGTGGGCCACAATACGTACAAGACCCAAATGCAACAGTATTTGTCAGTTCGGAATATGATGACGGCTTTGGCAGTCTCGAAATTAAATGGATATACCCATTTCAAGAGCTTCATCTTTATGAAAGTAAATTCAGATAAAAATATAATACAAATACAAAAACGTTTAACTAATTAATATGTGGGAATAGTGTTTTGTAAGCTTGGATATCTATGCGGATTAATTGCCGCGGGGAGTCTATGCTTGTTATACATTATATTATATAAAAAATTATGAAACTTTTATTTGAAAATTGGCGCAAGTACTTAAAAGAATCTGAGCGTCCGGGCCCGCGGCGCACAAAATCGCGATATGAAAAGTGCCCAGAAAATATTGCTTTTGATGGGTTTGCGAAAGCAACATATGATGCTACTGGTGAGTCTGGTGGGTTTTTAGCGGAAGCCGAAGAAGACCCAATGGATTTGGGCTTTGATGTTGTGACAATTGAAGATCTTACGAATCCATTTAAATATATTAATCGTCCTGATGAAAAAAAATATATTATTTTAGAATTGTTTAAAGCCTTTCGTAAGATGATTGATGCTATTGTTTCAAGAGACAAGAAAGGAATTCGATCTAGTTTGCAAACATTGGAAACTATGAGTGGCGGTGGCCTAATTTTTAAAGACGAAAAAGAAGCGTATAGTTTTTATAATGAGAACGATTTAAACAAAGTCCATAAAAGATTCGAAAAAACTCTCAAAAGTTTAGCAAAACCAATCCATTTTTCAAAGTAATAAAGAAAAACTATAAACTATTTATTACAGGAGTGTATCACATGTGGAATGAAGAATCCTCTTTAGCTGTAAATCATTGGCGAGATTTCTTAAATGAAGAAAAACCGCCAGAGTTAGAAACGGCAGTAGACATTGAAGAGCCCATTGAGCCCATGGAGCCTATTGAGCCTATTGAGCCCGGCGCACCTCCGGCAACTCCACCACCGCAAACGCTAACGCCGGATGAATTACATGCGGATCTAGAATTGGCAAAACAACATTATCCAATTTGTAGAACAAAGCCTGAACTTTGCGCAACTAAGCGCCCAATCGAACTTAGTGAATTGCCAATTCCAATTTATGATAGCTCAATTTCTATAGGTCCGGACGATCTACCACGTGAATTAAATATATCAAATATGAGTTTAGCCGATACATTGAAGACACAGAATCTCTATGACCTCTTGAATCAGAAAAATGGTTGGGTGAGAATGGAGAATTCTCCTGGTGTGAAATATGTTGTTCCTAGAAATTCATGGGGAACCGTACAAACAAAAATACTTTTAACATCGTTAGGAAAATTACCTGGTGCGATTGAAAAGCCATTTGTTATAAGAGACGTTACTCAATTTGTTGATACTGGGGACTATGTTAGCGTTGGCCACCCATTTGGACATCTCTCGCATTTAGACGGTAGAGATGTTGATTTTAGCATTCCAAATAAAACGACTGCCAGTGGACAATCGGTTGGAGAGAACGGAAAACGCTTTTTACCTCATGGGCATGAACTTTTAGGGCGACAACATTTCGATGTAGATCGAACTTTGACAGTTTTAAGACACTATATGCCACATTCAGAAAAGGTTTTTTTGTGGACTGGATATCACCCTCAGTTAGAGAATCGCGCCAAAGAATTAATTAGAAATAACAAAATGACCCAAGAAGAATACAATCTTATTTTCACAAGTGGAAATCTTCAAGCTGGGTGTAAGAGCGGTGTGCGCCACTGCCGAGACCATGATAATCATTTTCATATTAGATTTAAAGGGACTCCACTACCTAAATATTCTGCAAATTATGCACCCTGGTATCATAATGTTGCAAGCTCGCCCTTATCGCGCATTTTGAGAAAACAAAGACATGAACAATTACCGGGAGGAAAGAGATCCAATATTATGGATAAAATACGCCACCTGAAAAAAGCTAGCGGAAAGGCATTCACCCGAAAACAACTTAAGGCATTAGAAAGAGGGCTTAAAGAATATAAATTTAAAGAATTAATTAATTTATTAAGAGAGTGGAAAAATAAAGAATATCTTATTGAGCAGCCAATGGACCCTGCAATGATGGATCCTGCTGCACAAAGAATGCAAATGGCAAAACAAGCTATACAAATGCAATATGCTCCACTATTTGCGCAAGCAGCAGATATTATGTATACACTAAACTCTTTAGAAGACCCGGCGGCAAAACAACAAGCTAGAATATATGCAGACAGAATCCAAAGCGAGTTTCGTGACTTTTTTTCCGGAAAAGAAGATCCAATGGAATCAATGATGGATTTGGGCCCGATTGTAGATGAAATGGGAAGAAAACTACAAAAATTCATGTCCTAGGAGAAAAGAATGTTAACTTCTGATGAAAAACTTAAGAAAATGATAATAGAAGAAGCAGTAAATATTCTAAAAGAGGCCGAAAAACCAGGCTGGCTGCAACACCGTTTAAACGCCCTTAGAGCGCGCGATTGGCGCCGGGCAGGTGCAGGTAGCATGAGAGACGCTCAACGCGGCAGAGAGGGCTATGAGACGGCTCCTGGGGGGTCTTTATCTGGCTATAATCCTAGGGCTGGCTTTGGTGGCGCCATGGCAGATGTTTTTAGCCCAAGAATGCGCGCTGCGCCACCAGAAGAAGTTATGCCGGAAGAAGGAGAAGTCGCACCAGAAGGAGAAGTTACACCAGAAGAAGGCGGCTCAAAAGAAATATGGTATACTCGCGAAGGAGATATAGAAAGCCTTGCTCCGGAGGACCCAACAGCAGAAAGGCCACCGCCTTTGCCAATTGAAGCTTTAGCACAAAGAAAAGATATTATTGTATTGCCAAAATCTACTATGAAATTAAAGGAAATATTAAAAGATTTAATTAATAATGCAATACACTATGCTGACTCTCAAGATCCTGAAATTAAAGATGCTTTAGACTGGGCACAGGGACAAGATGACTTGCGCAAGCGCCCGGGAGTGAACGCCCTGTGGCGATTTAAAGAATCAATTATCATGAGCGTACTAAGAGATTTAAGAAATTTGAATGTGGGACAATCTTTAAAAGAGAATATTAATGATTTTGTCTATATAAAAGAATCAAGGCTTAAACAAATGTTATATGATATACTAAAAGAGGAATTGTAATGGACTTTAATATTGTTAACAATGCCGGCATTGATTTAACACAGTTAATTGAACTCGCACAAGAATTACTTTCATTCTCGCAAGAAAAAGTTGGTTGGAAACGTCCACCAACGCTCATGCTTAATTCAGACCCCGAAAATGCAGAAAATCCATTAGGAAAAACTGCACATTACAATCCAGAAACATTTGAAATTGCTATTCTTGTTGACAAAAGACATCCGAAAGATATTTTAAGATCTTTATCGCATGAATTGGTGCACCACTTTCAAAACGAGAGAGGAGATTTTGATAGAGATTTTGATACTAGTTTAGGATATGCTCAAAGAGATCCACATCTAAGAAACATGGAAGCAGAAGCATATGAAACTGGAAATTTATGTTTTAGAGATTTTGAAGATGAAAGAAAACAATTAAGCGAATCTATTTATTACACAAAACCTATTTTAGGAGGAGAAGAAGATATGTCTAATGACACTAAAAAGCCATTGAAAGAATGGAAAGATGCAGAAATTAATTTCAGACTGATGAAAAAGTTTGGTCTAGTTAAAGAAGATGTAGATGGTGGAGCAGAACAATTGTTCCACGATGAAACAACCGATGAAAAAACAAATTTAGACGAAGACGAAGATGGTGGTGATGACGAAGATCCCGAGAGTATTAAGGATGCTCAGGAAGAGCATCCCTTTGGATATGATATCCGCAAAAAACACAAACCATCATTAAATGAAAACGTGATAGAAGAACAAATGACCGGGAAGGAAGGGCAGACAATCGAATTGCCCAAGAAGCGGAGCGATTATGAAAAACATATGGCACAACAACAAGCTCAATTACGTCAAGCTCTTGAGACCCAATTGAAACGAGATATAAAGCATAAAAAAACTCACGAAACTATTCACAAAAGAAATACAACAGGAAAGCGAATTCCTCATCCGAATCGCATGCGAGACGAAGACTGGAGTGTGCGGCCGGGAGAACTTTATTCATATGAAATTCCAATTGATCCTACTGGGGCGCCCTCTACCGGCGAGTGGGGAAAAGGAATGACGCCCGGGCAGTTAGCTAGCAAGGAATTCAAGGATTGGGAAAGCGATACGAGCGGTCTCGAAAGCGCTGGAAGAGGCTTTGCGCAAATGGATTGGCCAATTACTAGTGACGATCCGGTTCGTATGCCTCATTATTACGATAAGGAACAGGATGCGTGGTATCCATTGGGGCACGGATGGATCAAAAAAGGTCCATGGGCTGGGAAACAATATCATCCACAACCCGAGGCTTTTGTTCGTGCCCCGAGTGGATTCGAGGTGGGCTACCCCGGGCAAACTTTTTATGGCCCAAAGTCGCCTGCAAAACCACAAGAGTCAGCAGGAGAGGAATTGGCCTGGGCCGGCGCCGAAACTGCAGCATTTCTAGCCCCAATTCCAGTTCCTAAAGGGGTTTTCCGCCTATTTCCCAGATTCAAGCCTTTGCCTAAAGGACTTACGCCGCGGGGACAATTGCCCCCAGGCGCGCCACGCCCGTACAGATTTACACATGCCGTACCAGAAAAAGGCGCTCCTGTGGCCCCAGAAACTCTTCGCATTCCTCTGACACATTCGGCGCCGGGGATGAGCCCCGAATTTGCGGCACAACCACAAGGAGCTTTTTCTTGGAAAAGAAAATATGAGCCCTTGCCAGAAGGTGTCCCGCCAGAAATGAAAGCTGCAGACGATGCATTGCAAGCAAGAAATATACCTAGGCCATCTGAAGACCAGATCTGGGAAAGAGCGCGCGCGGTGGCTGGCCGCAAGGTGCACCGGGCTGAACAAGTGGTCATTGCCGCAGAAGAAAAAAGACTTGGCCGGCCGGTGAATCAGTGGACGGAACAAGAGTTTCTAGATGTAAATTGGCCTGATCGTCACGCCATCGGGGACTGGACGTCGAAGGAGATGTATGCAGCGGCATATGTAGATCTAGTAGATGGCCACTTTGCACACCTTGCAGCCCTAGAGCGCGGCAAGGGCTTTAAACCTTCGTCTCGTTTAAATCTTTTGGACGTTGCAGTTGCCGAGAGAGCTGCCGCGGCAGTAAAAGCAAAAAAACCATCTCTATTTAAAAGAATATTCAAGAGAAAAGAGTTGCAAAATAAACAAGTCGACGATCTTACAGACGAACTCGCCGCAGAAATGAAACGCGATTCGCCACTTGATGCTCCTATTGAACACTTTAAACCAGCAGCAAGGGAACAAGCTTTAAAAAGTTTGGATATTAAAAAGGGCCCCACCGAAGTTGGCGGAGGCACTTACGCACCAGACGTCGTTCCAGAAGCTCCGGTTGGCAGATTACCTCATGATCTTCGTGTACACGTAGAGGCACAAATGGAGCTTGTAAATCCAATAGATCCAGTTACACAATGGATAGCTGAAAAAACGATTGGCGATACAGGAAAATTTATTGCCGGCAGAGGAAGGGCCGGCTTTCTTTATACGAAAGAATTTGGCCCGGGTCGCCAACGTTGGGGCTGGGCACAAAACACTCGAAGGCGGTTTTCTGAGTTCGCCGGCGGCCGTAAATTTGGTCCAGAGGGCGAAGTTATCAAGGGCAGCAAGAAAGGGAAATGGGCGAAATGGATCACTATTGGAGCCGGCATTATGTCCACAATTGAAATGGAAAGTTATTTGTCCGAGTTTATTGGGGATCCCACTGATAGGGAAAAGCTTGAAAATCGCCTAGCTTGGATATGGGATCCAGTAAAAGAACAGTGGTACGACCCGCACAGACCATTTGTTGAAGATAACAATGGAAAAATCGTAGCATATTATCTAGGAAGAAAAACAGTTCGTGGCGACCCCGAAAATATTTCAAATCCATTATTATCGGGCTATGACGGAAGGGCGTATGTATTTTCATCGCTGACGCCGCCTGCGCCGCCGCCTGAAGACTGTGATCCTAAAAAATGTTGGAAAGTTTTTGGCCCCCAGAATTCTAGAAGAATCGCAATGCCAAAATCGATGATGGATGACTTATTATATGGATATTTACATGATTGGAATGCGCCGCCGGCTGATTATCCAGTTGGAGAAATTCAAAAAGAACGATATGATTTAATAAGAGCAAATAAAGATCTAAGAGGGCATTATGTTTTAACTCCATGGGCAAAAGGCGAGCGAGATATTAAAGTGCCGGGAGTAAAAGGTACGGAAGAAGCGGAACTAGAAATGGAATCATATGGTGGCCCATCATCCAAACTTCCGATGATGTACGATAAAGAAGGAAATGAAATTATTGTAGCCGGAAGCGATTGTGTTGGCCCAGAAGATCCAGAAGCAGAAGGTCATGATAAAGAATGTTGGGCTAAAGTTCCATTATATAAGGGCTCGGGCCGATGGGATGTGCTATACAATGTTCCCGGGATTGGAAAAAGATCACTAGGAAGTGAGATACAGTGGAAATGGCATCCATATTTTATAAGCAAATCAGTAATAAACGATGATTTTGGTGGCTGGAACTTGGATCCAGTTTTTACAAGCAAGGTTATGCAAGATTTCGTTGGCGGGAAAAAAATACCATATTTTGATAAACCATTAGCATATACAGTTACGTCATTTGATGAAAATGGTAATTGGATATTCCATAAGCCATCTGACACTTTAAAAATTGAGACTCCCGAAGATTACACTAAAGCTCTCGGTAATGAAATATTATGGATGACTGGACAATATGATGACAAAAAATCAGCCGCGGAAAATGCAAATTCCGAAAACCATAAAAAAACCATGCAAAATACTCGGGAAGATTATGAAGCTTATCTAATAGAAGAAAGAAAAGAGTGGCTAAAAAGAGATCCCGGATTGGCCAACGATCAGGAAGCATTAAATGAATTGCTCCCAACTTACGACGAATATCTTGGCCTGGTCATAAAAAATACAGTATCAGTAATCGTGACGCTTCCGGACGGCGACAAAGTATTGCGTCTCGATCCTAGAACTGGCTATCCAATAGATCCAGAAATGCAGGAAATTGATGTCACAAGGCCGGCCGGCGAAATGACGCGTCAAAAAACAGTAAGACCAATTCCTATGAGAACGATTGTGTATACACATAAAGACTCTGAAGTATTGATTCAAAAAAGAGTTCCCCAATACCGAGTGCAAGGGTACGGAGAAGATGATAGCAAAGCATGTTATAAAAAACATTCGGATCCAGGACTGCAGGCTAAAGGATATTATGAATTAACCGATGTTGAATGCTTGCATTCAAATGAATACATAATAGGAAGTCCTAGGTCTCGGGCCCCGGGGCAGGCAAGAACTCCCAGGAATTTAAAACCAGTGCCAAGTCCAAAAGAATTAAGAAAGCCTGCGCCAAAAAGAGATGATGTACCATATAGTTGGGAATAACAAATAGGAAATAAAAATATAATGATGAATATAAATTTATTAGACAAGATGACACGAAAATTTCTTTTAGGAGAAGAAAAAGAAGCTCCTACGATTCGTAATTGCGTTGAAAATGTAAATGAACTTTTAAATAAAATGAAGCCGCAATCTATGAGAGAAAGCAAACAAATCAATGCAGCTAAAGAGCATTTAAACGAAATTAAAAAATTAGCAAGAAGGCTTGAAGGTCAAGTACTTCAACTCGAAGAGCAAATTGAACTCTTAGAAGAGGGAAAAAAATAATGGGTGGCGCCGCCGGACATATGGCACATCCTTTTGATTTGCCCGAAGTTAATACAGGTAATGATTTAATTAATTTTTTTGAAGAAGCCGCAGAATATCTTGCGACAAATCCTGCCAGCGTAAAAATTGATGGGGTTAATGTAAGCTTTAAATTAATTGATGGCCTTCACGGAAAAGAATTTGCTGTTGATCGCGGCAGTACAAAACCTATTGACATTGAAGGTATAACATTAAGCAGAGTTGGCGAAAGATTTCCAGAAGGCCATGGAATGCGCCCAGCAATTACAACTTTATTAAATATTTTTAATAGAGCCCTACCAAATATACAAGATGAATTACAAAGATTAGGAATGTGGGAGAATCCTACAATATTTTTAAATACTGAATATGTTACAAAAGGCAAAACAAATGTTCAAGAGTATGATAAAAACTTTTTAGCTATTCATGGCGTTAATCAATTTTATGAAAAAACAAATGCAAGAACTGGTGCGCAAAGGCCTGGTGCAGAAAGGCCAATGGGAAATAAAGCGCCGAGTTCTGAAATATCTTACGATGATGAAGTATTCAATTCTTTAATTGAGAAAGTTAGACCAGTCGCTGCAGAATTTGATTTTGAAATATATGGCAGCGTTCCAACAACATCTGTTGCGAGTGCTGATTTTTCTTCTACTCTCGCGACTCCATTTCCTGTAAACTACGGATATGATGAAGAAGGGAAACTTTTTTCAGATACAAAACCATTAGGACAATGGTTAGATGAAACTAACAATCCCAGAGGTGCATTTGTTGTTTTGGCAAATGGAAAGAAAGTAGGTGCTTTAAGTAAACTTATTTATACAGAAATTTTAAATGGAACACCTATGACAGAATTGTTGGCTGTTGGAGAAGAATTTTGGGATAGCGTAAAGAAGGGTGCGCCATTGGAAGGAACAGATGTTGAAAAAGCCGTCGACGGAGCAGTTTTCTATCATACCACAAGAATGCTGGGGAACGATGTCTTAAAAACGCTAACTAGTGATATGGGCCCTGTTGAAAGCCACGAAGGAGCCGTTGTGAGAGGCATTTCTTCCGTTCCAGTTAAAATAACTGGAGAATTTATACTTGGTGGACTTCAAACTGGCTTTCGAGAGCATAAAGAGTTAAATGAACAATTAGAAGAAAAGCGACATCTTGCATTAATTCCGGGAGGTTTTAAGCCGCCGCATAAAGGCCATTTAGAAATGGTTAAATTTTATTATAAAAATGTTGGCCGCGGCGGGAAAGTAATAGTTTTAATGGGAAGCGGCGGAAAATCACCGAGAACAATAAATGGGAGGCCAATAACTTTACAAGATTCAATGGATATTTGGGAAACTTATTTAAGAAACGACCCAGAAATCGAATGGCCATCAGATAGAATTGAATTTCAAAATGTAGAAGGCGCCGGCCCAATTGCTCCTATTATAGATTACGTAAGAGAACAAGCAGATCCAGAAACAGAAGTAATCCATTTGGGCGCAGGCGAAAAAGATGCCGGAAGATGGAAGATGATGATGGATAGCCCAAAAAATAATCCGAGAGGTGTTGAAATACGTATTGCACCAGCACCAAATTTATTTGATGCACAAGGAAATCCTTTAAGCGCTTCAGCAATGCGTCAAGCTGTTGAAGAAAAAGATTTAGAAACTTTCAAAAATTATATTCCCGATACAAGCCTCCACATGGCTGAAGATATATATATTAAATTAAGAGGAGCTATGTTAATGGAAGGAAAGGAGGACAGCCCACTTCCGTTGGGTATATTTCTCGGGCTAATTGAAGAAACTTTAGATGAAAAAGAAAATTTATTAACAGAACGGCGGCCGCCGGACCTGGATTTGCCGCCGCTGCCACCAGATGATTGGAAAATAGAAGATAGAGAACTTTTCACTCCGCCGGCAATCAGAACAGACCCACCTGAACCAATTGATCCTTTAAGGGCTAAATTGCTTCAATCTTATACAAGCGGCCCAAATCGTGAAGCGTGGACTTGGGAGAAAGGCTATATATGGAGAGAAATAATACCGAATGAATCATGCCATCCGAATTGCACTCAAAAAGATGTTGAAAATATTTATAAAAACAAGATTTTTCCCGACATAGAAGAAGCTATATTAGAAACAGAGATAACTCATGGGATCCCAAAACGTCATCCATATAAAGACAGATACGGAATATGGCAACCTAAAAGACGTTATGAGTCCGGACCGATTGGGGATATATACCTAGCTAACGAAGAAGATCTCAAAAAATGGGGGCACAGATCGTTGGCGCCAGAGGAAGAAAAAGAAGTAAAAAGACATGAACTTGGTGGGCATGCAGTTGATTTTTCGGCCGTAACGAGAGAGCTAAAGAACAAATCGGGATCTGTTGGGAAACCGTTGACAAAAGATATTTTATATCGATTGGCTCAAAGTGGGCGCGATCTTAAGAAAATGAAAGAAGCATTCCCATGGTTGTCAATAGGAGGAGGAGAAGATAGGTGGGAATTTCCCCAAGAATTGTATGTTGGTATAGTAACGGCGCGCCCGAATTTACCACGCTATCACCAAATAAAGGGCACGGGCAGCGATTGGAAATTTACAGCAAAAGATATCGCTGATATTCGCTCTGGTAACTTTACTTGGCCAGCTCAGGGAAAAGAATGGTCGCCCGGGCCAATACCCTATCGTGATCGACAAAGGCTGCAAAAAGCACTGCTGCACAACAAAGATCTTGGAATTGGCCCAAGCGATGAAGAGATGGCAGATATTTTCAATCAAGTTTCACAAGTAGATCCAATTCAAGATCCAATTCAAGAACCAACAATGGTTGCAGAAAATACATTTTCATCAAATGAACTTTTACGATTAATTGAAGGTGTTATGGCACACGCTCGCAACGATGATCTTAAAATATGGAATGATGAAGCTTTAGAGGCCGCCAATAAAAATGAAGATGAAGAATTAGAAGAAGCGTCTTCAATGGCTGGTGGAAATGTCGCTGGTGCGTCCGGAGCGGCTGGAAACAAGCCTCCTGGTAGTCGCGATGATGAATATTTAATTAGAGAAGAAGAGGAAGATCCGCCTGTAGAGCCCGTAAAGCCAGTTACTAGACGAGATCCTGAGCCCGAAGGTACGCATAAAGGCTCTGAGGATTATTGGCTAACAAAAAAGGGTCGTAGGCCCCTAGGAGATGTTTTTAAATCTCCGCCACCACCAAAACCTTCAGAAGATTTGATGCGGCGGTGGAAGGGCGACAAAGGTAAGAGTGATGAAGAGTGGTTAAAAAGTATGACCGGCGACGAGATGGATCAAATAATGGCTCACCGAGAGTATCACAGTGCAATTAAAAAAATGATAGATCCATTCGGAGGGCCGCAAGCAGGGCGAAAAAGAGGTATCGAAACGACAAGCATGATGCCCGGTTATAAGCAATATTTAAAATTGTATAGCGACATAGAACCACCAGAAAAGATTGATACTGAAAAAATAATTTCAAAACAAAAAGAAGATATGATAAATAAATGGACCAGCGGTAAAGATAAAGAAAGAATGATTAATTTTATTAAAAAAAAGCATATGATTGGCAGACCAGAACCGCTAGCTCCAGAATTGAGCATAACTAAAAGAACCGGCCGGGCATTTGTGAAATCTCAATCGGAAAAAGCACTAGAAGACCAAAGAGTAGAATATATATACCAAAAAGAATATTTGCCATTTATACTTGATGCAATAAAAAATGTTCCTATTGGGGTTGTTTCTGGCTATTCACAAGGAAAGGCTCACCGCGGCAAATATGGGCAAGAATTTGGATCACATTCCCATAAAATAGGGGGCGGTAAAGAACATCAAAAAATTAGTTTATACACAAAAGAAATACAGCAAAGAGCAAAAAAATCAGGTCGGAGTTATGAAGATCAACTTAGAAGGACCGTGAACCATGAAATTGAACATGCAATCGATAAGCGGTATCAGCTTGAAAGAAGCCCACGAGCCGCAGAACGAGAGGCTCGCGAACCATGGCGATCTGCAGATCGCAGCGGCTGGCTATCAAGTGAACAAGCACAATTAATTAATACTGTGGCCGACCCGGGCATGGCGTATACCGAAAGTCCCCAAGAAGAAGGGGGAGGATTTATATACAATAGCTGGGTCGAATACGCGCAACGCCCAACTGAATTTCGCTCTTTTGTTAAAACAGATTTGCAAAAAGATACTCCATGGACGCCGGCAGAAGTAAAAAAAGCATGGGAAAAAGGCAAGTCTTCAAAAGGGAATAATATCTGGAAAGCTATGGATTGTAGTGATCCTGCCAAATGTGCACATGTTATTAATTCTATAGCAAAAGCAGAACCAGCACAAAAACCCACAAGAATGGTTGCAGAACAAAAAAATGATGAGCTTGTTGAAGAAGTTATGAACTATTTACTACATAAGAATGGAGCAAAATAATGCAAATTAATCGTCACAAGTTTATTGATGGATTGTTAGAAGAGCAAAAACTTCGTGCAATTATACGAAAAGGCATCGGAATAATCTTAGAAAAAAGAAAGCAAAATTCAAAATTGTTGCGAGAAGAATTGCAATTAAAACAAATAGTTCGAAGCTTAATTAAAGAAGCTACAAAGAAAAATATTAAACAACACGATAGCACTGGAATGAATGCATTAGAAGTTTTAGTTACCTCAACAAATTTTTTGGATGAATTGAAAGGCGAGTATATATTACTGAGAACAAATGTAGAGCAAAGAGACTCTTTTAAACAACATGTTATGAATGCAATTGAGAATATGTTTGCTCGCGATGAACTTAATAGAGAACCAGATGAAGAAGAGCGAGAAAGAGAAGAAGAAAAGCCAGAATCTAATGTGGGAGTAACGCCTGAAAGTGATGTGGAAGATCAAGATGATATTGCAGTACAAATAACGGAAGCTTTATTGGCCCTCAATGAACAAGAAACATCAAGTGCAGCTAAAAGTACATTTGCCGTACTTCCAGACATGGAAAGAACTGGTGCGATTCGCGCTAAAAGCGCTTGGAATAAAGTTGAAGAATTGCTTATTTCTGCGTTGTCTGGTTTGCCACTTGAAGAAGATCGACAAACATTTAAGAAATATTTGCTATTAAACTTTACGGGTGCGCCACATCCTGAAACTGGAAAATGGGTACCTGGATATTTTGAACAATGGGAAGCAGAAATTAGTGGTGTAACCCCAGAGGCTCCAGCAGCATAATTCACCCCCCGACATCATTTTTTCAAATCAAAAAGAATCAATCAAAAATGAAAAGAAAAGAAAAAATCTGATAAGATTGAAAAAGGTTGAAAAGAAGTGAAATGAAATCAACCAACCGTCCGACCAAGGGTATCATGTTTTCGGAGAAATTTTAAGAATGAATTGGAAAAAAAGAAAATGGCACGGCAAAAACGAGCGATACAGCCTCTCAAAAAAATTGAAGAGAGAAGAAAAAACAACTGAAGAATTTGAAATCATGCTCAATCAATTGTCACTGGAAGAAGTGATTGGTTTGAAATTGGAGTTGGCTTCTAAAGTTTTTGGTGGAAAATCCTATGGTCTTCCAATCTGGCACTCAATGAAAGATATTGTAAATGATGCAGTACTAAAATATGCTTTATCAGCTTGTAGAACCAAAAGAGAAGCTGCAAGATTTTTAGGTTTAAAACCACAGAATTTGAATAACGTACTTAAAAAGTATAATGTTGAAAGTTTTTTCGAAAAAGAGCTTAAAAAGCTTGACAAGTGATATATAATATAATATATTGTTTAATAACATGTTCTTTAAAATATGGGGGCGAAATGGTTTCGACAAAGTAGAGAGATTGTTTTGTGCAAGACTGTGTAAGTATCACAGTAAAAATACTTAAACTTTATAAATGCCAACGATAACGTTGAATTTGATTACGCCTTAGCTGCATAATCGGAAGTTGTTAGTGACTTTCTTAAAGAACACTAATTGTTTTCAGTTTTAAAAAAAGCTGGTGGTACGCGCAAGCGGGATTTTAATTGTATAGGAAACTATATAAATTTGGTAGCCAACACCTTAAGTTGGTGAATGGATTCCCTGATTTAATCGGGTGGCTGGTACATCGGCGGTGATTGTGCCTATTCTTGTGAATGACAAGATATTTGAACTATTTTGGACCCGAGTTCGATTCTCGGCGCCTCCACTATTTTTATACGGAGAAAATTTATGAGTAATGAAGAATTTTTTGAAGAAGAGCTTGAAGAAGAATCTGTACAAGAAGAAGAGCCCGAACAAGAAGAGCCCGAACAAGAAGAGCAAGAAGAAGAATGGGACGTTCCAAATGATGAGCCTTTTGGTTTAAATGATTTTGATTTTGTAGAAGCATACGACGATGAACCAGCAGCTGATGATAGAATGCTGGAAGAAAATACTGCTAAAAGTGCTATAAATTGTGCCTTTCTCGGAATTGGCGGCGGTGGCGGAAAAATGGCCAAAGCCTTTTTGGACCTAGGGTTCAATAAGACTCTATTAATAAACACAACAGAGAAAGACCAACCAAATGGTGTTAATCCAGAGAATTTTCTTTTGATTCCTGGAGCCGATGGTGTGGCAAAAGATATTAAATTAGGAAAAGAAGTACTAGGAAATAATAGCGCTCTCGTTGAAGACGCTCTTCGTACTCGAATTGGTAAAGTAGATTGGATTTTTGTTTTAGCTGGTGCCGGAGGAGGCACAGGCAGCGCAAGTCATGTTTTGCACAAATCAATGACTCGCTATTTGTCTTCAATTGAAGCTGAAGGGAAAGTTGTTTATGTTGTCAGCAAACCTACGGCACAAGAATTGTTGAATCCAACTATTAAAGCAAATTGTGGAGTGATGTTAAGAGACATAAAGAATCATCCTCACATTGTTATTGATAACGAAAAACAATTACAGCTTTTACGCGGAAAAGTGGGTATGCTTAATATGTACCCTGCCGCAAACACGAACTTTGCAAAACTTCTTGGCCAAGTGCTTAAGCTGGCTGACGAGCCTTCTCCAATTCAAGCTTTTGATTCAAAAGATCTTGAAAGATGTTTATCATCGAATGGTAGAATGCTTTTAGGAAGTACTGTTGTGAGAGATGCAACTAAACAAGATTTAGGAGCATCAATATTTCAAGGATGTTTAAAATCCTCGCCTTGCGCAGCACCTTCTAATCAGCCAAAAACAGGAGTTTTGCTTTTAATCATAACACCGGAAATGGGCGATAATCCCCAAATTAGTAATCGAATGGAAGCCGCCTTCTCTTATGTTGGTGGCCGAGCAGAAACTTTATTTTCTGGAGTGTATGTAAATGATAGATTGCCAGGTTTAATTGCTTTGACATTGCTTGGTGGAATGTAGATTTTTTAAAAAAGGAGAAAATCATGGGTTTAGTAGGATATTTAGTAGTACTTGCAGCGGGAGTTGCAGTTGGTGTCGTTTTGGCTAAGAGAGGAGTAGTATAATGAATCAAAGAGAAGCTTTAAGTGTATTAATCCAAGCAGCTAATATTGCTCAAAATAAAGGGGCTTTTAATTTACAAGAAGCTCAGACTGTTGCGACTGCAGTATCAACTTTTATAACGCCACCTGAAACTTCCTTGGAAGAAGAAACAGACTCTACCGAGGAAGTAAATGACTGAAGTAGTATCTAAAAAATCTTGGGATACAGTTGCAACTTTTTCCACATATGAAGAAGCAGATCTTCGACGAAAACAACTTTTAAATGTATATGATCAAGTAAAAGTTAAACGTGGCGTGTCTGATGGCGAAGTTTTTAGAGTGAAGGTGTGGAACGCACCAGTAATTAAAGAAAAATTACATAAACCTAAAAATAAATTTAAAAAGAAACAAAACGTAAAAAGGGCACAAAGAGATGATAACAAGAAGATACGCGCTAGACGAAAAGAGTCGCAAGATTTTTATCGGGAGTAAAGTAAAATATAACAATCGTATTTTTCTTGTCGAAGACATCCAGTATTTAGATTGGACTATCAAGCAATTTTTAACACTTTCGGACCACAAGAATAAAAATAAAAAACTAGAGTTTATTGCTCCTAGTGAAGTAAAGGCTATTCGTTGAAAAAAAATATATTAGTTGTTGGCACTGGCACAATTGGGGAGCCCCTGATTGGTCTTTTAGCAGATCTTAGAAAAAAATTAAATATTGGACATGTGATTTTTCACAAGCGCACTCCTTTAATAGATGAAGTGGCAAAAGTCAACAGTTTAATAAAAAGAGGGGCCCGCCTGGCCGTAAATGAGGATTCAATTCCAGCTTTTAAAGAACTAGGGCACGATGTAAAATATGATTTTCAGGCAGCCTTGAAAGCGGCGCATGTTGTAATTGATTGCACTCCTGCAGGAAATGATCATAAAAAGAAACATTATGTAAAATACCCAGAGAAAGTTTTTATAGCACAAGGGAGTGAAAAAGACTTTGGTGTGCCATATGCTTATGGTATTAATGACGAAGTGCTTGATAAAAAACCAGCCTTTATTCAAGTTGTTAGTTGCAATACTCACAATATCGCCTCTATTATAAATTCGATTGATCCAAATGTTGATGGTATTGAGCGTGGAGATTTCGTTTGTATTCGGAGAGCCAACGATATAAGCCAGGAAGGAAATTTTATTGCCTCACCGCGTGTAGGACCCCATTCAAATGAAAAATTTGGCACACACCACGCCAAAGACGCATACGATCTATTTCGTACAAAAAATAAATTTGTCAATATCTTTTCAAGTGCGTTAAAAGTTAATTCTCAATATATGCACGTTATTCGTTTTAATTTGGTAGTTTGCGGTCATGTATCAAAAGAAAATTTGATTAATAGATTTAGAGAGAATAAATTTGTGGCTCTTTCTCATAAAACAATAGCAAATAAAGTGTTTTCTTTTGGGCGAGATCACGGGTACTATGGAAGAATTTTCAATCAAACAGTAGTGTCGATACCAACTTTAACAGTTGACAATCTTCCAGGTAAAACAAAAATAAGTGGATTTTGCTTCACTCCGCAAGATGGAAATTCACTTCTTAGTAGCGTAGCAGCTGCGCTGTACGGTCTTCATGAAGATTCTTATACTGACTATTTAAAAGCTTTTGATAAGTTTTTATTCCAAAATATATAACAATGAGACGAAGAACAAATAAAAAACAATCAATTGATTTTGTAAGCTATGTGTGTGAGCCTAGAGATATAATAATTGAAGCTAGCAGGCCAGTTGATTCTGCACATTTAAAGGTTGAATTAAAAGTTGCTGATAAAGTTGCTTTAGTTGGTAGATATAGAATTGGCTTTACTGATGATATGGATATTATCCACGAAAAAATAAAAGTATTTTGTAACGCACTCAGTAAATTTACAGATAAAGACATACAATATCATGTTATTGCAGAACGAATAACTCTAGCACTAAATGCAAAAAAATCCCTAAAAGAAGTTAGAGCCAAAACTGGTAGATTAATTTGGCGTCGCTAAGAATTAAAAATATCTTTTAGGTTTAATATGCGCATCACTTCTTTGTATGCCATATATTTTTTCAAATTGTATTTAATGAAATGTTTTAAATCTTCATATCTTGTCGACAAAGTCATCACATGAAAACGGGTAAAAACAGAATGAACCATTCCAACCAATTGTCCGCCCTCATTAACTATCATAGATCCTGAACTACCAGGCGCCGCCGGAAGGGTGTAAAGTGCGACGTTTTCGTCTTCACCATTATATCTTCCTTCCAATATGGGCACTATATTAGGCTTGTATATTCCTACGGGCGCGGCAATATTGTAGACCTTGTCACCAGGCTTTGGAGCCCTTCTGGAAATTCTTACGGCTTCAACATTTTCTGTTAAATCTGCAATAAAAATAATACAAGCATCAATTTTCATATCATATTCTAAAACGCTGGCTTTATATTCTTCTCCATCCAGTCGATATGCAAGGTATTTAGATGTAACATTTTCTGGCTTAACAGTTGGTGATTTTTCATTTTTGCAAACATGGGCGGCTGTTATGGCAAAAGACCCATCATCAATTGTTTTTACAACATAGCCAGAAGCTGAATGTTTTAAATCTACTGATGTACATAAATTATTTTCACATTTGTGCACTGTTAGGACTTTTCTTAAAAATACAAATGATTCACGTGGCGCAATGTCGCTAACAGTATGTTTGTTTGTGCCGCTACATGAAAAGAGGGGAAACATAAACGATAAGATGAGGAATAATTGTGTTATTTTTTTAAACATGCACAGTGACCTCCTATTGTAACTATGACGAAAAAAAACAATCGTTCTTTTTATAAAAATAAAATAAAAAGAAGTCACGTATTACTATTTATAAATGAACATTAATGGCAAAGAAAACTTATATTTTAGATACTAGTGTTTATTTAACTGATGCAAATTCTATTGGATCTTTTGGGAATAATGACATAGTTATACCCTTTAAGGTTTTGGAAGAAGTAGATAATCACAAAAAACGCCAAGATAGTGTCGGAGCAAACGCCCGCAGAATTATACGTAAATTAGACTCCTTGAGAGAGAAAGGCAGCCTTCACAGAGGAGTACGCATAGAAAGAGGCAAGGGCCGGGTTTTTGTAAAAAATTGTGAATATTCCGCAGGAGATCTAGATTTGTCAATAGCCGATAATGAAATTATTGGCGTTGCTTTAAGTGAAAGAGAGCTTAATCCAAAAAGAAGAGTTGTTGTTGTATCTCGCGATATTAATATGCGCGTGAAATGCGATGCTTTAGGCTTGCTAACTGAAGACTATGTTTTAAATCAAGTTGTTAAAGATGCCACTCGATTGTATACCGGCTTCAGAACACACTTGGTTGATGAAGAAATAATTGATCAATTTTACAGTGGAGAGCAAATATATTTGGATAAAGAGGATATTTCCCCACGTCCAAATGAATTTTTGATGCTGGTATCTAATGCAAATGAAAAAAAGACAGCATTGGCCAGATTCTACAATCACTCAATACCTCTTAAAAGAATTAACGGCGAACACAAAAGAGGAGTGTGGGGAGTTCGCCCCCGCAACAAAGAACAGAATTTTGCTTTAAATTTATTATTAGATCCAAACGTGCCGATTGTTACATTGGTTGGCAAAGCTGGAAGCGGCAAAACTCTATTGGCATTAGCCGCCGGATTAGCCCAAGTGGTCGAAAGCAACGAAGAAACCAGATATAAACATCTGGTTGTCTCAAGACCTATTCAGCCAATGGGAAAAGATATTGGCTATTTACCTGGAACAATGGAAGAAAAAATGTCTCCCTGGTTGGCGCCAATACAAGATAATTTAAAATATTTGATGGGAAACGATAAAGAAACTTTGCAAATGTATACTATGCAAGGTACAATAGAAGTTGAAGCTTTAACATATATAAGAGGCCGCTCCATTGCAAATGCATTCATAATTATTGATGAGGCACAAAATTTAACCGCCCATGAACTTAAAACAATTATTACGAGAGTTGGAGAGAATACAAAAATTGTTTTAACTGGCGACGTCGAGCAAATTGATAATGTATATGTTGATGAAACATCGAATGGTTTAACATATGCAATAGAAAAATTTAAAAGCTATGATCTTACTGGTCACATGACTTTGATGAAAGGCGAACGAAGTAGCGTTGCAACCCTCGCAGCAAAAATTCTTTAAATTTTAACTACATATCCTGTATAATTATACAAATAGAGGAGTAACTAATGGAACTAGAGAACCCAGAATTATTACAACCAGTAGAAAAAACAAATGAATTAAAAGAGTGGCTTGTCGATTATGTTGGCCAAAAGCACAGTCCGGAAAATGGAGAAGTAAATGTTGAAAT
>Ga0209434_1000433_pt1 | contig 20387 bp, 14 predicted proteins | sample ETNvirnome_2_300_FD_184068 | JGI IMG/M metagenome (GOLD analysis project Ga0209434, IMG submission 184068) | Marine viral communities from the Pacific Ocean - ETNP_2_300 (SPAdes) (version 2) | ecosystem: Environmental > Aquatic > Marine > Oceanic | place: Pacific Ocean | collected 2013-06-22
CGTAGCAAACGAATATAAAAACGGCTATTTGTATGTTAATGATGGTACCGGGCAAGGATTGGCATATAAAATCAAATCCCATCCCGCACACGATCACAGTGCCGATCCAACTTGTGTTATCACTCTTTACGATCCGATCAAGGTCGCCCTTGTAGCAGGTGGAACTTCGGAGGTTTCCTTGGCACCTAGCAAGTATCATAAAGTGATCGTCTCACCCGGTACAACGGCTTTAACTGGACAAACCATTGGAGTAACTCCAATCGCATTCACTGCGGCTTATTACGGTTGGGTTCAGACCGGTGGCCCCGCAGCCGTGTTGGTTGTTGGAACCGTTGTCATTGGCGATTCAGTGTGTCATGCGATTAGCGGCGGTACTGCAGGTTCTGTTGTTCCGCGTGTCGCTGACAGCGCCGCACAGCGAGTTGCGCGTACTGTAGGTCAGGTTATGCAGGTCAATGCTACTACTGAGTATGCGTTGATTGATATTATGTTTGAATAGATAAAAATTAGTATCGATCTTAAACCCCCCCTTCCTTTATGGTTGGGGGCCCCCCTTCCTTTATGGTTGGGGGGGTTTTTCTTTTAAAACCACGATCTGCTGAATTTTTTCGCCTCCAATTTTTTGAGATTTTCGGTTTAGAAAGAATAATACTATTTACTATATTACAAAGGAGATTTCCCATGGGAAAGAAAAGACGATTGAATTCCGCGAAGGCCAAGTTTAGAGCTAAGCACTCTAATCACCCCCGCGCCAGGCTTCTGAATGCCAATGCAGCAGTGGAGGACATTGCGCCTGTTGTCGTAGAGGCAGCACAAGTGGAAGCTACTCTTAGCGCAGTATTGGAAGAGAAAACAATCGAGGTTGTACCTGAAATCGTGGCACCGCGGAAAACTGCGCGAAAATCAACGAAGAAAAGAGCTAAAAACACCACACTGTAAAATATCTCTCTTTATAAAAGAACGCCATCCCTCGTTGGGGTTTTGTGTGGCGAGTTACTAATTAAAGGGGGAGACATGCATCGATGCCACAGAACTTAAGTCCAAGGTCTCAGACTAGTCCTATAGTTTTAACTAAAACTGGTTCCACTACACTAGTGGCTGCAGCCGTTCCCTTTGGGATGTATACTGGCTCTGTGGAGTTTTTAAGCGGCGCCGCAACTCAAGTTGCTTTTGTTTATAAGAAGCTCGGTGGCGATGTGGTGGACATCGAATTAACTCCGGCGAATGTTTATGCCGCCTATGAAGAAGCGGTCTTAGAATATTCCTATATCATCAACTTGCATCAAAGCAAGAATATGCTTTCCGATGTCCTGGGGAACGCTACGGGAACATTTGACCATCTAGGAGAAATGGAAGCAGGAACGTTATCCTCGAGTTTGGGAGGAGACAAAGTTTCTCTTAAATATCCCCGCTATCAGTTTGAATATGCTCGTAACGTCGCCGATGGAATGGTATCAGTTGGCGGACTAGGAGGGACGGTACCTCAATACTCCGCATCTTTTAGGCCCCTCGAGGGAGTACAAGATTATGATCTGCAGAGCATTATTTCTGCGTCATCGGCAACCGGTACCAACGATGCCGGCAAAGTGGTGCCTTTTAATGATAAAGTGGGCGACAATCGAGTAGTGATTACCAAAGTGTTTTATATGTCACCCAGGGCTATGTGGCGTTTTTATGGTTATTACGGGGGAATTGGGGTTGTAGGGAATTATTCTACTTATGGGCAATTTGCTGATGACTCAACGTTTGAGATTATTCCAACGTGGCAAAACAAACTCCAAGCAATGATGTATGAAGATTCTATAATCACCAGAACATCTAACTATTCTTATGAGATTATCAACAATAAACTTCGACTTTATCCCGATCCGAGTTATTGGGATTTTGGTGAATTAGATCGTATTTGGGTGAGATTTTATGTAGACAATAATGCGTGGGACGAGGATGATAATTATAGGTCAGGGGTGAATGGTATTAATAACGCCAATACTCTGCCATTTGACAATATTCCTTATAAAAACATTAATGCTATTGGAAAACAGTGGATTCGAAAGTATTGCTTGGCGATTTGCAAGGAGATGTTGGGACAGATTAGAGGAAAGTTTAGTACGTTGCCTATTCCGGGTGAAAGTGTGACGCTCAACCACGCCGAATTGCTTAGTCAAGCAAAAGAAGAACAAAACACTTTGAGAGATAAATTAAGAGAACTCTTGAAGGAAATGGAGTATACGGAGCTTGTCAAGTTGGATGGGGAAAAGGCTACGGCCGCCACCGACGTTCTTAAGGGCTCACCATTGCCCATTTTTGTGGGGTGATAAACAATGTCTGATGAATGGAGTAGGCCGAAAGCACCACCCCCGCCGTTATTCTTAGGGAAAAAAGAGCGAGACCTTGTTAAACAGGTTAATGATGAGTTAATCGAAAAGGTAATCGGCCAACAAGTGCTTTACTATCCGATTGACTTGGAAAAAACCAATTTTCACCTTTTATATGGCGAAGCTATTAAAAAAAGCTTTTTACCTCCGGTGAGAGTATATGCTCTCGTCGAATTTACAACTTTTGAAACTACTTATATGGCGAATGCCGGTATTGATAAAGTATGGGAAATTAATATTCATTTTCATAGAAGAAGATTAGAAGAGGATCAAAACATGTATGTTCGAGAGGGAGACTTTATTTTATACGGCGAAAATTACTATGAAATAGTTAAACTTGTTGAAAATAAGCAGTTATTTGGACAAGTAGACAATATGTTTGAAATCTCGGCTGTCTGCAAGCGCGCGAGAAAGGGGCTGTTCGATGCTTCCTAAGAATTTTGATTTTGCAATGCTTCCTGCCGATAAGAGCGATGCTACTCTTAAAGAAATAGGAATGTTGGCATCTACCCTTGAGGATATAGATTATGCTATTACTTCTTGGCTTAAGGAAGACTTGGATTTAAGGGCAACTACTAACGAGGGGTTTGTTAACGTTCCGGTTCTCTGGCAAGTGCCAGAAAGAGCATTTCAGGTGAAGAATAAGAAAGATTTAAGAGATGATTCTGGCGCTTTAAAATTACCACTAATAAGTATTGAGCGCACGACGGTTTCTAAAGATCCGACAAAACGAGGATCCTTTCAGGCAAACTTATATTCAAATGCGGGAAACGGCCGCTCTGGGCGCCTTGTGATTGCCAGAAAAATAGTCCAAGATAAGACAAGGAACTTTGCAGTGGTGCCCGCTACGAGAGACCATCAGACCAACGGTACCCAACAGCTTTATTATCCGAGAGTAAACAAAAAAATCGTTATCAAAAGCCTTTCTATTCCCATTCCCGTCTATGTTAACATAGAATATAAGATTAGCCTCAAATCAGAGTATCAACAGCAAATGAATGAGCTTTTGGCTCCGTTTGCTACTCGTACCGGCCAAGCAAACGCTTTTGTCATGAAGCGCAATGGCCATTTATATGAAGCATTTATTGATCAAGGGTTTGCACAAACTAACAATGTAGCCGATTTGGGAGAAGATCTTCGAATGTATAATACAGACATTACTATTAGAGTATTAGGATACCTCATAGGAGAAGGAGAGAATGATGATCGGCCGATTGTTAAAATTCATGAGAATGTGGTTGAGGTAACTTTTCCTAATGAAGGGATAGTTCCTGAAGGTAACGACGGTTTTTTTCTTTAGTTCAGGAACTACTTTTGAGATTAAAAATACTATTTAATTAATGATCACGCTATCATTTACACCTATTTTGATAAGAGGAACTCAATAATGTCAGTTAAAAAGTTTAAGTTTGTATCTCCTGGAGTGTTTATCAACGAGATTGATAACTCCTTTATCCCCAAAACCCCAGAGGCGATAGGCCCTGTGGTTATTGGGCGCGCCCGTCGAGGGCTCGCCATGCAGCCTATAAAAGTTGAATCTTATTCCGATTTTGTCGAGATGTTTGGCGACACTGTCCCGGGAATGCAGGGAGGCGATGTTTATCGGGGCGGAAACTTTCAGTCCCCCATGTATGGTACTTATGCCGCAAAAGCATTCTTGAATGCGGGAGTCGCTCCTCTTACTTATGTCCGATTGTTAGGGCAACAGGATAGCAATAATGATGGCGAAAACGATTCTCGAGCCGGCTGGAAAGTATTGAATACTATTACCAATGTACCTTCAACTAATGGAGGCGCTTACGGACTTTGGTTGTTCACCAGCCAATCCAGCACCGTCACGGCAACGTCGCGCAATTTAGGGACCGGCAGTTTGGCTGCCATCTTCTATATAAATGAGGGGCGCATAACACTGAGTGGCACCATGTATGGCGGTATTGGCAATACATCCGCTGGGAACTCAACAGTTACCTCCTCAACGGGTGTTCCCATTGGGGATAGCAGCAATCTTCATACTCTTATAATTAGTTCCTCGAACGGGGGCTCGAACAAAGTTGAGTTTGGTTTTGATGACAGCACTTCCAATTGGGTTCGCAAGAAGTTTAATACTAACCCCCAGCTTATTAGCGGTGCCACTTTCTATACTCCTGGCGCTGCAGGTTCTGGTTCAGCTACTGGATATTGGCTTGGAGAGACATACGGCCAAAGAATCCGAGATCAAGGTCTAACCACGTCTTCCATTGGTGTTGTGTTTGCTATCGAGGGCCCATCTTCAACAAGCCCGGCAAATATGAAAAACCAAGCGTCCACCGAAGGTCGAACTGGATGGTTCATTGGCCAAGCACTCTCTGCTCCCACCGCTTACGTTCCCTTTCAGTCGCCGCGGCTATTCCGCTTAATTGGCCGCGGCCATGGCGAGTGGCTCCAAAAGAATGTTAAAGTTTCTATCTCTAATGTTAGAGCTTCCACAAGCACTGTCACCGAGTATGGAACATTTTCGCTCCTTCTCCGGAGCATTAGTGACACAGATAGCGCTGTACAAATTATAGAACGGTATGATAATCTAACCCTGGATCCCACTTCTCCTAACTATGTGGCGCGAGTTATTGGTGATAAATATACTCAATGGGACACCACTGAAAGAAGACTCAAGACATACGGTGAATATGATAATAATTCCAAGTTTGTTTACGTTGAAATGAATGATGATGTGGATGCAGGCGGGACAGATCCCACACTTCTACCGTTTGGCTATTTTGGTCCTCCAAGGTTTAGAACGGTCTACGATTTAAGCTCCACCGGTGCTTGTTCAATCGTTCCTGGCGTCGGCCCAGCCGGCGATGGTGGCCTTCTTTCTAATAATTTCTTTCTAACGGGCGGCGTGAGCATTATTGCACACCCCCCATCCCTCGCCAACGCGCAGTGGTCTGGCTATGCAGCAGGCGATACTCCCTATTTGTCAGGTGGGCTAATTGCCACCGGGAGCTTAGAGTTCCCTACTATTCGGTTGCGCAACTCAGCATCAGATGGGGGACTTAGCGACGCCACTGATGCATATTTTGGAATGCAGACCACGCGTACTGCCACCAGTACAGATTATGACCCCAGTGTTCCATCTTGTCATAGATTGCTCTATAGTGGGTATAGCGCCGGCGGCGGTACCAACGCGGGCGATCCTAATACTGTTGCGGGTGTTGATGACTGGGCTTACGTCTTCTCTTTGGACGATATTGTTCTGAAGGCTGCCCCAAATGAGTGGTATTATTCTTCTGGTTCTCGTGCACGCGCCTCGGGAGATTCCTATACATCCGGCGCCTATACCGAGTTACTAAATGCCGGCATTGATAAGTTTACTTGTCCGATTTTTGGCGGCTTTGATGGTTTTGACATTATGAAGCCAGACCCACTGTATAATAAGGGAATGGCGGCCGCCGCTACGAACCTTAATAGTTATGCGTATTATACCTATAAGCGCGCTATTGACACTGTTGCCGACCCAGAATATATTAATATGAACTTGCTGGCTGCACCGGGACTTACTCAGGATGGCCTCACACAACATATGATTAATGTTTGTGAATCTCGCGCTGACTCTCTAGCTCTTATTGATCTTGCTAACGTTTACATTCCCCCTCAGGAAGCTTACTATGCTAGCAAAGTTAATAGAATTGGTACTACACCAACTACCGCGGCCAACTCTTTGCGAGATCGCAGAATCGACTCAAGTTATGGTTGCACTTTCTACCCATGGGTTCAAACGCGTGATGAAAACACTGGCCGCATGCTCTGGATTCCACCCAGTGTTGCTATGATGGGAGTCTTGGCTAGCTCTGAAGCTGCGTCCGAAGTATGGTTTGCACCTGCAGGTTTTAACCGCGGCGGCCTATCTCAAGGCGCCGCAGGAATTCCAGTCACAGGTATTACCCAACGTCTTACTTCTAAAGAGCGCGATACTCTTTATGAGAACAATATCAATCCCATTGCATCTTTCCCTTCGAATGGAATAGTTGTTTTTGGACAAAAGACGCTTCAAGAGCGACAATCGGCTCTTGATAGAATTAATGTAAGAAGGCTTGTCATTTTCTTGAAGAAGCAGATTTCAGTTCTTTCTACTAAGATTCTCTTTGAGCAAAATGTTGAGGCCACTTGGAACCGTTTTATTGGCTTGGTTCAACCTTTGTTGGCTAGTGTTAAGATTCGATTTGGGATCACCGATTATAGGCTCATTCTTGATGAGACAACTACTACGCCCGATCTTATCGATCAGAATATTATGTATGCCAAGATTATGATTAAGCCGGCACGCGCCATTGAATACATTGCTATCGACTTTGTTATCATGTCTACGGGAGCATCTTTTGAAGATTAATATGGGGAATTTTTTTCCTCACCACACTATTTAAAAATAGTTTATAGGAGTATTAAAATATGTCATTCTGGACCGAGACCGACGCGTCGGCAATTCAAGATCCTAAAAGAAAGTTTAGGTGGTACGTGCTTATGATGGGGCTGGGCATGGACAATGCTACTGCATGGTGGGCCAAAAGTATCAACAAGCCTTCTTTTACGATTGCCTCAACAGAACATAAATATTTAAATCATACTTATTATTATCCAGGGTCAGTGACGTGGAATGAGATATCCATGGTCATAGTTGACCCAGTTAGTCCCGATACGAGCGCCACACTTGCAAGTATTGTGCAGGCATCGGGATATACTATTCCGGCCGGCACCTCTACCGCCGCTGACTTACAGACTATGTCAAAAAGCAAATCAGTTGCCGCTTTAGGGGCTGTCTTTATTGTGCAAGTAGATTCCTCGGGAAACCCCCTTGAAACCTGGACTCTTAACAATCCTTGGATTTCTGATGTTCAGTATGGCGATTTGGCTTATGGTACCGATGACTTAATAGAAGTAACTTTAAAGATGAGATATGATTGGGCAAGTATGAAGGTTACTACCGAGGGGTCCGTAGGCGATACGGCAGATAATGCTCCTGGCCAAACAGATTTTTTCAATATTTAAACTAACGACATAACTTAAAACGAGGTGTATATTGTCACGAAATAGAGAGCGCACTGGAGGCGTTCAGCAACATGATAGCGGCCCCCCTCCGCAGGTGATGCAAAATGAGGGAGCGGCTTCTTTTTCCTTTGTTGTTCCAACAGAATTTGTAGAACTTCCTTCTCAAGGTAGATTTTACCCGGAAGGGCATCCTTTACATGGGGAAGACAGCATCGAAATTCGCCAAATGACGGCGAAAGAAGAGGATTTACTCACGTCGAGAACTCTCCTTAAAAAGGGAGTTGCTTTGGATAGAGTAGTAGAAAATATTATTGTAAATAAACAAATAGATCCCAATTCACTCTTAATCGGCGATAGAAACGCGATTATTGTGGCCACGCGTGTATCCGGATATGGAAAAGAATATAATACACGGGTGACATGTCCAAGTTGTATGACGGTACAAGAGTATTCTTTTGACCTTCATGAAGCGACCGTTCATCATGGCATAGAAGGAGGTGAGATAGACGTAACTGCCAATAACGATGGAACTTTTGATATTACATTGCCTAAAACGCAAGTTGGAGTTACTTTTCGGCTCTTGACGGGAGTAGATGAAAAGAAACTTGTAAGTGGTGTAGAAGCAGACCGCAAACAAAAAACGCACGAAAAAAATGTCACGCGTCAAATTGTTAATATTGTGACAGCAGTTAACGGGGATTCGTCAGCAGAAGCAATCAATTATCTAGTGCAGAACATCCCCTCCACGGATTCGCGTCATTTAAGAATGGCCTATAAACTAGTGGCCCCAAACGTTGACTTGAGCCAACACTTCGCATGCGCTGAGTGCGACTTCGCTCAGGATATGGAGGTTCCGCTTAACGCGGACTTTTTTTGGCCTGACCGCTGAGTACATGGAGAACATCTATGAGCAGTTCTTCTTTTTAAAGTATTCAGGCGGCTGGTCATTCTCGGAAGCATATAACCTCCCTGTAGGGTTGAGGAAATGGTTCGTGGATAGGCTTCTAAAACAACTAGAAGCAGAAAAAGAAGCTATTGAAGAAGCTTCCAAAGGATCGAGCAAAAGCCAGACACTAACTGCTCATAATCAGCCTCCGGCGCCTCCCCACTGGGGGAAGAAAAACAGACAGAGTTCATAGCTCTGTCTTTTTTTATGAGAAACTATTTACGTTTAGACCTATAAAAGGGATAATTTTCTATGCCTCCTAATGGCCCCAACGACGCAGCCACCGCTCAAGCACTTGCTAATCTTGCCGAGATCATGTCACGTATTGAAATTCGTCTCGGCGCCCAGGCTGCCGGCGAAGGGGGCGCCGGCGGCGTAGCTTTAACAGAAGCCCAGCGCACCGCAGAAGCTAAGCACTATTCAGATTCTCAAGTAGCTGTTGCAGCGATCCTGAAACAAACTGAAGCAATTAAGAAAACACATGCTTTAGACTTAGATTATCTGAAGAAAAGCGAGGAATTTTACTCGAACCAAGCCAAGATTTTGAGGCAACAAATCCGCACGGAACTCCAAGGCGTCGTCGATGACCAGGGCAATATTGTTCGTCTGAGTGCTGAGCGGCTGGCTCAGTTGGAGGGCGAGGTCAAAGCATTAGAGCAACAATCTGTACTGTGGGAAAAGCGCCTCAAGTTTGCCAAAGGATATCAAGCCAGCATTTCAGAGGCTGCCGATGCCGCTGAGGGCCTGGGGGCATCCTTAGGAGGCGCCTTTGCTGCGTTTCAAGGCGTCAACATTGCTGGCGGCATGCAGAATGTAGTAAAATCATTTCAAGGAGGCAAAGCCAGTGTTGCTGCTTTTGGGATTAGTTTGGCGACCGCCATCACAGCGAGCGTGATTAACAATATAGTTAATTTGGCTGTTGCTGTATATGATACGGAAAACGCATTTAGAAGGCTCACCGGCGCGACAGAAGAGGAAGCCGTCGCCATGACCGACGCATATGAAACGACTCGTTTATATGGTGTTACTCTTGAAGAAGTGTCCACGTCGATGCAAGCTTTAAGGACAACTTTTACGGATTTCACAATGCTCCATCCTGACGCTCAAACAGAGATTGGGAAAACGGTGGCGGTTTTAGGTGAATTGGGAGTAGCGGGCCCTACCGCGGCAAAAGGAATACAGAACCTCACCAAAATATTTGGTGAGACGGGCCCGCAAGCGGCCGACACGATGTTAGAATTACGAGCGTTGGCCAAAGACATTGGGGTGGCCCCCTCCAAAATGGCTGAAGATTTCGCTAGCGCCGGTGGCGCTATGGCTAAATTTGGGAAAGACGGTGTTAAGGCATTTAAAGATCTGGCCGTTGTAGCTAAGATTACGGGTATGGAAGTAGATAGAATCCTCACCATAGTAGAGAAATTTGATACTTTTGAAGGCGCCGCCGAGCAGGCAGGCAAGCTAAACGCTGCTCTCGGTGGTAACTTTGTAAATGCCATGGACCTCATGATGGAGACCGATCCTGTCGGAAGATTTGAAATGATTCGAGATTCGATCTTGGACACCGGTTTAACCTTTGATGGCATGAGTTACTACCAGAAGAAGTTTTACACCGAGTCATTGGGGTTGAATGACGTTGGTGAGTTAGCGTTGATGTTAAAAGGGAACTTTGATTCATTAGACGGCGCCGTCCAAAAGACATCGGCCGACTATGAAACAGCCGCCCTAGAAGCAAAAAATCTACAGAGCATGACAGAACTATTGAAGAGCACCATGGCCGCTCTCGTGCCCATTGTAAAACCAATAGTTGTCATGTTTGCTAACTTTATAAAGACTCTTAACGAGAGTGAAGGGGCAATGACCGCATTAAGGTGGACACTCGGGCTTATTACATTAGCCACCACAGCTTTCGGAGTTGCTTCCGCTATTATGGCCTTTAAAGTCGCCGGCTCAGCCGCAGGTGCGGCCGCCGCCATTACTGGCGCCGCGGCAACCTGGAACGCGGCCCTTTCAGGTACCGCCGCGGCAGCTACTGCAGCCGGCGCCCAAGTTGCTGCGGGCGCTGGAACTATGACCGCGGCCCTTTCAGGTACTGCCGCGGCAGCTACTGCAGCCGGCGCCCAAGTTGCTGCCGGCGCTGGAACTATGACCGCGGCCCTTTCAAGTACTGCCGCGGCAGCTACTGCAGCCGGCGCCCAAGTTGCTGCCGGCGCTGGAACTGCGGCCGCGGGAGTTGCCTCCGGAGCATCAGTCGCAGTTCCGGCGCTCAGTTCGACGACGGCTGCAGCAACTGCGCTCAATGTGGCGGCCGCCCCCATTACCCTCACATTCTGGACGATTGTCGGGGCAGTTGCCGCAGTGATTGCGGTCTTTGGAGTATTAATAGCAGCATGGAATCAGAACGCCGAGGAGGCCGAAGGGTTTGGTGTCATTCTTCAGGGTATAGGAGAAGTGATGCACTTCGCCTTCGATCAGATCAAGATCGGTATAGAGCCCATAATAACGTTCGGCACACACTTATATAATGCGATGAAGGAATCTAAGACACTTATGGGCATTTTAAAAGCGTTAGGATATGTGATAGGAGTTGTGCTTATGGCGCCCATCGTGTCGACAGTCGCCGCCCTCCGTGTGTTGGGAAAAGTGGCTGGTTGGTTATCGGACATTTTCTTCTCAGATACAGTAGCCTCCACGTTCTTAGAGGGCCTTTATAAAATAGGAGATGCTTTTGGATTTATAGGAAAAGCTGTAAGATTACTCTCAACCCCATTGAATTTTGCCCAGCGCGCCTTTAAGAAAATAGGAAAAGCTGTAGGATTACTCTCAACCCCATTGAATTTTGCCCAGCGCGCCTTTAAGAAAGTAAGTGATACATTGTTTGGAGATGATGTGGGCGCCTCGACGTTTTTTGAAGGACTAGGTAAAATAGCATCACTTTATAAGGAACTAGCACATATTCTTGCAGATGTTTTAACGGCTCCCTTGCGAACCATAGACAGTATTATGAATACTATTGGCACCACCATTGGTACTGTATTTACTAGTATTTCATCAGTGTTTAACAGTATAGCTGAAATTACTGAAATTGGACTCGGAGGCTTGGCGGATGATTTCTTGGGAATTGCTAGCGCTATAAGTGAAGTTCCGACCACCAAAGCGCTCGCCGTCACTACTACTTTGGGCGCTGCGGCAGTCGCTAATAAGGCTGCCACAGCTTTGGCAGCCGTAACCGGAGGAAGATTTATTGGTATGGCTCTATCGGCCGGCCCAGGTGGTGCTGCCGGTGAAGCTGGTGCTGCCGGTGAAGCTGGTGCTGCAGCCCCCCCAACAAATGAAAGGCCCTATAATGTCACCATTAAGCTGGAATTGGATGGCGACGTCCTTACGAAAAAACAAATACAATTCATGGGAGGTCGGGCAAAAGCCGCACTCTTTGGGGCTTCATTTGAGCCCTAGGGGGATTTAAGGAGAATAAAAATGGCTGAAGAAGAAGACGAGAAAATATTTGATGTTCACAAATTTGATGAAGGGGTGGAACTGGTAGATCCAGGAACCGATGCCTACGCCAATCTCGATCAAATGTATATTTCGTTTTTACATGTGCCGAGTGGAAAAACGGTCTACTTTAAAGCTTTTATTACAGCGTTTAATGAGGCTTTTAGTAGTGATTGGGTATCCGAGTCCGTTTACGGCCGAGCCGACCCGATCTACCTTTTTAAAAGCACTACACGTAAAATCACTTTGGCTTTTAAGATTCCGGCATATTCTCAAAGCGAGGCTTTTGAAAATATTGGACGAGTGCAAAAATTGACCCAATTTTTGTATCCTAATTATACTACATTAAACGATGATGTTTTTGCGCAAACCATCTCGCAGTCACCATTGATCCGACTAAAAGTAATGAATTTATTGGCCACTCAACTGTCTGGTGAAGAAGCCGGCAAAACTGGCAGAACTTATAAGGATTTGATTGCTACCACCCCAAAAAAAGCTTTTCCCGGGGGCGCCGAAACAGGCTTGCTTGGAGTTATAGATAGTGTGACGGTGAATCACAATCTGGAAATCGAAGGAGGTTTTAATGAAGGCCCGGGCTTAATTTTGCCCAAGCTTTTAGAAGTTAATTTGGGGTTTTCTCCTATTCATGAACATGCGTTAGGATGGGACGAAAAAAATAACTTTTCTAATGTGCTCTTTCCTTATGGGCTGGATACCCCCCCTTTTCCCGAGCCACCCGAGGGGGCCGGAGAGGGAACGCCTGAGGATACGGAAGATTCTGCAGATGCGACATTAGAGGCAACCACGGAAGGGAGCAACGAAACCAACGTTGAACCAGTTCCCGAGCCCACGCCAGGCGCGGACGCAGGCATGTCGGATGATGTGGCTGACCAGCTTAATGCTTTACCGGGGTTTTAATAAATTATGGGAAGATACGACAAATATAGAATTTTGACAAACGCTAGCAAGTATTATGAGCCTTTGAGAAAAGAAAGGCATTTAAAAGCTATTCGGCATTATGAAACGCCGATACTTCGCAATCCTACGATTGCGCAGCGCCGACGGCTTACAACGGTTAAACATGTATGGAAATATGGAGATCGTTTATATAACTTAGCTGACCGCTACTATAATGATTCGCGCTTATGGTGGGTTATTGCGTGGTATAATGGGTTTGGAACCGAAGCAGATATTTACACAGGCGCCCTTATTCGTATTCCTTTAAATTTAGAGGAAACATTAAAAGTTTTGGGAGTGGTGTAAATGGGCGCCTCGCTTGAAAAATGTGGACTTGCTTTAGATCCAGCCATTGCTGGTTTAGCTCCAGAGTCTGAACTAAGGAAGTGGTATGAGAAAAATGGGTGTGAATTGCAAAGCCTGGTCAAGGAAGTAGAAAAAAAGATAGAGACTTATAATGCGCTAGCCCATCAATATAATGAATATGGAAAGAACAACCCGGATGCCGGCAAAGTACCCACTAATATGGGAGGGAAAACGTTTTCTCCGGAACAATATAAATATACCATGGATCCCAGCGGCACTCCTGGCGCCACAGGCGAAGGCATTTATTATAGCTTGGAGCCATTTTTAGATTTTGCATGCGGGACAAACCCTGAGCATACGACAGGTTTGTGCGGAGGCACCACATCAACAGTTTCAGATCACTTCGTGACGGAAAAGGTGTATTGGCACGGGCGCTACGCCCAGGAGACCGGCGACGAGCACATACCGACCGATTTTTCTGATTGTGAGGGGTGGTCAATGTACATCCCCGGACAAAAGACAAAATGTCAAGAAGCAGCCATTGCTGCCCGCGATGAAGCCAAAAAAGATGCGGCCGCCGTTGCAGCCACAGTAGAAGGCAATCATGCGTCATATATTTATGTCAACTTTACACTCCCACAAAAGGAGGCTATTGATGCTGCGCAAGCGGCCGCATGCAAAATAGGTGAACTTCTTGTCGACAAAGAATCTCTGAGTATTCTTGGGACCGACATGCTTCACACGGATCCCGTGGATGATCCGACCAACCCGGCGACACAAGCCGAAATTGACGCTGTTAATGAAGAACGCGCCAAGTCCGGATTGGAGGCGCTGGACGGCCAAGCGGCTGTCGATGCGGCTCTTAAGAGACGTCAGAATGAAGTTGGAGTAGCTCATCATCGGGGCGAAATAGGTGTCCAGCCGAAAGAATTTAATAGAATTGCTTTTCGTGAACAATGTTTTTTGCTAACTCAGTTGCTTCAGATCGCACAATGGAAGAAGTATCAAGAATCTTCCCGCACCGGGCAAATTAAAAAATTGCCTTATCATAATGGTGCGGTCACTCAAAAACACAGTGATAAGTCCGTGGAGTGTCCTCAACCTCCAGGTGCAGCGGCAGTATCCAATGCATCCTTAATGATAGAGGGAGACCCCTTTAACTTCATTAATTTTTTGACAATGCACCCTGCGCAAAGTGCTCTATTTAATATGGAAACAAAAGAGATTTCAAGTTTGCAGCCGATGATACGACTGTACAAGATAACTTTAGATGATGAGGGCAATGAAGTACAACAAGAAATTAATTTTGATGCATATGCTTCGAAGAGTGATGTAGAGAGTATTTTTGTAAATAAAGCGAAAAGAGGATTTGGGGTGGGAATAAAAAAGTTTTCCTTTACTTATGATGGCAATAATCCTTTTGCTGCTAAAAAGAGTATTAAGGCTAAGCTGCAAATTTTTGCTAATAGTTTTAGTGAATTATTGCGTGAGAGACCGAGTACTTTAGTTGTCGGCAATAAAACAATTTCTCGACCATATAAGTATGCTGATTTGGCGCTTAAGACCGGGGGCGCCCAAGCTAAGACTGACGCATGTGATAAATCCGAAGACACAAGTGTGAGTAATGCGGCCGCCCAGAATCTCGCCAAGTTAAATTTTAGGCTAAAGGCGGTTGTGGGGTGGGCAATGCCCACCGGCAATTTGGACTTGTTTTCTACCACAAGTAGCGATCAAAAAATACGACCGGTATTAGACGCAATTAAACACTCTTATGTTACACTTAATCTTACTCCGATCATCCATGACTTTGATATTGATGATATGGGACGCGTTAATTTTACTATTAATTATTTAGCTTATATTGATGATTTTTTTGATCAAAGCGCATTTAACATTTTTTATGATAGGAATAGTGCCCATGCTCTTACTGAAAGAAAGATGATATATCAAGCTATAACCAAAAAATGTGAATCCGATAAAATTAGCGACATTAAGAAAGCGGACGCCGCTAGCGGAGCGATTGAGAACGAAAAAACAGATTCGATGCGCTCTTTATTAAGAAGAATGCGTACAGCTAATAGAATTAAGTATATTACATTGTCTTTAGAAGATTTAAGGGATTGGGCAAAGACAGGTCCTTTTTTCGCTCCCAAAGAGGGGTTGGAAATAGCCTCAGCATCGGATCCTGTGAAGGGCATTAGTCCCGAATTGAAAAAAATGTACATGGATAATTATGTTACTTCGGGAGGCACCAAAGAAGAGATTGCAGAAGAAAAAAGACTGTTAGCAATTTCATTGGAGGCAAATGCGCCCGATAGAACTCATCTTGGTTTCTTTTTTGTAAGTGATTTGGTGGATACCATACTGGAAGGAATCGAAGAATATTTAAAAGATTATTCCAAAGAAGGAGCCGTTTGGGATGAACTTAACGATCCCCTTATTGATGCCTGTGAAAAGGAAAACGAAAAGGCTACAATATCGTTATTTTATGAAAACTTTAAAAAATTTAGGGTAATTTTGGGGCCCCTAGCTATCGTCGACCCGAAGAACCCCGGTGCACCCCAGCATTTTAGTTTGGGCGACCTTCCCATTTCCGTTAAATATTTTATACAATGGCTCAATGAAAAACTTACTAAAACAGAACAAGTTGAATACAATTTAAGTAAGTTTTTAAATGATTTTTTTAATCACTTGATTCGCAATTTCTTAAATGATGATAGTTGTTTTACTTTTAATACTAAACAAAAAACGAGACTAAATCAAGCCGTTGTCACATCTTATAAAGAAGGAAATCAAGATGAGGTAACAGCACAAATTTTAAAAAGCGGCGCTAAACCTTATCCGGCCCGCCTTTATATTTCTCAGTTAAAAGAAGAAGAAGGGGCTCTTCCTCTGTTAAATATATCTGGGCCGGCCAACTTTCCCGTCCCCGAAACAGGCCTCCAAAATGAAATTAATTACTTGATTTTCTCTGCAGGGAGAATGCAACCTCTGGGGAAAATGATGGGGAATCGGATAGAGGACGAAAAAGACGGCCTTTTTCATTATATTATAGGACGCAAACGAGGACTTATTAAAAAAATTAGCCTCTCTAAGACTGAGGCGCCTTTTCTAAAAGAAGTAAGATTCGAACAGGAAGGATATCAAGGCTTACAACAGTTGCGCGAAGTATATGATGTAAACATTGAATGTTTTTCAAATCCAAAAACTTTCCCGGGAACCTACATTTTTGTTGATCCGGCCGGCTTTGATCCTACCACGGCTTGGGCGCCCCCTCTAGACGCAAAAGAAGAGACCCCAGAAGGCGCCGCCCCCCCAGAGACCGCCGAAGGAGGAGAAAATGGCACTAGTCCTGCTAATAAAGTGAATTTAACCGCATATGGTATCGGGGGATATTGTATGATAATTCGTTCTGAACATTCGTTTGGGCCCGGAGAGGCCAATTCAACGCTCACTGCTAAATGGGTGGCGGAAGTATCAGCCAAAGAGGAATCAGAGACTCAACCGGATACCCCTCCGGAGAGTGGGGATAATCAAAATACAGCTTGTAATGAGTTAGCGACCCGCCAGAAGGCCGCATCTGATGCAGCCGCCACAGCCGAGAAAGAGAACGCTGCCCAAGCCGATCCTGAACTCACAGATACAGTAGCGGAGCCACCACCCGATACCGATACTTCCGTTCCCGTACCACCTCCTCCCCTTCAGGTTGAGACTATTACTAATACTCAGCACTTCGCAGGAGAGGTGACAGGGCGCCAGGGTTCCGGTACCGGTACCGTCACTAGACTTGAAGGAGAGAGCGATGCCGACTACGCGACGCGCTCAGCGGGTATCATCGCAGGCCTGGACCGACAGGATGCCGCCCTTCACCGAGTGCGGGGCGCCCGGGCACGCATGCAATCGGAAATGCGTAAATAGTAGAGGTCACAATAATATGATTAAAGGAGAAATTTAAAATGTCACTATGGTACGCAGAATCAAATAATGAGTCTTCACGAGAACTTTTCGAGAAAAGAACCATTTACAGAGTTAATGTGGCCAACAGTCTCCCAGACTATAGAAATCTAGTTGACTTCAATTTCGGAGAAAAGTTTCTTTACGGAAGGGTTAGCAGACTTTTTGTACCCATTCAGCTTGAACCGCTTTCTTTAAAAACTAAAAATTTTAAAGCAGCCCCATCGCTATCAGCCGTGAATTTCGTTGTGGATGCCTTCGAAGATTTGGCAGCGCACTTTGCTAAATGTGCTAGCAGCGGCCAGATTGATCCAAATAATACTTTTTTGAGTACTCTTACACCTTACGCTGCTCGGCCCGATCCTAATGCACTTTATAGCTCCTACTTGGAGACTCAAATGAACGAGATAAGAGGAGCTATACGTAATAAAAACGTTAAAATCAGAAATTTCGATGAATTCCTTGTAGAGCTTGACTTATTGTTGGAGGTCAGTGCACCTACATATGCATTTACGAAGCCTGGATTTATTAAAAGTCGTTTCTGTCCTATTAATGCGTCAGGATTAGCTGTTGAGATAGCCGATTTAAACGCAGCCAACGATGACGAAAAAATAAATCAATTTGTAACGAGCAAAAATTGGGAATTTTATGTGAACGCCTGTCGATCATTTGGGTTTATGGTGGATCGAGCCGTTCCCTGGAGATTGGTCGCTGATATCGCTTCCTCTCCAATGCTTGACTATGCGGAGGAATATGCCTTTTCCAGCACCGATCAAATTTTAATTTTGGGATACGTTCCTGTACATTTAAAATATTTTCCTAATTTTAAATATCATTTATTGAACCTCTATAATAAAGTCAAGCTAAAGTCTTTTTTTGAAACTACTCAGTGTAATGGTAAAACTATTACCAGACGAGTTATTCCTCAAAATTATTCCATAGCCCAGCTAGATAAAATATACTCCGAAGCTTATTTTTTAAAATTATATTTTAAAATCCGCTTGAAGGAGGAAGAATCTCAGTTTGAGAATTTTGAAAAAGAAATGCTTATAGATGACTGCATGGAAGTTTACGAGAATAAAGGGTATGGAGCAGCGCTGGGAGTTTTCGAAAGAATTCTTAATAAACCATTTGACTATCGCGGCTCTTTAAGCTATATTAGAGAGTATACCACCGCTCGACGCGCGGAGACGATTTGATATTTCAGACACTTGACGACAAATTTGAATGTGTTGGCATATATGCTGACGGTAAACTGTTTTTTGAAGACTTCCCAGATAATTTAACAAAAACATGGAAATATACCGGGTCTTTAAATGATAGAAACGTTCGTTATGCCTGGTTGATGGCTCAGGGTACCTCCTTGCAGAAAGCCGCACCAGACCACCTTAGAGAGCGATTAGAAGGGGCCCAGCGCCGCTTGCGAGCCTACATCCGGTCGTTTAGGCTAGCCAAGATAAATTTACGAGATCATTGTATTTTTGATTTAGTGCCACAAGATTTCTTGAAAGAATTCTGCGAGATTAAAAATCAAATAACCGAGTATGTGTTTGAAACCTATGAAGAACCCGGGTGCTATGATCACCTATCAGAAGTTTATAAACTATTATATAAACTTAAGTATCAGAATTTGAATTTGAATACAAACGAGTGCAAACAACTTTTTATGAGTTCAATCGTGCATGCCCACGCTAAGAAGCTAATTCAGGGGCCTCATTATATTGACTATAATTTGTTTGGAACTGTTACGGGGCGTCTGGCCACTTACCCAGACTCATTTCCAGTGCTGACAGTGCAGCGGGGTTTGCGTAAACTTATGAAGCCCCATAACGATTGGTTTATATCGTTAGATTATAACGGCGCGGAGCTTCGTACTTTGTTAGCGCTTTCAAACCAAGAACAGCCAAAGAATGATATCCACGAATGGAATATGAAAAACATCTTCGAATTGTCTTTAACGAGAGAAGAGGCTAAGACTACTATTTTTAGTTGGCTATATAACCCCGATTCAAAAGATATCACCACCGATATTTATAATAGAGACAAATTGCTTCAAGAACACTATAACGAGGGTCACATTATGACGCCCTTTGGTCGTCATCTCCCCGTGGATCGTCGAAGGGCATTTAACTATCTTATCCAAAGCACAACGGCGGATATTGTGCTCGAGCGCGCAGTCGCTATCGATAAAGCATTGGAGGGAACGAATTCTTGGGTTTCTCACATTGTGCACGATGAGATTGTATTAGACATGACAGATGAAGATAGAACTTTAATTCCCGAGATTAAGAAGCTTTTCGCCACTAACCGGTTGGATACTTATGTTGTCAATTTAAAAGCGGGAAGAGACTATTTAGACCTTAAAGATTTAAATCTATGATATCAATAATCGGACTAGGAAATGGCGCTTCAGCTATAGCGGCAAAGTTTTCTTCTATTCCTCAATACAATGTTTATTTAATGAATAACAAGATAACACGCAATTCCAAATATAAATTTAAACTGGAAACCTATAAGACACCAGAGGAATATGAGAATAATATTCCCGATATGAGTAAGTTTTTTGCCAACCTAGATGAAAAAATTCAGCTATTTGTGGTGGGGTCCGCGTATACAACAAATTATGTCTTGGGTATTCTCCACCAAGTAAAAAACAAAAAAATAGAAATATTTTACATTCAGCCAGACGTCGAATTGCTCTCGGGAATTTCCAAACTTCAAGAAGCGACCGCGTTCGGTGTACTGCAACAATACGCACGTTCAGGTCTGTTTGAATCCATTACTTTGATGTCAAATTTAAACATCGAAAAGAATACAGGGAACGTTCCTATTAAAACTTATTTCGATGTGTTGAACACATCTATTTTTTCTACTACACATTATATAAATTATTTTACATACACCGAGCCGGAAATTGGAAACGTTTCTAAACCATCAGAGATTAATCGGATTCGTACAATTGCCATGCTTAACATGAAAACTTTAGAAGAAAAATGGCTCTTTGACCTTGACACTCCTCGAGAATTATGCTATTATCTATGTATCAATGACAAAAAGCTTGCCACCGAAGGCGGCTTACACAAAAAGATCGTGGATATTTTGAAGGAGAAGCCAAAGAACGCCTTTAGGAAGATTTCGTATGCCATTTACGAGACTGAGCACGAAGAAGATTTTGGGTTCTGCGTTGCCCACACAAACGTAGTACAGGAGAAGAAAACTCTTGACATGCTAGATCAAGAGTGATATAGTAAGACAATAAGGAACGCTTATTGTTACCCATCATAAAGGAGAAAAAACATGGGAATTGATATGGAGCTTATGCGCCGCAAGCTCGC
>Ga0209434_1000434_pt1 | contig 20374 bp, 33 predicted proteins | sample ETNvirnome_2_300_FD_184068 | JGI IMG/M metagenome (GOLD analysis project Ga0209434, IMG submission 184068) | Marine viral communities from the Pacific Ocean - ETNP_2_300 (SPAdes) (version 2) | ecosystem: Environmental > Aquatic > Marine > Oceanic | place: Pacific Ocean | collected 2013-06-22
GCCGAAATTTTGCACCACGGCCCACGGAACAAAGAGCCTTCGTTCTCTTGGCCTGTCTATTCTTAATTGTAGTGGACTCATCAACCACCATGAAGGTATCAAAATGAGAGACGAATAAGTTAGCTACGTCCACTCCCTTCTTAGTCGAAAAGGCCTCGACGTTCATCAAAAGAAACCGAAGCTTGTGGCCGCTATTATACAATGAATTGAGTTCTCCCCGCTTGGTTTTTGTAAGAGAAGGCTTCCACAAAACCACTTCACGTACTATCCTGTCAGGCAAATGCGTTTCGATTTCAGAATGCCAATTAGCTATCACGCCTTTAGGGGCCACTATAAGAGCGAGGGAAGTTTTGCCCGCCTCGAACGCAAACGCAATCGTATCCAGAGCGACCTTCGTCTTTCCCGTGCCCATGTCCATAAAAAGAGCAAAGTTTTGTAGATTGCGGGATTCCTCAAACGCAGTCCTTTGATGTTCATAAGGTTCGGTTTTGAAACAATAATCAGCCATCTGGATTTTCTCTTGCATTCCCTGATAAAGTTATATATACTCCATTTTGACGCTCGAATCAAGCGCCGATAAAGGAAAGAGAAAGCATGGCCGAAAATAACCTCTTGTCTGAAATGGCGTCGGACAGCGGAAACGCACCCGATCAAATCGACAATCTCAAGAATGAATCCCTTGACGCAATTTCCAAGCTCGCACAAAGCGCTGCTAATCTCGAACAGGAAATTGCCGAGACAGAGGAAACCTTGAAAGCACAGAAGGCCGCTTTGCACAAAATCACGGACGAGCGGTTACCTGAAACTCTTGAGGAAATGAACCTTCAACAATTTACGCTCAAAGATGGTTCGCAAATAAGCGTCAAGCCTATATATGCCGCGTCCATCCCAAAGGAACGACGCGAGGAAGCTTTTGGGTGGCTCCGGGAGCATCACTTTGGTGATCTCGTCAAGAACAACGTATCAGTAACATTTGGGCGCGGGGAAGATGAAATCGCAAAGGATTTCATCGGCTTTTGCGCTGACAAAGGATTTGTTCCCAATCAAATTCAAAAGGTCGAACCCATGACCCTGAAAGCTTGGTTGCGGGAGCAGGTAGAAGCGGGCAACCCCGTCCCGCTTGATTTATTCGGGGCATTTATCAGTCAACGTGCATTTATCAAGAGGACTAAATAAGCAATGTCAAAGACCCAAGTAGCGAAAAAGAAGACCAGCGGAACACCCGCTCTGATGAGCGAGGAAATGTTTGCCCAAGATGCGGGCGCTGGAGTCGCAGATCTAAGTAGCGAAGATCTTGCAATTCCATTTCTGAAAATTTTACAGAAAATGTCCCCTGAATTGGACGATATTGAATCTGCAAAGAGCGGGGACATCATCAACACCGTTACAAAGGACATAATTAAAGGAAAAGATGGCGTCCGCGTTGTGAACTGTGCCTATTCCCTTCAATACATCGAGTGGGAACCACGAGGAACGGGGACAGGTGCGCCCCATAAAATCTACACTTCAGCCGATACGTTGCCTGCAACAGAACGCGGAGATGATAACAAAGACTACATCATTGATGGCAACGGGAGATATCTCGAACGTACAGCCCAACATTATGTGCTGGTGTTGGATAAGGACGGTATGACCCAACAAGCGCTGATGCCAATGAAGGCTACGCAATTTAAGAAGAGTAAGCAGTGGAATTCCGCTATGAGAGCCTTAAAAATGCGGGATAACAAAGGAGACATGTTTATTCCTCCAAGATTCGCGCACATCTGGCATCTAACCACGAGTCCAGAGGAAAATAAAAATGGATCGTGGCATGGCTGGGTTATCAGCAAGGAGAACCAGATCGAGGATTCCAACCTGTACCAAGAAGCAAAAACTTTTGCCGAATTGATATCGGCTGGTGCGGTTAAAGTTCAACATGTTCGCGAAGAAAATTCGCGCGACGACGACGACGTTCCATTTTAAGGAAGAGTTGGGGGAGCATCAAAGCTCCCCCTCTTTTTTGCTATGGACACTAGGCTCGTTACGCGATTTGCTGTTCTGTTCCGAGGTTTGGACAAGGCCTACGGCACTGTTGACATCAAGGGACAGGAACCAAGCGGAAAACGCAAGGGTAAGTACACCTTTGTGCGTGAGAAGCGCACAACGCAAACTTTCACGCGCCATCTGAACGGCGAATCCTCTGTCGGCATCGTGCCCATAAATGAAGAAGGCCTGTGCTGGTGGGGCGCAATTGACATCGACACCTACCCACTTGACCATGCGGCCATCGTAAAAAGAATAGATGCCCTAAAGCTTCCCATCATTGTCTGCCGCAGCAAATCCGGCGGCGGACATTTATTCCTTTTCCTCAAAGAGGCGGTATCCGCCAAAAGTCTTCAAATAAAATTGCGGGAGATCGCAAGCGAATTGGGATGCTCCGACGGGACCGAAATTTTTCCCAAACAGGTCCAGCTTGTATTGGAGAGAGGCGACTTGGGGAATTTCCTCAACTTGCCCTATTTTAACTGTGACGGAGGTGGATTACGCTACAGCGTTAAGAGTGATGGAAGTGCTGCCACTTTGGAAGAGTTTCTAGATGCCGCCGAAGCTGCCGCAATTACCTCACAACAACTAGAGAATCTTTCGTTTGAAAAAATAAAACCTGATGTAGACCACCGATTAAAAGATGGGCCGCCCTGTTTACAAGCATTGTTCAGGCAAGGCTTTCCAGAAGGCACTCGAAACAACGGCCTCTTTAACGTCGGAGTCTATCTACGAAAAGCGTATCCGGACGAGTGGGAAAATAAAATACTGGAATACAACCAAACGGTCATGGTTCCTCCGTTAGACCTCAAAGAGGTCAACATCGTAGCAGACCAATTAAAAAAGAAAGATTATCAATACCGCTGTTCTGACCAACCAATTAGTAGTCACTGCAACAAGGACCTATGCCGCAGCCGAAAGCATGGAGTGGGCGGCGGACAAAACACACCAACCATCTCCTCCTTGAGAAAATATGACTCGGAGCCGCCACTATGGTTTCTTGACGTAAACGGGGCTCCCGTTGAACTGGATACGGAAGCCCTGCAAAAACAGCCGCGTTTCCAAATCCTTTGTATGGAGCAGATTAATTTCATGCCAAGGACCATAGCGCGACCGGCTTGGGAAGCTCAGATGAATGTGCTTTTGAGCCAAATGGTATCCACAGAAGGGGCCATAATTTCCACAAGCGACGACACCTCGATCCGGGGACAGTTCTATGACCTAGTCGAGGAATTCACGACACACATGCAAGTGGCTGAAGATCGCGAAGAAATTCTTCTTCGCAAACCGTGGCTTAATGAAGAATCCGACCGTGTATTTTTCCGGCTCAAAGATTTAGAAGCCTTTCTGAAACGCAACAAATTCTTGGAATATAAAAGCAATAAAATTGCCCAGAGGTTGCGTGATATTGATGGCGTCCCGGAAGTTATACGGATCAAAAACAGACATGTTCGCTGCTGGTCGATCCCAAAAGTCGATCCTATAGAGGATAGTTTCAGTAGCAAATTTACGGAAACGGAAGAAGATATTCCGTTCTAGAAAAAGGTAAAATCTTGCTGCGATTTTTTGGTCCCCCCGGAACAGGTAAGACCACAACGCTACTTAATCTTGTCGATGATGCCTTAGCTGCGGGCATGTCTGCTAATGACATGGGGTATTTCGCCTACACGCGCAAAGCATCGCACGAGGCAAGAGACAGAGCTATCGCCAGATTCAACCTAGATCCTGAAAAGGATTTCACTTATTTTCGAACGCTTCACAGCCTCGCTTTTCGTCTGCTCGGTCTAGCATCAAGCGACATTCTATCCGAAAAGCATTTAAAGGATTTCAGCAACACCATAGGAATTGATTTATCCCAAGGAACACGAAACGAAGAAGACGAGGGCTTTGCAGTTTTCAGAAGTGATCACCCCATGATGCGCGTGGTTGACTTGGCACGTACCACGGAACTCGGGCCAGAGGTCTCATATAATTGCAGCCAGTTACACGAACCACGGCACTTGTTTCTACACGTCTATAACGAATACGCCGCATTCAAAAAACAAAACAACCTTCTCGATTTCACGGACATGCTTATAAGACTGGCGCAGCGTCCAGAAATATTTCCCAAATTCAAATTATGTTTTGTTGATGAAGCGCAGGACCTGACGCCACTGCAATGGCGCGTAGTAGATATTTTGGATAGACAGTCCGAGAGAATGTACATAGCCGGAGATGATGATCAGGGAATATATGCTTGGGCTGGAGCGGACATTCACAGATTTATCAGCTTGCCGGGAGGTTCAGAAGTTCTTAGCCAGTCCTATCGTATTCCTCGCAGCATTTGGGAAATTGCACAAAAGGTGTCCTCTAGAATTCAGAAAAGACAATTAAAAACATGGTCTCCACGAGAGGACGAAGGTGTCGTAGAAAGAGTCTATGACACACACGGGCTAGATTTCACGTCCACTAAGGAGTGGTTAATTTTGGCCCAAGCGAACTACATGCTGTCGGAAATAGCAGGAGATTTAAAACGACAGGGAGTATTCTTCGAAAGGTACGGAGAGCCTTCTCTCGGAAAGAAAGTTCGCAATGCAATTTTTTCTTGGAACCACCTGACTTCACAGGGCAACAAGGAAATAAGCCTTCCCGAAGCTCAAAATCTTTTTAATCATATTAGTGTGGGGGACGGTAAAATAAAACGCGGTGGAAAAGCACTTCTAAAAACAGCACATGAAGAAGACACGTTTACACTCGGAATTTTGCACGAGCATTTTGGCCTAGACATCGAGTTAAATGCGGGTTGGCAGACAGCTCTCGACAAGATAAAACCGGAAGATAGAGCCTATGCCGAAATCCTTTTATCGCACGGCGTAGACATTTCCAAAAGGCCGAAAGTTCGTCTTTCCACGATCCACGGAGCAAAGGGGGGAGAAGCACATAATGTTCTTCTGTACCTAGACCTGACTGGGAAGGCACTAGAGGAAATGGGCAGGAACCCCGATAATGCTAATCGCGTTCTTTATGTTGGCATGACTCGCGCCAAGGAGCAACTCATATTGAAAATGCCGGAAGACTTACAACGGGGGTGGACCATTTAATGTTGTGCTGGTCTTGTAACGCGGAGCTAATTTTGGGGGGCGACCATGATGCAGAAGATGAAGAATATTTGATTATCACAAATCTGCACTGCCCTCAATGGGAGGAAGAACAATGAGACCGGCGTATGAAACCCCAGCACAACGCGCCCAAGAAAAAAAGTTCATTGAGAAATTGTCTGACAAATGGAATGTAAGTGCGTTTAAACTCCCCCTCCATTACTCTTTAGATTATCTTTTGATAAGAACGAGTTCCCGTAAAGCGATGGCGTGGGTGGAATTGAAAGCAAGAAAAAATGAGATGGGTGCATACTCGGACTATATGATTTCTTTTTACAAAATACTTTCTGCAAAACAACTTTCAACGGCGAGCGGCTTGCCCTCTTTTTTAGCTGTCCAATGGCGCGACTGTGCAGCCGCGCTACGCATGGACGATCTTGAAGATTTTCATCTAACAACGGGGGGCCGAAAAGACCGAAACGACAACTCTGACATCGAGCCGGTAGCCCTCATATCCTTACAACATTTCACACACAAATTATGGGAGGGGAATTATAAGTAGGCCAGAACATATTTTGGAAGAAGCAGCCTCTCTTGTAGCAGGACAAAGAGCAGACCAGCATGGAGACTTCCGATTGATGCATTACCGCGTGGCCGAGTTGTGGTCAGCATATTTGAAAATTGATATTAAAGCCGAACAAATTGCGATGTGCATGACACTTCTGAAAGTCGCGAGATCAGAGCTTGGTCAATACAACGCAGACGACGGTCTTGACGCAACCGCCTACACGGCTCTCTGGGCCGCGCTTACGGATGATTCTCCCGATGAAACCTCTTAAAAAACCTGTTTTTGGTATAAGAACGGAATGGACTCCGGTCTCTGATCTTCCTGTCACGCCTGCAAATGTAACAGAAATCGCAATAGATTTGGAGACGCGAGACCCAAAGTTAAAATCGCATGGTCCCGGCTGGCCAACGGGAGAGGGAGAGATTGCCGGTATTGCCGTCGCATACGAAGGGTTTAACGCCTATTTACCAATTTCTCACGAGGGCGGGGGCAATCTTGACCGTGCAACAATTCTGCGATGGTTTAAAAAAGAAATAGCAACCAAAAACTGCGATAAAATCTTCCACAACGCAGCCTACGATGTGGGTTGGCTAAGACAATCAGGGGTAAAAATTCGGGGTCGTGTTCTAGACACGATGATTGCAGCCCCCATTCTGGACGAGAACAGACGCTTTTACTCCCTGAATTCAGTAGCCTACGACTATCTGGGCGAGATGAAATCTGAAGCTTTGTTGCGCGAAGCAGCCGAAGAATTTGGGGTGGATCCCAAAGCCGAAATGTACCGCCTTCCTGCCGGATTCGTTGGCGCATATGCAGAAGCCGATGCACGGCTCACTTTGGATCTGTGGCAGCAGTTTAAGGCCCTCCTGTCAAAGGAGGACTTATGGCAGATATTTAATCTAGAAACAGAGGTCCTTCCGCTCTGCATCGACATGACGTGGAAAGGTGTCCGCGTAGATTTAGATAGCGCGGAGAAGCTCAAGCAAACCTTGATTAAAGAAGTGAAAAAAATTCAACGAGACATCAAAAAACAAACAGGCGTAGACATAGAACTTTGGTCCGCTGCCAGTGTTGCCAAGGTTTTTGATTATCACGCAATCCCCTACTCTAGAACTCCCACAGGGATGCCATCTTTTACCAAAAATTTTTTAAAATCTCACCCTCATAAAGTGGCTAAAAAGATTGCCGAAGCCCGGGAGCTTGACAAGATCGGGAATACTTTTCTGAGCAGCATTTTTCGATACGCCAAAAATGGCAGAATCCACGGCCACATAAACCAACTGCGTAGCGAAGCTGGCGGCACCGTCAGCGGACGATTGTCGATGTCCAACCCAAATTTACAACAGATCCCTGCCCGCAACCCAAAATTTTCCGAGATGATCAGGGGGCTGTTCCTGCCAGAAGAAAATGAGAAATGGGCGAGTATAGATTATACCCAGCAGGAACCACGGATCTTGGTCCACTTTGCCAGCCTCACTAACAAAGGGTTGTCGGGCTCAGAAGATTTCGTCGTGGCTTACAGGGAAGAACCAAAAACGGATTTTCACTTGATGGTGTCCGAGATAGCAAAGATAGCGAGATTTGAAGCCAAGACCCTGAACCTCGCCCTGATGTACGGGATGGGCGTGAACCGTCTTGCCGAGACGCTCGATGTCGATGTCGAAGATGCAAAAATGTTAATCTCGAAATATCACGAGAAGGTTCCTTTCGTGAAGGAGCTACAGGAGGTAGTACAGCGTCGGGTAAAGGACAGCAAAAGCAAGGGCTCAATACGGTCCTTGCTGGGGCGCAAATGCCGGTTCGATCTGTGGGAACCCAACCTGTTTGTATCCTCACGGGCATTGCCGCGAGAAGAGGCGCTCCATGAGTACGGCGATAACATCAGGCGAGCTTATACCTACAAGGCCCTGAATAGATTAATTCAGGCAAGTGCTGCCGACCAAACAAAGGCTGCCATGATTGCCGTCAAAAAAGAAACCGATAAAACCCCCTTAATTCAAATCCACGACGAACTCGCCTATTCTGTTACATCGGAAGAAGCCGCTCAAAAGCTCTGCCGGATCATGGAAAATGCGGTGAAAATGGAGGTCCCGACGCCCGCCGATATCAAAATGGGGAAAAACTGGGGAGCCTTGCATACACTCCTGTAAAGTGCTATACTATGTCCAAGGAGAAAAAAGATGAACCCAAGTAAATGGAAAAGCGTTGTAGTCAGTATCGACGCCTATAAGACCCTTAAATCACTTTCTATTGCAAATCACAGAACGATTTCTGGCCAGTTGACGCATATACTAGAGGCGTATGTAAAAGACAAAACTGCCGAAAATGAAGAGTGAGCCGCCAACCCGACGATACAATGTGACCGAAAGTGTCTCGGGAGAGGGCTTTTATTTCGCCGTGACCGTTGGGTTTCATCCAATCTACGGGTCGCCACTAGAAGTGTTTCTTACGCAAAGAGGAAAAGGGGGTAGTCCTCTAGAAACAACGCTATACGAGATTGGAGTTGCTGCCAGTAAAATAATGCAGGATTATGACACTTCAACTGTAAAGATCCAGTTTTTGGAAGAACAATTAGCCCAACAAAAGGAAAGAAACCTAGAGTTATGCCAATTGTTGGAGTCCGAAAATGCAGGGAAGGACACAGGGAGTAATACGGAATGATTTCTGCGGCTGCTCTAGCTGTATATTTTGGTATAGGGCTCTTAATAGCTCTCTTCACATAAAACAGGTAAAACAGGTTGTTTTTCATGGTCTTACACGTATCCTTGAGTTCGGTTTTCGTTTTAGGGAATGCGATGGATGCCGGAATCACAAATTCTGGGCAAACACGAAAGGGGAGCGTGGGCGGAAGTTTTCGCCGCACAATGGCTGATCGAGCGCGGCTACTATGTGTCCCGCAATATAGCCCATGCTGCCCCCTTTGATCTAGTTGCCACCTCTCAGTCTGGTCATGTAGTATTATTCGACGTTAAGTACGTATCGTACAAAGGGCGGCGACGTGACGTGACCACATACCGAGTTCTGAGTCCTCTGCAAAAGGTGATGAAGGTGCATTTGTTCGTGATAGATAATGAGGGGATTGTAAGCGTTGACCCCCCCTTGAATGGAGCGGAGGAAGAACCAGAGAGTAAATAAGATGATGCTCAAACGAACCTTATTTGCAGTTTTAGCCGCTTTTATTATTTCCGTTGCGCCGATAGCGGTGTGCGCAGAGGAAAAAACTGATGCTCCGGTGCAGTTGATCACGCAGATGCTCTACCCCTCTGTTCTAGTAGACATGGGAAAAGTCAGTGGTTCAGGAACCGTAATTCACTCCTCTTGGCGCGAGGATGGCGAAGCATGGACCATGGTCCTCACCAATCACCACGTCATAGATGACGCTATCAAGCTGTTCGAGGAATTTGATCCAAAAGAAGGCGAGGAAGTAAAACGAGAGCATCGCAGACCAGTAAATGTCAGGTTCTGGTCATACAATAATTTTTCTGCCGCCATTGGAACCAGCGGACGAACTGCCCATATCGTAGCGTGGGACAAGCACCGAGATTTAGCACTGCTGAGGGTAGAGGATGCAGAAAAAATTTACGAAAACGTAGCTATTTTGTGGCCCGAGGATGCCGACGGCCCCTACGTTTTCCAAAAGGCTTGGGCCGTGGGAAGTGGTTTAGGCAATCCTCCCTACCCAACGAGCGGCCTGTTATCGAGCACCACTGCCAAGGACAAAGACGGTTTCTCTCTATATCAGGCCTCAAGCCCTATAATTTTCGGTAATTCCGGTGGAAGCCTGTACGTTTACAGCGAAACTAGAGGAAATTATGAGCTAATAGGAGTTCCCAGCATGATTTCTGCTGTGGGGTGGGGCACCCCCGTCAGTCACATCGGCTGGAGCCGACCAATAGATGAAATCCGTACTTTTATTCGTGAGCATGATTTTGGCTGGGTTCTTGGAGACGCTCCTCAAGAGGAAGAGGAAGGAACCGCAGATGGTTCTGAATAATGAGGATATCCCCTTCCGTATCCGATTTTCCATTTCAGGACTTCCCGACGCCGAGGGAGGCTGGGCTTTCCCAAGCATCGAGGAAGCCCAGAATATGGCTCATTTTACGTTGCGACAGGCGTTGCTGGGACAGGGTGAGCCGTCAGGTGTGGCCCAGATATTTGATTTTCAGGGCACTCTACTTGGCTATATGTCAGCCATAATCTCGGACAATAGCGAGCATTGGTCGTGGCAGGACGAAGTTTCCGAAAATAATCCAGATACTTTTCACTAGTCACTAGATGAGCACTGCCGTTCCACGCCTCTCTGAGCCCAGCAGCAAATCAAAATGTGAAAAATGTGGCGCTGAGCGCACGCTTCTCTACGAAATAAACTCGGAGCCGGTTTATTTTTGTCAGGAATGCGGAACCACGACCCCCGACCAAAATTCAGAAAGGTCCTGTTCCGAGGAGAACAGCGCAGATGAGATAGGCGAATGAGCATAACGAACGAGGATCATGTACCTACAAATGCCAAACCGGCATTTGTACATGCGAAGGAAGCAGAGCGAAGATGCCTGTTTTGCGGTCTTATTTTTATTTCGGAATGGGTGGGCAACCGGCTGTGCACAAAATGCAAGCGACTGGCTGAATTTGTCTGACGTTTAAAAGTGTCGTGATTGCAAAGGTATCAAAGAAACTGTGGGGCCAACTACCGCAACGAATAGAATACGTGGTCTCCAACCTGTCCGCAGGGCTCAAGGACCATAGACCACGACGGCTGCACACTGGTCGCGTGATAATGTGTTGCGTCCTCCAGCCCGCGCATCTCAAAATCCGTATTCAGCAGCGCCTCTGAAATTCTCAGTGCTGTTGCCCAAGCTTCTTTTTCTACTGGGCGCTCCGGTAGACCGTCGCAGAAAAAACTGAACTGGCATCTGTCGCGCACGGGATTGCCCGCCCACGTCTGCGCTTGGCGCACGACCTCGCAAACTGAGTCAGGATACCTGTCGCTCTTTACGCGGTTCTTTACGACGGCGGCAACCGCTACCATGCCCACGACCCCCTGATCACGGGCCTCGTAGTAAATTGCTTCTGCCAAGCAGCGGTGCTCCGAGTCAACGCCATCTTCCGCGCTGGCGTTGACGGCGAGACCAGTTGCGACGACGGCTGCCACGGCAACCGTCGCCGGAAGTTTCCGGGCACGTGGCATTTTATTTTTGTGCATGGGGCATGGGGTAGTCGAGAACGTTTCCCCGCTGCTCGAAAAAGTATTGGGCGTGACGCCGCCACAATTTCCTCATGTCCGGGTCCACCGCTTTCCTTGCTGCGCGCCTTACCGCAGCCAGTCGTTTCGTCGCGAGTTCTCTATTCTCATCGGGCATTCAGCGCCTGCCTTTCTATTTTCTAAATATAAGCCCAAGTCTTTGCACCATCCTTTGCACCATCCTTTGCACCATCCATGCCATGCTCCCCTCTAGATGGTGCAGGCATAAGCTTCGTCGCGCAACCGCTCCCACTCCTTGTCCGTGATGCGCGCCTCAAGCCACACGGCCCGGTGACCACGGACCTCGATCCAGATATCCTCGATTTCCGGGGAAAAAATCCCGACACCCGGATCCGGCTGGCCGAACTCGCAGCACACCGTCACCGGCATGCCGCCCCTGACAGTCGTATCGAAACTGGTCATCATCGTCTCCTGTGGACCCCGTACACCTTGCCGGAGAGCTTGGTCAGGCGATAGCCGCTAACGTCATTGGACAGTCCGTGACGGATCGCGGCTTTCAGAATACGATCATCGATCCCGGACGCTTTCCGTAATCTGGCGAACGTGTTGTGGCCGTCGTCAATCTGGTGAACGATTGTCAGCACAGTGTCTTCCTTGAGCTTTCGCGTCAGGCGCGCCTTTTTCTCGGGCTGGTCGATCTTGGGTGCCTCTGAACCCCTGCGAGACGGCGCGAGGATGTTTCTAAGCTTCCGCTCCAGATCGACGTTGCCGGTTTGAGCGGCTGCGTCGATGGCCTCAAGCAGAACATCTTTTCGAATGCCATAGGCGCGTAAGAAGTCGGGGATTTCCAAAAAATCATCGGACATATTGGGTACTCCAGTTGCGACCTAATATAAGAGTATATAGGAGGAGGGAGGCTGTCAAGCTCGCCCTCTCCCGTTAGCTGCCTGCTTGAGTAGACCGTAGCCCCTGATTATTGATTATTGACTAACTATTGGTGTTCTTTTCCAAATTCCACCATTTCTTTCAGCCTGTCCCACACTTCTTCGATGCAGTAACAGTAGTGTTCATCACCGAGCGGGTGATTTAGTTCTGTCGCTAGCTCCTCAAGCTCTTTACTCATTGTGACCCAGTGAGCTATATCATCTTTCTCACATGTCAAATCGAACTCCGGATACTTCTTAATGAGCTTCCTTACACCGTAGTAAGCCGGGTTTGTTTTCGGCTTCGGCGGCTTGGTCACGTCGATATCGGGCTTGGTCACGTTGTTCGAGGTCAGTTCGTAGACCGCTCTGACCCGTGCCCGACGCTTCACCCGCTTGTCTCGGATGGATACGATCTCCCGTATGCGACCGCAAGTGTAGCGGCGTCCGCTGACGAGTTGCCAGTGGTGGCCAGCCGATATCAGGAAAACACGGCCCGGTGTCCGGTCCTTCTTCGACATCCGAAGCCACGCTGCAAGTGTTGGCCCGGTCGTCGGATGCAGTCCCGGATAAGGGCACGTCTCCATCCGTATGGAGCAAGCCTGCAACGCCCTACGCACGTCATAGGTAGACGTGCCTTTTATCCGTTTTCTGCCGCCCTGCTCGCGGATCAGCCTCGCGGCCTCTCCGGTCGTCAGAGCGGTCAGTGCCGATATCACGGAAGGCCCGCAAAATCGGTTAGTGTCGATGCCGTCGGTTATGGCACCCAGTTTCAGTTTAGGCATAGTGGCCTCCATTTCGAGAGGCTACGGCCTACTAAAACAGGCAGCTATTCACGATGTCAAACAGCAGCGGCGCGGGTCCGGCGAGGGTCAGAGCGGTGGCTAGATGCCACTTCGCCTCGCTCGGGCGGCTTCTTATTCTTATAAGAATTGTCCCATACAAATGTGTTCAAATTGTGGCGAAAATAAGGCAATTTAAGAACGAAAAAGGAACAATTGAAAAAAGTCCGGGTAACTTTTAGAACGAAGAGGGAACAAGTTCCGACTTCACGCGAGGGGGGCGTGAAGATGTTGCGGTGGGGCGGCTGTTGAAGGGGTTGAGGTATCACGCTTCACGGCCCTTGTGAGACGTTAACACTGTAGACACCTATGTATTAAATTTACAAATAAAGTTTTTTCTAAATCGCTGTCAGATGGTGTCACAGGTGTTAACTGTGTTAACACGGTATATTTCCCTTATGTATCAGAGAGTTACGAGGCACGTTTTGTTAACACCAACGTATACGGCAAAATCGAAGTGTCAACAGGTCTGTAGTTCGAATCAGTTATTGTGGCTTGCTAATAGGGCGAAAAATACGTAAAATAACTAAATGGCCGATACATCTGAGATCTTATGGTGTTAACAATTGGGGGTAGAGGTGTTAACAAAACCCGCAAGTAATTGATTTAGTTGAGGAAAAGATGGACGAAAAGAAGCGTTTGGAGCGGTTGCGAAACAAACCGTTGACGCGCAGGCAGGAGAAGTTCGTAAAGGAAATTGTTAGTAACGACGGACTTATCACCGCACGGGAAGCTGCTGTACGTGCTGGCTATCCCGCAGGCTCTGCGCACACGCGAGCCTACGAACTCCTTAATTCCAATCTCTGTCCGCACGTAACGCGAGAAATTGAGCGGTACAGGGCGGAACTGGATGAGCGCTACGAGGTCGGCTACAAACGGCATGTCCGCGACCTGCAAATTCTGCGAGACAAAGCGATGGACAATGGTGCGTGGTCCGCGGCAGTACAGGCCGAGCGCCTGCGGGGTATGGCGCAGGGCGGAATTTATGTCGCGCGATCCGAGGTGCGTCACGGATCCATCGAGTCGCTTTCGCGCAGTGAGGTAGAGCATGAGCTTGAACGAATTCGACAAAATTTTGAAAAAAATATCCTCGACATCACGCCCGACGAAGAGCCCGAACAAGATGCCACGGGAGGGGCTGAAGAATCGGGAAGCGGGGTTGTGGCAGATCTTGAAGAGTGGCCTGCGCTCGACGAAACGACGAATTGAACACACTCGCTTAGAGACGTGGGCTACTCCCGGTGTTCCCGATGTCGTGCTGTGTGGAGAGGAGGGCGCGTTTTGTTTTCTGGAACTGAAGATTGTCAAACATAAAAAAATCGACCTGTCGCCGCACCAGTGCGCGTGGCTCAGCAGGCACGCTCACGCAAATTGTTGGATTATTACTCGCGACTCCAGTCTGGCTATTAATGTTTATCATGGTTCCGCTGTTGTTGATTTGCGCATGGACGGTGTTGCAGCCGTTACGCCTGTGGCGATATTTTCGGAGGACTACGACTGGGAGAAATTCTACACCTTGATTTGTCCGCTCGACTGATGTATAAGAGTACTCTTATACGTGATGGGAGGAACGAGGATGCTTCGGTTTTTACCCACTAGCGTTAGTACACTGCACTGCGAAAATTGCGGCTCAGACGATATTGGCTGGGATGCGATTACCGACCAGCGCGGCGACGTGATTACAGTTCTGGAGCCGTATACGTGCTTGAAATGCAACGCTTATAAACCTGTTTTATTGAAGGATGGAGTACCTGAATGGACTGGATTCAAACTTGGCTGGAAAACTTTTTCGAAAAAATCTCGAACTGGTGCGAGGCACGTGATGAACGGAGAAAGCGCTAGGCAGATTTGCCCGCGCTGTCACGGCGACGGATTTTTGATCGGGCCGCCGTCTATCTCGGCTGCCTTTAATAGACTAGTTACGCAGTGCTCGAAGTGCCATTCTCAGGGCGAGATTAGGACTTCCTTTTAATATATATATATGTGGCCTCCCAACTAGGCCGCCCCCCGGAATGGAGGGCGGCCATTTTTTTATTCGTTTGACGTTATAGGATAAGACCTATATACTAGCCCCTTCGTAATAATACAAGGAGTGCGGCATGAGACTTAGTAAAGCAGAAGCTATGCAGCGTTGGAAGACGCTGCCCGAGGACGCGCCGCTTAATCCAGATCCCATCGCGTATAAAACGACGGGATCGACTTACGGCGCGGACGGTATTCGCGTGGAGGGCACGCCGGAATTCGTTGACGCCGTCTTGGGGCGTCTGAAGGATTTAATAGCGGGGGAAAACGATACGACACGTCTGGGTATTAACTACCAGAGCGTAGAGCCCCGCGAGGGCAAAACGCAAAACTTCATTGGAAATGTGGTCTGCTACGTTAAGACGTATGAGCGAGGCGCACAGGCTCAAGTGATGAATGCTTTTATCTCAGCTGTTAAAAATCGCACTGAACAGGAGACTCGATCATGGATCTGTTAATTTGTAAGGAAATGTCTCGGTTACTTGAAGTTTTAGATCAAGCAAGATCGGATCTTGAGGTACTTGCGGTAGATCAGCAGGCAGACGCCGATGACATGCCCGAGAATTTGCATGGCGGCGAGCGGCACGAGCGCGCCGAGACTGTTGCGGAAGAGCTTGACCAGTTGGCCGACGAGCTGGCCGACGCAATAAAAACTCTAGCTGATTTACGGTCTGGCAATGAAACCTGAAATTTTAAAGGCAACAGGAAGGCCACGAGAAATGGCCTCGTCAATGTCTCGCAGCCACGCCGAGAAATGTGCCGCCTCTGTGCGGGAGTACTGGGCCAAACTTGGACATTTCCCCAGTGTTCGAGTGGCTGTCATAGCCGAATTTCCGGGGATCGACAAGCGAACCGGCGCGGCAATCCGGCGTTGCGGTTACGGGGTTCGCTCCGACATGCATAACGGAGTGCCTAGCTCTCTGCTGGGCGCATTTTTCCCGCGCGATTTCCCGCGCGGGCGGCGGTAATTTTATGGGGTGATTTGCCCTCTGGACTAGCTTATAAGATAAGTCCCGTACACAAACAGGAGGACGAGAAATGAGTGCCGCATCGGAATACCGCAAGTCCTTAGAAAACAGCGTATCGTGTTCTTTTACTGTTACTGATGTGCTGGATGCTCGCGAAGAATTCAGCACAGAACAAGCCGAGCTTTTCCTAGAACAGAACGGAAAACATATAGTTTCTGCCATGTCTCGGGCAGGGTTTGAGGCTATAGAAAACCTATGGCTGGAGGCCCAATAAATATGGCTTTGTTTTGGCGCTAATAAAACACTGGGCGCAAGAGCAAGCCGATGGGCGTTATGACGCGCGGAACGAAGCTATTTGCAGCGTCGCTCATAAAATTGTGGCGCGCATGGCCGACGATTGGCCCGATTGTGATTTGCCGTACATTTAGCGCTCGCGTTGTCGCGATTTAATAGGCCCGCCACTGTGCGGGCTATTTTTTTGTTTGATTCTATGGGAAATATCCTATAGGATGCGCCTCCTTATATGACTACAGGAGTCAACGTTATGAAAATCCAAAACAATTATGAGGCTTTAGTTTGCGCTCTTAAGCTGGCGATCAATGCACCGACAGAGTGGCAATCTCAAAACTGCATTGAAATGGCGGAAGGTTTTGCCTCTACTCTAACCAACGTTGAAATTGACCGCGCAAAAGACGATGCGGTTTCGACGGCACGTTGACTCCTAACCTAACAGCCGGAGTCAACGTTATGAAATATTATGGCTTGTACGTGTTACCAAATGGCGGCGGCATCGTGCCGTTGGATACTCGACAAAACACCCCGCACGTTGAACCTAGCCGGATGTTCGCTAGTACGTGGGGTGCTGGGAATCATCCCGACGCGCCGCCGGTCACGCCCTTCAAGAAACCGGTAGAGGCGCAATATATTTTTGCTTCAAAAGATGCCCTTGCGAACGGGTGGAAAACAGCCGGGATCACCCCCTGCGGCATCCGCGTAGTCTATACAATTGATAGGGGGCCAAAATGCTTAACACAGTAGAAACGAGCCGCGCCAAGAAAACAGCCGGATTAGCCGTTACATACCGCGCGGCGTCCGGAGTCATGTATGGCACCTGCCCGGACACTTGCCCGCTTAAACCGGCGGCGACGTTAACGCACGTTATAGATCGAGAATACGAGGCGGCGGTTCGCCGCTCCGTACCGCGTAAAGGAATCGCGTTCCTATTCACACATTTCAAACCGGGATTATGGGCGGAACCGAATACCGGCGCGGCGAATCAAACCGTTTTTAATTATTCCGCCGACACACTGGCGGACGCCGCGCGTCACATTAAACGTGGCCCGGCATCGGTCGCCGTTGTCCCGGCGGATTATTGGCAGGGCCGAGACAGCGCGAAGGTAACAGAGGCGGACGGCGTAACAGTGGTTCGCTGTCCTAATGAGACGACAGGAATCGACTGCGCGAATTGCGGCAATGGCACGCCGCTTTGCGCTCGCCCGGATCGCGCGTTCGGCATTGTTTTTACCGCGCACGGCGTGTCGAAGCGCAAGGCGGGCGATAACGAGACGGCGGGCGGTTGTTATGCTGGCGGCGGCAATGTTGCGCTCCACTGGCGGCACCTGTCGGAGCGCGATGAAACAACAGAGTCGGACGCCGAGCAGGTTGCGCGGTTCGCCTCTGGCTTAGCGCCTCGCGCTATATTGCGCCACCATATCGCCGGGGATATCGGCGCGACTCCGCGCGCTGCAAAATAAGGATTTGCAACGTTAGGATTTATCCCGTATAAGTTAGGTCCGGCAATGATGCCGGGAACCAATAGGAGGCACCCTATGTCCCACGAAATCTTAGAAACCGCCGATGGCACGTTCGCAATGGCCTACCGTGCAGGCGATGCGTTGCCATGGCACGCTTCCGAAACCAACCCGCAAACGTTTGTTCCGGGCGCAACGCCGCAAGAGATTAGCAACGCGGCGAGGCTAGGGTATGACGTGCAACTGGTGCCGAATTGCCGCCCGGACGGTTCGCCGATTCCGGAGTCTTTTCATATTTCGCAGGTTGATAATCCAACTCAAGTGTTCGGGCGGTTTGTTGCCGGAGACTGGCAACCCGTCCAAAATGCTGATCTGCTCGACTTGGCGGCCCATATCGCTCGTGTGTACGATTTTGAGATAATCACGGCGGGCGCATTGTTCGGCGGTTCGAAAGTATTCGTCCAATTAGAAACCGGGCGCGAATTTTCTTTACCCGGCAATGATCGACTCGTTTCCCGTTTGCTCGCCACGGTTTCTCATACTGGTATGGAGTCCAATAAGTTCATCGGCGCAAACACGCGAGTCGTCTGTGAAAATACAGTCCGCGCCGCCACTGGGGAGGGCGCGGGTATCGTGTGCCACGACCACCGAGTCGAATTCGACCACGACGCTATAACCGCCGCCGTCGGACTCAATGCCGAGTCGTTCGGGGAGTTCTCTGAGTTCGCCGCCGCCGCCGCCACTCGCGCGCTAACGGACGTGGAGGCGTTGGAGTATTTCAAGCTTGTTTATGGTGGAAAAGAAAGGATCGAAGACAACGGGCGTGTTCGTCATAGCATTGGAGTCCGTAAGGCCATGGCGGCGCACCGGGGGCAGGTGTTCGTTCCCGTTGGCGCGGCGGACGTTCCTGACGTTGCTGCCTACGTGGCGGATCGTCTCGACCAGATAGCGCGCGGTGTCGCGGCGGATCTCCCGGCGGACGTGACGGCGGAACCGGATTCGGGAATCAATCCCGGTCACGATCTAGAGTCCGCTCGCGGCACGTTGTGGGGGGCCTTCAACACGATCAGTTGGATGGCGGACCACCAGCCTCTGAAAAACCGGGGAGCGTCGTTTAACATTGCCAGCAACCTGCTAGGCGAAGGCACGGGCGGAAGGTTAAAAACCCGTGCGATGCGCGCCGCCGTGGAATTGCTCGCCGCATAGCGCCAGCCGATACCTTCGACCAAGCCCGCCGGGAGTCATTCTCGGCGGGCCTTTTTTTGCCCGCTTGCTAATATGTGACTTGTCCTATATAGAATTAAGCAGGCGGCAATCTCGCCGCCTCAGAATAGGAGTCATATAACATGGAATACATTGACATGCGTCGTAGCGATAGCGTTGCCGATACCATTCGTTTTCATCTTGATACAATGCAGGTGATGCTTGCCGCTGGGCGCAACGAGTATGCTCAAACGCAACTCGACTCCGCCTACGCCGCTCTAAAGCAGATTCCGCCCGCTAAGTTCGAGACGTCCGCCAAAGCCGAACGCGATAACAAGGAGACTGCACGATGAGAACCACGATAGCACAAACGTCTGAAAATCGAGTAACGCTGAAATGGTCCCACGAGGATACCGGCGAACCGCAGACGCGCGAATTTTTCGCGCCCATCGACGGGGGCTACGTTTATGCAGACAACGGATCGCAAGCATGCGAATTCCTCAGTTTTCGCGGTCCAACCCTGCACTGGGAACCAAAGCACGGGCCGCTCGTCAAAATGATTCGCAGGGAATACCAGCGTGCCTATGCTCGACGTTATCAGGAAACAGGGGACTGAACCTAGCCACACAATCCGCATATCGGGCCCGCCACGTCGGCGGGCCCTTTTTTTGGGCTCATGGTGCACCACAGTGAATCAGGCCGCGCCCGCCCCCCGGCCCGTGGTCCGTGCGCACAGCCCCCTGAACCATGGTTCCCGATCCGTCGAAACAACCCTCTTGCGTATGGGATTTCACGGGAGTAGTCTCCTAGGTGCTAGAAACTTCAATAAGGAGTATTCGTTATGCCCGAGGCTGCACTTCCCGCGCACATTGAGCGCTGGCTTTATGAGAACGTCGATGGGGCTGATCCGCTCTTCGCGGACGCCGGTCCCGGCGACGACGAAGCAACCCAAGACAAGGAGACTGAACAATGACCACCTTCCACCTTCAAGGTCGACACGACGCACTGCGCGCGGGTTGGCTTTTAGCCTGTGACAGTCCCCAGAACGTTGCCAAGGGCGAGGCTGCCCTTGAATGCTTGACCAAATCCGAGCGCTCCGTTGCGCTCGATTACCGTGACGCTTGCCTAGCGTCCTATGACGAAAATGCCGAGGTTTCACAATGACTACGCGAAAGATTACGCTCTGGGACGGCACCGACGGCAGCGGTTCGCCGCGAAACAAATTATTTAGGAGCCTGCTTGAGCAGCTTGGTTTTGATCCCAAGAAGAGGCATGGCGCGCACGGTAGGTATGTGAGCGTCGAGCTAGAGGTAGAAGAGGCGCAAGCGTGGTCGCATGACGGTTGGGCTGTCGCCATGACGTTCTGCAGTGGCCCGGAAGACGTCCCAATCGACGACGCAACCAGCGACAAGGAGGTTTCAGGATGACTGACTTTTCGATGCCGAACGCTGAACCCGGCGAGTGTTGCAAGTGCCGTGGGACCGGAGTTTATGAGTGGGGCACGTCGCTCAATGGCAAGAGGACCAACTCCGGCCCCTGCCATTCTTGCGCTGGCACCGGTCGTCAGACCCGTTCCGATATCGCCCGCAACGAATGTTACAACCGGCACAAAATAATTGATCTCGGCGCTTGAGCCGAGACGGTTTCATTTTCTCTAGGCCCGGGCCTCGGCCCGGGCCTTTTTTGTGCCCGCCACCAGCCCCGGGATCACCAACCTGGACAAATATGGACAGGCCGCCGCTCGAGGAACCGCCGCTCGAGGAACCGCCGCTCGAGGAACCGCCGCTCGAGGAACCGC